>ERZ761609.301-NODE-301-length-62613-cov-20.851913_pt1 | contig 62613 bp, 47 predicted proteins | sample MGYA00511163_ERZ761609 | MGnify/ENA primary metagenome ERZ761609 (study PRJEB28899, sample SAMN02445070) | bioreactor sludge metagenome | biome: EBPR sludge | place: Australia: Brisbane, Thorneside Wastewater Treatment Plant | collected 2011-12-16 ... | reverse complement strand
TAAATAACGCTGGTTATTTTGAGCCTGGTTTGATCACGGAGGAGAGAGATGGGGCACTTGAAAAAATGATGGATACCAACCTGTATAGCGCCTACCACCTGACTCGGGCTTTGATAAAAAACATGAAGTCAGCAAAGAACGGGCATATATTTTCAATCTGCTCGGTTGCCAGCCTTTTTGCTTACCCCAATGGTGGTTCTTATTCCATTTCAAAATTTGCTTTGCTTGGTTTTTCGAAGGTTTTGAGGGAAGAGTTAAAGCAATTTGGGATTAGGGTAACCGCAGTAATAGCAGGGGCAACCTATACTGCCAGTTGGGAGCGGTCTGGCTTGTCACCAGAGCGCTTTATGCAGCCACAGGACGTAGCGGATGCCATTTTGGGGGCATATTCCTTATCCCCACAAAGTGTGGTGGAGGAGCTAATTATAAGGCCTCAGTTGGGCGATATTTAGCTCTCCAAAAGCTGAACAATAAGTCCTATTTTGGCGTTAACTTTGCAAAAAGAACTACAGTGAAGTCTGAAATCACCCTCATTCAAAAGTATTGCAATAGCCTTGTTTCCTATAGCAGGAGAAAGACCCGTGAGGTAAATATTGGCGGAGTGCCAATTGGAGGAGAGAACCCTATTAGAATTCAATCCATGACTACCATAGATACCATGGATACGAATGGTTCTGTGGAGCAAGTGATCAGAATGGTTGATGCTGGCTGTGAGTACGTGAGGATTACGGCACCGAGTTTAAAGGAGGCACAGAATCTTCAGGAGATCAAGAAGGAGTTAAAAGCACGGGGTTATTCTGTTCCACTCATTGCTGATATTCATTTTACTCCTAATGCAGCTGAACTGGCAGCTAAGATAATTGAAAAGGTAAGGATTAATCCGGGCAATTACGCAGACAAGAAAAAATTTCAGACGATTGATTATACTGATAATGATTATCAGGCAGAGCTGGATCGTATCCGTAAAAAGTTTTCACCGCTAGTCGCCATTTGCAAAGAATATGGCACCGCTATGCGCATTGGCACCAATCATGGTTCCTTATCTGATCGCATTATGAGCAGGTATGGAGATACTCCATTAGGAATGGTGGAATCAGCACTGGAGTTTGTGAGAATTTGTGAAGACCTTGGCTACTATGACATCGTGCTTTCAATGAAAGCAAGCAATCCACAGGTGATGATTCAGGCGTACCGCCTGCTCGTACAAAAATTGGATGAGGAAGGGTTACAACCTTATCCATTGCATCTTGGAGTGACAGAAGCCGGTGATGGTGAAGATGGTAGAATTAAATCATCCGTTGGAATTGGAACGTTGTTGGAAGATGGACTGGGAGATACGATCAGGGTATCCCTTACGGAGGAACCCGAGGCAGAGGTGCCCGTGGCCCAGATGCTGGCAGACCGCTATGTGAATAGAGAAGGAAATACAATTCCAGAATTTGATTATTACCCTATCCATCCATTCGAATACAACAAAAGGAAAACCCATGAAGTGGTAAATGTTGGTGGTTCCAATGTTCCCCGGGTAGTAGCAGATCTTTCAAGAAAAGAAAGCATTACACCTGCTTCATTGTTTGCATTTGGTTATCAGTATTCAGTGCCTTTGGATAAGTGGACGATCACTGACATGGCATGTGATTTTATTTATGTAGGGGATAAGACAGTTGATTTTGAAATACCTGGCACGCTCAGCATTATCTGTGATTACAACAAATGGCTGAATGTAAGAAATGACGACAGGACCTACCCTGTTTTGAATGTTGGGACTTACCTTTCATCAGGGCCTAAATCGGAACATCTGAATTTTATTGAGGTGAGCTTGAAAGATTTAACGGATGAGTTCGTTTCAAGGATAAAAGATGATCCTACTTCAGTATTGATCATTAGTACTGATAATGCACATGGTATGGCAGAGCAGAGGAGATTGATTGCTGACTTGATAAACAAGGATTGTACTGTACCGGTAATTATTCAAAGGAGCTATACAGATTTGCCTCTGGATAAATTACAGCTTTATGCCGCTACAGATATGGGCGGTTTGTTAATTGATGGGTTAGGTGATGGTGTTTATATAAAGGCGAATAATCCGGATAAACGAATTAATGAAACGGCTTTTACTATACTTCAGGCGACCCGTACCCGTATTTCCAAGACAGAATATATTTCCTGTCCATCTTGTGGAAGAACACTATTCGATTTGCAGGAAACTACAGCGAAGATTCGTGCAAGAACTTATCACCTCAAAGGAGTGAAGATTGGCATTATGGGTTGCATTGTTAATGGACCAGGTGAAATGGCTGATGCTGATTATGGATATGTAGGGTCTGGTCCGGGCAAGATAACGCTTTACAGAGGGAAGGAAGTAGTGAAGAAGAATGTGCCCTCAGACAGAGCCGTGGATGAATTGATTGACCTCATTCGGGAGGATGGGAATTGGGTTGAACTTGAACTGGAAATGAATAATTAGAAATAAAATGGAAAAGGAAACAGAAGTACCTGAACCCAAAAAGAAATTGTCGTTTAAAGAGTTTTTTAATTTGGGAGAAGTAGGTGGCTATTTCTTTAGGGGAAAGGACGATAGCAGACCCACCAACATCAACCTTAAAATGATGCATGGTGTCAATAAAATCAGTATCGTGATGTTTTTATTGGGCCTTCTTTACATTATTCTAAAAAGAGTGCTGTAATGAACATTGAGTCCTATAGAAATATCTGTATGGACATGAGGGGGGTTACCGAAGAGTTTCCCTTTGATAAGAATACACTGGTTTTTAAGGTAATGGGCAAAATGTTTGCCCTCACCGACCTGGATTTGTTTACCAGTATTAACCTAAAGTGTACGCCCGAAGCAGGTGTAGAACTGAGGGAGCGGTATCCAGCCGTGCAACCGGGGTATCACATGAACAAGAAGCACTGGATTACCGTCCAAATGGACGGTTCTGTCCCCGATAAGCTCCTAAAATCATGGATTGTAGAATCCTATGATTTGGTAGCAAAAACTTTAACCAGAAGTCAAAAGGCAATTCTTGACGCTTTATAGCCTAATAATCAGGTAGTTATAGATATTAAGCAAATACCGTCTACCCTGAATTTCTTGAGGTTAATTCTTTATTTTTGTTGATTGCGAAGGTCTAGGTTTAATGATAAGAATAGCGGTTCTATTGGTTGGCACAATTATCCTGCTGAGTTCATGTACTCAGAGAATGATTTGTCCTGCCTTTCAGAGTGCCTATATCTATGACAAGGAGGAGCTAAGAAAAAAGTTCAGCTACTTTCAGGAGGACTCTACTCCTAAAATTCTCACTGCCAGCAAGACCAAATATTTAATTGCTGTTCCTGAATCTTACAGAAAGAAGATGAGGAGCTTGAAAACGGTGGAGATGAAACCGGTTTATCCTGTCATTCCCGATTCTTTGAAGCTCGAAGAAGGAGCTGACTTAATCATGGCAGAGAGGGATGTTATTGATAGTGTGGCTGTACAACAAGGTTTGGATCGCACAGATTCGGCTTACGCTATCACAAAGACCAAAGAGAAATACAATGTAGATCAGGACAACTACATGTGGTATTTTAGAAATCAACTGGTGTTGCCAGATGTACGCGCAGCACTTGAAGAGAAAAGTGGAAAGAACCTGGGTACCAACGCAGGGGGCGGAACAAAAGAAAAGAAAGGCTTCTTTAAAAATTTGTTTAAAAAGAAAGACAGGACTGATTCTAGTGCGGTAGACGCACCACCTTTGCCTTCAGATTCTACCGTTAAGGAGAAGAGGAAGAAGGCTCCTAAAAAGAAGAAAGAAAAGAAGGTGAAAGGTAAGAAAAAGGAGGGAGAAGAAATCCCGGCAAAGAAAGAGGAGGAAGATGATGGATTTTAGCCTTTAGTCGAACAAGGTAAGGTTTCCGAATTGATCGGCAGGTGCAGTAGGAAGAAAGAGGGTTGCCTCATTGGCCGAAAGTATACCTATTCTTGGTGATACGGTATACGAATCCAACTCAATTGCATTTTCAATATTTAATAAACTAAGCAATTCGTTTTCAGTGGCATCTTTATTGAGCCAGGCCCCTAATGTTTTTTTGTTCAGTAGCAGAGGCATCCGTTCATTTACAGGGAGCACTTGTTTGTTGGATGGGGTAGTGATTACGCTGAAAGTATGATGTGTTTCTCCTTGTTCATCTTCAAACTCTTCCCATAATCCGGCCATTGCCAATAGTTCTTTCTTCTTTTGAAAATACCGGTAGGGGATGGCTGATTTTTTACTGATCTTTTTCCAGCAATAAAACCCATCGATTGGAATGATGCAGCGAAACCGCATCATCTTTTTTCTTAAGGCCGGTTTGTCCTTTATGGTCTCTGATCTGATGTTGATCAGTTTCTCACTGATGTTTTTGTCTTTTATCCATTGCGGAATCGCTCCCCAATAAAAAAAGGAGACCCCTTCGGGTGTGTGATGGGTGATGACAGGAAGCAAATGAGTAGGGCCTGCATTGTAGTACTTTTTATAATGCGAAGGTACGTCCACTGAAAAGTGATCGGACAATTGTTGTGATGTGGCCGAAATAGAATAACGATCAAACATTTTTTTGGTTAATAAAATCCAATGCTCTTAATTCCGACCAATATAGTCCATTTTGATTAAAAAGGGCAAATCCTACATGGCCACCATATTTGGGGTTTTCAAATTGGACAAAAGGATTATTAAAAAGCGCAGGATGACTATGGGTAGCAGATGAGAGGAAGGGGTCGTTTTGTGCATTGACAATAAGTGTTGGCGTTTTTATTGTATCTAAAAAATGAATGGAGCTGCATTTTTCATAATATTCAATGGCGTTGGAGAAGTGATGCAGAGGCGCGGTATACTCATCGTCAAATTCTATCAATGTTTTTATTTTATTTATTCCACTAACGTCTAGCTCTGTTTGTAACCTGGCCTTGTCAATTACTTTCTTCTTGAGGCTCTTAATAAACCGCTGACTGTAAATGCAATATTTTGATATCGTTTTACAGCTGGCATGAAGATCGAGTGGGACGGAAAAGGTGACACATTCAGCAATATGCTCATCCAATGATTCTCCCTTCTCTCCCAGGTATTTTAAGGTAAGGTTGCCACCCAGGCTAAATCCAATCAGTGAGATGGACTGATATTTTTTGTTGTTGATTGTGTGTTGTACCACCACATCCAGGTCATCGGTGGCTCCACTGTGATAAAACCGCAACTGCTTGTTCATTTCTTCACTGCAACCCCGGTAATTCCAGGTGAGCACATCATACCCCTGTTCGTAAAATGCTTTGGCCATTCCTTTGATGTAAGCCCGTTGTGTATTGCCCTCCAGGCCATGAGAAATGATTACTACTTTTGAGGCATCTTGTAGGAGCCAGTCAAGATCCAAAAAATCGTCATCAGGTGTTGAAATTCTTTCACGTACATAATTTACATGGCGTACTTTTCTAAGCAGGGCAGGGTAGATGGTTTCCAGGTGATTAGAGAAAAGCAGACGAGGGGGAATATATTTTGGTATTGCCGACATGATCAGCAGATTAATTCCATCCTGATTTTTGTTTGAGGGAAGTGATGTGGGCCAGGTGATGGTTGCCATGCCAGGCATAGAGGGCAATCATTTTTTCCAGTGATTGATTCTTTCCGGTTTCCGGGTGGGTAAACTCCTTTTTTAAATCTTCTTCTGTAAAGCTATCGATAAGTGTGACCCACTTGGCATGTAAGCTTTTCAACAGGGCAAGTGAAGGTTGTGGGTCCAGTGCAACTTCTGGTGTTTCAGCCCAGGCCTTCTCGTCATATGCTTTAATGATTGGCGTCTTCTCAGTCAGTGTCCATTTCATTCTGATGTAAGCATTCATATGGCTGTCGGCAAGATGGTGAATTACCTGCCTGATCGTCCAGCCTCCATTGCGGTAGGGGGTGTCTAATTGATTGGGCATCATGCCCTGTACTTCATTGACCAGGCGTGCTGGCAGGTTGGCTATTTCCTGAGTCAGTGCTACAAGCTCTTCTTTTTTGTAGGTGTCCTTGCCTTTGAATGGGCCGATGGGGTAACGGTCATCTTGCGCGTTATTCATCTTTGATTGCCTCCTTCAAATCCTCTTCAGAATAATGCTTGTGTAGTTTTACCGGTGTAGCTTTCTTCTTTCTTTTCTTTCTTACCCTGATGTTGGTCAGTTCTATAAGCATAGAAAATGCTACTGCGAAATAGATATAACCTTTCGGGATTACGTAGTGCAGTGACTCCAGAAAAAGCATAAAGCCGATAAGGATCAGAAACCCAAGGGCAAGCACTTCCATAGAGGGATGCTCTTTGATAAACCGGCTAATGCGGCCTGAGAAGATCATCATTACAATGATGGACACAATCACAGCGATAATCATGATACTGACATGATCCACCACACCAATGGCGGTAAGAATGGAATCGAAGGAAAATATAATGTCCAATAAAATAATCTGGACGATAGTACCGGGCAATGTAACCGCTACTTTTTTAAAACCCACATCCTCGTCCTCTTCTCCTTCCATTTCATGGCTGATCTCCATGGTACTTTTGGCAATTAGAAAAAGCCCACCAAAACCCAGGATCAGATCACGTCCACTGAACGCCATATCATGATCGATGGCAAAGTTAGCTGGAATGGTAAAAAGCGGTTCTGTAAAACTGATGATCCAGGTGATACCCAACAAGAAAAGGATACGTACTCCCATGGCCAACGCTAAGCCTATGTTTCGTGCCTTGCGTCTTTGACTTTCCTCCGGGAGTTTGTTAGAGACAATGGAGATAAATATAATATTGTCTATTCCCAGAATTATTTCCAAAAAGCAAAGGGTGATGAGGGCAATCCAGGTATCAGCTCTAAGGAACAATTCCATGTGTCAGGTGTCTTTTTTTGATAGGAAATTCACTTCCAAATTAAGCAAAGCACTGAAATTTAGAAAAGGAATGAGTTAAAAGAAAAGAGCTTTTGGGGCTTAAAAAGTTGATTAGTTGAAAAGTTCAATTCTGCTGATTTGTTGACCAGTGGTCATGCACAGCCACTTGGATAGTGGTTATAAAAAAAGCCCCTTGGGAGGGGCTTTTTTTATGGTGTTAATCTCTGGTTATTTGTTGTGGACGACCATCACCTTTTGGTAAGCCACATTTCCTTTTCCGTTTTCAATCTGAAGAAGATATATACCTCCTGTTAAATTTCGGGTATTGATTGTTTTGGTGCTTTCACCAGCAGGGATCGTATTGTCATAAACAATTTTGCCCATGGGGTCGGCTAATTTCACAAATACATCCTGTCGCGAAGGTTGAGGGAGTTGGACAGTGAGTTCAGCATCTGCTGGGTTTGGGTAAACAGCTATCATCTCCTGCGTGTTTGATGATTCTCCAATGCCAGTGACCAAATCAGGTTCTGGAGGATTCATTACTATTATTGACTGATAAACTGCTTTTGATGTAATGGTGTCTTGTTGTACAAATACTACAATGGCTCCATTTCCAGGAGTTGTAAAATTTTCACTATCCCATAATATTTCAGGTACATCATAAGTTTCACCTGCCGCTAGCGGTATCGATATCTTGTGACCCACAGGAGAGGGCAACATTTTTCTTACCACGTATAAAAACTTCGAATCACCATTTTGCCCTAGCAACGATGCATCCGTAATTTCCTTCTCAACGATTACTGTGTGGACAAACAGATTTCTAGGAACAGGGCCTGTGGCTAATAATTTTGTATTTATTTTAACCACTCCGTCTACTTTCTGAGCGTCAACAGATTCTATTCGGAGGAAGGTGGGATCAAGTACACGATCGTCATAAAAAGATTCTCCCCATGTTGTAAATGGACCTTCTTTAAACAACCCATCCAATCGCGCGGCAGGGGAAGAAGTAAGACCATAAAATGCAGAACGAGCATCGTAGATGGCCTTGTTTTGCTTGTTAATAGGGTCATCCCCGGGGAAGCTGGTATGATATTGAATTTTAACCAACTCAGTGGAGTTGTTTTTAAAGGTATTAAACTCCTCATTTTGTAATCTTGCTGTTTGGCCAGCTTTAGTGGAACTGTTTGTGAAGTTTTCGATCAATACAGTACGTGTTCGTTCTCCGATAAGAAAATTATCAAAGGCAAACCCTTCACCACCGGATACAGTTGCCGCAAACGCAATTCTAAAATTTACTTGTGGGTGTCCAACAATGGCATCCAAAGAGAAGGTAGCCCGTTTCCAACTTTTATATTTTGTAGTTGAGTTTTCATCTCCTGTCCAACCTGCATCGATGGAGGATTGATTTCCTGGTTTGCTGGATATATTATTTTGATCATACCAATTAATTCCAGAACCAACTTGTCCCACCACAATCCAATTTGATTCATTTTCCAGATTACCCGATACATTATATTGAAGAACAGCGCCATCAACTCCTCTTGGCGTATTGGACCATATATCCATGGATATTACAGGACGGGATGCCCCTGTAAAGTCAAAGCAGGGGCTAATTACGTATGACCGTTCATTGGCATTATTGTTACCAGAGAGATTTGTTTTCCAAGCTCCACCTGCTCCTGTTGCTGAAGAATCTCTATTAATGGTTATACTTGATGGTGTACCATATTGCCATGAGGAGTTTGTGCCACCTGCACTCCATCCTCCATTGCCTGAATTAAAATCTTCAGAATAAGGTGTTGTGGTAGTAATTGCAGGAGCCACGGGAACTACAAATATCTGCTTTTGAATTGTGTCCTTACAATTAGCAGCTGATTTCACAATCAACTCTACAATATCAGTACCTGTAATATCATAATTGACATTAGGGCTGCTGCCGTTACCTGCTGAACCAAATGTCAATTGGTTATTTTTGGCAAAATTCCATGCAAAATTTCCTGCAGGAATTACTACCCCATTACTAACATTGGCAACAAACTCCATGGAGCCACCTAAGCATGCGTCTTTCCAGCTAAAGTTAATTTGAGGGACATCACTTACTTGAACATTTTGATTTCCCACAACAACACAGCCATCTGATGTGGTCATTGTATAGGTAATTGGAAAGAGGCCAATATTGGAGTAGCGATGTTGAGGATTGTCATAAGTACCTTTGGTTTTGCCGCCATCAGAGCCAATGGGAATTACCCCTGAGCCCGGAGGGATACTTCCATTATCTCCAAATTGATACCCTATTTGGTCAATGGTAGCACCACCGGGAACAATAACTGAAGTATTGTTTATATCCACAAATGTACCTGCACATGCGTCACCAATGATAAGGGAAGGATTTATACTTGGTAATACGGTAACCAATTTGGTATCTGAGTTTGAGCAACCACCACTAGAAGTATAGGTTAGATTATAACTTTGACCTGGCAAAAGATTACTATTACTCGGATCAAGTTCTGCAGTACTGGGAGTTCCAATCGCAGGAGCGGGTGGATTTGTTCCAGCAACAATGTTTATAAGACCAGCCGCTGCTGGCCCACTCCAGACTCCACCACCTGGGATAGCCTTTAGTTTTGTTACAATGCCAGTTTTACAGACACCAGTTAGGCTTTGCCCACCTTCGATGGAGATGCTTACACTTGCTAAATCAATGATTGTAACTGTAACTGTTTTCGGTGGACTTTCACAACCATTGGCAGTTTGGGTAATGTAGAAGTTAGTTGTACTAGGTATTGAAGAATCAAGACCTAATTCAATGGAAGTGGCAGCAAACTGATTTGCTATTGGAGTAATTTGATTTATTGGGCCAGTTGGAGTGTTATCACGATACCATTTAATATTGGTTCCTGAAGTCACTGTAATCGGAGGACTTGAATCAATATCCTGATCTTTACAAAAAGAGGGAGCGTTATTAATAACTGGGGGCTCTAAAGGTATTGGATTAATGGTAAATGTTACAGTAAAGGGATCACTGGAACACCCATTAATTGTCTGTGTTACAAAACGATCAATGGAAATGGGACTTGAAGTAAAATTGGTACTAGGTACACTTAGATCAGTAGTAGCTGCAACGGCCAGTGGATTAGCAGGGTTTATCGGATTAGTAGGATAAACCGTATACCATTGCACAGCAGTTCCGGTTACATTAACAATTGCAAAATCACCTCCAGAACAAATGGCTGGTGGCGATGCTGTGGTGGGAACTGCTGGTTTAGCATATACATTTATTGTAACCAACCTTGGCGAACTTTGACATCCATTAGTTGTTTGAGTAACATACCTAAGGGTGGTTCCTGCAGATGCATCACTCACGCCTAATTCAAGAAGAGTAGGAGCACTATTTCCTGATATTGATGCCCGCTCACTAGAAAGTCCTAGGTCATTATACCACCTGAATAAAGCACCAGTTTGCCCGGATACGACAACCTGTTCTGTTAATATACTTGGGCCACCAAGACAATAGCCACTTGAATAATTTGCAGTCGGAGGGGGGGGAGTTTGATAAAAATTTACATTTTGAGTTCGAGTAATTGTAGCACTGGTTGAGTTATCTTTATAGACGGCATAAAATGTTACAATTTTGTTGCCTGTTGATGCTATAGCACTAGGACTTATATGTATTGGAGAACTGGTGAGAGCAAAGCCCTTAAACCAATTAATCTCATTGGAGGCAGTAACCTGTTGGAAATTAAGAGCTGGGTTTTCGGCAACAACAGACCCAATAGGAAGAGTATTTGGGTCAAAATAATGGCTTAGAGGTAAAATGTATAGGAAGGTTGTTCCTGGAATACTATTATTAGCAACGTCCATGGTAAAATTAGCCTCGGTGCTACAATATGAAGTTGCTAACCCCAATATGGATGTTGTTCCATTATAAACCTCAAAAATTCTTGTTTTAGTGTCAGTACATCCACCTGAGGTTACGGTATAGGTTATGGTGTGCTGTCCTAAAGGTACACCTGAAGGGTAAAAATCATTGCCAACAATACCTGGTCCGCTAAAAACACCACCTGCCGGGATTCCTGTTAAATTTACAGGTGGTTCCTGATTAGAAAACGTTGAGATGGTATTTGGTGTATTAGGTGGTGGTGTTGTTACAACAAAATTCGCACTTGAGGTCGCAGAGTTTTTTGTCATTACAATAGCATTAGAGGTTGATGGACAACTTCCAGCTACTGTAATGATTACATCCACTGTATTTCCTGTAGTAAAATTGCTTGCATTTCTATTCAAAACCCTGCTGGCACTATTTTGTGTGGTAACCCCATTAATACGAAAATTATAAGTTGCCGCACCTGAAGGAGAAGCTGTAAATTGTACAGTTTCATGATTAGCTACCCCATTAACATAGTTTGTGCAAAGTGAATTGCTGCCTCCCGTGATTATTAAGTCTGCTACAGGTTTCGCCTGAACATTCAAGCTTAGCGTGGTTGGAGCACTTTCGCATCCTCCTGCCGGTGACTGTGTCACATACCTTACAATAGTTCCAGGTAAGGTTGTAACAAAACCAAGCTGAGTAAGCAATGGGTTAGTTGTAATATCCCTCACTCCATTTCCACCAGGTCCGTTGGGAGGATTTAAAGAGGTAATAGGATTGCTTAATCCTGCATCAGTGTACCACTTTACTACCGTTGAAGCTGGGGGTGCTGAAACAAAACCAGTTCCTGTTCCTGCCAGAGCAATAATATCATCAAACTGACAATAGTTTAAGGTGGTGGGCGTCATGTTTGGAACTGGGGATGCCCCTAAGGATGTAATGGTGGCAAAATCGTGTACTCCAACTCCATTCCCATTCTGCGTAGCGGTGCCACCTGTACGTTTTATGATTGTAGATGCTGCGCCTGTACCATCATTGTTAACTTTGATTCCGGAAATTATAATTTCATCTTTCTTGTTATTATTTCCGTCCAGTGTATAAGTCACTGTGATACGTGATGCATTTACCACCATGCTGATACTGGCAATGTCTGTACTTGGACCACCAGCAGGTCCTGGGTTAATGGAAACAGTTCCTGTACCTGCTTCAAAGCTGTAGGCCAGGTCATTCATTTCCAAAATAAGAGTTACGGCAGCTGCCCCATCGGAAAAATCAGATTTTGATACTTCGCTGATAGTAATGGAACTGCCTAGTGGAAAATAGTTTCCTGGGCACAAGGAAGCACTGGGTCCTGAAATATTTACTCCATTGGAAGGGGCATCAAAGTCGGTAAGAATGGTAGCCGATGTTCTGTAGTTATAAGTTTCATTATTGCTGCCATCGGAATTGTATGGAATGATGGCATAATTGTATTGAGTTCCAAGGGATAATCCTGAATTATTAAAGGTGGTAGTTGCGCCACCAGTAATGGTAGTAATCCGAGTGGTACCTGGCTCTAGTGTTAATGATCCTGGAGCTACACCATCGTCCACACCCGTTGCCGTTGGAAAGGTGCCATCTGTCCTTCGAAGAATAATGTATCCATCTGCATTTGTAATAGTGTTGGCGGCTGAGAATACTAAATTAATTTGGGTTCCGCTTGTTGCTGTGGCAGTAAAAGCCGCTGGATGAGCTGAAGGTTCATTAGAAAGTGAATAAGCGGTTGCTATCGTTCCTACCGGGGTTGTATAGTTATAGGTTTCAGTACTCGCTCCATCCCAATTGAAAGGGACAAGCGCATAGCGGTATTGAGTTTGTGCACTAACGGATACGAGATCACTATAGGAGCTAATTGCTGTTCCTGTAATAGTTCCATGATAATAAGTAGCCCCACTTGGATCTTCCCCATCATTTAAACTTGCCGTTGTTGGGTTTGATCCTTGCCTGCGAAGTACAACGTATCCTACTGCATTGGTAATTGTTTCGGATGAAATACTTGAAAAAGAAAGATCAATCTGTGATGAAGAAATTCCAATACCTGTGATTGCTCCTGTGTAATTGGACGAAGGCGCACTCGAGAATGTAAAATCACTAGCTGTAGGATTACTTATTAAATAATAATTGTAAGTTCCATCATTAGCTCCATCCCAATTGAAAGGAACAAGTGTGTAAAAATATTCTAATCCAGCGCTTAATCCTGTGCTGTTGTTAAACGGACTTGAGTTGCTGGCTACAGTCGTCACAAAATCAACTCCACCTGGAGCTGCGCCATCCAGTAGACCTGCGGCACTTGGGGCAGAACCTTGTTTGCGAAGTATCACATAGCCATCCGCAGAGACATTTGAATAAGTCAAATTAATCTGCGTGCTACTTGTTGCGGAAGCTGAAAGTGTGGGGTTTGATGAGGGTTCATTTGCATAAGTAAATCCAGTAGCCACTGTAAATCCTGCCGTTATATTGTAGTTATAGGTATCGCTATTAACACCATCCCAATTAAACGGAATTAATGCATATCTATATTCAGTTTTAGCTAATAACCCTGACATGTCGTTGTAGGAAGATATGCCGGTGCCATTGATAGTGGCCAGATAGTCAGTTGCTGAAGTGGGTACATTTCCGCTATTTAAACTGGCTGTGGTGGGATTACCTCCTTGTTTGCGAAGGACAATGTAACCGCTTGTTGAGGTAAGGGGTACAGTTGCCGCATCAGTAAATGCAAGATCAATTTTATTATTCGCAGACCCCGTAGCCGTAAGCGAACCTGTATAATTAGCTGATGGAAGGCCTGAAAAGGTATAATCACTGCTATTTGGATTGCTGGTGAGGTAATAATTGTAAGTTTCTGGATCTACACCATTCCAATTAAAAGGCACCAGTTTATAATGATAATCTAAACCAGCGCTGAGCCCGGTCATGTCATTGTACGGGCTGGATCCGGGTAGTACTGTAGTTATAAAGTCGGCTCCGCCAGGTGCCGCACCATCTACCAAACCAGCTGTGCTGGGGGCTGAGCCTTGTTTTCTCAATACAACATATCCACTTGCAGAGATTGAAGAATAGGTTAAATCAATTTGGCTAGCACTGGAAGCAGTTGCCGTTAATGTTGGGTTTGTGGATGGCTCATTTGATAGTGTAAAAAAGAATACAGTACCATCATCAGGAGTTGTTCCAGTTCCAGACCCATTTGTTGCAAAAGCTGTATAATAAATCTTGCTTCCTGGCGTCAGTGATGATCTGGAATGCGAAAATACCCCAGTTGATGTGCCCCCTTCATTTGAAGAGTTGGAGGTTCCAACGGGTGTGGTGGTTTTCCATCGGGTTCCCCGTGCCGTAATTCCTGCACCAGTTGTAACATTGCCACCTAAAGTTGCTGAGTTATTGGTAACTGAGGTAACAGTAGGCGTAGTTACCGTTGGAGCCTGACCAAATGCAAAGTTTGCGGAAACGAAATAGAAAATTAAGGATATACCTTTGATCGTGATTTTCATATTCTTATGAATAATAAGCCTATTATTTAGTCTCTCCGTTTTTATCTGTTTTTATCAAGAATACCGAACTAAGTCCCCCAATAACAGAACTGCCACAAATTAAAAATCCACCATCGTTGGTAAGTCTTACAGTACTTGGTATCTCGTCACCACTTCCACCGATAATTTTGTTCCAAAGCATATTGCCAAATGGATCAAGTCGAATTAAGAAAATGTCCTTGCCCCCATTACCTCTTTTTGTTGTTGACTCCATACTTCCAGCTAACAGGTACCCTCCATCTGTAGTAGCGATAATTGCATTTCCGGTATCCTGACTCTCTGATTCTCCTGGACTTGTTAACACGGTATTATCAGCAGACAGAACGCCATCAAAGAACTTTTGACTGTCTGGCATTACATTACCTGACGGATCTGTTCTAACAAAATAAATGTTTTGGTTTTGACTTTGAATATTTGAGAATGTTCCTATTATTCCAAATCCTGTTCCGGAAGGTTGAATATCCGCAGCGCTGTAGTAGAGTTCATCATTTTGTCCAAACAATCCACTATTTTCAAATGTAGAGTTTGGTGAAACAAATGGAACTGAAAGATAAGCACGCTTTACACTAGATTGATCATCTAACACAGAGCTTGCCCAAATTATCTTTTGAGTTGTGGTGAAATGGATACTTTTCGAATTGATAAAATCTCTATTTACATATCCATAAAACTGAGACCAAATGATGTTCAAAGTAGCTGGGTCATGGGCTGCAACAAATGATCTTGTTGGACTGTTTGGAACATTTATCTCCCCAAGTGTAATCACATTGCCATCGTCATCTATAGTAATCGCTTGACCATGGAAATACACATTTTTTACTGATGAACTCCAGCTAAAGTCGCTTTGTACATTACCAGTTTCATCGATTTTCATTAGCCGAGCTTTAGCTTTTACGATATCAGTAACTTGTGCTGCAAGTGGATCTACTTCTATACTATCCCCCAAGACCATGTAACCATCAGCAGTTACTTTAAGTGCCCTTATGGTTGAATTCGGAATTTCTGTTTCCCAAACTACCTTTCCGGTTAAGTCTGTTTTGGTGATTATTGAACTAAACTCCTGGAGTTTATTAACATTGCCTATAAGAATAAACCCATCTTGCAATGGCTCCGCAACAGCTCCACTGTAGTTAGCTGATTTCTCATAAAAGTGAATAAATGAATCCCTTTTGGTAGGTTCAACGTCCACTAAATTTTTACATCCCGTAAACCCTAAAAAGACAATGATCAAAATATTGAATTTCTGTAGTCTCATCTATTTCAAAGTTATTTTTTTGGGTTTGAAGATATTGTAGACGTAACCGAGTGTGATTGAAATCGAATTGATCTTAAAAATTCCATCTACGGCCTGGTAATTAAAGACCAGTTCGTCATTTGAATATGTATTATTTTTGTCATTTGTATTTAATAAGCCATAGTTATATCGAACTTCAACCACCGCATAACCTCCTCCAAGTTGGTACTTCATGCCGGCACCAAGTATTACACTTAAATTGAATTTTTCTCTGTCGCTCGTGATGGTGAAAGTCTTTGATTCAATCGGTGAATATCCAGTTCTTTTTCGTTCAGCATTTAAGCTTCCATTTACTAGATAATCTACCGAAATACCACCCAAAGCGTATGGATTCAATTTGTGGTCTATTAAGTGATACTGTGCAACAAGTGGTAATGATACGTATGTTAATGTTTGATTAGTTATTAACTCAAAATTTCCCTCTGAAGTAAATAACGTGTTGGTGTTTTTAAAGGCTTTTTGTTGAAAATATAATTCCGGATTTAACGTTAATTTTTTAGTAAACGGAATTTCAATAGAAATACCAGCTAGAAATGAAAATCGGTTATCATATTTCCCCAGACCTTCATTTGCAATATCCGATGTAGTAACATTAGGCTGTGCCGTTACAGCACCTGCTTTAATTCCAACTCTGTAAATGGGTGCGGTTCTAAAAGTCTTGTAAAGTGCAACAAATTCGGCAGGATCTATTGCTTCATTAATTTTAAAATAGTTATCAGTTTGAAGTAAGTCTAACATAGACGCATCAGCTTTTTCTGGTTCGTTCAAATAGATATAAGTCTGGGTAAGAAGCTTAAGGGCATCTGCCTTCTCTGCTGTGGTAAACCCGTTATTTATGCATGACCCTAAAAGTGAGGGTATTTCATGCAGTCTTCCTTGTTCATAGGTAGATCTCGCCAGTCGCAGGGTTTGGGCGCAGGATGATGCAGAAGTTTGAGCATAGGCACCAATACAACAACATAAAAATAGACTAAAGCCAAATAGAATTTTCTTCATGATATCAGTTATTGTTGGCTGGAAGATTGGGGCAAGTTTTTTCATAGGGTAAATCTTCTCCCACATAATAACTCCATTCCTCGTTATTCATATTTCTTGCGGTATATCCACAAAGTAGGTCGGCCATAGTGCTTATTTTAGTTGGATAAGCATGAATCGTTTGATCCACTTTACCCACTACAATTTCCTGCACACTATGAATTCCCGCCATCAGCTGTTCATCATCAGGGGAGAAGGCAACACTCCAAACCCAATCATTTTCACTTAGCAGAATTGGAGCTTCTGTTAATCTTTTTGTGTTCCATAGTCGTATAGAATAATCCTTGCTTGCTGTTGCCATAAAATTACCGGAGTGGTTATACTTGATGTCTTCAATCGCTGACGTATGGCCGGTAAGCTCCCTCACCAGTATCCCATTGTTGTAAATCCAAACCCGACCTCTTTCATTTCCGATAACTAATTGCGAACCATCAGGACTGAAGGTAACTGCCGTAAGCCGGGTGCCTGGCATTTTATAAGTAACCATTTCATAGTTGTTCTTGAGATCCCATACATACACGTTTCCATCAACTCCTGCTCCCGCTATTTTGGTGCCTTGTTTGTTCATGCTAATAGCCATTAACTTTTCCTTTGAAGAGATTACTTCTTTCGCGGTTTGCATATCAGAGTATTTAATGCTGTAACCGGCATTATCTCTAGCATAAAAGCCTTTTCCATCAGGTGTGAATGTTATATTTTCTGCTGCTTGTCTGAAGCCTTTTATGATTTTTGGAGCGATCCCAGGGTTACTTAAGTCATATAACTCTACGTAATTATTATTGGCATCAGCAAAGTAAAGTCCACCTGCCAAAAGTAATTTGCCATCGGGACTTAAGTCCATAGAATACACCTGATAACGGCTAGAACTGGTGCGGTCTGGAGCAATTTCTTTGTCAATCACCCAATTGGTACCGGAATAGCCCCATTGAACTATTTTTCCATCACTACCACCTGAATAGATGTATTTAATATTGGGTTTGGTTACCAATGCTCGCGCGGCTCCCTTTGTATGTGCCTCCAAACTTTTAGTTAAGGGATGTGGTTCGGGTTGGTTTTTCAATGCATAATATAATCCACGGTAAATATCATTATCGTATTCATATCCCTTGTTGGCGGTATTAAAGTTATAAGCCTGTTGGGCAATGATTGATTCTTGTTCTGGGTTATTATTTAATTCAATTGATTTAATAGCCATGGCCTTGGCAATGGCCAGGTACTGTTGTCTTTTTGATTCTGCTTCTGCAGCTCTTGCATCGGCCTCGGCAACTCTTGCCTGCTGTTCATTGTCCTTAGCTAATTTCTCATTGTCTTTAGCAAGCTTTTCATTTTGTACAGCGCGTTGTCTTTGTGCATCAGCTTGGCTTCTTTGATTTTCAGCTTCAATAGCATTTTCGACAGCCCTCTGTCTTTGAATATCTGCCTCTTTACGTGCTATTTCGGCAGCTTCTTTTTCTCGTAATGCTACTTCTCGTTGTGCTTCCGCATCTTTCTGAGCAGCAGTTGCCGCTGTAGCATTTGCAACCGCTAGCGCTTCTTGCCTCTTCGCTTCTGTCTGTTGATAAATAGCAAACACCAAAAACATCAGTGCCACTACCATGAGCGATCCAAAAACAATGGCGGTAACACGAGCGCGTTGTAGCTTTCGCTTTTGCTCGAGTTCTTTTATGCGTTGTTCTGTCTCAAACTCTTTTCTGGAGTATTCCAGAAACACCATGGTACGCTCGAAGGCAGGATGGTATCGCTGCCCCCAAACCAGTGTTGGTTTGTGCTTTGCTTGCCAGTTAAGTGCCAACTGCAAATCAGGTGGCCTCCATAAGCCCGCCTTACCCACCTGGTACATGGCTGCTGCTTCAGCCAAACGCAAATACATTTGCACGGCCTCGGCCTCGTCATCTACCCAATTCTTTAATCGTGTCCATATCCGCATCAAACTTTCATGCGAAATATCGATCATAGATTTTGGTCCTAGCTCCATGCCATGCGCTGGAGTCAGTAATGACCGGCCTGGCTCACGGAATTTTTCAACTACCTCGGCTACATCATTTTCAGATACGTCTGCGATGGCAGCAATCTCATTGAGTCGTGTAGGTCTCCTGATACCAAAATTTTCTCCCCGCTTTTCTGTGATGGCTTTAAACAGGATCTCGCAAATGCGCTTCTGCTCTTCATCCAATTCTTCATAAGCTTCATTGGCATGTTGCGACAACGCCTCTGACATTGTACCAATGGCCTCATAGTGCTTTAAATCTACTGGCTCATTGTCGTAATCTTTATAATTGGCCCAATAAGACCAGGTACGCATGAGTGCGTGTTGAAGAATAGGGAGTTGATCTGGATTATCACCCAGGTCGTTCAATAACTGCTGCACCAATCGTGGTGATATGTTGGCGCCACCTACTGCAACCGGCCCTTCCACAGCTCTGCGTTTCTGATCGCGGGTCATTTGCGGGATCAGGTAGTGACTATCATTTAGCTTTCTTGTCAGTTCGGGAAATTGTGCACAGTCTCCGATAAAGTCTGAACGCATGGTAATTCCAATGTAGATAGGAGAGTCCTCGTAGTTGACGGCCTCCATCAACAAATTCACAAAGGCCAGTGTTTCATCTACAGAACCGGGGTCGGTGCTGTCCTTGAATCGGAAGAGTTCTTCAAATTGGTCAACCAGAATAAGGTAGTTGGTGTCCTTGGATCTTCTGGATTGCTGTACGGCCTCTACTAAACCCAGTGAACTACTCCTTAACAAGGTAGAGACTATGGTTCGTTTTATTTTTTGGTCTTCAATGTTAGCGTTAGAATAATCGTCCGAAGATTTTAGAAGTGCTTCTGCCAGATTATCGATGGGGCCTGCACCAGGTCTTGTTACCACCACTTCCCAATTGGGACTCACGTCAGTAAGAAATCCACCATAAAGAATTGGTAATACGCCACAATACACAAAGGATGATTTACCACTTCCTGATGGCCCTATCACACCTACAAAGCGATTCTTGGAAAGCTTGAGCAACACTTCATCACTCTGGCCTTCTCTTCCAAAGAAAAGATGACTCTCGTCTATATTGAAAGGACGCAGACCAGGAAATGGGTTTGTTGTTCCCGTTTTTACTCCTTGCTTTTCGTCAACTCTTTGGCTCATGATGATTATGATTTAATGTCTGACAAAAATGTTTTTAAGGACTCCAGCGTTTTGTTCTGATCACCGGAAATCAAAGTCATGTTTTGACTTTTGAAATTTTCCAAATGGGATGCGGAAGTATCAGATGAAATAATGGCTTTGCCTAGAATAGGTTTCTTGCGACCAAACCCAGGTGCTTTTAGCAAGTCGAGTACTTTCATGCGTACCCACTGGTCGTTTACTTTGTCTTTAAAAATAATTGCTCCGTCAAGGGAACGTAAATTATCAATATGATTTTTCCTAACAGTTAACAGGTCGCCTTCAAATATAGGCTCTACTACATTGAATCCATTCTTTTTAATGGCTTCACGGTAGGGTTTTACGGCTTGTTCATCCACACGATCGTGTACTAGATAGATTGACTTGCCGTTGCCTTCATCCTGTGTCACGCGCTCACTGGATTCCAACAACTCTTCACGCATTATATTTTTAAAATCCTCTAATGGGTTTTGAAGGATCTCAGCACCTTCCTGCGCATCAACATCTCGTTTAATGGAATCGATGAATGATTTTTGACGATCACTGGCATTTTTTAAGTTAGGGGAGATCCAGATCAGACGGGAAAAATCTTCGTTTCTGCTTCTTTTGGCAACACTGAGTTCTGCGGACAATTGATTTTGAATATCTACAATGGATTGATTGGCTCCTTCGGGAATTTCACCATACGCACTTCCAATAAGATGGATAGACAGGCTGCATTTCTCAAGATCTTTTTTTACCATGTTTTCTAATTCCGAGAATTGAATAGGTAAAGTTTGTTTAGGGAGTACAATGTATCCATGACGTTGAAGTTCCCTCTTGATGATATTTCTTTGTACGGATAAATCATGACCCGTCTCGGCAAGATAAATGGTCTTCCTTTTGAGAATGTTTTTAACCTCTGCATTCGTTTCGCCCTCTTTCAGATAGATAAGTGCTTCGTGAATGTCATAGGCAAGGTCTACCATCTTCATCCAATATTGTCTTTCCGCTTCTTCGCTAAAGAAATCCGCATACTCTTTCATCAATCCTGTTTCGGTATCTAGTTGATACATGTCGTATCCAATCAGATCTCTTAGCCTTGGTGGTTGCTCTGCATTGGAAAGTGGCGTTTTCATTACTTTGAAAACCCTATTGATTTGGGTGTTCGAGGTGGCTTTGTAAAACGATTCTACCGTATCAAGGCATCTTCCTGATTCAATAAATTCTTTAGATAATATAGATACCAGTACAGCGGCATTATCCATAGTGGAGGCAGTCATGGAGTCGAACTCTTCCTTTAATACTATGTTGGGCTTTTGACCCAATACCTGTAGGAGCATTAATTCCAGAAATTTTTTGAACTGGGTGACCCAGCCTAACTCTTTGCCGGATGGAGATTCATTGTCCTTTTCTGCAAATGCGATAATTACATCAATATCTAAAGCCATTGGTAGACGTATTATATTTTTTATATTTTATATCTGTGTGTATTGTAATTCTTTCTCAGTACTATTTTTTATTAACTTTTGAACCAGTTCGTGGTGATTGGCAAGTACAAAATAGAAATCAGCCAGACTGATCTTGAAAACCACTGCATATTCTTTGGTAGTTGCTTCCTTTATTACCGGAAGCAGACCATTCTGAAAGAGGTCACCAAAAGCAGCTCCTCTGGGCAAATCTAGTTTTTCACCGTTTTCAGCCTGTAAGGTGATTTCGCCATGTGCTACTATCAATATTGGATTAGGTTCATTGTTATTAAAAACCATATGATCCTCTGCGTGGAGTGTGACAGGTACAATCTTATCTGCCAAATCGCTCAGCATGTTGCCCTCAATGTCTTTGAAGATTTTAAGTTGCTTAATAAACATCACCATTTCTATTCCCAGGAAGAATCCATCTTCCAACCCATCTAATAATTGATTGTTTTCTATAGAGGAGTCAAGGAATTTTTTGTCTTTGAAGGGCAGGCGTTCGGCAATGGTTTCGTACATCGCCTTGTCTTTGTTATAAATCACCCAGGCTGCCGTTTCTTGTAGTAGTTTGTCCTGATTAAACATTTGTGCAATAAGTCCTCGACTCACTCTGAAGTCCTGCATGTAGGCTATTGCATGAACCGCACATAGTTTTGTCCAGCGATTGTTGAAATTAAAATCTCGGTTGAGTATGTAGTTAATTACCTGAACAGGGTTGTAACTTTCCCTGGGAAAATGGATTTGAAGTTTTTCTAATTTCTCACGAGTGGTGTCGTCATCCAAAAGAGGGATGAGTTTGGGTTTTAAGTCAGGATCAAGAAAGAGATCCAGTAGCTCCAGTGCGTAAGCGGTACCATCTGTTGAATCGGACTCGATATTCTCTTTTACGAGTTGTACAGAGTTGGGATCATAAATAAGAGACAGCAACAATGTGATTTGATCATAATTATCTCGCACTTCTTCTTTAAGTGCTTCTCTCAAAAATTTAAAGTGATCTACATCGGGCAATTCTTCAAGGGCGGCAAGGTTCCACAACGTTTTGCTCATCTCAATATCCAACAAATCCTTTACAATCGTAGCTTCTCTTCCTTCTGCCTGATAAGTCATATAGCGCAGAGAGTAAAGAATTTGTTTTACAATTCTTTTATCCGGGTAGTCTGCTTTTTCCCAAAGCAGTGCAGTTCCCTTTGGTCCACCGATGTGTCCCATGATTTGGACAATCTTTAGCATCACTAGATCACGCTGACCGGATTTGTGAAAAGCCGACTCCAGGGTTTCCAGTGCCGCTTCTCCTGCTTCTTTTAACGCAGACGCTGCCTGATGTGCGTAAGAAGGAGAGGAAAGCAACTCGATCAGTACGTTCCATGTTTCTGGTCGTTTTACTTTTCGTGCAGTTAATAATGCCTCTTCTCTTACCTTAGGGTCACCATCACGAAGAAGTTCCAGTAAAATGAAAATTGTCTTCTGGCTCACCATCTTGCGAAGTAGCTTAGCTGCCAGCATCCTGTCAGATTGTTTTACTGACTTGCTGAGTTTCATCAAACGCTCTACCGAGATAGAGAGTAAGTCGCTGTCTTCTGCTTCTCCGGCTGCTTGTTGGGCAAGTCCTCTTATTTCGTTTCCAATATCCTGGCCAATGCCCAGCTCGGAAATTTTGTCTTTGGCAAACTGTTTTACCTTTCTCAGGCCACTATCGGCCAACCTGATCACGGAGGTTTCGAATAACGCGGGCTCAAGCTTTTCCATGAGCTTTAAGCCGTATATTACTTTCTCTTCTATATTTCCATTGACCTCGCTGGAAAGTACGCTGTCCATAGTATACTCTTTCACAATATTCTTCTCCGTTTCGGACTTACTCTTGATCAAAGAACTTTGAAGGGTCTCTTTGTAGCCTCTGTGCATGCGACTGGTGACCCAATACCAAACCAATAAAACAGGAATGGTAAACAGCGTTACAGACAATAGGTTGAAGATGTCAAAAGAATTAATCAACACGATAAGTCCCCCTGCCAGTGTACTCCCAATCCCCATTACGATACCTTCAATTTTAGTCTGGGCATCTATCTTTATGGACTTATCCATCGGAACATAATAAAATTTGAAGGTAGGTTCGTCAATGGCCTCTTTCATTGAATTGATGAAGAGTTTGCTCATGGCGATCATAATGAAAAAGAAGATAACGGAATTTCCAGCGGAGTTATCAAAGCCAAAGAAAGCACCCAGCGCAAAGGCGCCACCTGTAAAAATGAGCAACAGTAGTGGGTTGATCAGAAGTGAAACGCGAAGCCCATAATCTTTATTGATTTTATCTGTGAAAAACGTTGTGAAAAAGAAACTGAACACCACAATGGTCGCTTCAAAATAGCTTAGAAAGTACGGTAAGTCATTCTCATCATATTTATTGGTGGTTACGTTGAAGAAAGAATAATCAACGAAACGCATGGCCACCATCGATACAACGATGAACAATGACATCGCCATAATGTATTTATTACCTAGAAACTGCTTTGCAGTAAGTTTTACATTTTCAGCTTCTTTTATGGCTGTATCAGTGTCATTTTTTAAGTAATTATTGGTTAGGATGATGTAGAGCACGAGGTATCCGATGATACTAAATAGTCCAATTGTAAAAAGAGATTCAGTGTCTACGCCAAAATTGAGGAGTACGGGTATGGTAAAGAAGGCCAAAATGGCTGCAATGTCCATTCCCACATCCACACTACCAATTACTCTTTTTACTTGCCGTAGGTTGAAAAGTCGGTTAAATGTCCCCCAGAAAACAAGCAATGAAATAAAGGTAAAAGGTAGAATCAGTGTAAATCCGAAGTAATAAAGCAAGTTCTCATCCTCAATCCACTTGTCACCGAATTCGATGAAAGCGGTGAGTCCAATAATTACACATAAACTACCTATGGCCAGATAACTGAATCGAATTCTTCCCTGAAAGAAATTGTAAATACTCGTAGCGAAAATTGAAAACACACCAGAAAATACAAGCGCTTTGGGAAGATCTATTTCCTCGTCATATAGATTAAGAAATAAAGTTTGGGAGGCCACAGTGACTGTTGCCAGGAACAAACCCATAAAGAAACTGATAGCAAGGAGTAAAAAAACCCTTCCCGATTCCTCAGGTTCAACATCCAGCATTTTGAGCAGCCTTGATTTCATAATTTATGGGGCATTTTTACCCAATGAAATTTTATAAACCTTGAATTTCATAAGTTTCATCGAGATTTCCTATTGGATAGTTATCTCATTTCAAAACTGATTACCCTCTGGTTAATAGTGATTTGACTACAACTCACCAAAGCTTTGCTGCCGGTGAATTGCTATATACTACCTATTTACCTGAGCCGAGAGTCAAATAAAACTTACTTTCTAAGGGAGAAGGAGCGAGCTATCTCCGTAACTGAGAAAGCGGTAATTAGATTGTAAAGCATGTTCGTAGATGTGCTTCCATTGGTCTCCTACAAATGCGGCTACCAGCAGCATAAGAGTAGAACCCGGCTGGTGAAAATTTGTAATAAGCCCCTCACAAACCTTGAATTGATAACCTGGAACCATAAAAATGGAGGTGTCACCCACTAGGTAATCCTGCGCTTCCATGTGTTTTAGTACCGCTTCAAAAGCTATTTTCCGGGGTGGAAGAATACCAAAATCGTGGTTCTTGGGGTCATTTTGGCTGATTTTGAAGGGCTGAGATCCGGTTTGAATGAGTTTCACCCCGTACCAGTAAAGGCTTTCAAGTGTTCGCATGGAGGTAGTGCCCACGGCAATTATTTTTCTGTTCTTTAGGAGCAATGTTTCCAGATTTTTCCGGGTTACAATAATTTGCTCCGAGTGCATCTCATGATCCAGGGCATTTTCAGTTTTTATAGGCTGGAATGTTCCGGCACTTACGTGCAATGTCAGAAAATCAGTGATGACTCCTTTGGTGTTGATTTGCCGGAGTACATTATCCGTAAAGTGCAGGCCAGCTGTGGGTGCTGCAACAGCTCCTTCAAAATGTGAATAGACGGTTTGATACCTGCTTTTATCATTTTCATCTGCATCCCTGTGTAAATAGGGAGGCAAGGGAGTATTACCAAAAAGATGGATCACTTCTGCAAAACTCAAATTGGATGGCGACCAATGAAAATCTACCAGACCTGATTTAGGTTTTTTCAAAGTAGCATTAAGTGTAATACCACCTTTGCTTAAATGGAGAGTACTGCCTTCCTTCCATTTTTTCAGATTGCCGATAGTGCATAGCCATTGTGTATTATTTTGTGATTGCATAGCCAATTGCACAGGCATATCTCCTTGTAGAGGCTGAAGCAGAAATACTTCAATTTGGGCTCCGGTTTCTTTTTGAAATAATATCCTGGCGGGGATTACCCTGGTATCATTAAAAAACAGGGTAGCATCATCAGGTAAAAGAGTCGGCAGATCATTGAAACGTTGATCAGAAATTTTCCCATGCTGGTACAGCAATAGCTTCGCGTGATCCCTTTGTTCTAATGGGTGGATGGCAATCCTGTCATCGGGCAAATGGTAAGAGTAGTCCCTGCTTTTTATTTCCCTTTTCATAAAAATCGAATGGCAAAGTTAGTGTTGTAATTGTATTTCCGAGGGAAGGCATCCATATTAGCAACATGTCCCTGCGCGCATCATTTGTAAAAAAAACATTCCATTTTGGCTTTAGGGCCAAAACGTCCCGTGGCTTGATGAATGATAGGGACTGCTGGTTTATAAAAATTCAGGATGACAAAAGGGCCGAGGTTTTCGGATTGGGCGAGGCGGCACCGCTTCCCGGGTTAAGTCTGGAATTGGATGAAGTATTTGAACATAACATGACGCGGCTGGTAGAACAATTCAATGGGTTGAAGTTGGATTTGATCAGTGGAGCTAATTTACCTCTGATCAGTAAAACCATTATTAAGCGTATTCCGGAATTACCTCAGTTTCCATCCATCTTGTTTGCTTTTGAGATGGCGCTTCTCGATTTGAGCAATGGAGGCAAACGCCTTATTTTCAATAATGGATTTGTCGAGGGGCAACCTATTCCCATAAATGGCCTGATATGGATGAGTGGGATGGATATGATGTTGCAGCAAATAGAAATCAAAATTCAGGAGGGGTTTGATTGTCTTAAATTAAAGGTGGGCGGCCTCGATTTTGAAAAGGAATGTGATATTCTTCAGTACATCCGTAGAAAATATTTTAAGATGAACATCACCCTAAGATTGGATGCCAATGGTGCATTTAAGGAGGAGGAGGTGATGTACAAACTTCACGAACTGGCCAAATTTGACATTCATTCGATCGAGCAACCCATTAAACCGGGAAATGAACTCATGGTTGACCTTTGCAAAAGCGCTCCCATTCCCATTGCCCTGGATGAAGAACTCATTGGAGTAATAGAAGAGGAGGCGAGACTGAATCTGCTGGATAAAATAAAACCTCAATTTATTATCCTCAAACCTTCCCTTCATGGTGGCCTCTCAGGGTGCAGGCAATGGATTGAGATCGCTGAAAAAATGAATGTGGGCTGGTGGATGACTTCTGCTTTGGAATCTAATATTGGCCTGAATGCAATTGCACAATTCACCTCTGAATACCAGAATACCTTACCACACGGTCTGGGAACCGGTAAAATCTACGATAATAATATTGACTCGCCTCTTCTGGTGAAAAAGGGAAATTTGAGCTATACGGACCCGGATGAGTGGGGTTTAATAGATTTTAACTAAAATATTTAGTTAAAACTTGCTATTTTGCTAAATAGACTATTAATTAGCTAAAATTATTAGTTAGTCTATGATGAATTCCAAACTGAAGCTGTCAAGCAAAAAATTAAAATCCGGAAAATTCCAGGTTAGTTTTTCTACTGTAGGGGATGGGGATGCGCAAGAATGTTACGGATACATGCTTGCTGAGGCAAAAACTTCAGTGAACGATGTTATTGCTAAAATTAACAGACATGTCAAAGCGATGCAATCATCAGACAGGTATTACCAAAGAAATTTATTTTCATTTGGTAAGAAAGAAATTAACTCAGGAAAGATTTTAATTTATAAACGATAAGTCATGCCTGCTATTAATGAAAACATACGATTTATTAGGAAGCAACTTAAGCTTACACAGGATCAATTTGGTCAGCAGTTGGGTATTAAGAGATCTTTAGTGGGTGCCTATGAAGAGGGCAGGGCTGAGCCACGGCTGGAGTTGCTGCATAAAATGGCAAGTATGGCAGGCTTACCCGTAGACGCATTGATCAGTACTGATCTGAATAAATCGGATGCGCCACCCTATGAGAAGAAGGATTTTACTAGAGGCAAGGAGGTGCTGGTAGTTTCAATGGATTCCAACAAAAGGGACAACATTGAACTTGTGCCTCAAAAGGCTGCAGCTGGTTATATGAATGGTTACGCAGATCCTGATTATGTGAAGGAATTGCCCAAGTTCAATTTACCCAACTTGGGTACGGGCACTTACCGCGCCTTTGAAATAAGTGGGGATTCTATGTTGCCCATTTTGCCAGGTACAATTATAGTAGGCGAGTATGTTGAAAACCTTAGCGACATTAAAAATGGTAAAACATATATTCTCGTTACCAGCAGAGAAGGCGTGGTGTATAAAAGAGTGTTTAATTATCTGAGCGAGAATGGAAAGCTCTTTCTAGTATCCGATAATCGTCATTATACACCTTTTCAAATTGATGCTGAAGATGTGTTGGAGGCCTGGTCTGCCAAAGCCTATATCAGCGTTCAGTTCCCGGATGTAGAATCCCAGCAAGAGATGTCGATTGAAAACCTTGCCGGTGTTGTCCTGGACCTTCAAAAAGAAATATTGGATTTGAAATCCAAAAAAGAGTAGCCTAGCGATTCTATCCCCGTCTGTTCCAATTATTGGGACTAGGCGGGGAATAGATGAATGGTTTTTGACCTGTTGATCTTACCTGTTTCAGTTTCTTCAAAGCTTTTAATAAACATAACCTCTCTTGGAACTTCGTACCTGGAAAGCTCAGCTTTCATTTTGGACTGAAGTTGTAGTAATGCCTCTTCTTCGAAAGGAGATGATTCGATTACCAGACCTACTTTCTGGCCAAGGTTTACATCGGGAAATCCAGCGATAAAGAACCTGCTGTGGATGTCACATACACGGAATATTTCTTCCAACTGCTTTTCTATTTTTTCGGGTATCACCTTCACGCCACCCGAGTTAATGATATTATCCCAACGACCTAACCATTTGAATTGATTGGGCTCTTTTATCTCTACCAGATCGTTGGTGATTACAGATTCGCTTAAAAATCTGGTTTCGATAAGGAGACAACCTCGCCTATCCTTTTCAATAACTACCCCCGGTAAAGTTGTATAGTAGTCATCAGAATTGGAGTTGTTGAGTCGCATCAAACCAATATGTGACAATGTTTCCGTCATACCATAGGTAGCATACACCTCACACCTTAGCCCCTTCAATTTATTTTTTAAGGATGAATCAACGGGTGCCCCTCCAATTATAGCTACCCGGACTTTATTCAAATACTCTGGGTTTGTTGAAACGATATTTTGCAACTGGTAGGGGACGAGCGCAGTGAAATCAATTTTCTGATTGGTATCAATTGAGGTGAAAGGATTGGAAGTAGGCTCAGTAGCAATGATGTTCATCCTTACGACAAAACTTCTTACGAGCATCATTTGCCCGGCAATGTATTTTGTATCCAAACATACAAGTGCAGTATCACCTTCCTTCAAGCCCAGTGCCGCTTGTGTCATTGATGCACTGGCAATCATCTGATCTCTTGTGAAAATAATTTCCTTGGGAGTTCCTGTTGAGCCGGATGTCTGTAGTTTAAAATGTTTCTTCCCGGTTAACCAATCATGACAGAAAGAGAGTGTACTGCGTTCAAAAGCTGTTGAGGTATCGAATGAATTGCTAATGATTTGATCATGCGTGAAATGCTTACCATTAATGACAATATCCGATTTGCTCATGCACTTTATGGAAACTTGGGAAACTTGGAGAAGTCGGGTTCTCTTTTTTCCATGAATGAATTCTTTCCTTCCTTGGCTTCATCGCTCAGGTAATAGAGCAGGGTGGCATTGCCTGCCAACTCTTGAATGCCTGCCTGGCCATCCAGCTCAGCATTAAAAGAACACTTGAGCATTCGTATAGCAAGCGGACTTTTCTTAAGAATTTTACGAGCCCACGCTACATAGGTTTCTTCCAATTTTTCCAACGGAACTACTTTGTTTACAAGCCCCATTTCTTTTGCTTCAGTAGCGTCATACTGATCACATAGGTACCAGATTTCTCTTGCTTTCTTTTGACCAACGATTCGTGCAAGGTAGGAAGCGCCAAAACCACCGTCAAAACTTCCCACTTTAGGGCCGGTTTGTCCAAACTTTGCATTTTCAGCTGCTATGGTAAGATCGCAAACCACATGCAACACATGACCTCCACCGATCGCCCAGCCGGCCACGCCAGCAATTACTGGTTTTGAAATGGAGCGTATTAGTTTTTGTAGATCCAATACGTTAAGTCTCGGCACCTTATCGCCACCCACATAGCCTCCATGACCCCGTACACTTTGGTCACCTCCACTGCAGAATGCCTTGCCACCTTCACCGGTTAGAATGATTGCACCAATTTCAGGATCCTCCCTACAAATCATCATGGCGTCAATCATTTCCTGAACTGTGAGTGGGGTAAATGCATTGTGGACTTCAGGTCGGTTGATACTTATACGGGCGATTCCTTCAAATTTCTGGAATAGAATCTCTTTATACTCCTTTATTGGTTGCCAGGGAAAATTAAGCTTCATAATTACTCTTTATTTGTTTTTTGAAATTGTCTAAAATTACTTTCGATTCTGCAGCCGTTGATTCTATTTCAAGAATTTTGGTACGCCCATCGAAATCAAAAAAATCTTTTAGCAGGTTTTTTAACTTTTTTAAACTGTCCAGTTTGAGGTAATCGAAGTCATATTCGATGGCCACATTGCGAGCAGATAACTTTTGATGGGTTATGAAATATTCATCCAATTCAGGAAGTTGTTCAGGGCCATCGATCATTCCAAATATAGCACCTCCATGGTTATTGAGTACCACGATCCTCAAGTTGGGTAATTGATAGTTATGCCAGAAAGCATTTCGGTCATAGAAAAAGGCCATATCTCCTGTGATAAGAATAGTAGGTGTATTGGAGGCCAGGCCATGCCCTACGGCAGTGCTTGTGCAACCGTCTATCCCGCTTGTGCCCCGGTTTGCAAAAACGGTTATCTCTTTTTGCTCATCATGGAGTCCGATAAAATTAGCATATCGAACCGACATACTGTTGGAAAGATGCAGATGTGACGGTTGTGGACAATTTTTTATTATTTCATTGACCAACGAGAATTCATTCAATTGAGGAATGGAAAAAAATGATTTTACGGCACGTTGGGTACGGTGTTCTTCCGCTTCCCATAATCTGTAATAATTTTCTCGCTTTTGACCATCAAATCCTGTTTTGGAAACCACTTCTGAGAATTGCTGAAAGAATGTGAGTGGACTTGCTGGAATGATTGACGTAAGGCTTTGATAGGTGTCGGCTACTTCACCTTCCGGTTGAATGTGCCAGTGAATGACAGGCTTGTAGTTTCTTAAAAAAGTCTTTAGGTTTTTAGAAATGACGGATTTGCCAAACGTAATCAGTAATTCCGGCTGTAATGCTTTTTTGTTATCTGGTTTGCTTTGCCCAAGCATCGCATCTGCATGTGCAATACGGTGTGACAAAGTATGAAGATTGGTGATCACATCGGCAACCACCGGGACATGATGCTGTTTGGAAAATTTATCAAGAGCAGCAGCAAAATCAGAATTTGGGAATTGCTGACCAGCAACAATCAAAATTTTATTGTAGGCGTTAAAGGCAGCCCTCAACTGATTCAAATCATCTGACTGTATTTGTTGATAAGGCGCTACAGACTCAATAATTCTGACCTTTGAAGAAAATTGAATGGTTTCACCCTGTGCTGGGTACAGTGGCTCTCGTAAAGGAATATTAATATGCACCGGTCCTTTTGGGAATTGACGAGAAAGGTTGATGGCTTCATTAATGCACCTGTTGATGTACCACAAACTATCCTCATGCTCATAATCCTGGGGTAGTTCGTAATATTTCTTCACATGACTTCCATAGATATTTCCTTGACGGATGGTTTGCCCATCTAATTGATCCACCCATTCTTTGGGTCTGTCTGCGGTAAGTACGATCAGTGGAATATGCTGATAGAATGCCTCGGAAATGCCTGGTGCAAAATTGTATGCTGCTGATCCCGATGTACAGACTAATACCACAGGGCCATGATCAGATAGGGCTATACCATTGGCAATAAAGGCAGCACTTCGTTCGTCACTAAATGTACGCGTGTTAATTTTGTTGTGTGCAACAAATGCGCTTGTTAATGGTGCGCATCTGGAACCTGGACATAACACCGCTTCTGTAATACCCTTTTGAGCACAGATTTCAGCAATATCATAAATGGGTTGAAGGCGCACCAGGTTTCAGGATTGTATGACTTGAAGAAGTGTATTCATTTTTAATTCGGTCTCTTGCCATTCTTTCTCAGGGATGGAATCAATAGTAACTCCGGCTCCGGCATAAAGAATTGCTTTTGTGCCACACCATTGCATGCAACGCAGGTTTACAAACAGTGATGTTTTGTTTTCAAAATTAACAGGTCCAAGGTATCCACTATAAAAACTTCTGTCGAATGATTCATTGGCTTTCAGAAATGCAATCGATGCTTCCCTTGGCATACCGCACACTGCGGAGGTAGGATGTAAAAGTTTTAGCATGACGGAACCCAACTGTGGGAAGTTGGTAGCTGACATATCTACTTCAAATTCTGATTTTAAGTGCACCAGATTACCGGCTTGCCATGTTTTAGGCCCAAGTTCAATGTATTCGCGCAGTCGAATTTTTTTAAAGCAATTAACGATGTAACGACTTACCATCGCCTGTTCTTCTATTTCTTTTTGCGTCCACGCTACATGTTTCATGTTGGCTTGTGGAGGAAGAACCTGAGTGCCTGCAACAGCGGCTGTTTTGAACCGCATTTGATCGTCAACGGAAACTAATAACTCAGGTGATGCGCCCAGCCAGGTACCGATCTCTCTTACGGACACTAGAGATACAAAGGCGTTGGGGTATTTTGTACAGAGTTTATTGAATGTTTCAATCAAATTGAATCCGGCAGGGAGCTCAATATGTTTACATCTTGAAGGCACTAGTTTTTCAAAATTCCCTACCTCAATTTCTTCAATGACATTTTTAACCAGTGAAATGAAGTCGTTATGGATTGAATCTTTGCTGTCGTTCGGTTGCGCGCGATAAAATGGTGTAGAATCGTTTTTTGTTGCATTGCTCTTTACGCTAAATGCGGCATTGGATAGCTCTGAATTTATTTCTCCATTTTCGATGGAGTAGGTGATGTTGGCCTTAAGGAATATCTTTTTTTTGTCACCATCAAAAGGTGCAAAAACAAAACCTGTACCTAACTCTTCGATATTTAAATCATCAAGATATTGCGCACCTTCAGTGCATACAATTAAGTTCTTTTTTGTTGATCCTGGTAACCGCCACAATCCGATAGCATGCCCCTCATGGAGGTGTTCTTGAAGCACACCCTCAATGATTTCTTTTTCGGCACGCTGTACCTTCAGTATATCCGAGACTTCAGCCATTTCCTTTGTTACTTTTTATCAATCACTGCCATTGTTATTCTGCTGATCGAAATTAATTCATTTTGAGGGTTTACGATTTTAATCTCCCAAACCTGAGTTCTTTTTCCTATATGAATAGGACGGGTTGTTCCCGTCACTATGCCTTCTCTGGCACTTTTGACATGATTGGCATTGATTTCCAACCCAACACAATATTGCCTAGTTCTATCCACACATAATGCCGCGGCCATACTGCCTAATGTTTCAGCCAGTGCAACCGAAGCTCCACCATGTAACAAGCCATAGGGCTGATGTGTTCGTTTGTCTACAGGAAGTGTAGCGGAAATGTAGTCTTCGCCTACCTCAGTAAATACTATTCCAAGGTGCTCGACCATGTTGTTTTTTGATAATTGATTTAAATCATCAACAGTAACACCCTTTGAGACAAATGAGGGGCTTTTAGATTGTGCTGCCAAGGTTCAATTCTTTATTTTTGACGCCAAATTAGAGGAAAATTGACCAGTAAAAAAATATACTTAATAAGACATGGACAAACTGAGTTTAATCTCAACGGCATTGTCCAGGGTAGTGGAATAGACTCTTCTCTGAATGCATTTGGGGTTGAGCAGGCCAGCTCATTTTATAACACATATCAACATATTTCATTTGATAAGGTGTACACCTCCACTTTGAAGAGGAGTGTTCAATCGGTTTCTTCCTTTATTGACAAAGGAATTGTCCATGAATCTTATGAGGGGCTAAATGAAATTAATTGGGGAAACAAGGAAGGAACAAAAATCACCCAGGAAGAAGATGATTATTATCGTTGGCTTTTAAAGCAATGGCAGAATAACAAAATTTCACTGCGCATTGAAGGTGGTGAAAGCCCTGAAGATGTAGCCGCCAGACAGCGATCAGTTTTAAATACTATTTTAAATAGAGCTGAAGAACAAACCATCCTTATCTGTATGCATGGCCGTGCCATAAGGGTGCTGCTTTGTCAACTGCTTAATTATCCTCTTTCCGCAATGGATATCTTTGAACACAATAACCTGTGTCTTTATCAACTCAATTATACGGGTTCGATGTGCACTGTTGAGTTGTTCAACAATGTAGATCACCTAAAACACTTGGTTTCAGGAGCAAATAAAAAATAGTTAATTGTTGAGTTGGTCAATGGCAGACTTGGCCTTGCTATCGATACTGTTTTTGTAGGCATGATTTTTATAACTCAGTGCCAACTCAAAATATTTTTTTGCGGTTGGGATATCATTACTTGTTTTAGCAATATACCCAAGCTGCAATGCGGCATTGGGGGCAAAATACCATGGGTTTGAGCCTGCTAACTTCATCGTTCGTATGTAGTAAATTTTAGCGGTAGTCGGGTCTCCCATTTTATCAGCAAGTCGAGCTTTGCGATAGCTGTATTCAGCTTTTTCCTTATCTGTTGCTAGCGTACTTTCATTTATGGTTTTAAGTGTGCTAAGCGCCTCTTGATAATAACCACCATCCGTATATAGGCGAACCTTTAGAATGCTTGGATTTGGAAAAACACTCTCTTTAAGCTGAGAATTGGCATAACGATCGGGTTCCGCTACTTCTTTGCCAGTCTTTTTGGCTATTTCGAAATTCTTATAAGCCTCTTCTTTTTTATTTTGTAACCAATAGCATAGTGAAATCTTGTAGTAGGAGTCCTTTTTAAAGTTGATGCTTTTATAATTAAGGATAAACTTTTGGTAAGCACTGATAGCATTGGCGTAATCACCTTTTTGCAGTAAAATTTCTCCCTTCAAATAATCGATGTAATACATGGGCAAACCCTGTGGGTGCTCATCCAATGTTCGGATCAGTTGCAAGGCCTTTTCACTTTGCGAATTCTTCATCAGCATATTAACACCGAGAAAAAGCACCAAGCGATTGTAGGGTTGATCCTGCAATACTTTCAGGATGCCGTTTGTCGCTTCTTCATGTTGCTGGTTAATTAGCCCTTTGATTGTGAAATAGAGAATGGTGGCCTCTGTATTTAAAGAAGATGCCGAATTGCGAAGTGCCTGTAGTTGCTCTTGCCCTTTGGAAACGGATCCTTTCATTCCCAAAAGGCTCATAAACCAACTGTATTTATCAGGCACTGACCCTACCATTACCTGGATCACTCCGCTTGTTTTCTTAATAGGAGTAAAATCAGGATATTTTTTTAAACACTCTTCTGTCTGGCTATAGGCAGTACGAATTGCCCAGACCGCATTTAAATCCTGCCCCAGGTTAAGGAAATTAAACCCGCGTTGTAAATTGAGTTCCGCTTTTAAGAATAGGGTTTCCGCAGACTCTTTTTGATTGTCCAGGTACTTAAAGCGAGTTCTAAAATTGGCCTCAATCTTCTGAAACTTCACCTCATCTTCAGAAATCAACACATCCAGCGTTTCACAAAAGCTTTCCACATAGATTTTATGATAAGGGTTGGTGCTGGGGTGAAGTGATTTTAAAGCTGAATAGGCCTGGTCAATTTCTAAATTAAGGACGGACTGATAAGCTTTCTGAAGTTGAGGATCGAATTTCCAGACGGGATTGCTGGCAAATAGGGGGGTGAGTAAAAACAAAAAAAGACAGGCGATGGGGCCTGCCTTTTTTAGGTATAATATCGTGTTGCTTTTAGCCAACTTTCTTTTTTCTTGGCGCAGCTTTTTTCTTGGGCTTTTTCTCTTCCTCCATTGACTGCATGTCAACATCAGCAAGAATACGACCAGAGTGCTCGTCAATTACAATTTTCTTCTTTTCACGAATTTCAGCAATTTTTTGAGGTGGGATGATGATGTTACATCCTTCTGCTGCCCCACGTACTACGCTTACTACGGCAAGTCCATTGGATAGGCTGCTTCGTAAACGCTCGTAGTACTTCAGTAATTTATCTTCAATTTTCTTAGCGGCTTTTTCACGATCTGCCAACAAACTTGCTTCTTCCTCCTGGCTTTCACCCAGGATCTCATCTAATTCCTTTTTCTTATGGGTCAGGTCTTCGTTGCGCTCATTGATCAGCTTTTCAATTTCTGCAATCTCCTGCTTCTTTAATTCAATCTTGTCCTTGGCTTCGTTGATGCGCTTTTCGCAGATTTGAACTTCTAATTCCTGAAGTTCAACCTCCTTGGTAATGGCATCGTACTCGCGGTTGTTTTTAACGTTTTTCTGCTGCTCGTTATATTTTTTTGTCAGCTTTTCAGCCTCTTTTATACCTTCTTTGTTCTTTTTAATGGATTCATTTAACTCCTCCAAATCGGCTTCAAAGCGACCCATCCTGGTTTTATATCCTTCAACTTCATCCTCCAAATCCTGAACCTCATCAGGAAGGTCACCCCTTAATTTCTTAAGTTGATCGATCTTTGTGTCTATGGTTTGGAGTTTTACTAGGGCTTCGAGTTTTTGGGCAACTGTTTGATTTTCCATTACTTACAAATAACTTATTGGATTCGTGACCGATTTCGAAAAATAGACTGCAAAACTAGTAAATTTTTTTTCTAAAACCTCTTTTAATAGGTCTTTAGTAAATTGTTCGCTTTCGTAGTGTCCTATGTCAGCAATCAGGATTTGCCCCTCTGCATCAAAGAATTCATGGTATTTGAAATCGGCAGAAACGAATACATCCGCACCTTTTGCTTTGGCTATTGGGAGTAGAAAACTTCCCGCTCCTCCGCAGATGGCCACTTTTTGAATGGGAGTGCCCGGGAGTGCCGTGTGCCTGATGCAAGCTGTGTTCATTTTAACTTTTAAACGTTCCAAAAAAGCCTTTGGTTCAGTAGGTGCATCAAGAATACCAATTACCCCAGAACCAACCCCCTGATTATCGTTGCATAATGAAGTAATGTAATAAGCCACCTCCTCGTAGGGATGTGATTTTTTTAAAGCAGTGAGTATTTTGCTTTCGAGCACAGTGGGAAATATCAATTCAATCCTTATTTCCTCTACCTGTTCTAATTTTCCGGCTTTTCCGATTTTTGGGTTTGCTTCTTCGGTTGGTTGAAAGGTGCCTGTTCCAACGGTTCTGAAGCTGCAGTTTTTATAATTCCCAATATTTCCGGCTCCTTCTTTATGTAACGCTTCCAATACGGCTGGTGCCGAATCTTTGGGGACAAAAGTGACTAACTTACTCAGTGTATCAGGTTTTGGTGCCAGTATTTTAAGACCAGATAGGCCAATTTTTTCTGCAATCTTATAATTCACCCCGTTCTGCACATTGTCCAGATTGGTGTGAATGGCATAAATGGCGATGTCGTTTTTGATGGCTTTTATGATGGTTCGTTCTACATAAGTTTTGCCAGTAAGTCGTTTTAATCCCTTAAAAACGATGGGGTGATGAGCAACTATGAGATTACACTTTTGTTGGATGGCCTCTTCAACCACTGTTTCTATGCAGTCCAGTGTGACCAATACGCCCTTTACAGTCCAATCAGGGTTGCCTGTAATCAACCCACTGTTGTCATAACTCTCCTGATAGGCACTTGGAGCCAGGCTTTCCAGATGAGAAGTAACGTCTTTTATCTTTACGGTTTCCATCGAATGCTTAGTTTTGACAAAAATACGAAGATATAGGTCTCCACCGAGATGAGTGTGCTAAGTGTGTTGTTATTCCCTTTTGCAGTAATCTTCCGGATTGCTACAGGTATTAGAAATCATCTTTATTCGATAGGGCATAAAAAGTCGTTTCAATTTGAGGTACCCGTGGTGAATGTGGGAAACCTTAACATCGGTGGCTCAGGTAAAACCCCTGCCATTGAATACCTCATCAGGCTCCTTAAAAAAGAATATGCCATTGCTACTTTAAGCCGTGGGTATGGAAGGCGAACACGGGGACTTAGATTTGCCTCTCCCAACGATAATGCTTCTACACTGGGTGATGAACCCTACCAGTTTTATAGAAACTTCAAAGAGGAAGTGAAAGTGGTAGTAGGAGAGGATAGGGCATTTGCTATCCCAAATATTCTTCAAGAATATCCCGAGACTTCTTTAATACTGCTGGATGATGCTTACCAACACCGCAGGGTAACACCTCACCTAAATATTCTACTGACTGATTTTGAAAAACCTTTTTATAATGATTTTCTGTTGCCCATGGGAAGGCTCCGTGAGGGAAGAAAGGAAGCGCAACGCGCGGATATTATTATTGTAACAAAATGCAATGAGGTGGTTGATGAGGGAGTGAAAAAAAATGTGAAGCGCGAAATCAGTCAATATGCAGGAGAGAAGCCAGTTTTCTTTTCTTTTATTCAATACGGCAGTCCGCAGCCATTTCAGCAAACGTTAGTTCCCATTCAGCCACGAGTGGTGTTGTTATCAGGAATTGCAAAACCGCAGCCTTTGGAAAATTATGTAAGTGCCAACTTTGAGCTGATCAAACATTTTCAATTCAAAGACCATTATTTATATACACTCAAGGATATCGCTCAGGTAAAAAACTTCATAAAGAGCCAGGAGGAAAAGGTGTCTATCTTGACCACCGAAAAGGACATGGTGCGTTTGCTGGATCCAAAATTTGGAGATTTGCTGCTGGATTTGGATTGTTTTTTTCTTCCAATAGAAATGGATTTTGTTAAAAATGGTCTGGAATTTGATAATCTGGTGCGTGACGCCATTGAAAAGGCCACTGTCGAGTCGAATTCTGAGAGCGAGTAAGTTATCTTTACACCTGTGTTTTTAAGAATATCTTCCCTTATACTTTTTGCCGTTCTTCTTTGCACCTCCGCCAAGGCACAACGGAGAGGATCTCAGGTAGTAGATGACTCTACCAGAAACGTATATGGTCCGCATACTACGAAATGGATAACTGAAGAAGACTTATTTTACGATAGAAACAACTATCAACCGGTTGACACCTCAATACACAATTATCACCGCTGGAATTATGTGAACCGATTGAACAATACTTATAAGGATTTGGGAAATATAGGTACGCCTCTGTTTCCCATATTCCCTGTGTTAGAAGGATCTATAGGAGTCTCTACCGGGTTTCGGGTGTATGACCAATATTTTCTTACCGAAGAGCCAAAGTATTTTGACACCAAATCACCTTATACCAGAATGCGAATAATTTGGGGAGGTCAGGGTAGAGCGATGACACGGATAGAGTTTAGCAGGAACGTAAACGAGCGGTGGAATTTTGGATTTAACTACCGTCCCATTTTGGTAGATAAGCAAATCCTTCGCGCAAATAAAGGAGATCGGCAAACCATAAGCCATTATTATGATGCGTATACTGCTTACCGAAGTGAGAATAATAAATACCAACTTTTATTTAATTACCGAAGGATACGCCACAGTGTGGTTGAGATGGGAGGGGTGAATATTGTTGAAACTGCTGCAGACTCCACGTATCAATCACTCTTTGATCCCAATATCACACCTAAATTAACCGCAGCAAGTAGCGTTCAGCTTCAAAATCAGGCTCATCTCTTCCATCAATATAGAATTGGTAATGGGTTGCAGCTCTATCACCAGTCCGATTTGGGTAAGAAAGTAAACACCTATAAGGATAATCTTAATACAGACCCGGCTGCGTATTACGATAACAAAGAGAACGTAAATGATACTCCCAACGATGTCAGTGACAGCACCCGTTTTTCCTATTGGACAAATGAGCTAGGTGTAAAGGGAAAGATTGGGAGTGTTTTTTATAATGGATACTTAAAAAGCAGAGCTTATAAGTTCCGCTATAAATACATCACCGAGGATACACTGGACATCCCACTTACTGATGATGAATACTATATTGGCGGCAGACTTTCTTATGAGCACGATTCGCTCACCCATATCACTGCCTGGTTGGAGTACCTCGATGGAGGTAACTACAGGGCTGAAGCTACGCTAAAGTCCAGGTGGATTGATGCAAAGGCCATTCAGTTATTATCAAAACCGCCTTTTATTTACAATGCCTATCGTGGTTCTTTTGATTTGTGGAACAACAGTTTTAGAAATACTTTCTCAACACAATTGGAGGCTTTTGGTAAACTCCAGTTGGGTAGAATTTTTGTCTCGCCAGGCTTTAGGTATACATCATTAAGAGATTATATCTATTTCAAGGAAGATAATTACGTGGGTACTTCGCAAACGGTACTCCCGGTTCAATCTTCGGGGAAACAAGAGTTGCTATCTCCTGAATTGAGGTTCGAAGTGAAATTTTTCAGAAACATGTACCTCCGGCCTCAGGTAATCTACTCTACTTTTCTTGTAAATGATGACAATGCTTTGCGAGTACCCGAACTTTTTGTCAACACACAATTGGCTTATGAAAATCAGTGGTTTAATAATAATCTTGAAGTACAGATAGGAATTGATTTTCACTGGAAATCCGCCTATTACGATTTTGGATATGACCCTGCTATGCAACAGTATTATGCTCAGGATGAGGTGAAATCTCCTGCTTTCCCCTTAACGGATATTTTTCTAAATGGTAAAATGAAACGTGGGCGTTTCTTTTTTAAATACAGTAACCTTGTGCAGGCTTTCACACAAGAGGGTTACTTATCTACACCCGTTTACCCGGGCCAACGCAATATTTTTGATTTCGGTTTTGAGCTCTTGTTATTCGATTGATCATGGAAAAGCATGTTTTAGGGTTAACACTTCCCACCGATCCGAGATGGGTGAACATAGCGGAGAAGAGTATTCATGAAATTCTGATTGATCATGCTTACTGTGAGCAAAAAGCAGCTTCTTCTTGTATTTCCCTAATCATTCAGTATCCGGAAATGGAGCGGTTAGTGGAAACACTTACACCTATTGTAGCTGAAGAATGGAGTCATTTTGAGCGCGTGATGGATGAGCTTAAGAAAAGAGAAATGCCATTTGGGATGCCTCGTAAAGATGAGTACGTAGAACGACTCCAAAAAATTATTAAAAAAGGCGGGAGTCGTAAAGATCAGTTGGTAGAAAGGCTCCTAATGAATGCGCTAATTGAAGCGCGCAGTTGCGAGCGATTCCGATTGTTGTGGAAGGAAATAAGTGATGCTGACCTGAGTAAGTTTTATTATGAGCTGATGGTGAGCGAAGCAGGACACTATAAAATGTTCTTATCGCTTGCCAAAGAATACAAAAATCCTGATTGGGTAGAGAGCCGCTGGCGGGAACTGCTGAAAGAAGAGGCAGAGATAGTGGCCACGCTGGAAGTGCGCGCAGACAGAATGCACTAGAAAATAATTTAGTGCACCTCTAAAAGTCCTTCTAATCCGTCTTTGCGAGGGGGGTACAACCGAAGCAATCTCAATATTGGATTCAATTTTTTTTAAGATTGCCTGCGCGCGATTCCGGCTGCGTATACCTTTGTGGGGGCAGATACCTGACAAAGACAGGCCTCTTTGCCAACTGGCGGATTGTAATGACGGTTAGGTTTTTAGAGGTGCCCTTAAGTCTTTTGCTTTTTCTTCTTTGCCGCAGGGAACAGAATATTATTGAGAATTAATCGATAACCGGGCGAGTTGGGATGTAAATTCAAATCGGTGGGTTCTTCACCCACTGTGTGCTGATAATCTTCAGGATCATGGCCTCCATAAAAAGTGAAGAACCCCTTGCCCAATACACCATGCAAATACTTGGTCTCACGGATGTCCCTGTTTTCGCCCATGATGACAATGTCAGGTTTTACTAAATGTTTTTTGAACCCGGTAGTCTGGCCGTAAAATCCTTTAATTACACGGGTGTGGTTTTGAGTGAGCATGGTAGGGATTGGATCCCATTTAGCAGAGAACTCAAATAAATTGAAATAATCATTGTCCTGACGAAGGCCTCTTTCAGGAGCATTGTTGTCAATGTCAGAGAACTCATATTGATAAGGATCTCTTGAAATCCGAAAGTCGGTGAAGGCAAGCGTTTTTTCGTAATCAAGCTTTTCCTGTGCCTGCGGATCGGCCGGATCTCCATCATACATTCGTTCGCAGATATCTACACCCTCTGCCGATAGGGCAATATCAAAAGAATCTGTAGCAGAACACATAGCGAAAAGAAAGCCACCCCCGGCAACAAACTCCTTTATTCGTTTTGATACAGCCAACTTGAGCTGCGACACCTTATGAAACCCGTTTCTTTTGGCCATTTCTTCGGCCTCTTTTTGAGCCTCGATGTACCACGGCATGTTGGCATAGCTACCATAAAACTTTCCATACTGACCGGTGAAATCTTCATGGTGAAGGTGGAGCCAGTCATATTTTGGCAAATCTCCCTTCATGATCTCATCATCGAAAATGACATCATAAGGTATTTCGGCATAAGTAAGCACCAGGGTTACTGCATCATCCCAGGGTTGTTTGCTTTTGGGTGTGTAAACGGCAATTTTAGGATATTTTTCCAGCTTCATGAGGTCGTAATTCACAGCCGGACTCGCAATTTCAGTAATGATGCTATTGGCTTGGGCATCCGAAATAATTTCGAAGCTTACGCCACGCACTACCAACTCATTCTGAATAGCAGGTTGGTACTTGCACATAAAGCTGCCACCCCGATAATTGAGCAGCCAGTCTACTTCTATGTCATTTTTGAGAATCCAATAGGCGATTCCGTAGGCTTTAAGGTGATTGGACTGTTTTGCGTCCATTGGAATAAACACATAATTAGCACAAGCAAGCTTACTTATGGTTAAAAAGAAGAACAAAATCAGCAACCTCATCGTTAGTTCTCTCATCAGCAATATAAATGTAACATTTTAGGGTCTAAAAAGTCTAAAGTACAACGACCAATCCCCTACTTTTGATTTGTAATCTATATGATTTTTGAATGAATCTGCTTGAAAATTTTAAGGAAGGTTTAAGATCGGTACAAGCCAACCTGTTACGGTCTATACTGACTGCCCTGATTGTTGCCATTGGTATTACCTCATTGGTAGGAATTCTTACCGCAATTGACGGGATAGAGTACTCTGTTTCTGAGAGTTTGTCTTCTTTAGGTGTAAATACGTTTGACATTTACTCCAAGAGGAATAGAAACCGTAATCAACAGGGACTTAAAGAAGAAGTGGTGCGGCCTGTTTATTTACAGGATATGGAAAAATTCATTGACCGCTTTGCTATACCCTCGTCCATAAGCCTTTCTGCGAACCTTACGCAAATTGCAGAAGTAAAACACGGTTCTAAAAAGACGAATCCTAACATTGGTGTGATGGGGGTGAATGAAGAATACCTGGCCATCAAAGGTCTTAACATTGATAAGGGAAGAAATTTGTCTTCCATCGAAACCGAGTTTGGAAGCAAAGTGGCGATTTTGGGTTCCAAAGTAGTGGATGCCATCTTTGAGGATAATGAAGATCCTATTAATTCAGAAGTTTCTTTTAAAGGAACCCGATTCAGGGTAATTGGAGTATTGGTGGAAAAGGGACAACTCTCTGAAGATAATTATGATAACATGGTTTTTATTCCTGTGATTGTGGCCAACCAATTGGCAAGCGGAAGAGGTTTGGAGTATAATTTGACAATCGGTATTACTGATGCTTCTCAATTGGAATTAGCAATGGGAGAGGCAACTGGTTTAATGCGTTCAATACGACAGGACAGGGTGGGGGAGCCCAACTCTTTTGAAATGGAAAAAAGTGAAACTTTAGCAGAAAACCTTGAAAGTATAACCGGTGCGCTTCGTATAGGTGGCTTTGGTGTCGGGTTTATTACTTTATTGGGAGCATCCATTGCATTGATGAATATCATGATGGTGTCTGTAACAGAGCGAACCCGTGAGGTAGGTGTGCGAAAGGCATTGGGCGCAACGCCACTTCGTATTCGTCAGCAGTTTGTTATTGAGGCGATAGTGGTTTGCATTCTGGGGGGCATAGCTGGAATCATCATGGGTATTGGAATAGGAAACCTGATTTCAAGCGCCATAGGTGTTGATAGTTTTGTAATTCCATGGCTTTGGATGTTAGTGGGGTTGATTATCTGTGTAGTTGTAGGGTTAATGTCAGGATATTATCCTGCCTATAAGGCTTCAAAACTTGATCCCATCGAGTCGCTCAGGTTTGAGTGATCTGCATTTGATAATAATTATTTAGGAAGTTAAAAATTTTATAATTTGGGGGTAAATATATCCTCTATGAAATCTTTTATTATAATTTTCTTATCGGCAATTCTTGTATTGCCTTCTTTTGCGCAAAGACCGGTTCAGCCTTCAGATGTATATAGACTAAAGTCGGTGAATGATGCGCAAATATCACCGGATGGCAAATGGATTGCTTATGTAGTAAGTTCGCCAGATTCCGCAAAAGACAAATACGACTCCGATATATGGATGATTAGTTGGGATGGAAAAGACAACGTTCAGCTGACATCAAGTCCTGAGAGTGAGAGCGCACCCCGCTGGTCATCTGATGGAAAATACCTAACCTTTTTATCGTCTCGTTACGAGGCTAAAACAAGTCAGATTTGGAGGATGGACCGCAGGGGAGGGGAGGCATCAAAGCTTACCGACCTCAAGGTCAGTATCAATGATTACGAATGGAGTCCGGATGCAAAAAAAATAGTTTTAGTAATAAAGGATCAGGACCCCGTTGAAAGTGAAGACAAGAAAAAAACGAAAAAACCAATTGCAATAGATCGTTTTCATTTTAAGGCTGATGGTGAGGGCTACCTTGAAAGGAAAAGAGATCATCTTTACGTGTTGGATGTTGCAACTCAAAAACTGGACACCATAACAACTGGAGATTACGATAATGGAAGGCCAGTATGGTCTCCGGATTCTAAACAACTCGCATTTGTAAGCAATCGCACACCTGATGCAGACCGTAACGACAACACCGATATTTGGATCATTGATGCACGGCAAGGGGCTACTCCGAAGCAGTTGACCAAATGGGTAGATTCTGATGACGCACCTGCCTGGAGCCCAGATGGTAAATCAATTGCTTATTTGAAATCCAGAACACCTGAATACGATATTTATGACCAACCTCAAATTGCAGTAATAAGTGTGGCTGGTGGTGAGCCTAAAATAATTTCATCGAAAGTGGATAGGGATATGAGTGCCCCGGTATGGTCGAATGATGGTAAGTCAATTTTGACCACCATGGCGGATGATCGCAGAATGCATGTGGTCTCATTTGATGTGGCCACATCCGAGATGAAGAAAATAACAACTGGAGACAGAGTGTTTCGTTCTCTGCAACGAGGACCTAATAATAAATGGGTAGCACTGAGCAGCGATGTTCATAAACCTTTCGAGGTGTATGGAATTGAAGGAACCACGGCCACAAGATTAACGCGCGTGCATGATGAATTTTTAAAGCCATTGACCCTTGCTTCAGTGGAGGCTTTTAATTCAAAGAGTAAGGATGGGACAGATGTGGGAAGCCTTCTGGTTTGGCCAGCAGGGGCCCCAAAGAACAAAAAACTACCCCTTATTTTATGGATTCACGGTGGACCTACCGGGCAGGATGATTTCTCTTTTGATTTGATATCTCAATTACATGCAGCCAATGGCTATGCGGTAGCCAACGTAAATTACCGTGGGAGCAATGGAAGAGGCATGGATTATAGTCGCGCCATTTATGCAGATTGGGGTAATAAAGAGGTGATAGATTTATTGGGTGCCGTTGATCATTTGATTAAAGAAGGGAAAGCTGATCCTGACCGTTTAGGTGTTGGAGGGTGGAGCTATGGCGGAATATTAACAGATTACATCACAGCAGCCGACACACGCTTCAAAGCAGCAGCCAGTGGCGCGGGAAGTGCATTGTGGTTTTCTTTGTATGGAGCAGATCAATACACCAAACAGTATGAAGCGGAGTTGGGTGTGCCCTGGAAGACGAAAGATAAATGGATGGAGCTATCGTCTCCATTTTTTAATATCGAGAAAGTGAAAACACCTACTTTGTACATGGTAGGAGAAAAAGACTTTAATGTACCTGCCATTGGAGGAGAACAGATGTATCAGGCACTAAAATCTCTTGGTGTGCCTACAGAGTTTGTGGTTTACCCCAATCAGTTTCATGGGATACGAACTCCAAGCTATCAGGTGGATCGTTATACCCGTTATAAGGATTGGTTTGGAAAGTATATCGACAATCCTAAAATGAGTGGTGCGATAGACACTAAGAAATAGATATGCGGCTTAATATCAATTTTAATATTGCTGTAGTAGCATTAACTATTATTGTTTCTAATTCTATGTGTGCACAAACATCAAAGCAACTTAAGACCTATTTAGCTTTAGGAGACTCTTACACCATTGGTGAAAGTGTACCTGAGACAGAGAGATGGCCTGTGCAACTGGCAAAAGCGTTGACAGAAAAGGGAATACCAGTTGCATCACCAAAAATAATTGCAGTTACGGGATGGCGAACGGATAATTTGAAGAATGGAATTGATATTGCCCAAATCAAAGAAAGGTATGATTTGGTTTCGTTGCTCATAGGTGTGAACAATCAATATCAGGGAAAACCTGCAGATGCCTATGCGGTAGAGTATGAAACATTGCTCAAAACAGCCATTCAATTAGCGGGTGGTGAAAAGGCAAATGTTTTTGTAGTCTCTATTCCTGATTATGGATATACCCCTTTTGGTGCACCCAATCAGCCGAAGATATCCAAAGAGTTGGATGAGTTCAATGCCATCAACAAACGCATTACCGAAGCCTATGAAATTACTTATATAAATATCACCGATATTTCGAGAAGGGGATTGGAAGATCCTGAACTGGTTGCTGACGATACTTTACACCCATCTGGAAAGCAATACACTTTATGGGTTAAACGCATTTTAGAAAATTTACGTCTTGAATAATTTTCTTTTGTGTGTTTATGTTTAGTTGAGACCAAATTGTTGCGGGGACTTGGGCAGGGCTGATCGTGATGTGAAAATTAAAATTTGAATAAGCATTCCTATCCCAATTAGTACGACCAGTTCAAGTTGAGAAAGCAGGGTTGATCCGGCAGCTATTTTTTTGGACTGTTCCTTTAATAATCTTCCTTCAGAAACCTGAATTTTCGACAGTTGGTTTAAATCCAGCATGGCCATATCGAAGTTTTTCTGTATTTCTGTGGCCAGGGCAGTGGAGGTATTGTGATCTTGAATAGTTAAGGCAGAAAGAAATTTTTCCTCCATGGCGTTTAAATTTTGAAGTCTTTCTTTTAGACTCCCAAAATACATCGACTCAGCAGTAGTCAATTTTGTTATTTCATAGTCTACTAATATCTGATTGATAGTGGAGTTATGAATGTTTACCTGGGGTTGTGCCAAAAGGATTTGTTCTGCATTGGTGCAATTGGCGATAAGAATCTTCTTTTGGTAGAGGTGATCTGATAGTTGAAAGATATAACTTTCTACCACTAGTCTGTCGTCAAACACTGATGAAAAAGAGGAATTGAGTTCTGCGACATGTTTTTTGTCAATCCAGTTTTTTATAAAAATCATAATCAGAATAAGCGCAGCACTAAATGCTATCTTTCCCTTGTTGCGTAAGCTATATGCCCATTTCATATAATAAAAAGTAGATGATAAGAAACAACCTTTAAACTAAGATAACTTAATCAGCCAGTGAAACCAAAACCTATTCATTGAGTGGTTACCCTATTTGTATTTGTCGTGTAACCCGTCCCCATTAACGATCATGGGAAGTATTTTTTTTATTCTTCTGCTTTTGGTTTCAGATCTGGCGGCTTCCGTTATGTATTCAGCATATTCTCGCTGCTTGCCTTTTGATAACAGGTTAAAGGCTTTAAGGGCAGAAGGGGTCTTTTTCAGATGAGAGGAAAGCTCTTTTGGTATGGCGATCGGTTTATCGCGGTCAGGCTTAATCTCTTTCCCTGCTTTTACATTTTGAATGGCCTCTTTCAGATAGGTTCGAATTAACTTTTCATCAATCTCCTTCATGGATGTGAACAGCCATTGCCGCAGGGCCTTTGTTTTTCCTTCCTGGGCATTGACCAGTTTTTTCTTTGCATCCTTTAATAAGGCACCTTGATAGAACCACAATCCTACATAGGATTTAAAAGCGGCAATTCCAGCAACATTTTTTCCTTCATAGGAGTAAACCGGCACGCCCCACTTCACTTCCTCCTTCATGCCTGTTGACAATAAAATTTCTCTTAACGTTACCAATTCGCTGGTCCACTGTTTTTTATTGTGTATATAGTGCTCAACGGATTTGTGAGATTCCATCCTTCATAGGTAATTTATTTTGAACTAAGTTAATAGTTGTTGGCTGATTTAACCCCAACTCTACCATAAGAATTTCTATTGTATGATTGCGGATTAACTTTCCTGCTACTCTTCTTTGAGACATTGAGAAGGATTTATTCGAGCCGCCCTGAAGGCATGAAGCCCTACGGTAAGCCAGGCAATAATAAGGGCCAATAAACCGGATGCAGCAAAGAGCCCAACTTGAAGTGGGATTCTAAACTCGAATCCGTTGAGCCAGTTGCTTACAATGTAATAGCTGATGGGAAGGGCAATCAAAATGGCCATCAAAACAATTTTAGTAAAGTCGCTGGATAATAAGTAGATAATGCTCCACTCACTGGAGCCCATCACTTTGCGGATTCCAATTTCTTTTTGTCTGCGTGCTGCAGTGAAAGCGGCTAATCCAAATAACCCAAGACTTGAAATAACAATGGCCAACCCTGCAAAATATTTGGAGAGTGTGCCAACCCTTTGTTCAGAAGCATACTGTGCCTGATAATCCTGATCTAAAAACCTGAACTCAAAAGTGAATCCTGGATTGTATTGTTGATAAAAAGTTTGCAATGCATCCAATGTTTGTTTCTCCTTTCCTTCCTCCAGTCTGACAATGGCTTTTTCTGTGAAGGGTGGTGCAAGAATGAAGAACAGTGGCTCAATAGGAGAGTGAAGGGATTTAAAATGAAAATCTTTTACAACTCCAATAATTTCGCAATCAAAAGGACCAAATTTTATCGTTTGCCCCACTGGATTTTCCATTCCCATATTGGCAATTCCTGTTTCATTAAAAATTACTTTTAAACTGTCATTGCGGTTCCTGGAAAATACTCGACCATTTGTAAGCTCAAGACCAAGCATTTCAATGGCATCATAGTTTACAGGCCGATAAGCGAAATTTGAAACTGTTTGTGGGTCTTTGGTCTCCCAGCTAATGTTGGCAGTATTTCCTCCGCCAACCATGCTTTGGCCCAGGCTGGAAGCATTGATAACGCCTGGTATCCTTTTAATTTCAGTCAAAAATGTTTCCAGACTACTCTTTACCTTCCCCTCAATCTGGAAATAGATGACGTTGTCTTTGTCATAGCCAATGTTCTTCGTTTGAACGAATTCTATTTGTCTGTAAATGACCCAAACGCAAACAATAAAAATGATGGACATCGTAAATTGAAAGACTACCAATCCCTTTCTGGTCCAAACTTCACTGAAGCTGGTGTGCAATTTTCCTTTCAAGACAGCGGCTGGTTTAAAGCCCGACAAATAAAGAGCAGGGTAGCTTCCGGCCAGTAATCCTGTAAATAAAGCTATGCCAATAAAGGACAACAATAATGGCCAGGTCAATTGAAGGATCAAGTGTTTTTCTGTAATGAGATTGAATTGTGGTAAAAATGAATAGGTGATGAACAGGGCAACGATGAGGGCCAATAAGGTGATAGTGACAGATTCGAATAGATATTGAAATATCAAAGAAACGCGATTGGCGCCAATGGCTTTCTTTACACCGATTTCTTTCGTTCTTCTGGAGGCCCGCGCTGTGGCCAGATTCATAAAATTGATACAGGCGATGACCAGGATAAAAATAGCGATGAGCGAAAAGAGTTGTACATACTCAATTCTTCCTCCTGCCTGTACACCATTTTCATATTTGCCATACAGATATGTTTTTGAGTAGGGTGCCAGAAACAATGTACGGTGGGTTTGATCTGTTTTGGTTTTGATGTAGTCTTTGATTTTATTTTCAAACTCCTGGGCATTGGTTCCTTCCTTTAGGGTGAGGAAGGTATGCGGACCAGAATTTTTCCACTCAAAGGCCTGCGGGATTTTATCCTTTTGAATTTCTATAGAAAGTGCAAAATCAAATTGCGTGGATGAATTGGAAGGGATGTTAGCAAATACACCAGATATGAGATAAGTAGTTTCGTGTTGGAACTCCACTTCCTTGCCCACTACATTGGTCGAGGTGTTAAATAATTGTTTGGCAAGCTCTTCTGAAATGACGATAGAGTTTTTATCGGTAAGTAATTTGTCCTTGTTCCCTTCAATAAGAGGGTAAGTGAAAATATTGAAATAGTCTTTCCCTACATACTGGCCTACGCCACTTACACTTTTATCACCTACGGATAATGTAAATGGATCAAACCAATCTGCCGGTGTTGCAACGGCTGCATATTCTACTTCCGGCATCTCATCTTCAAGTGCTTCTGCCAATAACCAGGGTGTTGATTTTTGTGAGCCTATATGATCCTCACGAACCTGGTGCTCCATTACCTGGTAGAGACGACTGTCTTTTTCATGGAAATTGTCAATGCTCAGTTCATCTGCTACCCAGAGATAGATAAGCAGTGCACAGGCAAGGCTGGTAGAAAGGCCAACAAGATTGATAAAAAATGTGCTTTTATGACGACTAAAATTCCTGAATGAGATGACAAGGTTATGGCGGAACATATTGAATGGATTGATGATATTAACTTTTGATTTTTTTATGGCAAAAGGCCGCAGGTAGTTAATGGATTGATACCAGTAGTTCAGCTTGGCACGAAATGCTGATTGAGTTTTAAGAGTTGTGTGAAATTTTTCATCCAGATCACCAATGACTTCTTCTTCAAGTTCCTCCCGAAGTAACCATCGGAGAAATTTTTTAGCCAGGGCAGGTGGAAATGCTTTTGTTGATTTGGACATTCTACTTTCCAGTTGCAAGTGATGGGAACTGTTGCCACAGAGAGACTTTAAAATCTTTTGAATTTTTTAGCACCTTTTTACCGTATGCAGTAATGGTAAAGATTCGTTTTCGCCTTCCTCCTCGTTCTGCTGTGGCACTGCCCATTTCAGATTCTAAAAAACCTTTGCCTTCCAAACGGGTGAGGGTAGAGTGTACCGCCCCGATGGATACAGGCCTTTTCGTCTGACTTTCAAACTCATTGGCAATTTTAAAGGAATAGGCATCCTCGCCCAGAATGCCGACTAACAGGAGAATGACCTCTTCAAAATCCCCTAAACGCGTTTCTATCATAGGTTTGTTTCTAGATTGTATAGCATATATACGGGCAAGTCTTAAATATGTTCTACATTTTGGTAAGAAATGCCAGAAAAACTATTTGAGTTCAGTAAAGGGAACTTTGTTATCAATAGTAGGGATGAATATCAATACAGAATGATTGACCTACTCTAACACTTCCCACCATTTGCTGTGTGGTTTTTCTGCAAGTTCTAAAATGATAGGTTCACCGATTTGAGGGGTAGAGATCGGCATGCCTAACTCTTCGGCTTTTTTGGTCACGCGCTCAATAGGATCTTTCCAGGTGTGGAGCGCAAGGACAAAGGCTCCCCAATGGATGGGCATAAACAATTTTGCATTCACATCTACGGCAGCCTGAGCGGTTTCCTCGGGCATCATATGGATGTTGTCCCATCGCTTATCGTATTGTCCGCATTCCATCATGGCAAAATCGAATGGCCCGTATTTTTCACCAATGGTTTTGAAGTGTGGTCCGTAACCACTGTCGCCACTAAAAAAAATATTATGGTTTGTACCCTGGATGACCCATGATGCCCACAGCGTACTAAAACGATCTCCCAATCCTCTTCCTGAAAAGTGTCTTGCCGGAGCGCATTTGAATGTAAGGTCTTCGAACTTTATTTCATACCACCAATTGAGTTCGTGAATGTTTGCTTGAGGTACTCCCCAGGCTGCCAAATGAACACCAAGGCCCAATGGTGTGTAAAACTGACCTACTTTGTCTTTTAATTTTAATATGGATCCGTAGTCCAGGTGATCATAATGGTCGTGAGAAAATATCACGGCATCGATCTTAGGTAATTTCTCAATTTCAATGGGAAGCCCTTTTGAAAACCTGCTTTTACCCAACCAGGGATGGGGTGAGGGGGTATCCCCAAACATGGGATCGATCAATATATTTTTACCCTGTATCTCCAATAAAAAGGCAGAATGACCGAACCAGGTAATTCGTGTTACCGTATCTGGCCTATTTACAATATCAAGAGAATCAATAGTTTGAACGGGTAAAGGACGCTTAGGTGCGTTGTTGGGTACGCCTGCTATGTAATCTTTTAATATTGACATGGTCTTGGAAAAACCCATCTCCATGGAAGTCGGTATTTCATTTACGAATACTCCGTTTTCGTAGTGTCCAGATTTTTTGTACTGAGCAATATTGGCCTCACTGTGCTTGCCGCCAAATTGTGGACTGAATTGCACGAATAAAAAGCCAATAACAAAAAGGAGCGCGATTACGCCCACAATAACAAGTCCGGTCATTTTTAGGAGTTTCTTGATGATATGCACCAAAGGAAGTTTAGATTGTGAGAAGATAGTCGAATAAGAGCTGTGGATATTTTAAAAAACTAAAAAAAGTTAGAATCGAGATATATGGGATTTAAGGATTGGCAGGATTTTTCTTTCTATACAACCTTTTGTATTCCAAGCTATTTGATCCAAAATTTATTAAAAGTCCAATATCAATTCTGTAGGCTTGTAAATAATTGAGTGCTTGAGCTAAATGGACATCCTCTAGTTTAATAACGGCTTTTATCTCAACGAGTACCTTCTCCTGGATTACAAAATCAGCCCTTCTTGTTCCTACTTCAGTATCTTCATAATAAATTGGCATTTCAAGTTCTCTGGCAAATTTGATGTGCTTCTTTTCAAGCTCGAGTGCGAGGCAGCGCTGGTATATTACTTCTTGAAATCCATTACCCAGTGTATTGTGAACTTTCATGGCACATCCAATAATAGAATAGGTCAATTCGTCTTTAGAGATGTTGTTTGAATTATCCTTTATTCCTTCCATCTTGATTCTGACTATTATTTCAACAAAGGCTCCACAATTTGCAATACCGTTTTGGCCACAATCTTATGTCCTGCCACATTGGGATGAATTCCATCAGCAATATTTAACTTGCCATCTCCGGCTACCCCTTCCAGCAGGAAAGGAATGAGCTCGGCCTTATTGGCTTTCGCCAGGTCGGGATAAATATTTTTAAACTCAGTGGTGTATTCTTTCCCAAGATTGGGCGGAACCATCATTCCCGCCAGCACAATCTTCACTTCAGGATTTTTGGCCTTTACTTTATCAATAATGGACTGGAGGTTGGTTCGGGTCTGGTCAAGGGGAAGTCCTCGCAATCCATCATTGGCACCTAATTCTAATACGAACACATCAATGGGCTGGCGAAGTATCCAGTCGATACGACTTAGCCCCCCGGCAGATGTCTCTCCACTCAGGCCAGCGTTTACCACCTTTACTTCCATTCCTTTTTTTACCAGGGCCGCTTCTACATGAGCGGGATAGGCATCTTCCTGGGATAGCCCATATCCTGCAGTGATGCTATCTCCAAAAAAAAGAATCGTTTTTGGTGCAAAACCAGTGTTAAATAATAAAACCAGTGCAATAATTAAGATTTTGTTAACGACTATCATATCAGTAAGTTGCTATGTTACAACCGAAATAGATCCATTAAGGTTGTAACATTATAAACAAAAAAAGAGATCTAATGGTAATTAGAGTGATATAACGCAAAAACCCAACCAGTTTTCTGAGTAACAGCGAAAGAATCTCCAAATTAAATTACCGGAAAAGAGATTCTTCGGCCGTACCTACCTTAGAAACTCGTCCCTCTTTATGGTTTTGCGTAACATTGCTTTTTTTAGGTGATAAGAATAAAAAACAATGCCAGAAACTGTCCTCCAAGCCGAAAATCTTACCAAAATTTATAAATCAGGGAACAAAGAGCTTGTTGTGCTCAATGACGTATCATTTGCAGCAGAGCAAGGCACCAGCTTATCCATCATTGGTCCTTCCGGGAGCGGAAAAACAACACTACTTGGTTTGTGTGCCGGACTTGACGTTCCAAGCAAAGGACTGATCTCATTGATGGGATTTAAGCTGAACAAGATGGATGAAGACGACAGGGCCTATGTGCGCAATCAGTACGTGGGTTTTGTTTTCCAAAACTTTCAACTGCTCACTACCCTAACTGCTTTAGAGAATGTAATGATTCCTTTGGAACTGCGCGGAGAGAAAGGAGTTGAGCCAAAGGCAAAAGAATTGCTGGAACGCGTGGGGCTGAAAGACCGGATGCATCATTATCCTACTCAACTTTCCGGAGGTGAGCAACAACGTGTAGCCATGGCAAGGGCATTCATTAACTCACCGAGAATACTTTTTGCCGATGAACCTACGGGTAACCTTGATGGCGAAACATCTGACCATATCACGGACTTGCTTTTTACTTTGAATAAAGAAGAAAAAACTACACTTGTGCTGGTTACCCACAATATGGAGCTTGCCAAAAAAACTGAGCGTATCCTTCAAATGAAGAGTGGACGCATTGTCGAGGAGAAGTTTGCAAAGGCGGCATTATGATCGATTACATCATTAAAATAAACAGGAAGGTTAAGCCTATCTACTCGGATGCATGGGTATGGAAAATGGCATGGCGGGATGCGCGCAATAATATTGGGCGCCTTTTTCTTTTTGTAGCTTCTTTGATTACCGGCATAGCCGGAGTGGTGGCCATTGCCTCCTTAAATTATTCACTTCAATCTGATCTTGATAGGAATGCAAAGGAGCTGTTGGGTGCAGATATAGTAGTGGGTGCCAATCGACCCTTCGAACCTGAAGTTCTTGCTGTTTTGGATTCATCCAAATTGGAATACGCATCGGACGCGGAGATGGCTTCCATGGTGTTGTTTATGCATAACATGCAGTCGCGACTGGTGAGGGTAATGGGTATCGATGGCCCTTATCCGTTTTATGGTGAAGTGGAAACGCTTCCAGCGAATGCCTATTCCAAAATTAATGAAGGAAGATATGTTATTTTGGATGAAACACTCGCCAGCCAATATGAGGTAAGCTATGACGACACCGTCAAGATTGGCAATAGCTTTTTTAAAGTAGCCGGAGTAGTGCAGAAGATTCCTGGTGGCGGTGGTGTGCTCTCTACGTTTACGCCATCAGTTTATATCTCGATGCAGGAACTGGATTCAACTGGTTTAATTCAGTTCGGAAGCAGGGTATCCTACAAAAGGTTTTATAAAACAGAAACGGATGCTGATGCAGAGGCGATAGGTGAACAGTGGCGCCCAACGTTGAGAAAATATGGACATTGGTACGATACCGTTGAGGAGCGGAAAGAGGAATTAGGCAATGGATTTCAATCGGTGTATCGGTTTTTTACCCTCTTGGCTTTTATGGCGTTAATTCTTGGGTGTATTGGGGTAGCCAGCTCAGTGCACATCTATGCCAGAGAAAAAAGAAGTCAGGTGGCTGTGCTGCGTTGTGTTGGCTCTTCCGGATGGCAGGCTTTTAATATATTTTTTATTCAGGTTTTTATTTTGGGATTGATAGGGAGCGTAATTGGTGCTGGTATTGGAATGGGCATTCAGCAACTTGTTCCGCTGATCTTTCAGGGGATGATTCCAATCGAGTTACAGTTTGACATTTCGTGGAGGGCTTTTTTAGAAGGGTTACTTTTGGGAGTAATCGTATCGATCCTGTTTACGGTTTTGCCTTTGGTTGCCGTTCGTTTTGTTCCACCCCTTTCTGTATTGCGTGCCGACTTTGAACCTCAACGCATTTTTTCGAAAACCAAGTATACTATTATCGGCCTCGTAGTACTCTTTCCAATTTTAGCAGCGTGGTATCAGACTAAAAGTATTTTGTATGGAGTAGCATTTTCGGGTGGCCTGGCAGTAGCCCTGGGTTTGCTTTCATTGGTAGCTTTAGGGTTACTTACCCTTGTAAGAAAATATTTTCCAAAAAAGGCTTCTTTTATTTTTCGTCATGCCCTTTCCAATTTATTCAGACCCAACAATCAAACAAGGGTATTGATGGTAAGTATAGGCCTTGGTGCTTTTATAATCGCTACGTTAAACGTAATTCAATTCAGTCTGCTGGATCAGGTAGAATTTACGGGCAATAAAAACCAGTCCAATACCATCATGTTTGATATCCAGCCAGCACAAAGAGATGGCGTAGTTGATTTAATTAAGACGCACGACCTTCCTGTAAATCAGGTAGTACCTATTGTTACTTGTCGTATCAGTAGTTTGAATGGAAAGACAACGGATGAATACCGGGAGGATACAACTCACAATGTTTCCAATAGGGCGCTGAGAAGGGAGTATCGCGTTACTTACCGCGATAGCCTTCACATTTCTGAAGAACTGTCAGAAGGCGAAATCCATCAAGTAAAGAAAGGTCAAAAGGATTCTGTCTGGGTGACTATTTCTGGTGGCATGCAAGAATCATTGAATGTGAAAGTTGGTGATTCACTGGTCTTTGATGTTCAGGGAGTACCCATCCCGGTGCGGATTGGTGGAATTAGAGAAGTCGAATGGTCTAAAGATCCACCTAACTTCGCTTTTGTTTTCCCCACTGGCGTGTTGGAAGATGCTCCTCAGATTTGGGTGGCAGCTACACGGGTAGACGACCAGGAACAAGCCAATAGATTTACACAAGAGCTGGTAATGAGTTTCCCCAATGTATCCCTCATTGATCTGCGGTTGATATTGAGTACCGTGAATGATCTGTTTGATAAGATTGGATCCATTGTAAAGTTTTTGGCATTGTTCAGTGTGATCACTGGCCTGGTAGTACTGGCTGGAGCTGTGATGAACAGCAAATTTGTTCGCATTAAGGAGAATATACTTTTAAGGACTATTGGCGCACGCACTAAACAAATTACTCAGATCACATTGATCGAATACACTTACCTTGGATTTTTCTCAGCCTTAACGGGTATTTTACTTTCAATGATTTCGGGCTGGTTTTTGACCAGGTATTTTTTTGAAGTGAATTTCTCCTTCAATGCATTGGATTTAATCTATTTGGGTGGGGCAGTAATAGCCCTTACTGTCTTTATCGGATGGTTCAATTCACGGGAAGTGATTAACACCCCTCCGCTTCAGGTGCTAAGAAAGGAGAATTAATATCAATCAAATCACTCTTTTGGGAGCTACCTGATGGTGCTTTTGGGTATATAGAAAGAGAGAGATTGGTTAAATTTGAAAATGCACAAAAGGCATATTCTTTATATTCTGGTATTACTATCGACAAGGTTAGTTTGGGGAGGCCCGGGTAACGGTTTTATTGAGAATAAAAACCAGTGGCCGTGTGGTATTGATTTTGTAGCCAAGGTTCCAGGAGGGCAAATGGTAGTACGATCAGGTAGTTTTACCTACTCGTTTTTGGATTACGAAAGAATACAGCAGACGCATGATGAAACGCATTTACCTTTCAACGAGGTAAACCCCAATGGGCGACAGATGGATCAAATAGCCGGAAGGACAATAAGCGTAAAGTTCCTGAACAGTAATCCTTCCTCCCTTCCGAGTGCATCCAATCAATATAATACATACTACAACTATTTTTTAGGAAGCAAACAGGAGCAGTGGGCAACTAAGGCTTATGCTTATGGTGAAGTCAGTTATAGATCTTTCTATGAGGGCATCGATCTAAAACTTTATGCGAAGGGTTTACAAATGAAATACGATTTGATAGTTGCCCCCGGGGCAGATCCCCAACAAATAAAAATTCAATACGAAGGGGCAAGGTCTTATATCTTAGAAGGAGAAGACTTTGTGATCGATGCAGAGTTTGTAAAAATCATTGAAAAGAAACCCATTTCGTTCCAGTGGGTCAATGGAGAAAAGCGTTATGTGACTACCCGTTATTATTTAGAGGACAACGAATTGTCGTTCTCATTTCCTGATGGGTATGATGCGTGTTACGAATTGGTAATTGATCCTCTCCTTATCTTTTCCACTTATTCCGGTTTTACTGCGGACAACTGGGGGAGCACGGCTACACCAGGGGAGCACGGTAATCTGTACTCTGCCGGAGTTACCAATGAAATAACGTTTGGTGGAGATTTTCCGGCATTCAATAGTGAATCAAGTGCCGGCCCTTTTCAGGTAAATTATGGTGGTAATTATGATGTTGCCGTTTTTAAGTATGATTCGGCTGGTCAGAATATGTTGTATGCTTCTTTCCTGGGTGGTGCTGATTCTGAAAGCCCCCATAGTTTGATTATGAATGAGGCTGAGGAGTTGATCATATTAGGTACAACCAGCTCACCCGATTTCCCCACAACTGCTGGTGCAGTGAGTCAAACTTTCAAAGGAGGGGGCGGAGCCATCGGTCATGTAGTTCCTTATATTAATGGCTCGGATATTTTTGTAACCAGGATAAGTAAAGATGGCAGCCAATTATTAGCAAGCACTTACTTAGGAGGTTCTGATCTCGATGGGTTGAATCCCAACAACAGCCCGCTGGTGAAAAATTATGGTGATCAACTGCGGGGAGATATTATCACTGATCCAAACGGAGATATTTTTATTAGTACAGTTACGGCTTCCCCTGATTTTCCAGTGCAGAACAGTTTTAACACAACTCATGGTGGAGGAACAGATGCCGTGGTGATGAAGTTATCTGCTGATTTAAACCAAATTATTTGGAGTGCTTTTCTGGGAGGTGTGGCAGCGGATGCCTCGCACACCATAAAATTTAATTCTGAGGGGAAAATATTGGTGGGCGGAGGCACGGCCAGTACCGACTTCCCTGCAACCGTTGGATCTTATCAAGATACCCACAAGGGAGGAGTAGATGGATGGGTCGCCAAACTCGAACCTGATGGCTCTGCCATAATTACAGCAACGTTTACAGGCACTCCATCATTTGACCAGGTTTATTTTTTGGATTTGAATTCCAATGATGAGGTGTACATCTATGGACAAACCTCTGGTCCGTTCACAATTACACCTGGGGTTTATAACAATCCAAACAGCGGACAATTTTTACAAAAGCTAAGTGCTGACTTAACCACACTGAAATTTTCCACGGTGTTCGGATCGGGTATTGGTATACCGAATATTTCTCCAACAGCATTTTTGGTGAATGATTGTAATAACATTTATATGACGGGATGGGGTGGGCTCGTCAATCAAAGCAACCACTATTTTGGAATAGTAACACCCTTGGAATGCCAGTGACGGGTGATGCTTTCCAATCGACTTCAAGTGGATCGGATTTTTATTTTATGGTTTTGACCGATGGTGCGGACGAACTCTTATATGCCACGTACATGGGAGGCAGCCTATCGCGCACCCATGTAGATGGAGGAACAAGCCGGTTCGATAAAGGAGGAATCGTTTACCATGCCGTCTGTTCCGGCTGTGCTGCATACAATGCAACCAATAAATCATCATCCGATTTCCCAACCACATCCAATGCATGGAGTAACAAGAATAATAGTTTTAACTGCAATAATGCCGCATTTAAATTTGACCTCTCTTCACTGCGTGCACGCATTGTGACCAACTCAGTTGAGCTTGATCAGCCGGGACTTAATAAAATCTGCTTACCTGATATGATTGTATTTCAAAACAGAAGTACCGGAGGACAGTTTTATGAATGGGATTTTGGTGATGGCACTGCCTTAACAAAGGTGGATACAACTGCGATAATTCATCAATATCAGAAAGAAGGGAGCTATTCAGTAAGATTAAGAGCAGTGGATCAGGGTACTTGTGTGGGTGAGGATTTTGACTTTGCCACAATAATTGTGAACAAGGCAACGGGGTTTGCCGGGGAAGACCAAACCATTTGCCACGGAGAGAGTACTCAATTAATTGCAGATGGTGGCGTTCAATATAGCTGGAGCATCAAAGATAGTCTGGCGTCCCAGTTATCAAGTCCTACTTTCTCACCAATGGATACAACGACCTATGCAGTTGCAATTACAGATATTAATGGTTGTGTCGTAAAAGACACGATTGGTGTGAGTGTGGTACCCCGAATTGACCTGCAATTTGATATTGAAAAGGTGACAGATTGTACTACACGGCCAGCCTTGAAACTTGTAAACAGAACCGAAGAAGAAGAAGAATTGTTTTTTGACTTTGGAGATGGTAATTCATCCACTCAACGCGAAGTGGTCTATAATTATGAATCAGATGGTCAATACTATGTTAAATTGGTTGGCAAGCGAGCGTTTTGTGTTTTTGAAGAATCTGTCGAATTACCGTTCTTTACTATCAGGGTCCCTAATGTAATCACGCCTGGGAATTCCGATGTGAATTCTTCGGGAAAGAATGATACTTTTAAGGTGTTATATGGAGATGCCCCTAACAGCCCGACTACAACTGAGGCCGGGGTTAAAGTTTCTCTCTCAGTATACAACAGATGGGGTAAGCTTGCTTATGAGAACAATCACTATGATGATTCGTGGGCAGGAGAGGGATTGGAAGCGGGTACTTATTATTATGAAATTGAAATAGAGAACGAACCGTTATGCAAAGGCTGGGTACAAATAATCAGATGATGAATATTCAAAAAATTGCGTTGATCCTCATTTTGGGTTTAACAACAATTTCCTGCGGAAAGAAGGAGAAGCAAGTTGACGATGGCATTACAACAAAAGATGTTGTTGTCTCGGAAACTGTGCCAGCGGAAGTCTTTCTGAAAAAATTGAATGAAACAAGTAATGCTGTTCTTTTGGATGTACGCACTCCGGAAGAGTTCAGGGAAGGATATATTGAGGGATCAACCAACATCGACTATAGGGCAAGTGATTTTCAATCCAAAGTGAGTACCCTTGATAAGAATGCCACCTATTTTGTATACTGCGCCAGCGGAAGAAGAAGCAGGAGTGCGGCTGACCTAATGAAAGAATTGGATTTCAAAAATGTTTATGAACTGAAAGATGGTTTTAAGGGATGGAGTAAGAAGGGACTCCCCGCTGTTATCCCACAAAATTAGCCAACCACTATTTTATTGTTAAAAGGTACTCTCCAAGACATAGGAGAAAAGCTTCAATGTCTTTTTTGTGAAGATCGCCTAACACAGACAACCTGAATGTAGCTTCTTTAGCCCCCTTACCAGGGTAGATAGTAAACCCACGGTCATAGAGGTAGTCATGCATCGCTTCGAATGAATATTTTGGAAATGCGGGCTCTTTAATAGCAAGTAGAATTTTGGATTGCTGATTATCTGGCAATAGGAATTCAAACCCAAGAGAAGCCAATCCATTGTAAAGGGTATTGTAGTTTTCCTTATACCTATTCCATCGCCCAGCTTCGGTTTCTGTAAAGTATTCATCGATTGCAGTGCGCAAGGCATAGGCCACCTGAACAGGAGGTGTAAATTGCATCTGCCCGGTTTTCTCAAAACCATTAAACTGATTGTAAATGTTAAAATAGAAAGACCGTTTTGTGTCCTTAATTTTTTCTAATAGGTCTTTTTTAAAAATCACAAAAACCAAACCGGGCATTCCCTGGATGCATTTATTGGAAGAGGAGATGAGGTACTCTGCATTCCATTTTTTAATGTCAATGGGAATACCCGCATAAGAACTCATGCAGTCCACAATTACTTCAACTTGAAACCGATGTGCCAAATCGCAAATCTCCTGAACCGGGTTGAGCATTCCTGTGGTAGTTTCGTGATGTACTACGGCCAGGTGACTTACATCCTTATTGTTTGTTAGTAATGTTTCAATGTGGCTGATGTTGGGATAATTTCCATAGTCGATCTGATAGCGAACTACCTCAATACCAAAAGTCTCCGCAATTTTCACCATGCGCGTGCCGTAAGCTCCATTTTCAACAACGAGCAACTTTTTTCCTTTGGGCACTGCTGAGGTAATAGCGGCTTCAAGTCCACCCGTGCCACTTGCAGTAAATAGTACTGCATGATGTGTTTCCTCACCATGCACTACCTTAACAAGGTCATCCTTTATGCTATCCAGCATTTTGCCAAACTCCTTTTCTCTTGGGCAAATGTCTTCGACCACCATTGCTTCCTTTACAGTCTGCGTAGTGGTGGCGGGGCCCGGGTTTAATAAAATTTTTCTGGAAATGCTTTTCATAAGAATCAGATGCGTGGGTTAGCCCAAACCCAATAAGTTTTTAGGGCATTGAAGGTTTGGAAAACAAGCACAAATATTCTCATTAAAAGATATAAGGCAAGTATCCAAAAGATACTTTGTGTCTTAAGAGGTGTTACGAAGTTTAGAATGAGAAGTACAGATGGAATGACCAGGTCGGGAATTCGCTCAATACCATCTACCAAATGACCTTTCATGATGAGCCCAACATACAAGCTTGCGTACAGGGTGATAAAAAGAAATAACTCAAGGTTACTGAACAGCCGGGCAGCAATGAAAGCAACTGTAATGATTCCCACCACAAATAACCAAACTTCGTTTCCTCGTCCTGGTGTTCTTTTCAGGGTAGTGATAAATGTGCTGGTAGCACCAATAGCGGAGAGGCCAAACAAAATGTCGATTAGTCTATAGGCTGATACAACATTTGTAGTAAAAAATAAATAGACAGGCTCAAAAGCTGAGATACCCACCAGGAGTAGAATGAGCAGTACGGCTTCTAAAGACCCCAATTTTTCGAATGTTAACCAACCCGTTTTAAACTGTTCATAGAAAACCGCCATATGCGCCAGGTAGGAGGTAGTAAGCACAACGGCTATGAGAATGGGATCATAAATACCAAAAACCATAAATGCGGTGAACAGTATAAT
>ERZ761609.300-NODE-300-length-62635-cov-90.808054_pt1 | contig 62635 bp, 62 predicted proteins | sample MGYA00511163_ERZ761609 | MGnify/ENA primary metagenome ERZ761609 (study PRJEB28899, sample SAMN02445070) | bioreactor sludge metagenome | biome: EBPR sludge | place: Australia: Brisbane, Thorneside Wastewater Treatment Plant | collected 2011-12-16 ... | reverse complement strand
CAACCACCCCGGAGATCTCATCCTAAGACGTCTTCACGAATGGGGGCAGACCAAGAGCTCAAAGAAGAACCCGTTCGTCGTTCTTTCGATCTTAATCGGCAGACGGAGAAGCCTCTTCCGATCAGCATAGATGAGGAACTTTGCAAATCGGCTGGTTTGCGCCGGCGTAGGTTTGGCCTTGGGCATCGTGGAGAGATTTGGGTCCAAGCCCCAGCGCTTGTGCACTTGCGTGAACGTGACCTTCCAGGATGGACCTTTGCGCTCGGGTTCTGGGGCTACGGTGTAGAACCGAACCTTGGCCGGAGTGAGCCCGGAATCGAGAATAAAGGCACCGTCTTGGGGCGTGTGCTGGGCGATGAGCCTGAGCGCGGCGTCATCGGGTCGAAAAAACTTCGAAATCATATAGAGAGCGAAACCGTTCAACTTAATCTCCTTTGAGACATCGTAATAATTTCCAAAGGAAGGACCGCGGGACTGCCAGAGTCACTATCACGGGTTTCATCCCTCAACCTCGCATTGTGGAAGAGCATTGCTAATTTCGGTGAAGCGATCGATACCTTCACCTCTTCCAGCTAAGATCAGAGTTCGAAGTTTCGGCATCGCTTGAAGGCAGTTAATCGTTGGAAGTGAAACGTCCTGAGATGAGAGATTGAGCGATGCGAGATTTGGAAAGGATCTCAAAAAATCATCGGAATTGCCAGAGAGCCTTGCATCGAGCAAAACCAGTGAGTTTACGGCATCAAAGCGGCGTAATTTGAAGTCTCGAGCACATACGTCTGAACCTCCAAGGTCTAACTCCAGTAGGCCATCCATCATACTAGACGCGAGAACACCGACTTGCCCTGAATTCATGTTTAGCAACCGCAATGTTAATGGAATTACCCAAGGAAGTAGTGACCGCGCCCAGTCTGTTATAATGCAACCGTCAATAATGAGAGTATCGATTTGTGCAGGCTTGATAATTTGCTTTTCATCGCCATCAACTATACTTCCTGCAATTTCGAGAACTAGACCTTGCTTACAGTCAGAATTGTGGAATATCTGACTAACTGTGAGCAAGGCATTCGCATGTCGGCGGAAAGCTTCGGATCTCATTTCGTCCGCTTGTGGTTCTTGCATCTACACTTTGTCTGACCAACGCCATCGTTATTGAGACATTCGCAACACAAAACAGTCACAAGTCTCTTGCTAGGTTGCATTCGGTAAGTGTAGTGGTCTCCGCGACATTGTGTTGCAGTCTCTTTATTCGATCTGACTGCCTTCTCACCTGGACGTGTGCACTCCTTAAGTGCTTCGTTGACACCACTCGTCGTACCGCCAAAAGTATCACATGGGTTGCATAGACAACATACGGCCCTGCAAGACGGAATCGTATAGCAACCAAACCAAACTGTTTTGTAGTCCTTTTTGCACATGAGTTGACACATCTCTTCCTGCCCCAAATCGCACGCTCCTCTTGCCAGCGACTTATCTCTACACACTTTTGGCAAGCTGGCTTGCAGACCGCTGGCATCTGTGTACTGCACAGGATTGTTCAGGGCGTTGGAGTACGGGTGTTCGCCGCCGGTCCATTCGGCTTCGCGAACGTGGGTGAGGAATCGGCCCATTCCAGCCATATAGAATCGGCGGGACTGCCCGGGGAAACTGGGCATGCCGGGAGAGGGTTGCTTGTTCATTTGTCTTTCTCTGTTTTGACGGTTGGCTTCAGTGATTTGTTGAAAATGATTTGGCGCGGGATCGTTTATGTATTCAGTCGCCCAAGGTCCTTTGATGGTTCCATCGGGCAGCTCGAACGAGATGAGACAAGTGTTCAATGGCCCAGGAGAGAGGGACCACTGCGAGGCTTCAGGAATCTCTTCTCGGGCCATGATTCGCCCGATTTCGCACTTCATATGCGGTGATGCTCCGGGGAGCCATTGAGGAAATTTATCAAGTTGATGATCGATACTCGGCGGCACGATCTAATGCCGTTCCAGGTCGATCTCGTCGCCAGTGTAGGCAAACGCCAGAATCAGGCACCCATCGATCGAAGCAAGAATCTGGTCCCTTGTTCGATAGCCATTCTGCAGAACGATTCCCGCAAATCCTGTCGCCAGGTCTGCCAATTCGCCATCAAGCCTTGCCACCTTTGCAAGCGTATCGTTCAGTTTGGCTAGCGTGTTAGCGCCTGACTTATGTTCTTCTATAATCTGGGCCGCAAGCACCAGGGCCATGAAGACGCCTTCGCGTCGGTTTTCGGGCCGATAGCCTGCATCGATGGCTCTGCCGAGTGAAGCGACGCTCGCGGCCTGATCTGCTTGGATCATAGACCCGTCGAACCCCTTTTCAGCTATGACTTCATTGACGCGAAGATCGGTGACGAACGACTGAACAAAGCTGAGTTGGTGCAGCCGTGCGGGGTCGCTGGCGTCCTCCATTACTCGCTCATCTTCTGCGTGCTCAACATATTGCACCCACATGTGTCCAATTTCATGGGCAAAGTGGGTCTCGTGAATCTGAGCAGCATCGATGAAGAGCAGGTTCGATCCGCTGTTGCCCAAGGTGTCGACCCAGTGACCATCTGGAGTCCCAGTTCCTCGCCGGAGATGAGGCATTGTGTCGAGAACCAGAAGCGTCTTTGGCGTGCACCGATCTACGGCTGCGATAAAGCTCATCAGTTTTTCACTGAGATTCTGAGGAATGATGCTGGGATACAAATCTGCATCGGACTTTTGGCCTTGCCGCCAGGACTCAAGCGAGTTCGTTGTGGGCACATGCACATGGCTTTCGACAACGAATTCCAGTCCATAACGATTGACCAGCTTCGATCCAACCGCTGGGAGCCCGGACCGAGCCTCCGGTTGGTTTTGCCGCACGCTCCGAGCACCCCCCGCCGACGTCAACTCAGAACGATGAGTCCTCGGGTCTGCTGAACTGCGAACTCCGATGCCCTTTTGCACCCGGCGGAGGTGACTCCCCATAGTACATTCATTGTATAGCAACATTGCGAGGATTGCGCTTGATCCGCCGCAAATCTGTAAAAAAATGCCCCGAAGTGAGCACTTCGGGGCTCTGAACCAGGCGTCCAGAAGAGCTACATCTTATGGATCGCGTGGCCGATGGCGTCTTCGTACGCCTCCAGCATCGCTTCGGCGAGGGTGGGGTGGGCGTGGATCGTGCCCGCCATCCACTCGGCGGTGGCTTCGAGGTTGATCGCGGCGACGCCAGCGGCAATCATGTCGGTGACGTGCGGGCCGATCATGTGGACCCCCAGAACTTCGCCGTACTTCTTGTCGGCGACGATTTTCACAAAGCCGTCCTGCTCGCCGATCGCCATCGCCTTGCCGAAGATGCGGAAATTGGCTTTACCCACCGAGACCTCGTACCCTTTGGTCTCGGCTTCGCTTTGGGTCAGGCCGACGCTCGCGACTTCGGGAACAGTGTAGACGCAGTTCGGGACGGCCTTGTAGTCAAACTTGGTTTGGGTGCCTTTGATGATGTTGGTCACCGCGCAGATCCCTTCGGCGCTGGCCACGTGGGCGAGCTGGATCCGACCCGTCACGTCGCCAATCGCGTAAATGTTGGGCACATGGGTGACGAACGTGTCGTCCGCGACTTCGACGCCCCGCTTGTGGAGCTTGACGCCGATCTTTTCAAGGTTCATGTTCTCGGTGTTGGCTTTGCGCCCCACGCCGAGCAGCACCACTTGGACTTCAATCTCTTCGGTTTGGGTGCCTTTTTTGACGGTGCATTTCCAACCCTTTTTGGTCTTGGCGACTTTCTCCAGCGCCGATCCGGTCATGACCTTGATGCCTTGTCGCCCGAGGAGCTTGCCGAGTTCGCTGCCGAGGTCGCCGTCCATTTGCGGGATTAGTGTTGGCATCATCTCGACGAGCGTGACCTTGGTGCCGAGACCGTTAAAGACATAGCTAAACTCGGTGCCGACGGCCCCGCCGCCGAGCACGAGCATGCTCTCGGGGACGAAAGGCGCGGTGACGGTGTCGTCGCTGGTCCAAACGCCTTCTTCCCTGCCGCCATCCAGCCCCGGAATATTCAGGCGGATGACGCTGCTGCCCATGGCGAGGAGGAAATTCTTCGCGCGGAGCGTTTCTTTCTTGCCGTCTTTGGTGACTTCGATGGTGTGGGCATCCACAAAGCTGGCGAAGCCTTCGACGTGGCGGATGCCGTTCTTCTTGAAGAGCATGCCGATGCCGCCGCGTTGAGCGAGGACGATTTTCTCTTTGCGGGCCATCATCTTGGGGAAGTCCATCTTGGCTTCGCCCTTGATTTCGATCCCGAGCGCGTCGGCGTGCTGGACGTGTTGCAGTCGCTCGACGCTGGCGATCATCGCTTTGCTGGGGATGCATCCCCAGTTCAAGCAGGTACCTCCGAGGTACTCCTTTTCGACGCAGATGACCTTGGCACCCAGCTGGGCGGCGCGAATGGCTCCCACATAGCCCCCCGGGCCTGCGCCGATCACGATCAAGTCTGCATCAAAGTTCTCATTTGCCATGGTTTGGGGTTGCTCCTCGGGTTGGGTTCCGCGCGAAATCTGTTCGACGAGGCTAGGCGCCACGCTGGGTTTTGCAACTTTGGTAGCCATCAGAGTCCATCGTGCCGAAACGCGTCCATTCTTCGGCGAAGAAAGGACGCGTGATCCGCGCGAGCCCTATTTTACCCGGCGGGCTCAGCCGAGGCGGTTGGCGAGTGGGTTCTACTTGAGCCGGTCGAATCCTTCGCTCCACCGGTTCTCACGCGGCATGGCGGTCTCTTGGCTGGTTCCGGTCCAGCCCGGGACAGGTTCCCAGCTCCGGGTGAAGTAGTCACAGAACATGAAGAACAGCATGAAGAACCACGAGAAGCCGAGCAACACGAAGATCTTGGTGAGAGCCGAGCTGAACTTGACGCCCATAAAGAAGAGCACGACGAGCGTGGCCTTGGTCACCGCAATTCCCATGGCGATGAAGTTGTTTAGGAGCGAATACTCCTTCAGGGCTTCGACTTGGGCGACGGCAATGGTGGCGACCATCAAGACGACCAGCGCACCGAAGACCTTCATGTACATCCCGACGGGTTGGACATGGTGGTTATGAGACAGATGAGTGGAGTCAGAAGCCATGATTTTTGATTACCTCGGCATGAGATAGAACAGGGGATAGAGGAAGATCCAGACAAGGTCCACGAAGTGCCAGTAAAGCCCGACAAGCTCGGTCGGGACATAGTCTTTTGTCACGAGCGGGTTGTTCTTGAACCACATCCGCATGAGGATTCCGATGACGATGATTCCGATCACGACGTGGAAGCCATGGAGTCCGGTCATGCAGTAGTACAGCGAGTAGAACAGCTGAGCCGTGTTCGCCGAGACGTCTTGGGCATACTTGGTGACGCCTTCGCCCCATTTGAACCCTTCGCCCAGCCAGACTCCTTTGTGGTACTTGTGGCTCCACTCGAAATACTTGATGACCAAGAATCCGGCCGCGCACAGCTGGGTGACGGTCAGCCAGCCCAGGACGCCTTTTCGGTCTTGGAGCATCGCGCATCGAACCGCGAGCGCCACCGCCAACGAGCTGAAGAGCAGGACCGTCGTGTTGATTCCGCCCATGACCCAGTCGAGGTCTTTGTGGATGAGATAGAACTCTGGTTGGTACTGCCAGCGGTAAAGGACGTAGGCCAGAAAGAGCGCCCCGAAGAACATGATCTCGGTGACCAGGAAGGCCCACATCCCCACGATGTAGGACTCAGACTGCTGCTCGTAGTCCTCGTACTGGTGATGGACCAACCACTGTTGGTCGTGGCCGTGAGCGGCTTCGGTTGCCATTAGTCTTGTCCTCCGCGAGTGGCGGCGAGCTTCTCTCGCATCTCCCGTTCAGCATCCAACTCGATCTGGAATTGTCGCTCCTCTTCTTCGGGATCGTAGTCGTAGACCGGCCGGTCCACGATCGGAGTCTCGTAAAAGTTCGTCGTGATGGGCGGTGAGTCCACTGTCCATTCGAGGCCCTTGGCTCCCCAAGGATTCTTGCCCGCTTTCGGACCGTGCTTGAGCGACCATGAGAGATAGAAGAGCGGGATGAGGAATCCGATCCCCAACACGGTGGCTCCGGCGGTGGAAAGGATATGATAGAACTGGAATTGCGGCGCGAGCGCATAAGTTGCGTAGCGACGCGGCATCCCCAAGAACCCGAGAATGAACTGCGGGAAGAACGTGAGGTTAAAGCCGACGAAGATGATGATCGCCGAGAGCTTGCCCCACGAATCGGGATACATGCGGCCCGTCATCTTGGGCCACCAGAAGTGCAGGCCACCCAGATAAGCCAAGATCGTTCCGCCGACCATCACATAGTGGAAGTGCGCCACGACGAAATAAGTCGCCGTGAGGTGAACGTCTGTGGCGAGTGTGGACAGATAAAGTCCGGTCAGCCCACCCACGACAAAGAGTCCCATGAAGCACAAGGCATAGATCATCGGAGTCTGCAATCGAACTGAGCCTTTCCACATCGTCGCGGTCCAGTTGAAGACCTTGATCGCCGAGGGCACCGCGACCACGAAGCTCAAGAGCGAAAACACGAGGCCTTGGTACATGGACTGGCTGGAGACGAACATATGGTGTCCCCACACCAAGAATCCAATCGCGGCGATGGCCAGCGAAGAACCAGCAATGAATTTGTAGCCAAAGACTGGCTTGCGTGAGAAGGCCGACATCAGCTCGCTGATGATCCCCATGCCCGGCAAGACCATGATGTACACCGCCGGGTGAGAATAGAACCAGAAGAGGTGCTGGAACAGGACCGGGTCGCCGCCGAGCTCGGGGCTGAAGATTCCGATCCGGAACGCTCTTTCGAGCACGACGCACAGTAGTGTGATTGCCACCACCGGAGTCGCCAAGATAATGATGATGCTCGTGGCGTAGTGCGACCAGATGTAGAGTGGCAGACGATCCCAGGTCATTCCCGGCGCCCGCATCTTATGGATCGTCACGATGAAGTTGAGCCCGGTGAAGATCGAACTGAACCCAACAATAAAAGCTCCCACCAGGGTTAGACTAACTTGTGAACTGGAGTAGATCGACGAATACGGAGTGTAGAACGTCCAACCAGTATCGACTCCGCCCATCGCCATCGCAACTAGGATGAGAACACCCCCCACCATGTACATGTACCAACTGGCGAGGTTCAACCTGGGAAAGGCAAGATCGCGAGCCCCAATCATGATCGGCACGAGGAAGTTCCCGAGTACCGCCGGAATCGTCGGGACCAGGAACATGAAGACCATGATGACCCCGTGGGCGGAGAACATCTTGTTATAGACCTCAAGGGTCATCAACTCTCCGCGAGGCGACGTCAGCTGCCAGCGAATCGCGCCCGCTGCGATCGACCCGAGAAAGAAGAAGAAGCCGGTCGAGATGAGATACAGAATGGCGATCCGTTTATGGTCACCCGTGAGTAGCCACGACTTGATCGTGTGACCATTCTGCAAATAGCTGGGCTGAGGCGCATGCCTCGGAGCTTCTTCGGTTCGGATGTCAACTGCACTCATAGTCTTGGTTTCTTCTCATTCTCAAAAAATTAGCGTCCGGGCAGGTTATGCGAAGTCGGATCGCCGCTCGGTGCGGGCGTATTGGGAGTCGGCATCGGAGCATCGACCGACGGCGTGACCGGATTCGGTGAAGCGGCCGCTCCCAGCGACTTGATATACGCGGCCAGCTGGAGAATCTGCTCTTCGGTGAACTTATAGTTCTGCGGCATGATCTCTCTGTAGCCCTTCACGACTCGAGAGTTCGGGTTGAGAATCGAATCGCGAAGGTAGGAGTCGTCGGCGACGCCGCTCATGCCGTTCGTGAACTGCCGCTGGCGCCCATAGAGTCCGATGAGCGACGGCGCACGGACATTATCCACTTGGCCGTGGCAGTTCCCGCACTGGGTTCGATCATAGAGCGCCTTGCCGAGTTCGGCGAGAGAAGGGGTTCGCTCGGCGACCTTGGTGCCATCGTTTTCGAGCCATTTTTCAAAGTCTTCTGGCTCTTGCACATAGACATAGCCCCCCATTTCGGCATGCTGGGTCCCGCAATACATATTGCAAAAGAGGTGAAATTTTCCGACCTTTGTGGGGGTGAACCAGAAGGTGGTGTATCGCCCTGGCACCACGTGGTATTGGACCCGGAATTCGGGAATATAGAGCGCGTGAATCACGTCTTGCGAGATCATCGTGACACGAACCGGCCGACCCAGAGGTAGGTGGATGGTGTTGTTTTCTCGCACCCCGTTCGGATGCTGGACGTGCCACATCCACTGCTTGCCGATGACGAAGAGCTCCATGGCTTCCTTCGGCGGAGTGTGTTGCTCGACAAAGATCTTCGCGCCCCAAACGAAGATTCCCAGCCCCAAGAGCAGAGGAATCACCGACCAAGTGATCTCCAGCTTTGTGTTATGGTTCGAAGCGTTCGCCCGGCTGTACTTGCTGCCAGCGCGATAGCGGGCGGCAAAAATCACAACGAGAGTCAACACGACGACGGTGAAGAAAATCGTGAGCGCAGTAATGGTGAAAAACAGCTGGTCATGCTCGGTGGCAAAGTTGGAAGCTGCTTCAGGTCGGATGGGAAAGTTCATCGTCTCGTCCTATTCTCTATTCGCCATTACAGGCTAAATTTCCTCTCGGAGATGGGGTCCAGTTTGCTACGTCGATACTTGAAAGTCATAAAGAGAATCCCGCCGAAAAGAAGTACGACCGTCAGCACTCCTGCAACTTGCAAAGAGCGCATGACATTCAGAGTGACTTGCCCGGTGGCCGGATCGACCGAAAGGCAACCAAAAAATCGTGGTTCCTCTTTGCTGCCGACGCGCATCGATTGCGCATCATTGAGCGAAATGATTAAGAACCTTTGCGAATACTGAAAACCGTAAAAATACTTCGAGATTTGACCATCCGGAGTCAGCAAAATCATGCCTGCGGGGTGCGCCAGACGGTCGTTCACGGCGTCATATTCGAACGTATAGCCCACCGAATCGAGAAGCTTCTTGATGTTGGGCAGATCGCCGGTTAAAAAGTGCCATCCCGAAGCGGCGGTCGGGCGTTTGTTATTCGGGTCGTACGAACTGATGCTTTCGATCTTTTTGACCTTGGCTAGATCCGGAGTCTCTTTGGGATGAATTCCAATGTTCAGAACGAGATAATCTCGTCCAATATCTTTGAGTCTCATGGCGCGGAAGCACTTGATTGAACCCTCGGAAATTTGGATGCACGTGCCGCCGCAACGGTAGAACATCGGAACGAGAATCACCGGCTTGCCTTGATTCAGGTAGTTCGCAATCTTGACCGTTTTGCCATCTTCGTCTTTGAACACAGCATCGGCTTGAACAAAGGCCCCAAGCTTTTGCTCAATGCCAATGTCCTCACGCAGGGTGCGAGGATTAATGGGCTGCCCCCATCCCCAACTTGCGCAAAGGCCCAACATCACCAGCAAGAGTCCGAGTCGCAAAATTCTAATTGCCTCCTCCATCCGGAACGGGCACCAGCTCGGTCACTGCCGTCCCCGCCGACGAGGTGGCCGGTGGAGGAGTGACTCGGGGTGCCTGCGGGCCGAACGACTCGCTCGCCGCAAGCTTTTGCATCGCTTGGTCAATCGGAATTCGCACGGTGCCCGTCGGCACATCGACCCACTGATAGCCCTTGAGCTTGGCGTCTTCGGCCTTGCGCATGACTTCGATATCGGTCAAGGCAGTGACATTGGTCTGCAAGATCGGTGCGTCCGGATTCAGTCGCTTCACAGAAACCGGCTTGCGCTCGGCATCGGCGCCGAAGAAACGATCCAGCAGCACATAGAATCCGTAAGCAGCGATGACTCCGGCAGTCGTAAAGACATAGAACCAAATGATCATCTTGTTGAAGCTGCCCAGCGAAACATCCCGCCGGTCGTAGCCCATCTGTTTGAGCTCGTCGTAATCGACGACTTCGTCTGATTTCTTAGTGCTCATGTGCTAAAGCCTCCTGCAGTCGATTGTCGAATTTCGGCAACAAGGCCTGCTTGCGGACCAAAGCCGAGAACGCCGCTAACCAGATTCCTCCGATCAAAAGCAACGCGCCGACGTCGCCCAACATGGGCATCGGAGTCTTGCGAAAGAACGGAATCACCAAGTAATAGACATCGAAAATCCGCATGCCAAAGACGATGATGGCGACCCACTTGAGCTTGTCTGCATTCGCCTTGACTCCCGGCGAAAGCAAGATCATCCACGGCACAAAGAAGCCGAAGAACATGAGGAATGCGCCGTATTCAGCCCACCCGCCGTTTGACCGAACATAGAAGAACGGCGTGAACTCATAGAGGTTGCCCGACCAGATGATGATGAACTGGCTGAAGGTGCAGTAAGTCCAGAACATCGTGAAGGCAAACATCATGTTGCCGAAGTCTTTGGTCAGCTTCGGCCCAACCACGTCTTGATACGGCTGCTTTCGAGCATTGAAACAGACAATGATCGTGCCCAGCGAGATCGCCGCCAGCGCCATGCTCGCGAGGAACCAGACTCCCCAGATCGCGCTGAAGAAGTGGGGGTCGATCGACATCGTCCAGTGAGTTTGCGAAAGCGTCACTGTCAAGACAAAGAGGATCAATCCGAGAACGGAGATGTTGATCCGCTTGGCGGTCTCTGTCGGATCGAGCGTTCGATCTTGGCGAAGCGTCGAGCCGCGATTATATGCCGCAAACGCCAGCCAGATGACGAAGTACGCGACGGTTGCGATTTGGAATGTCGTCGGATTCAAAAAGGCCTGTTTCCAAAGGACCACTTTATCGCCGTTCGGTTCCACCCAGTGGTGATAAACCGCGTGCATCCCGCCGTGCATCAGCAACGGCAAGAAGAGTACGCCCATCAAGATCAGCATCGTCGGTCCGCCACCCGCTTCGAAAAGCCGCATCAGAGCGACGCTCCACGATCCGCGAACCGCATGGCTCAGCAGCATCACGCCCAGGCACCCGCAGGTCAAAACGATCCAGACTGTCCAACCAAACAGATAACTTTGGTAGAACGCCTCGGCGTTTTGGCCGTACTGCATGAAGCAGAGCACGCCGCCGATGAGGGCCATCACTAGGGCCGGGGCCAGCAACTTTCCGAAATTCAGGCTTCCTTGACTTGGGGCTTCGGTCATCGTTTCTCCTCCGCAGGCTTGGCTTCTTCCGGCGGCGCAATCGAACCTCGAGATTCAGCTGGCACCTCGTCCAAGCTGGCGTTCCCGCTCAACTGGATCGCCCGAATATAGGCCACGACGGCCCATCGATCGGGGATTTCCACCCGAGACGCCTGCGGCAACATCGTGCCAAACCCGTTTGTGATCGCATCATAAAAGTGGCCATCGGGCATCTTGAGCAGCCTCGCCTCGTGGAAATTGGCGGGAGGACGTCTCAACGTGAATCCGCGTTGCGCGATCATCCCTTTGCCGTCGCCGAGTTGGCCATGACAATGCGAACAGAAAATGTTGTAGCGTTCTTGGCCCCGCTTGACCATCGCTGACACCGCTTGGGTCCGGGTCATCCCTTCTCGCTGGAACGACTCAATCGCAGATTCAGGAATCCTCTCGACGGGCTGACCCGCTTCGGTATAGCCCTTCACCAATTCGGTGTCGTTCTTCAGATGCCCGCGAGCCACCGTCCCTTCGACCGGCGGACGCGTCGCCATTCGGTCTCGGTAGAACGTGCTCTCTTCAAGCGGTTTTTGTTTAGGCTGCACCCACATGTCGGTGTGGCATCCGGCGACGACCGCAGTCAGGCTCAAAAGGACAATCCAGCCGGGCTTAGGCGACTTCATGATGACCCTCCTCTTCGGCTTCGAGCTCGCTGATTTTCAGCGGCTGAAATTCCTCCAGAAACCGTTTGGTTTCGAACCGGTCGTAGATCGGATCGTGCGCTTCGATGAGGAGGAAAAACCGATCCTGCGAAGCCCGCTCGAAATTCGGCGCCTCGAAAATCGGGTGGTAAGGCTTCGGCAGTCCGTTCAGGCCGAGCATTCCGAACACCGCCCCAAAGGCCGACGCGAGAATGGTGCATTCAAAGGTGACAGGCACGAATTGAGGCCAACTGAACAGCGGCCGACCACCGACGTTCATCGGATAGTCGATGACCGCCCACCAGTACTGCATGCCGAGACCGACGACCGCCCCGACGCAAGCGCATCCAAAGATGATCCACTTGATGCGGAAATCCTTGTACCCAACGGCGTCTTCCATCCCGTGGATGGGGAACGGACTATAAGCCTCCATCTTCGTGTAGCCCCTTTCACGAGCCGCATTGGCGGACCTTTTCAGGTCTTCCGGAGTGTCAAACTCCGCGACGATGCCGTATGGAAACGGGCCTTGGGGAGCTTGATGAGCCATCTATTCGCCTCCTTTGCCAGCGACGCTGGCGGCCTCGGGCTCCACCGCTTGGCGCCCCGGTCGCATTCGAGAAAGCAGTTCCTTCATTTCGAAAACGTTGATGATCGGCAAGAATCGGATGAACAGGAACATGAGCATGATGAAGAAGCCCATCGTTCCGAGGAACATTCCAAAGTCCCAAACGGTCGGGTAGTACATGCCCCACGAGCTCGGGAGGTAGTCCCGGTGGAGCGACATCGGGATGATGACGAACCGCTCCAGCCACATGCCGATGCTGACGAACTGGCACACGATCCAGATGACCTTGAGGTTCTGTCGCATCTTCGGGAAGAACAGGATCAGCGGCAAAATGCCATTGCAGATCCAAAGCGCGACGAACGCCCAGGCATACGGTCCGAAGAGTCGGTTCTCGGCCATGTAGAGCTCATACGGGTTAGCGCTATACCAAGCGTAAAAGACCTCCATCAGATAGCCGTAGAAGACGATCAGACCGGTGGCGAGCATGATCTTGCACATCCAGTCGATATGCCGCATTGTGATCATGCCTTCGAGCTTGTACCAGCGTCGAATCGGGATCATGAACGTCAAGACCATCGCGAATCCGGCGAAGACCGCGCCCGCGACGAAGTAGGGCGGGAACAACGTGACGTTCCACCCGGGGACGATTGAGACGGCAAAGTCGAGAGACACGATCGAGTGGACCGAAAGGACCAGCGGGGTGCTGAGTCCCGCGAGGATCAGATAGGCCTGTTCGTAGCGAAGCCAGTGTCGACTGCTCCCTCGCCAACCCATCGAGAGTAGCCCCCAGACCGTCTTGGCCTTGGTGGTGGCTCGGTCTCGAAGGGTGGCAAAGTCAGGGATCAAGCCGATAAACCAGAAGAGCGCTGAGACCGTGATGTAGGTCGTCACCGCGAAAACGTCCCAAATGAGCGGCGAGCGGAACTGAGGCCCCATCGCCAAGACATTTGGATACGGGAACAGCCAGTAGGCGACCCATGGCCGTCCGGTGTGAAGCAAGGGATAGAGGCCCGCGCACATGACGGCAAAGATCGTCATCGCTTCGGCAAAGCGGTTGATTGAGTTTCTCCACTGTTGCCGAAGCAAGAGCAGAATGGCAGAGATCAGAGTTCCGGCGTGGCCAATTCCGATCCACCAAACGAAATTGATGATGTCGAAGCCCCAGCCGACGGGCTGGTTGTTCCCCCAGATTCCGATGCCCTGATAGACCAACCAAGTGATCGAAAGGAGCAGAATCTGGGTGATCATGAACCCGATGCCGAGGAAGATGTACCACGCAAACGGGTGCTTCTTCTGCTGGGTGATGAGGGACAGAACGTCCTCATCCATCCTCTTGTAGCTGTAGTTTCCTACGAGGAGTTCGGGATTCTTATCGTGTGGATCTCGTGCGACCATTTATGCCTGCCCCGCTTCGGGATTCGGATTCAAAACGCGAACCTTGTATGTTGTTCGTGGCCGGGTTCCTGTCTCTTGCAAGAGTTTGTAAGTTCGAGGATCGCGGCGCGATTGAGAAACTTGACTGTTCGGGTTCGACATATCGCCGAACACGATGGCTCCGGCCGGACAGGCCTGCTGACAAGCCGTCACGACCTCATCGGGCCCCAGATCGCGACCTTCGCGCTTGGCTTCGATTCGCTTGAGGTTGATTCGCTGGACGCAGTACGTACACTTCTCCATCACGCCCCGTCCGCGAACGGTGACATTTGGATTGTTCACCATGCGCAGAAGTTGGCGAGCGTCTTCGGTCGTGTTTCGAACTCCGTTCACGGTGGAGCGCTGGAACTGGTCCTGATTGTCCGAATAGTTGTAGTAGTTGAACCTCCGCACCTTGTAAGGGCAGTTGTTCGAGCAGTATCGAGTTCCGACACAGCGGTTGTAAACCATCTGGTTCAGCCCTTCGTGGCTGTGGACCGTTGCTGCCACTGGGCAGACCGGCTCGCACGGGGCTTTTTCGCAGTGTTGGCACATCAGCGGCATGAAGTAGGTTTCGACCGAGTTCGGTTCGAAGATCGAATTCCCCATCGGACCCATGATCCGCTCGGCTTCGAGGTCTTGGCCTTGGTGCCGGACTCGGTAGTACCGATCAATCCGCATCCAGTGCATTTCGCGACCTCGCCGGACCTCGTCTTTGCCCACGACCGAGATGTTGTTTTCGGCTTGACATGCGGTCACGCACGCATTGCAACCGGTGCAAAGCGACAGATCGACGGTCATGGCCCACTGGTTGTAGCCAGTGGGATCGAAAATGTTGTCAGGGTAAAGCGACTTCTCGAGCTTCTCTGGGTTCTTCTGCTCGGGTTGAAGGTTGGGGTTCTTCGCGAGTTCTTCCGGAGTTCCCGCCCGGATGATGTCTCGGCCCTCCATATAGTGGTGCTCTTGGCAGGTCGCCAACGTCCATCGCCCGGGGACTTTTTTGACTCCGGCTCCGGAGAAGCTCCACTTCCCTTCGCGGGGCTTAATCGGGCTCGCATCAAAGCCCACTCGATCTGTCGTGGGCAGATTCGCTCCGCTCCCCACGCGGCCCGCCCTTGTCCGACCATAGCCCAGATGCACCGTGATCGCTTCATCCATTTGGCCCGGCAGAATCAAGACCGGCGCCTGGATCACGCCTTGAGCCGACGAGATTTCGACGATGTCTTCTCGGTCTAGTCCGAGTCGTTCGGCGGTTCGGGGGCTCAAAATCGCCGCATTGTCCCAGGTGAGCGTGGTCAGCGGCTTGGGCAATTCTTGGAGCCAGCCGTTGTTCGAATACTGACCGTCCCAGATGGTGGGGTCCGGTCGAAGATTCACTTCGATTCCGGCCACGGAGCGGGTCGGTCGGATCGCCATCAGCTCACTGGAACGAAACGCGGGAGTGATCGGCGTCGGATTGCTGTTCGGGACGACGCCGTTGTGAAGCACTTCTCGCCACGACTTTTCGAAATCGGCAGCCATCTGCGGCTTCCAGGTCTCTCGCACCGCTTCATAGCTCTTCTTGAACGCTCCCAAGAAGACTGAGAGGATCTCCAGAACGCTTTCTGAGTTGTAAAGCGGCGCGATGAGCGGCTGAACCACGGAGATCTGCCCATCGAAGCTCCGAGCATCGCCCCAAGCTTCGAGGTAATGCGACGCCGGCAGCGACCAATCACATCGCTCACTGGTTTCGTCGAAGTAAAGCGTGTGATGAACTTTGAGGTTCACCTTGCTCAGGGCCTCGTTAAAGCCATAGTTCTTCGGAACGGTATAGGACGGATTCCCACCAAAAATCAACAGGGTGTCGATCAGGCCCGAATTCATCTGGCCAATCAGGTCGACGATCTGAGCCTCACTGGTCCGCTGGCTGGGCAGGACCGCCGGAATCGCTCGAATCGTTGCTCCGAAATTGTCGAGCGCGGCGTTGATCGCGTGGACCAAGACGTGGACGTCGGCCGAATGATAGTCGCTGACGGTGACGATGCTCCGCCCGCGAGCGCTCATCAAGTCGGAGATCATCGCGTTCAAGAGCTTTTCCGGGACGGCTTTTTGCGCAGGAATCGACGGGTCGACGGCGACGCCCAGCTTTCGCGCGACGTCTGCGACTAAGCTCAACATGTCGCCGCTTCGGCAGACGGCCCGATGGTCGGCCATCGCGCCCAGCAGGGTCGGCGTGCACTCCATGGCGTAAAGCCGATTCAGGTTTCCTTGCGCCGGATCGCGCCGCTTGGCAAAGTCGTGGGTGTAGCGGACATGGCCAGGCCCTTCGTGCAGAAAGTCGTGGTCAAAGCTCACGACCACGTCGGCCAGTGTGAAGTCGTAAAGGAGCTCCATCGGCTCGCCAAATGCTCGCGCCGTTCCCTCGTAAGCCGCATCCCGGGGGACTGGGTCGTAGAAGAAGACCCGGAGATTCGGGAACTTAGCCTGAACCTGGGCGATCATTCGCTGCGTGGTTGGCGACGAAGTGGGCTCGAAGAGCATCGCCAGCCCTTGTCCACCGGCTTCTTTTCGCGAGCTGATCTTGTCGCGAAGAATTCCAAAGAAGTCATCCCAACTTGCTGGCTCGGAGGCGTCTTGAACGATTTGAAGGCGATCGGGGTCATAAAGGCTCAGCAGGGACGCTTGCATATAGCTATCGCTGCGACCGAGAGACGCCGAGTGCAGGGTATTTCCTTCGATCTTGGTTGGGCGGCCTTCGTTTTGCTGAACAACCACGCCATATCCGTAGCCTTGGTGAGTAAAGGTCGAGGCGTAATAGAGCGGTCGGCCCAAGACTTGATCTTCGGGCGACTTGACATAGGGAACGATCTTCTCTTGCGGCATGAAGATATTCCGGCATCCGCCGAGGCCGCCGAGCAAGAGCGAGGCCCCCATGAACTTGAGCAAGTTGCGTCGATCCATCGTGACGATGCTCTGCCGCTCGGGGAATTCATCCTCGATGTATTTCGTGAACTCCGGTGTCTCAGCGAGCTCTTCGAGGCCCTTCCAGTACTCGCGCGAACTCCCTGAAGCCAGCTTGGCCTGGGCGGCCGCGATATCGACTCGTTTGTTTTGATTTTCAGCCATGCTTGCCTCTAGCGGTGACACGTCCAGCAATCTTGCAGTTGCTTGACTTTGATATTTCGCTCGGTGATGAGCTTTTTGCCGTCTTCGATCTCCTCCTTGGAGGGCCGATATCGCTCGTTGGTCCCGGTGAGCAGGGCGATCTCTCGCTTCGAAAGACTCTTCATCTTGGGGTCTTCCTGCTGCTTCACATACAGGTTGAATACTTGCTCTCGCGGGGTCAGATCGGGGCGCGTTTTGTCCACGTAAAGATACTTTTCAGGCTCGGTGTGGCACTGCAGGCACCACTTCATGGTGAAGTTTTGGCCCTTCCAAGTGATGTGCATGTTCTGGACGTCGCCATGGCAAGTGTTACAGCTGATGCCCTTCGCGATGTGAATGGAGTGATCGAAGTAGACGAACTCGGGAACGTTGTTAACCAGATTCCAGCCTGATTCACCGCTCGCCCATTTGATCGGCAGGCCCGTTTCGTAGCTCTTTCGAACCGGCTCCAGGAGGGGACTGTTGGTCCAGATCTGCGAGTGGCAGGTCATACAGGTCTCGGTGTCGGGGATTCCGGCAAAGCCACTCTTTTCGACCGAAGTGTGGCAATAGCGGCAGTCGATGCCAAGCTCCCAGGCGTGGTGACGGTGACTGAAAGGCACCGGCTGATCGAGCGGCACATCCACCTTGGTGTTGTAGCTGCTGTTGCTGATCAGGTGACCGCCCAGAATTGCCAACACGGGCAACGATCCGCCAATGATTAAACTCAGCTTGGCGATCGAATTTGCCTTCGGATTAAATAGTTGACCCATCTCGTTTTGCCATCCCCAATGTTCTCGCAGAATCAAAGTCGAAAGCGCTCATTTTCGTATAGAAATTCGAGCGTTTCTCTCTCTTCTGATTCACCCTAGTATTCGACATCAGCAAGTTCAAATTCCTACCTCTCAAACTAACACCAAGAGTAAAGTTAAATCGACATAGCTCGGTCTACTGCAATCATCAAGAAAAGCAAGGCTAAATACACCATGGAGTATTTATAGAGCTTGAGGGCATGCGGCCGGTCGGTGTTTTTCATCAGGCTCCACGAGCGTGCGATGAGGAGTCCATTGAGGACCAATGCCGAGAGCAGGTACGGCATCCCCAGTCCGTCCTTTTGGAAAATCGGCAAGATACAAAAGAGACCCGTCAAAACGGCGTAGAGCGTGATTTGAACAACCGTCGTCCTCTCGCCGCGAACCACCGGGAGCATCGGGACACCCGCCTCGGCGTAGTCTTCTTTGATCATCAGCGCCAGCGCCCAAAAATGAACCGGCGTCCACAAAAAGATAATCCCAAACAAGATCCAGGCGAGCGGGCTCAGGTTCCCCGTGACCGCGGAATAGCCCACCAGCGGCGGGAACGCTCCGGCGGCGCCGCCAATGACGATGTTTTGCCAGGTTCGGCGCTTGAGCATCAGAGTGTAGATGAAGACGTAGAACGCCAAGCCTGCCATCGCCATCAGGGCCGCCAGAAGATTGGCCGCACCCCAAAGCAGTCCAAAACCGACGGACATCAAGGCAAATCCGAAGATGAGCGCGTGGGCAGTTGGAATCTCGGCGGTCACGGTCGGTCGCTTACTGGTGCGCTTCATCCGGACGTCGATGTCCCGGTCGATGACCATGTTGAACGCGTTCGCAGCCCCGGCCGAGCAGTAACCCCCCAGGGCGACTGCGAGCAGGAGCCATCCGCCCGGCCATCCCCGTGCGGCAATGAACATCGCCGCGAGCGTCGTGAAGAGGAGAAGGCTGATCACACGCGGCTTGGTCAAAACGATATACGCCTTCACCAGCGTTCGCCAGGTTCGGGGCGAATGGGTTTCGCCCGTCTGTTGAGTCACGAGTTCGCGCACGGGCTCCGTTGAAGGCGCGCCGCTAGGCTCAGTTTCAGTTTCGAGGATTGAGGTGTTGCGCATAGAAACTCCTTCTGCACAAGCCGAAAGACACGTCAAGATCAAGCCGATCCAGATCAGGTCGGCAAAAATAAGGTGGACCACTTGCATCCAGGCGGGTGCTTTGAGCCAAACGTTGATTAAGCCGACCAGCATCTGGGCGGCGTAAAGCCCCAAGGTCCAGCGGACCCACTTCTTCAGACGCGGATCGGGCCGCAGATGCAAGATGAAGCCGAGGCCCAACATCATGAAGACCCCGATCGAGGTCGCAATCAGCGGGTGGAGCAACCGCAACTCGACCATCAAGCGAGTCAAAGGAGCCAGGTCCATTTTCGCGGCTTCGGCAGCGCTTGCGCCCTGGGTGATCGTGTCCCCGAGAGCTGTGATCGCGCCGCTAATGCCGAGAAGCAGGTTCGCCAGGAGCGCGAGCCCCAAAACCCAACCGACCGAACCTTGGCCCCGGAACCGAAATCGGGGGAGCCCAGTGGTCCGCCAGGCCAGAAGCGTCATGCTCGCCAGCAAGAAGAAGGTATTCGTTAAATGAATCGACATGACGATCGCGCGAGCCGAGCTTTGGTCGCGATCCACGAGCCCTTGTCGAACCAAAACGGCCCCAATCAAAGCCTCCAAAATCGTAAAGAGGAGGGTGGCCAAGGCGGCTTTGCGGATCGGATCGCGCCGAGGTGTCACTCGGTAGCTCCACAAAAAGAGCACCGCGACCATGATCCCAATGAGGCCGCTGCTCATTCGGTGGCTGAATTCAATGATGGTCTCGACCGGGGCCGAGAGCGGCAGGATTTCGCCGTGACAATCTGGCCAATGACTGCCACACCCGTCTCCCGAATGCGTCGCCCGAACGAAAGCCCCAAAAGCCACCACGGGAAGGCAATACACGAGGGTCAGCAACGAATATCGTCCGAGCCAAAAGCGTGAATCGGTCGATGCCGAATTCTGGGGCGCGGACTTCGAAGCAAGAGACTGAGCGATCACGTCAAGACTTAGATTCGACGGAACAGTCCACTTTCCTTTCGACCCGAGCAGGAACTTCTGGACTTCTGCGACGGCGCCGCCTTTGCTCTCCGGTTGAAAATGGCTCCGGGCCGACCTGGTTCAGAAAAAGCAACCGAAATTTTCTCGGTTTTTGTTGGCATTCTTGGCGGGCTGTGATAAGGTGATAGGACTTCTTGGGGTCGATGCACGACCTGGAGCTGAAGGACCGAAAATGGGAAAGCTATCACTGGGACTTGCGGTCTGCGCGGTGACGTTGATGACGTCGGCGACGGCGGACCCGCGTGCGGAGGGTCCTCGGCCCGTTCGATATCAAAGCTTCAAGCTCGGCAACGCGACCTACCACAGCGTGATCGCCGACCTGCAGTCCGACCGGGTCAGCGTCCGAGCGGTTCACTCGAAGTCCCTGACGTCTTCCTGGAACTTAGTCAAAAAATCCGAGCCTGTGGCCGCCTTGACCGGGACCTTCTTTGCCCCGTCTTGTGGCCGACCGGTCGCCGATGTCCTGGTCGATGGCGAGCTCGTCGCCCAAGGCCAGCGGGGTTCGGTCGTCGCGATCGACTGGTTTGGAAAGGTCCACATCTTTGACACGCAGTTTCGAAAGAAGATCGACTGGTTCGAGTATCGCTACGCGGTCCGGGGTGCGGTGCGAATCATGACCAACGGCAAAATCAATCCGAACCCGAAGGCGCAGAAGTTTCGGGACGCCCGGATTTGGGGCCGAGCTGCCCGGACCGCCGCCGGAACAACCCGAGACGGCAAGCTGGTCTTGCTCGCCACTCCGAATTCAGTGACGCTTTCGCAATTGGCGGCGGCAGCCCGCAAGGTCGGGGTCGTGAACGCTGTGGCGCTCGACGGGGGAGGCTCCACTTGCCTGTACTATCGGGGCTCGATGGTCATCAAGACTCAGCGAAAACTGAGCAATATGCTCGTGTTGCACGAGGCAAATCCTCGCGTCGGGGCCGACGAAGCTCGGTTGATGCAGATTCAAGCGCTGCGCGAAGAGCGGTCGATGCGTCAGACGCAAGTTGCACGCAATATGCGACCGTGAAGGGATTCCTCAGTGGCGGCTAGGTATCCTCTGGCGACCTATCCTCATGCCTGGTGAAGTCGTTGCCTTGTTTCTGAACCCTGAACCCCATCAAGTTGTGCCGGTGACTCGGCTGGATGCGCACGCAAATCACGGGATCGTGGGCGACACGCACTATGGCAAAAGGACTCGGCAAGCGCTCCTCATCGGTTTGGCTGAACTCGAAGAACTCGGGATCGAGCCCGGGGCCCTGCGAGAGCAGATCACCGTCCAGTTCCCCGAGCTTCAGTCTCTTTCCAAAGACACGATCCTACGCGTCGGGTCCGCTGAATTTACCCTCGAAGGTCCTTGCGAACCGTGCAGCTCGATGGCGGCCCGGCTCGGTGAAGACCCGGAAATCTTTAAGGCTCGGACGCGAGGTCGCCGAGGGATGTTGGCCCGCGTTTCGACCTCGGGCGTCATCGAAATTGGGAGCGAGGTGTCCGTTGTCTCGTAACGAACAGCGCGAATTTTTTGGTCCGTTTTTGGGGCTGGTTGTCTTTTTGGTCGGCATCGGGCTCTTGGGATTGACCTTTGCGATGGCATATAACCTTTTTTCGACTCCTCCTGACCAGGCACTCGGACTCGAACCCGGCAAGCCGCTCAACATCAATGACGCCGGTCGATCGGGCATCGCGATTTTGTATCGGGTCCTGATGCTCCTGGTGATGTGCATTATCTCGTCGCTGATCGCGAGCCGGGGAATCAAGCTCTATGGCGCCCTGCGACGAACGCTGGACCCGGTCAACGAAGCCCCCACGCCCGCCCCCGAAGCGGACGAAAAGTCAGCCTAAGAGTTCTTTCTCAGCCTGGAGTCGAGCCACCAAGTCTTCGGCCGTCAGTTCGATCCGCATGGGTCCCGACTGGAGTCCAGCTTCTAGGGTGATCGGCTCGATGAGCAGATTGAACTCCGTCCCGTCGCGAAACGCCAGGGTCAAGACATCTTCCTCCAACTCCACTCGCGCCAACATTCGCACTCCGATAGAGAACTTACGCAGCCCACGCCCCCACCGGATCGTCCCTGCCCCGATTTTGAGCTGACCCTTGAGCTCGACTCGCCAAGCATCGCCGTCCCAATCGACGCGCTCGGCTGGCCCCTCCCAGATCCAGTCATCGGAGTCTCTCGTCCCGAGCGGCTGCGCCTGGCGATAGGACTGACGAAGAGCGGCCTCGATCTCGGCGTCCAAGTTTGCCTCGTCACCCACGAGGGGCAATCCTCGGGCGCATCGGTGCCAATCTTCGAGGCTGAGAACTTCCCCGCCTTGGGCCCGAAGGAGCCCTTGGGGCGAACTCACCAGTTGGAGCGAACGCCCGCTCCAATCCCATTCGGAATGACACGACTCACACAGGAGCCCCGGATGGCCACTGGTCTTTCCCACGCCGACCCAGGCCACCGCCTCGCTTGAGAGGGCTTGGCCCAGGTATTGTCGGGCGAAGCCATACGGGTCCTCGGCAGTCGCCAGCAAAGTCAATCGACCCTCATGCGAGAAGAAGTCCGCGCCGCAAGACGGACATTCGGCGTTGCCCTGGTCTGGGTCGAGCCCGGCCGCAACCCGGGCCCACTCCTCGGGGAACAACGTGGTGTGACCTCGGGCCGACGCCGAAGACAGTCGCCAACGACCATCATCCAGCACATCAAATTGCCCCGGACAGGCATCACAGCACCACACCTCTTCGGCTCGCCCACTGGCTCGCCGCCACTCCGCCCAAGTCGCAGGCTCGCCGGTGTGCTCCCGGACCACGTCCGCCCCTTGGAGGGCAAATCCTTCCTGGCATGACTCACAGACCCACCTCTTTTTGGCGAGCACGCCGCGCGGCTTCAGCCTCCCAGACTTGCAGACTGGACAAAATGCGAGCGGTCCGCGATTTTCGACTCGGCGAAGCACCCCGACGCCGCACGCGGCACATCGCCTCTCGCTCAGAGATCGAGTGCGTAGAGACCCCGCCCGGCACACGGGGCAAACGCCTGGCCGAAGCGGGGTCGGCTCGGCGAGGACCCCCGAACAGGCCGGACATTCTCTCTTGCCCGGCCGGAGTCTCTGGAGCTGGAGCCGCTTGTCGTCAAGAAGGTCGAGCGGGTTCGGCGGATCTTCGGACCCGACATCCGCCGACAGCAGAGCCCGCATCTCGGCGACGTCTCGGGGACGATCTTCGTAGCGAAGCGCCAGGCCCAGCTCGATCGCACGGGCAACCCCCGGATCAAGCTCGGGCACCAGGTCGGCCAGCCCCATCAACTCCGTCCCCCCAGCGCGTTCTTGACTCGAAGGGGGCGCGAACCCGGTTAAGAGCGCATAGGCCGTGGCGCAGAGCGCGTACACGTCCGTCGCCGGGCCGCGCTTGCCCCGCTCGCTCAACTGCTCAAGCGGAGCAAAGCCAGGAGTGAACTGGACGGTGTGGGTCATGTGGGCGCCCGCATGCCACTCCCGGGCGGAGCCGAAGTCGATCAGATAGACCTCACCTTTGGGGCTTAAAAGGATATTGCTGGGCTTGATGTCGCGGTGCAGGATGCCCCGGCTGTGCAGGGCCTCCAGGGTGTCCAACAAGGCAAACACAATGTCAAGAACCCCTTGGGGATCGATGGGTCCCTCTGCCTGCAGGACTCGGCCCAAATCCAGTGCCCCTGGCAGGTAATCGACCACCAAGTAGGCTGTGTGAAAGGCCTCAAAATGGTCACGCCAAGGAAGGATGCCCCGGACGACCGAGCGGCGCAGCGTCTTGGCTTCTTGAAAGAACTGTTGTCGGAGTCGCTGAGCTTGAGCCGGACCGAGGGCATTTAGATCGAGTCGCCCCGACTCATCGCGGCGAACTCCTGCCGGAGCGAGCTCCTTGAGCACACATTCATCGCGACGCTCCAGGTCTCGCGCCAAATAGGTGATGCCGAAGCCCCCTGACCCCAGCGGACGCAGAATCTCGTACCGCTCCTCGAGGACAGTTCCCTCGGGCAAAGGCGGGACGCGCGGGCTCATGCTCCCTCATTATGCCCCTTCGACGCCGTCGGACAGGTAGTCTTCTGCGCATGTCGTTGCTTCTGGCAGCTCTCTCGACGCTCCCCATCACGTACGCTTTTCGACCCGAGACGCCCATGGATTACGACGTCCGGGTGCGATTCGAGGGGTTCATCCCGATCTTGGGCGGTCAGCAAGGGGTGGTGGAAGTCAAAATGGACCTTCGCGTGGTCGGCGCGCCGGAGTCGGACGGGACTCTGCGTGCCAGCAGTGAGCTTCGGTCTGTCAACATCACCTTCAACGGGGTGAATTTGCCCCTGACCCTAGACAATGTTGTCGAGTTCTTTCCGAAGACGACGGTCACGATGACGCCCTTTGGCAAAGTCCGGACGACGGACGCTCCGGACAAAGTCCTTCCCGTTAAGCTGCCGGGCCTCGACAGCAAGCGCTTCCCCGACATCACGTACCTTCCGATCGAGTTCCCAGAAGCAGGCATTGAACTAAATCGCGCCTTTGAGTTCACCAAGGCGTTCGGGTCATCGCCTGTGGTCTACACCTCGACCCCCGATCAGATCACAGACGCGACGGTTCGACTCGCGGTCGTGGTTCGACAAGACTATACGGTGCTCGAAAATGAGTCCGTCGAGGTTGTGGCTACCGAAGCAGAGGCGATCCGCCGCGTCAAGACCGAAGTACGAGGCTCAGGGGTCGTGCACTTTGACCGCAAGGTCGGATCTTTGGGCGAAATGTCGATTTCGGCCACTGCCGGGTCCGAGGTCATCGACCTGAAGACCCAAGAAAAGACTCAGCGCGAACTGAAAACCCTTCTCGAAGTTCGACGTCGAACCCCGGTTTGGAAATCACCGACTCCCTGATTCGGCGAGATTAGACAATCTGGACGTCTTGGCTCCCGCGCTGGATTTCTCCAATGATCCCGGCCATTTCCCCCGCCTGACTCAGGCGCTGAACGATTGCCGGGGCAAAATCGCGGTCCACGATCAGCACCATTCCGATGCCCATGTTGAAGACTCGGAACATCTCTTGCTCAGCGACGTTGCCGGCTTCTTGGATGAGGTTAAAAATGGGCAATGGGGTCCAGGTCCGACGGTCAAGAACCGCTTGGACGTCTGACGGCATCACTCTCACCATGTTGCCACCCAGCCCCCCGCCTGTGATGTGGGCGACCGCCTTGATGGCGACGCCCTCCAGGATCAGCGGATGAACCGAGGCGAAGTACGACTTATGCGGACGAAGCAGCTCCTCGCCGAGGGTGGTCCCGAGGCCAGGCACCGGATCGTGGACACTCAAGGAGCCTGCTTCGAACAAAGCCCGGCGAGCCAGAGAATAGCCGTTCGTATGCAGTCCATTCGAGGCCAGGCCGATCACCACATCGCCTGCCTGCATCTTGCCTCGCGGCAGCCGATGAGCCTCATCGACCACCCCGACCATCGCCCCGACGACATCCACTTCACCGTCGTGATAAACGCCGGGCATCTCCGCAGTCTCGCCCCCGATGAGCGCGCAGTCGAGCTCGCCACACGCGGTCGCTGCCGACTGAATCACTCCCATCAGAGCGTCGGACTCCAGCTTGCTGCACCCAAAGTAGTCCATAAAAAAGAGCGGGGCTGCGCCCTGACAGAGGATGTCGTTCGCGCAGTGGTGAACGATGTCGGTGCCGAGCGATCGGAAGTCCCCCAGCATCGCCGCGACTTTGGTTTTGGTCCCAACACCATCGATACTCGACACAAGGATGGGGCGCTCCATGCCGTCAAATTGAGCCTGAAAAAGACCGCCGAATCCACCGATCCCGCCGATCACCCGAGGTCCATAGGTCGCTCGGATCGCTGGAATTACCGCTCCCAAGGCACGCTCGGCTTCATCAATATTGACTCCCGCCGCTGAGTAGGTCATTCCCGTTTCAGCCATGGGGGGACTTTACCCGGCGACGGGCCCGGCCACGAACATGACCTCGCCCCATTGCTCCGGCTGGTGCATGTCGATGATCCCTTGGGGGCTCCAAACCCAGTTGTCTTCGGGTAGGCCTGGACGCTTGAGAATCTTTCCGTCGACGATGTCCACCTGCCATTGGACCCGGCTGAAGTTGACTTTCCAGACATCGCCTGGACGCGGCGGGCAAACGCACGTGCTCCGCTCCGCAAAACAAGTCCAAGGAAAACCGATCTCCACCCACCAGCCGCGATCTACGTCGGAAGGGTCATTGAGCGTCCCTTCCAAAGTGACGTGGACTCGCGCGTTTGACTCCCAGCTATTATCGGCCGACCCCCCGTCACGGTAAGGCTTTGCCAGAAAGAGATCCCACGTCGTCCCCAGCGCATTGACTTCGAACTCAAAATAGTTCAGAGCGTCGCCGTCGGGGTCGATAAAGACCTCAAAGTCGTGGTCTTGAAAGATCACGGAGTCGTGCTCGGTCAAGGTCGCCCAAAGGCAGGGCTCCTCCAAAAAAGCACCCACCCAGAAATGAGTCGAGGTCCAAACCATCTTGGCACGGGTGCGGAATCGCGGGGCCGGGAGAATTTCGCCTTGAATGTCCACAAAGTCGTCGGTCCAGCTCGCCAGAAGCCAGGCCGGATCGGCCATCGCTCCGGGTTGCAGATCGCCCGGGACCCACGGGCAAAGATAGAATTTAGGCATCTGGGTTGCATGAATCATATCCCTTTGGCCCAGAATGGAGTTCTGATGATTCTCTTTCTTGCTGCGCTTGTCATGAACCCACTGGACCCACCCGCCGCGCCGATAGTTCCGGCAACGCCCCCCGAACCGGCCGCCTTGATCGAAATCAAGAAGCTCGCAGGAGGTGTCTGGAAAGGCACTGTCGGCAACAATATGCCGGTCGAGATTCGCTACACCCTCTTTTCCGACGGAACCGGAGTCGAAGCTCGCGGGACGGTCGGCGACCCGAAGAAGCCCGCGATGAACATCTTCGCCCGGATGGGGTTGGATCCCGCAACGCGCACAGTTTACTATATTGACTTACACAACAACGACACGATCTACTTCGGGGAATGCAAAGTGAAAGACCGCAACCTTGAGATCAACTTTAAGGGACTCTCAGGTGATCTCAATCAATATCGCAATCGCCTCACCTTTATCAACAAGGATGAAATGGACTCAGCCCTTTACAATGTCAAACCGTCGGGCGAAGAGACTTATGTCCATACTCTGAATCTCAAGCGAACGCCCTCGACGGAAACGTTCCTAGCTGGAGTCTAAGAAAGCCCCATGAGCAGCCTCTCAACTCCCCTCAATCCGCAATCCGAACTCTCGGCTTGGGCTCATCGTCTAACGCACATGTTTGTCAAAGATCTTGAAGCCTTATCCCAAAGCCAATATGAGACGCCTTACCAGGCCAACACCCGAAGCGCGTGCGACATAACCGCAGAAGTGAGTGGCATGTGTCTGCAAGTCGCAGCGATGTTACAAGGTGAAACTCCCGAGCGTCCCAGCGAGGAACAAAACCAGCAAAGATCGCGAGATCTCGTCAAGAAGGAAGATGGCATTCTCGCCATGAAGTCCGCCGGCCAACAACTCGCAGAAACCATCGCCTCGGTGCCCGCGGAGCAGATGACCGCAAAGTTTCCGATGCCGTGGGGAGAGGAGTTCACCGGCTATCAGCTCGCGAACCTGGCGGTCAACCACATCCTTTATCACGATGGACAGCTGAATTTCCTCCAGTGCTTGCACGGCGACCAGCAGATGCACTGGTTCGACGCCTAAAGGTCGACGACCCGCCTCCCTTGGGGGCGGGTAATATCTGTTCGCCATGCCTGAATCTCCATTGAAGTCGTTCTTTGCCCTGTCGTATGACCGCCTTGAAGAGATGAATCTCCAGGCCAAAGGTCGTCAACTTGCGGGCGAATCGGACGAAAGCGTTCGCGAATTCTATCTCAAATGGCTCCGAGATGAACTGACCGTCAAAGCAGTGACCGTCTGCTTCACCGACATCGAAGGTCGGCTTCATATGCTCGACTACGACAAGAAGTTCTTGTTGCGCAATTATGACAACTTGACGTTTGACGGATCGTCCGTACGAGGGTTCAGCCAGGTCATGGAATCCGACCTTCGCTTAGAGGTGGACTGGGCGAGTTTTCGATGGTTGCCGAGCGACGTTTTTGGTCCAGGAAAAGTGATCGCTTTTGGCTTAGTTCGTGACCGCGATGGCGCGAGCTATCCGAGCGACTTTCGCGCTAAATTAAAAGACTACAGTCAGGCGCTTGCTCGACAAGGTCGAGTGGCGAACATTGCCGTGGAGTGCGAAGGGTTTTTGTTTAAGGGACTCCAGGCCGAACAAAACTATAATTCACGAGAAGGATTTGAGCTCGCGGATGGCGGCGGTTACTATCACTCATTGCCGCGCGATGTTCTCAAAGTCTTTATCGACACTTTGGCCGAAGCGCAACGCGCGATGGCCTTTGAAAATGAAAAAGATCACCCCGAAGTCGCTCCCAGCCAATTTGAACTCAATTACAGTTATACCGAGGCCCTCGTCGCCGCAGATCAGGTTCAACTCTATAAGCTGACCAGTCGCCAGGTGGCCGCGAATATGGGGATGACCGCGAGCTTCCTGCCGAAGCCGATTATGGGAATCAATGGCAGCGGAATGCACACCAATATCTCGATCAGTGAGAACGGTGTCAACCTCTTTTGGGATGAGAACGGGGTCGAAAAACTGAGCGCGACGGGCTGGGACTTTACCGACCGAATCTTGTCATCAGCGAACGACTTCTGTCTGATCTATAATTCGAGCGTGAACGCCTATCGACGGCTTGACCCTCATTTCGAAGCTCCGAATCAAATCAAGTCTTCGGCGGTCGACCGAACCTCGATGGTTCGGATCCCCTTAGGAAATAAGAATTCGGCCCGAATGGAGGTCCGCACGGTGGCTCCGGATGCCAACCCATATCTGACCTTCTATACGTTGTTAAGGACCGGTTTAGAAGGCCCCAAAACTCAGATGACATCGGACGAGCGCAAGACACGAACCGAGTATCTCCCGAGCAATATGTATGATGCCATTCACCACTTTGTTTCAAGCGACTTTGTCCGCGAGATCTTAGGGGCGGATGTTCAAGAAAAGTTTGCCGAACGCAAGCGCGCAGCCGCGGACCGATGCCCGCTGAGCTATGGGTCGATCGTCAAGACAGCCGAGATATTGTTCCATCACGAAGTGACCAATCAGTTCCTCTGGCAAAAGTTCTGATTGCCCGCACGAAACCAACGGACCGCTGGCGAGCGTCAGAAACCACAAGAGGGCTGAACATGAATCGTCGAATCTGGATCTGGGTCGTCGGCATGGTGTGGTTGACCGCGCTGGCGGTCGCTGGCTGTCAAAAAACCGAGAGTGCGGCGTCGGAAGGGTCCCGTTACCCCCGCGAAGATGCCGCAGCCGCAGCAGCTTCGGAAGGCGGTGCGACCCTGGTGACCCAGAACGTCGCGCCCGAACAAGAGCGAGCGCTGGTGCGCCGAGGTTACATCGCGGTCACGGTGGAAGACCTCAATCGCGCCGAAGCAGAGGTGAAAAAGCACATCGCCGCGATGCGAGGTTTTGTCGTCAGGGACGGAACCTCCAACATCATGAAGGCCAGTGCGCAGGTTGAAATGACCGTTCGGGTGCCGGTAAAGAGCTTCGATCTGACGATGGAGAAGGTCGCGGGACTCGGCACGGTCCGCAATCGTCAGACCGAGTCGGAGGATGTCACCGCCACGCTGGTGGATCAGGACGCCCGGCTCAAGATCATGCGGACTCAGGAAAAAACGTACCTCAAGTTCTTGGAGAATGCCCGCAACATCGAGGAGTCTCTCAAAGTCCAGGACCGATTGATGGCGCTTCGCGCGGATATTGAGTCCCTCGATGCTCAGAACAAGACCCTTCGCCAACTTGCCCAGCTCTCCACCATCGAGATCACCTTGTTGAGCCCGGTTCGGTCGGTCAGTGTGGCCGACGACTCGAATTGGGTGCGCGATACATGGACCAGCGCAACCAACGCTCTCGGCGGCACGCTGGCTTGGCTGATGGCCACAGCCATTCGGATTCTGGTCTTCGCCCCGATTTGGGTGCCCGTGCTCTTGGTGATTCGCTGGGTCCGTGAAAATCGCCGACGGAAGCGCGCGGCCGCGCGGCCCTGATTCAGCCGGACACGATATGCCACGATGAGGGGGTGACTGCTTCCGCTGCCAATGTGCTTTCTTCCCCGCCCCCAAGCTCCGCCGGGCTGAAGCGGCTCTGGAAGACGGCCCGTCGACATCGACCCCGGATTTTTGGGGCGACCGTCGCGACCACGCTCGGCAAAGTCATGGATGTCTTTCCCGAGATCCTGATCGGAGCCGTCATCGACGTCGTTGTCCGAGGCGAGCAGTCGTTTCTCGCCACCTGGCTCGGCATCCAAGACGTTTGGCCCCAGCTGGTGGTCTTGGCGATCATCAATGCCGTCGTTTGGATTCTCGAGTCCACCTTTGGATATATCTCCGCCGTCATGTGGCGCAACATTGCCCAATCGATCCAACACGACATCCGGACCGGGCTCTACGCCCACGTTCAAAATCTCGAAGTTTCGTGGTTCGAAGATACGACGAGCGGCGGACTTCTCAGCGTTCTTAATGACGACATCAACCAGCTTGAGCGGTTCTTGGATTCGGGCGCGAGCTCGATCATCGAGCTGTTTTGGAACATCGTGCTCGTCGGTTTGGTCTTTGCCGCGAGCTCGACCACGCTGCTTGCGCTCGCATTCCTGCCGATTCCGCTCATCACTCTGGGTTCGATTTACTACCAGAAGCGACTCGGGCCGAGGTATCGCAAAGTTCGGGAAAAAGTCGCGGACCTGAGCTCAACCCTCGCGATCAACCTGGGCGGAATCACGACGATCAAGGCCTTTCACACTGAAGAGCAAGAGGCCCGGCGCGTCGAAACCACCTCCAATGAATACCGCCAAGCCAACCAAGAAGCCATTCGCTACTCGGCTGCCTTTGTGCCGCTCATCCGAATGCTCATCCTGGCTGGGTTCACGTGCACCCTGGTCGTCGGAGGGTATCTGGTCCTCCAAAAGCAACTCGAAGTGGCCCTCTATTCGGTTTTGATTTTCATGACGCAAAGACTCCTTTGGCCGATGACCCGGCTGGGAGAAACCCTGGATCAGTATCAACGATTTCAAGCCTCCATCCAACGAATTTTTAAGCTCCTTGATGCCCAACCTCAAATGCAACCTGGACTCCTCAAACTTCCCCCCGATTCGCCGGGAGAAATCGAGTTTCAAAACGTCTCTTTTGCATATCATCCCGAGTCTCCGATTTTGAAAAAGATCAACCTCAAAATTCCTGCAGGTGAAACTCATGCCATCGTCGGAACTACCGGCTCAGGAAAATCGACGCTTCTGAAACTTTTACTCCGTTTTCACGATCCGGACTCGGGAAAAATCACCCTCGATGGTCATGACCTGAAGGACCTTCAATACAACGCGATTCGACAAGCTATTGGCTTTGTTGGACAAGATGTCTTTCTTTTTCAAGGCACGATCCAAGAAAACATTGCCTATGGGTCTCCTCAAGCCACGTTGGATGAAATCAGTCAGGCCGCGCAAGCCGCCGAAGCCCACCCCTTCATCCAACACCTTCCCCAATCCTATGCAACAACCGTCGGAGATAAAGGACAAAAACTCAGCGCGGGTCAGAAACAAAGAATCACTTTAGCGCGGGCCCTTTTGCGAAATCCGACGATCCTCGTGCTTGATGAAGCGACCAGTAACGTAGATAACGAGACCGAAGCTGCGATCCAAAATTCACTTGCCAAGATCACTCAAGACCGGACGACACTGCTGGTGGCACATCGACTTTCGACCGTCCGAAATGCGCACAAAATTTGGGTGCTTGAACACGGATCCATTGCGGAATCAGGGACCCATGAAGAGCTCCTCCAACAGGCGGGAATTTATGCAGCTTTGTGGCGAATCCAAACGGGGAATCCGAACTCTCATTGACTATGAAGAAGCATCCTGCGGTCATCGTAGTCGGCGGCGGAGCCGCGGGAATCCTAGCCGCACTTCAAGCGCGTCGCCAAGGTGCTTCAGTTCGAATTGTCGAGAAAACGGATCGCTTAGGAACCAAGATATTAATCAGTGGTGGAGGGAAATGCAACGTCGCTCATGACGGTCCATTGGAAGATGTGATTAAGGCTTTTCGCCCAAACGAAGCTCGTTTTATTCGACCCGCTTGCTATCGTCTGACGAACCAGCAGATTATTGAAATGTTTACAAGCCGAGGACTGGAAGTTTATACTCGTCCCAACGGTCGAGTTTTTCCAGTTCATCAAACCGCGAAGGACGTCGTTGCGATTCTGGAAGGCTACCTTGAAGAAGCCGGAGTTGAGATCATTCGAGATTGCGCTGTCCTGGAAGTCATCAGCGAATCGAACCAGATTCAAGGTATTCGTACCGCACAAGGAGACATGCAAACTAGCCATTTGGTCCTGAGTGTTGGAGGAAGCAGCTATCCCAAAACCGGATGCACGGGAGACGGTTGGCCGTGGGCCAAAGCGCTCGGACATCAGATTGTCAAAGTTCGAGCCGCCCTCGCGCCTGTTTACCTTGAAATGGAAAGCGCAGATCCCCGAGCTGGGGTTTCCTTGCGCGACGTGATCTTGAAGGCTCGCATCCAAGGAAAAGAGATTGCGCGATGGTCAGGGGATGTCCTCTTGACGCATCGGGGACTGAGTGGACCTTGCGTCCTAGGAATCACGCGAATTATTGCCGAGAGATTTCACGAAGGACCCGTCACTTTGGAAGCCGATTTGGAGCCAGAAAAGTCGTTTGAAGTGCTCTCAGGAGAGATTCAGTGTTGGATCCAAGAAAACCCCAAGAAGTTCATCCTATCGGTGCTGAATACAAACATCCCCGAACGTATCCGTGAGAACATTTTAGAGTTCGCGGAAATCGATAATCAACCCGGTCGATCGCTCAGCAAGAAACTTCTCAATCGCCTGATTGAAAATTTGAAGGCTTTTCCTCTTGGCACCGTCCGAACGGTCCCTCTGGAAAAGGGAGAAGTCGTCGCCGGGGGCGTGAGTTTGGACGAAGTCGACCCACAGACGATGCGGAGCAAGATCTGCCGCGGGCTCTACCTATGCGGGGAGATTTTAGACATCGCCGGACCGGTCGGCGGCTATAATCTGCAGGCCGCGTTCGCGACCGGCTTTGTGGCCGGAGAAACCGCCGGTCAAGATGCCCTTCTCGATCGATCATGACTCAGAATCAGTTCTTGTTACAGTCCGCCTCCGACCTAGAACGGCAAGCCCAACATGCCCGGACTCTCACCGCTCGCCTTCCTCCCGACGAACTGAATGCACGGCCCGAGGGGGCCTGGAGTATCGGTCAGATCCTGGAGCATCTGAATCTTTCGTCCGCCCCATATCTGAGCCTCGTTCGAGAAGCCCTGCCCGGGGCTCCAGTCGGGGGGAGCGACCGCCCTGCGCAACTGTCCTGGATCGGAAAGAAGCTCCTGAAGCTCGCTGGACCCGAGGGGAATGCCCCGGTCCCGAAGCCGCTGGTTCCCGGATCGGGTCCCTTTGGCATTCAGACCGTGGATCACTTCGTTCGGACCCAAACTGAGTTCGCCAAGACCGTCCGCGAGCAAGCCGACCGAGACTGGTCCGCGGTTCGTATTCGGAACCCGTTGGTCGGATTTTTGCGTATGAACCTGCTGGATGTGCCCGCTCTTTTCGTCGCACACAATCAGCGCCACCTGGAGCAGATCGAGCGTCGCCTGAAGTGATCTTTTATGTATCGACTCCTCCGATCCATCCATAAAGTCGCAGGGCTCGTCGGAAGCATCTTTCTCATTCTCATCGCTTGCACCGGTTTCTTTCTGGCTCTCAAAGGCAGAATGGAGTGGGTCCGACCGCCCACCGCAAGTGGCACAGCCTCCGCCTCCAATGCGGGAAGACTTTTGAATCCGGACGAGGCGGTCCAAGCCGCACGGGCCGCCGGAATCCCCACCTTGCAATCTATGGGGGACGTCGATCGGCTTGAGTATCACGCCAAGAAAAACGTGTACAAAATCCTGGCGAAAACGGGCTACGATGAAGTCCAAATCGACGGGACCTCGGGCAAAGTTCTCTCGGTCGGAAAGAGAAATGACCAGATGTTCGAAGACATCCACGACCTGAGCTTTTTTCATCCCGTGCTTCGTGAGACGGCATTGCCCGTCATCGCCGTCATCCTCTTCGTGCTCGGGACTTCGGGCGTCACGATGTATTTCGTCCCGATCGCCCGCCGACGACGCTTCCAACGCGAACAACATCGCGCCCGAGGTTCGTCTGAAACTTGATCTACAACTATGCTGACACTCTGCCTCTTCGCACTGGTTCTGGCTGACCCCACCACCGACCGCAACCTCATTCTCGGCTCCACCCGTTCGCTTCAGGCTCCCGGAGCGCTTGCCGGGGCGGTGATCGCCCACACCGAATCGGCCTTCGTGCTCGGTGTCAGTCCGGCGGGCGAAGATGGCATTCGACTGCCTCTGGCCGCGGCGAGTCGATTTGGCCAAGGCCGGGCGATGGTCCTGGGGCATGAAGCCTTTTGGGGGAATCCATCGAACAGCACCTTCTTTCGCCAAGCCCTGCAATGGCTCGGCCAGGGAAAGACCCGCGTCGGGCTCCTCGGCGTGGGAAACAACAACCTGACTGGCTACACCTTAGGCCCCGCCCAAGTCCGTGACCTCCAACAGGTCGACATCTTGGTAATGAATCAAGGGGCGCTGGATGCCGCCCTCTCCGATGTGCCCCGAGTTCAAGAATTTGTCCGCCAGGGCGGTGGCCTTCTGGTCATGGGCCCCGCCTGGGGCTGGGCTCAACTGAATCCGTCGAAAAGGCTCGCCGAGGATCATTCCGGCCAGAGGGTCTTGGGCCCGATGGGTCTTGGGTTTTCCGAGGCCACCCTCGAGGGATTTCAGCTGCAAGAGCCAGGCCTCATGAACCACGCGGGCTCGGCACTCTCGACCCTGCGGGATCGCCGCCAGTACTCTCCCCAAGAAACGAACCAACGAGCCGCAACGCTCGAATCCGCCCTGACCGCCCTGCCCACCACGACTGCCTTCCGGCGGGATTTGAGACGCATGCTCGCCGCGGACTCCTCGCAGTCTGCTTGGACCACCGGCCAGCCGGTTCGCCGGTCGAACACCCTCGCCCGGCTTGCGGCCATTCAGTTCGATCACGACTGGCGAACTCAACGCCCCCGACAAGTGAAGAAGCATTCAGCGGCGGATCAGTTCCCAGGACCGGTCCCTGCAGAAGCCCCGCGCGACCCGGTGACGGTTTCGATCGACCACACCGCCTGGCGATGGATCAGCACCGGGAGATATGCCGCGCCGGGCGAGTTTGTCACCGTCTCGATTCCGGATTCTTGGAAGGACCAAGGGGTCCGGCTCCGCATCGGTGGCCACAGCGACACCTTGTGGCATCTCGACTCATGGCAGAGATTTCCAAGCATCTCCATCGAGCAGCCTTTTTCCGGCACTCAGCTTGAACTGGCAAATCCGTTCGGAGGGTTGATCTATCTCGTCCCGGCCCGGCGAGGTCTACCCGCGGGCTCGGTCCAAATTCGAAATTCCGTGGCCGCACCCGTCTTTGTTTTGGGTCAAACTCGGCCCGAAGAGTGGCCTCGCGTCCGCAGAAACCCAGCCCCTTGGGGCGAGATTGTGGGTCGCCAAGGCGCAGTCTCGGTGCCGGCCCGCGTCCTGCGAACCCTCGATTCGCCCCAGGACGTGGCCGCCTATTGGGACCAAGTCGTCCGAGAGTGCGAGAAGTTCTTTGCCGAGCCCGTGGGCCAGCGCGACGAGCGATATCAAGTCGATCGCCAAATCTCTGCCGGCTACATGCACGCCGGATATCCGATCATGACTTGGGAAGATGTCAGCGAGAGGTTTGTGAATTTGGCCGCCCTGCGGGGCCCTCAAGGCGACCCCCTTTGGGGCTTTTATCACGAGATCGGTCACAATTTCCAAGCGGATTCTTGGACTTGGGATGCCTGGGGCGAGACGACAAACAACCTGTTTTCGATGTTCGCGGCCGAACACTTTAATGGGGACCGGACCGGAGCCCACCCCGCCATGCAGCAGGCCGAGGTCCTGAAGCGGTGGCAAGCGGTTGCGGCCGAGCCGGGCAAGAGAGCTTGGTACGCCACCGACCCGTGGTACGGGCTCTCTTTGCTCGATCCGATCCGCCGCGAGTTTGGTTGGACTGTATATACACGGTTGTTCGCCGAGTTTCGCGCGTTGCCGCAAAGTGAACGGCCGCGCTCCGAAGCTGAGAAGCGAACCCAATTCGCGGTTCGGCTCAGTCGCATTGTCCAAAGAAATCTTGTCCCTTACCTTCGTGACTGGGGGGTCAACCTTCCGGAGTCCGCTGTCTCTTCCGTGACGTCGCTCCAGCCTTGGTATCCCTCGGGCTGGCCTGGGCGACGTTGAGCCGAGTCCTCGGCATCGACGGCGGCGGCACGACCACACGGGCTTGGGCTGTGGAGGCGGGTCAGGTTATCTGGAAGGGTCAGAGTGGGCCTTCGAATTGGTCTTCCACTCCGGGACCCCGGCTACGCCAAAACCTCGCGAAGGCGCTGGTGGGGGCTCCTCGGGTGGATTCGGTGTGCGGCTGCTTTGCCGGGCTCATCACGCACAACCAAAAGGCCGAAGCTGAAACCACCCTTCGCGAGCTAGCTGGATGCTCTCGGGTGGCCGCCTTTCCCGATTACCGAGCGACTTGGGCGGCCTGCCCGGCTGGGACGACCGCGCTGGTGATCGCCGGGACCGGCTCGGTGATCGTCTCGGAGCCTCGACCGGGCGAACTGCGTCGCGATGGCGGGGGTGGGCCGCTTTTTGGGGACTTTGGATCGAGCTTTGGGCTCGTCCGGAGTATGTTGCAACGTTGCGTCGAGGACGGTCAGCCTCTTCCCCGCAAAATGGCCCAAAAGGCCGCGGAGACCTACGGGACCGATCAGCTCGACGCTGTCATCAGCTGGCTCCACCAAGCCCCGAGTCCGGCCGCCGCCGCCGCTAAACTTGCCAAACCTCTCGTCCAAGCAGCCCAGCTGGGCGATCGCTGGGCCGAAGAGACGATCCAAGCAGAAATGCTGAAGCTTGCCCGTGTCTTAATCAGGCATCTTGAAGACGGGCACGAACCGCAAGGGTTTTGGTCGATCGTTCTGGCCGGAGGGGCCTGGAAACTCGGCGAGACGATCTTGAGAACTTTTGAGGACTCTTGCGAGCGTCTACTCTCCGGGCGACGTGGGAAAGAGGAGTGGGGGTTGCAGACTCTTCAAATGGCCCCGGTTTGGGGAGCCGTCCTCCTCGCGGAACAACAACTGAAATGAATACAGAATCACGAAATCCAAGGTCCTTTGGGCTCGACCGAATGAGCGCCAAAGAGATCGTTCGGCTCATGAACGAAGAAGAGCTGATCGTTTGGAACGTGATGAAACAGGCCGAAGAGAAATTAGCCGTCACCGCCGAGAAAGTGGCCGAGGCCTACCTAGCCGGGGGGCGAATCGTTTATGTTGGTGCTGGCACGAGCGGCCGGATTGCAGCCGCCGACGCGGCCGAGATGCCGCCGACCTTTGGGATTCCCGAGGATCGATTCATCGCAATTCTTGCGGGCGGAGAGGCCGCGCAATCGCACGCCGTCGAACATGCCGAAGACGACGAACATGCCGCGATCACCGCCATCAATCAGCTCCGATTGACCCGCAAAGACGTGGTGATCGGGCTGACGGCCAGTGGGCGGACCCCGTTTGTCGTTGCGGCCGTGCGCCATGCCCGGCAAAAGGGCGTTTGGACGTGCGGGCTGTCGAATTCGGCCCGGGCCGCCTTGCTGAAGGAAGCCGATCTGGGCATCTTGCTTGAGACGGGCCCGGAAGTTCTCACGGGATCCACCCGACTCAAAGCCGGAACCTCTCAAAAACTCGCCCTGAATAGAATCTCAACTGCGGCGATGGTGCTCGTCGGCAAGGTCATCGAAAACTTGATGGTCGACGTTCAAGCGAACAACCGCAAGCTCGAAGAGCGATGCGTCCGAATTCTCCGCGCCTTGGTCAAGCTCTCGGAATCGGAGGCGTGGGACCTTCTGCGCGAGAATGACTTTAACATCCGTGCGGCGATGGAGGCTTATCAAGCCACCCGACAACCCGGCCCGGCGACGACCGTCCCCACCGGGGGCTGAGACCGCTCGCAAAAAAACTCCCTGCCCCGAGGGTTCAGGGGCAAGGAGCTGATGGAGAGTTGAGTGCTCTTTAGCTGGCCAAACGAGGCATCGCCGGGTCATTTTTCAACAAGGCACGGGCTCGAAACAGCCAGCTCTTGATCGTTCCCTCCGGCTTTTTGAGGACTTCGGCAATCTCGGCGACCTCCATGTCGCGGTAATGCCGCATCCAGAGAATCTCTCGATATCGACTCGGGAGTCGATCGAGCGCCGACCGAACCTCTTCTTGGAGCCAACGCTGCTCCAAGATCGTATCCGCCGTTGCCGCATCGTCCGCGAGGGTCATCTCGATTGGCTCAATCGAGTCCGGCCGCTGCTTGCGAGCCCGAATCGCATCCACACAGCAGTTCGTGCAGATTCTGAGCAGCCAAGGCAACACCGGCCGTCCCGCCTGAAATCGTCCGATCGCGCGCATGGCCTTCAGGAACGTGTCCTGCACGGCGTCGAGCGCGTCTTCTTTGTCCCGCAAAATTCGATGAGCGTGCTTTTGCACCGCATCGCGATACTGGTCGACGAGGAGCTCGAATGCAACTTTTTCCCCGAGTTGCGCTCGTTCCACAAGATGCCGATCCCAATCCAACGTTTTCATTCACTCTTCGTCCCCTCCAAGGACAATGATATTCTAACACAGGACTCAATAAAATTAAGCCCTATGGGCCTCAAGTCCTATTTTTATTGGCGCAGGGGTTGATAAATAGGCACTTCAAGACGTGCGGCAACGCGCACCCAGGTAAAAGGCCGCGTTTTGACGATGCTTCTGTGGAAAACTCGGTTCAATTTCGGGGATGAGAGCCCTGAAGCCCCCGGGTCATCAGACCGAAAATCAGAACCAGTGGAGCTGAAGAAACTTGCCCTGAAGATTTCTCGCAGTGAGAATCTGCCGGTCTTACCGGTGGCCGTGACCCATGTGCTGAAGTTGGCCGACGATCCCAAAACGTCGCCCCGGCAGATTGAGCAGGTCGTCGCCAAAGATGCGGGCCTCATGGCCAAAATGCTCCGAGTCGCCAATTCTCCCGTCTTTGGCGGGAACAACATCACGACCATCTCCCGAGCCGTGGCCGTGCTCGGGATGAACAACGTTCGCTCGCTGGCGATCAGTGCAGCGTTCCAGAGCGTCAGTAACTCTCGGTCGCTGGCTCAGCGCTTTGACCGGACGGCATTCTGGCGGCACAGCCTCGCGACCGCCACCGCCGCTCGAATCCTCGGGAAGATGCGAATGCCGGAGTGCGCTGACGAGCTCTACACGGCGGGCATGATCCACAACGTCGGCATTCTCGCCCTCGATCGATTCTTAGCGGACGAGTATGATCAGGTCTTGGAGATCGCGTTTGACGCCGACACTCCGCTTCATGAGGTCGAGCAGTCTCGGCTCGGATATGACCATTGCGAGGTCGGGACCGTGCTTTGTGAAACTTGGGGCCTCACCGGGCTCATCAAGGCGGCGGTGACCTATCACCATAATCCGATGATGGATGCCGAGCACTACGAGACGACGTGCGTGATCGCCGCCGCTGAAACCCTGGCCCATCAATGTGGGCTCCGAAATCAGTCGCCCCACCACACGGCGGAGCTGGATATTACTTTGCTCGATGCCCTCGAGCTGCCGGAAGAGCAGCTCGAGGCCATTCGAAATGTCGTGAGCAATGAACTTGCGCGGACTGAGCAGACGTTGAAAGCTGCTTGATCAAGTCCCTTCTCAGAGGAAGCGGGCGCTCTTCACCATGCGTTGGAAGTAGGCGTCGAGCTTCTTTTCTTCGGCTTGGGTCGGAATCCGGACGCTGAGAGCCAGAATTCGACGATCCGAATTCATGATCACAACGTATCGTCGCGACGCAAATCCATTTCGATCCTTCACCGAGAAGGTCATGGCGTCGAGACCTTGATCGGTCTTTTCGATCTTATAGGGGGTCGGCGTTCCTCGCTCTTCTCGCTGAATGAAAAAGAGGCTGGTCTCGTAAAGCCGCTCCCAGGTGCTCCCTGCGGCACTCCCGGTCATGACTCCGAGCTCGGCTCGGCCTGATCCTTGGGCTTTTCGCTGGCCCCAAGGCGTTTCATCGCTGATCTTCCAGTCTTTGGGGACTTCGACGGTGTAATCCTTGCTCTCCACGCGCACAAAGCCGTCTTTGAGGTCAACGACCTTGGCATCTTGCGGGGCGGGCGGGTTCAGCGGGCTGAGCAGGAGGGTGACGAAGAGCGAAAGTGCCTGTAGCATATCCGCCTCTACGTCATGATGAATGATTATTGTTACAAAATATATGAGTGATGTTTCTTTTTGCCGGGGAAGCTTCCCCTCTTTTGCGGATTTCTGATACTCTGAATTCGATGAGAACCCTTGCTCGCACATTTTTCGCCGCGTTCGGAGTCGGATTCGGAGTCGCCTCAGCCCTGGCTGGCCTGTCTGAAGAACAGGCGTCGGACCGATTTGATCTAGCCTTGCGAGGCTCGGATGGAGCGCTCCTGAAGACCGTCTTTCGAAGCCGAGAAGTCCAGGGAGTTTCCGCCGAGAGCCTCACCCGATTCATGGAGTTGGTCGTGGAGCCGGTCTGGGCTGGCTCCAGCCTGCAGCGGAGAGCTGATGGCAGTGCGATCTCTTGGAGCTCACCCGAATGCCAGATGATGATCGCGTTCCAGGCCAACGGGTCCTTTCGACCCACGATCGTCTCTGAGCGGACGCGATTCTTCACGAGCCCCCTGATTCGCGAAGGCGACGGCTTCAAGGTCCAGGCGAGCATGGCTCAGATCATGTTCGCTTTTGCCTATCTCAAAACTCACTCGCCCGGACGAAGTCGATTGGAGAGCGCCCGCCGGGCTCAGACTCAGTTTGAAGAATGGGCCCAGAAGATGAAGAAACTCAAAATTGCCGGTTCGATCGATCCTGAAAAGGGCACTTGGAAAACCTGGGACCAGATCATCAAAGACGGTCGGGCCGAGATTCGAAAAATCGCCGGCGGCTGAAAACGCCCCCCTCTCACCAAGGTCGGCGAGAGGGGGACCCGAGCTTACAGATACTCGCGCAGGTCGAGCCGAACGTCGCCATTGACGGCGCTGATGTCGATCGTGCCGAGGCCCTCACCCAGCCGCCCGGTGATTCGCTGGTCCGTAATCGCTTCGTCCTGCAGATCGAGGTTGGTCGAGGCTTCGCCACGCAGAGTCGAGAGGATGACTCGCGCATTGCCGCCATCCGCGACGCGGACGATGACATCGCCATGGACCGCCCGGACGTTGATATGGCCGGCCACTGGGTCCACCAAATCGAGGCTAATGTCGCCCGAGACAGCTTCGATGGAGATCGACTTGCCGGAGCACTCCTCCAACTCGACGTCGCCCGACGCGCAACGAAGATTCAGATTGCCTCGGACCTCATGTAGAGTGAGATCGCCGCGCTTTTGCTCGACCGCCAGAGACTGGACGTTGCAGCCGTGCATCGTCAGATCGCCAGCGGCGTTCTGAATCTCCACGACGCCATGAACGTTGTCGAGCTTCACATCTCCCGCTTTTGAAACGAGCTTGAATCCGCTTGACAACTGGTCGGCCTGGACGTCACCGTGCTCACTTCGACATTCGATCGGCACACTGCCCACAAGGCGAACTTCCAGGTCGACCGCGAGGCCGCTCATGTCGGGTTGCTTGATGAGCACCCACTGATCCGACTCCTCGATCACAAGGGTGTAGAGGTCGGCTTTCGCCTGGGCGTCCTCTCGGTCGGAGCCGTGGACGCGCGCTTGGGCGATCACCACCGATTCTGATTGACCTCCGATCAGGCGCACGTCTCCGGTCGGGTTTTCGATGCGCAAGAGCTTGCCTTCGGGCACTTCGAACCCGAGGCGGAGTTCTCGCTCGACGTGACTGCCAAACAGGTTGAAATTGATCTTGCCTTTCCGAATGTCTTCGCTCGCCTTTTTGAGAGCTTCGACCCCCTTGCTGGCGCCTTGCTTGGCTTGGTCAGCGACCTCTTTCCAATTCACGCTGGAGGCCACTCCGCGACCAATTCTCTCGATGGCGTCGACCAACTGCGAGAGCGGATCTTCGCTTCGATCTCGGGGCGGCGGGGGACCGCTCGGACCGGCAGCACCCGGAGAGGGGGGGCTTGGAGGCTCGCCTGGGCCCGGGGGTGGGGGAGGCGACGTCGATTCAGGTCCGGTCTCTGACTTGGGTTCATTGAACGCATCGATCAGCTCCATGGCGTCCTCGGCCGAGAGCTTGCCTTGCTCGACCAGCTTCATGATTCTTCGAACTTCTTCGTTCACGCCTCTTCCTCCGACTTCATTCTCAACTTGGCCTCTTCGGCCGATATTTCACCTTGCTCCAAGAGGTCCAAGACCTTGCGCTTCTTTTCCAGGGCACGCTCTTTCCGACCGTCACTTCCCCGCTCTTTCACGGGCTCCAGGCCGAGAGCGTCCAAAAGGCTATCGAGCCTCGAGCGGACGGTCGGATAGCTGAGGCCGAGCTCCTTCTCGACCGAATTGAGCATCCCTCGGCACCGGAGAAAGGTCTCCAGAAAATGGGCCTGCTCGTCATCGAGCTTGGCATAGCGAGGAATGGCGAATCGCCCGCGGATCGAGATGCCGCTGTGTTCACCCGTCAGCTCGCTGACAAAGAGGTCGGCACCATCGACCGGATCTTTCGACGGGATTCGCAGGTATTTCTCCTCAGACATCATCATGCTCCGTCATATTGATATTATAAAACAAGACCTTGATATTTTCAAGCCCTATGGGCCCAAAGTCTCGTCTTTTCTGAAAATCTGGGCGGTCAAGATGGCCAGGCAACCCTAGTTGACGGCGAAAAGACTCTCGGCTAGGCCGGTATTCAGCTTCATCTGTTCGTACGCCATGACGCCCGCGAGCTTGTTATCGGCGTTGCGAACTTCCAGTCGCGTGGGGGCCCAGATGCCGCCGTCCTGGATTGGGGCCAAGTAGGTGAAAGTCGCCAAGAGTCGCTTGTCTTGTTGGGCATACCACTCTCGCTTGGCGATGAACTTGCGATCGCGATCGACCCAGATTCGTTGCCGACTGGTGTCCCGAAGGTTCGGGAAATAGGTTAGGTCAAAAACCGCGTGGCCAGTCGCTCGATCCATCCGGACGAATTCGGCCTTGAAAAGATCGCGAAACAGGCTCGGCGCCAAAAGTCCGAAGTCGAGGATCGTTTGGCGCTTGCCCGGGCTCTTGTCAAGGTTCTGCCGAACCGAGATGTTGGCTTTGGGGGCACGAGAAATTCGCGTCGTGCCGTTGACGATGAAGAGAAAGGTCGTGTCGCCCTCTTTAGTTTCGATTCTCAGCTTAAAAGGCTCTTTGAGCCGAACTGGGGCGGTGTTCCCGAGGAGTTGGAAGGACGTAGCGAAGTCCTTGTTGATTTTGGAGAGCTCGGACCGGCTCGCCTGAACGATCCGCGCGGTAAAGCTGGCATCTCGCAGATTCGCTTGCCACACATCGTCAATCGAAACGGATTGAGGCAGGGGCGACATCGCAAGGGCGGCAATCAAAGTGATCGAAGTCATGGTTTGGATTATGAAGCAGACGATTGAGGGCAAAGGACGGTTGCGTTCACGGTTTTCGAGCGATCTCAGCTAGAATGGAGAAGGTGTCGGATCGCGATTCGGCTTTAGAATATCTTTCGCGCAGGACCCGTTCGCTGGAGCGGCGGACCCGAATTCGCCCGATGACCTCGCTTGAGATTGTGGACTCGGCCTTTCAGTTTTATCGGTCGATGGGCTGGTCCTTGGTTCGCCACCTGTTGGTGCCTTGCATCTTGATTTACGGCGTCCTTCGGTTCGTGAGCTATTACCTGGTCCCAGCCTTGACGACGACGTCCTTTCCAGACGACCCGGCGGCCCAAGCAATCGAACTCTTTCTGGTCTTCCTAACCGCGATCGGCATCGGTGTGCCGCTGATGATGCTCGCCCTTTCGGCGATTTCGGGCATCGTCACGTCGGCCAGCAGCGACTATTTGTGCGGCAACAAGCTCGATGACCGAGCGGCAGCCCGAGCGGGAACCGAAGCGATCGGTCCGATGGTTTGGCCGCTGGCGACGGCTTTCTTCTGGTCGCTGTTGCCCCTCTTGCTTTCGTTCGGTCTGATGCTGGGCAGCGCCGTCCTGGAGGGCGAGGGGCGTGGAGTCGACCTCTCAACCGGATTGGCCGCCATCCTCGGAGTGATGGGAGTCGCTTCGAGCTTTTTGATCGGGCCGATGATCCTGTGTCGGTTTGCTCTGGTCCCGAGCGTGGTCGTGATCGAGGGCCTCAAGGGCCGCAAGGCCGTTCGGCGAGCCGTCAAGCTCTTGAACGAGAAGGTGCCGTTCTTCAGCCCCTTTGGCGTTCTGATCTCGGGGGTTCTTCTTCTGGCGGTCATGGGGCTGATCGTTGGGTTTGGGTTTGATGCTGCTTGGGGTTTCATCGGAGTGGAAAACTGGGTTCAATCTTTCTTTGGGACCGGCTGGGCCTCCAGCCTGTTGGTCACCCTGCTCAATGCCGTCCCGTTTGTCCTGGCGGCGGTGTTCGTCGCCCCCGTTTGGTGTGCCCTGACGACGTTTCTCTATTTCAATCAACGAGCTCGACTTGAAGGCTACGACATCGAAATGCTGGCGGAGGATGCGGCCCGTGCGAACCCGAGATTGTTGGCTTAGATGGGCGTGGGGGGTCGCGCTCCTCACTTGCTGGACTGTGGGCTGGACGAACTCCTCCACCCAGCAGCTTTTGCGCCGAGTCGAGGCTACCGACAGCAACGAGACCGCGCAAAAGGTCATCAAAGACTCTCCGCTGGTCCGACCCGAAGACCAGGCCCTGAAAGAAAATGCGGAGAACATGGACCGAGAGGAGATTGTCCGGGCGCTTCGCCTGAGGGTCCGAGCTGAAGGAAATCTGAACTCGGCTCTTCCCCCGGAGGCGGATGCCCCGTCTGCCGCCAGCCGAGCCCAGGAGCTCAAGAAGAAGAAATTCATCCGCGATCCAGAGGGTGGGTCGAGCAACTGGCTCGGCCGGGTTGCCGAGCGGATTGCCGAGCTGTTTCGTCGGGAACAAAGACCTCGGCCGAGGAGAGAAATTCCCGAATTCGGGTGGCTCTCCGGGCTCTTTTACGGACTGATGTGGACGTTACTTGGGGTGGCGGTCCTTGCTTTCCTTTGGATCGTCTTCACTCGATTTCGATGGGTGTTCGGCTGGAAGAAAAAAATCAAGGCATCGGGCGGAATCTTGGAAGATGACGAGCCGATGCGGACCGAAGACGAATGGGTGCTTGAGGCCGAGCGGCTTTATGCCGAAGGCAAGCCTCGCGAAGCGATCCGGGCGCTTTACTTGGCGATCCTGGTGCGACTGGATGACGCCGGAGTCGCTCGCTTAATCCGGACCGAAACGAACTGGGAGCATGAACATCGAGTTCGCCTGAGCCCGACGAGGCCGCCCTCGCTTGACATCCGAGAAGCGACGCGGCGCTTTGACTGGGTCTGGTACGGCTACCGATTGCGGGTCCCCGAGGATTGGGAGTTTTTCAACGCTGAATATCAAAAAGTGATCCAATTGTTGAAGGAGAGAGCGGCATGAGGTCCCCTCGGTTTTGGACCTTCTTGATGTTGGGGCTGTTTGCCCTTCTCTTGGGCGCCAGTTGGCTTTTGGATCGCAACCGCCGGGAGTCGGCGGCGTTTCCCAGCATCGTCTCCGAGCGGACGAGCGGCGTGAGCATTTTCGCCGAACTCCTTCAGGCCGAGGGCTTTCGGGTCCGGCGCGAGCCGATGTCGGGCCCTCGGGTCAAGCAGGGCGAGATCGTGGTCGAGTTTGAGGCCCCTTGGCCAGATCGTGAATACGCGACCCCGGGCAACCAGAGTGCGTTGCGCGCGTGGGAAGATTCGAAGGACCCGACTCGGGTGGTCCTGCGACACAGCCAAGAATTTGGTGCCGAAGTCGCTCTTGTCGGTCCCCAGAAAGTGACCTACAGCACTGCGCGAGAACCAGACAAGAAGAGCTTCCAAGTGCTTCGGGCTGGACCTCTGGCTGAGCCCTCGATGGGCCGATCCGCCTGGGATGCCGACGATCGTGTCGGGGTGATCGTTCAAGAGGTGGGTGGTGACCCGGTGTCTCTGATGACAGTCGGGTCCGAGACGCAGCTGTTTATCGAGAACGGAATTTTCGCGACGAACCGTCTGATCGACCGAGAACAGCACGCCGACTTTCTGCTTCATGTTTTCCGGACTTACCTGCCAGCGGGCTCGACTCTCGTCTTTCTGGAGCCGATGCCGGGCGAATCGCTTCTCGCACAGCTCGGGCCCTGGGCGGAGATCCTGTACTACCAAGCGATCGTTCTGTTTGTCGTAATGGTCTGGGCCTACGGACAGCGACTGGGCTTGCCAGACGTCTTTCGTCGCCGTCAGCAGGGCGCCCGCGAGATGGTCGATGCTCTGGGGGACGCGATGTTCAATCGTCGGAGTCCTCAAGACGCGACGGAGATCTTGGCCGCGGACTACGACGCACGCATCAAGCGCGCACTGGCCTTGCCCGCTTCGACAAGCCGAGAGGACCGCAACGCTCGCCTCAGTGAGTCGGTTCGGGCGGCGATGGCGGTGCTCGAAAACCCTCTTCCGAAACAAGAGAAGTTCCGGCTCGACAAGGTCCGCTCAGCGATGGCCGAAATCGAAAGCTGGCTGGCAGCTCATCGGAGTCGGCGCGTATAGCCGAAGTTCTTCCAATTCTTGTATAGTGATGTCATGAGAGCATTGCCTCTACTTTTGACTTTCATCCTGGCCCTGACGTCGATCAGCTTCCTCGGAGCACAAAATCCGGCCCAAGACAAGGCCGAGCGAGCGAAACAAGCTCAACTGGACAAGGTTTATCGCTCGGCGAAGTCGACATACGCTAAGAAAAAGACCGACGCCAATAAAAAGAGCTTGGTGACGGCAACGTTTAACTTGGCGGAGTGGTACATGTACACACCGGTCTTGACGCCGAAAGATAAGTATCCGGCAGCTCTTCGCTATTATCGTGAAGTTTTGAAGCTCGAACCTCAACATAAACAGGCCAAGGCATCCCAAGACACGATCATCCAAATCTACAAGAGCATGGGACGGCCGGTCCCGAAGTAAGTCGTTGACCGTCGAAGCCGCGCATCAGGCTGACCAGATTCGTCGCTTCACCTTGCGGCTTGCCGTGGTGACGACGGTCTTGGCGGCCTTGCCCGCCCTGATCGGGTGGATGTCCACCCCGGGCGGAGCTTCGTATCTGGGCTATCAGTTCAGCACGGACGACCAGATGGTGTATGCCGCCTGGATGCGCCAGGCGATGGACGGCCAGTTCCTTTTCGACAATCGGTTTACGACCGACGCTCAGCCGGGCCTGACAATCCACCTCTACTTCTGGCTGCTCGGCTTGCCTGCCCGCTTGCTGGGCATCGGCTGGACCGAAACCCTCGCCCGGCTCGGATTTACCTTCCTGTCGGTTCTTCTGCTCTCACGATTGATCGGGAAGCTCCAGCTCTCGGTTTTCACCCACAAACTTGCGCTCGCGCTCGCCATTTTTGGCGGCGGGATCGGCTTTCTGGTCTGGCAGGTATTCGGGGTCGCGATGAACCAGAAGACTTGGCTCACCGGCGCTACTGCTGGCCGACTGCCAACCGACGTCTGGCAACCCGAAGGCTTTGTCTTCCCTTCCATGCTGACGACGAGCCTCTTCGTCATGAGCCTATGTCTCCTGTTGGGAGTTTTCTTGTGCGTTCTTGACGCCCGAGAGTCGTGGTCCAAAGTGGGATGGGGGGCACTCCTGTTGGGCCTCATGATGAACGTCCACAGCTACGACATCTTGATTGTTGGCGTCGTTTTGGTGGGACTGCTCGCGGCAAGCCTCGCATCCAAAACGTTCCACCTCGACTGGCTAAAGCGGGTGGGCGTGATGTTGCTCGGCCTTCTTCCAGCCGCGCTTTGGTTCCTTTACGTTTATCAGAACGACCCGGTCTTTCAAGCTCGGGCGTCAACGCCTACGTTCAGTCCGACCTTTCCTCAGCTCTTTTTTGGGTACCTGCCTTTGGTGGTGCTGGCGTTGGTGGGGGGTCTTCAATATCGCTCGCAAGACGCCCCTCAAGTCCGCAAAGGGATGGCGCTGTTTGCCGTCCTGGTCGCGGGTCTGTTTGCACTCTCCCTCTCTCAACCCGCGGTGGATCGATACCTTGTGGGCGGGTTGGGGTTCGCTGGGATTCTGGTCACCGGGATCGGAGTGATTCTTCTGACGTCCCGAGCTTGCCCGGCTTTCAACCTGATCAATAGCTGGATGGTTTTGGGGTTAATCTTGCCGTATGTCCCCGCCCTTTTCCAGCGCAAGCTGCTGATGGCCTATGCGGTGCCCCTGGGCATTTTGGCGGCGATGGGAGTCGCCCAATGGGTTGAAAAGCGTGAACGGAACGCTCGAAACCTCTCCACGGCGTTGGCGATCGTCTTGTGTAGCGGATCGTCGATGCTCTGGTTCCAACGCGAAATCGGACTGATTCGGTCGGACGTGTCTCGGACCACTGTTCATCCCGTGTACCTCGGGGCCGATGTCCTTGCGATTGTCGAGCGTCTCAACAAGATTCAGGGGCCCAAGATCGTCGTGGCTGTTCCCGGGATCAACGCTTCGACCCGCGACCCAGACGTGTTTCCATCGCCTTATATGCCTGATCTGAACACGATCCTTTCCGGTCTCACCGGAGCCTATAGCTATGCCGGTCATTGGAGCGAAACGCCTCAGTATGGGGCCCGTCGAAGTGTGCTCTACGTGCCCCGGGGCGCCCAGCCGAGCCTAGGGCTTTTTGGGACGGACACTCCCATCTTGCCCAAGAAAGAGATGCTCGATCTTATACGGGGAGCAAGGCGCGATGCCCGGATGTTCGTGATTGCCCCATTGCCCGCAGCATTCGACCGACTGGCCCTGGGAGACCGGCGCGACCTCGGATCGGTCTTGATCGAAGGTCCCCGTTTCTCGCTCGTTGAAGTCAAGCCTTAAGGTGGGTCTGCGACTGGTCATCGCCGAGCTCGCGCTCGGCTTGCTGGATCGACTTCATCTCGTCGAGCAAGAGGTCGATCGTGCCGACGGAGCTGAAGTTGGCCGGTCCCGAAGCGACTTTTGCTTGAACCTCGCGCGTCATCGACTCGATCTCGTTCGAAAGATCGCGAAGCTTCTCCGCCAGCATTTTGGCTGGCTCAAAGACAACCGGCAATACTGGGCTGCGATAGGCATATTGACTCGCGTCTCCCGTCGCGACCATCAGCAACTCTTGGGCAGCATCCAGAATCTCAAGCGCACCGAACTTCTCAAAGGCACTGGTGAGATCGTCCTTTCTGGACTTATCGGGCTTCCCGGTGCAGTCTTTGAGGAGCATAAAGAGGTCGTCCATTGCCGATTGCGAAGCCTCCATGGCCTGGTCTCGCATTGACTTCCAGTGTGCAGGCAAGTCTTCTCGTTGCCAAGCCGGGGTCTTTAAGGTGTCCTGAGTCCGCTTCCAGTAAAAGGCTCCGGCCTCCAGCAGTTGTCCGGCCACGGGGTCGAGTTCTCGGTGGAGCTTGCTTTTGTCGGCGAGATGCGTCCACTGCTTGGCGACTTGGTGTCGAGCCACGTGATCCGCTTCAGCTGGATTTCGAGGCTGGGAGAGGCGTTTGGAGATTATCGCCGAGATCGCAAACATGACGGGCATCACGATAAGCCCACTCACCAAGGCTGCGACCAGGGGGGTGATGAGGGTTTTCAGCAAGAAGAATGAGAGTCCGACCGCAAGAGGCGTGACGATGCACCCCCCGATCGCGAAGTAAGTCTCCTCATTCCGGGGGACGCGCTGAACTTGGTCCGCCAGGTATTGGCGGAAGTTCGGCAACTTCTTGGACCGTCCCATCGAACTCATCACCCTAGTTTATGACGCGCGGACCCTCGACCAGGTTGACCCTAATCGACTTGGCTCCCCGAATACGGGGTCGAGTAGTTTGGCGGCTCCTTGGTGATCCAGACGTCGTGGGGATGACTCTCCCGCAAGCCGCCCCCGGTGATCCGCATGAATTCGGCCTGCGCCCGAAGGTCCTCCAGACTCGACGCCCCGGCATAGCCCATGCCGCTCCGCAAGCCGCCGATCAGCTGGGTCACGGTCTCAGAAAGCTGGCCCTTGTAGGGGACTCGGCCTTCGACCCCCTCGGGGACCAGGGCCACGGCATGATCCTTGAGCTGGAAGTAGCGGTCACTGGAGCCTTGCTTCATCGCTCCGATGCTGCCCATGCCGCGATAGACCTTGTAGGCACGATTTCGGTAGATCTCGGTTTCACCCGGACTCTCTTCGCACCCGGCGAACATGTTGCCCATCATGACGGTGGAGGCTCCGGCGGCCAGACACTTGACGATGTCGCCCGAGCTCCGGATTCCTCCATCCGCAATGGTCGGGACCCCTCGTTCATTGGCCGCCTCACAGCACTCCAAGACCGCCGTGAATTGAGGAACGCCGATCCCGGCCACGACGCGAGTGGTGCAGATCGAGCCTGCGCCGATTCCCACTCGGAGGGCGTCGGCTCCGAGTTCAATCAAGTCCAGAGTGGCCTGCCGAGTCGCAACATTGCCGGCAATCACCTTCAGATCAGGGAGTTTCTCCTTGAGCATCTTGACGCACTCCATCACCCCCATCGAGTGGCCATGGGCGGCGTCGATCACGATAAAATCGACCCCTGCGTCCAAGAGGGACTTCGCTCGCTCGTACGGCTCCCGCAGTGGCCCGATAGCGGCGCCGCAGACCAGCCGTCCTTTGCTGTCTTTGGTGGCGTTCGGGTGTTGCTTCACCTTCAGGATGTCCTTAATCGTGATGAGACCTTGTAGGCGGCCTTCTTCATCGACGATCGGCAGCTTTTCGATTCGATGGTCAGCCAGCTTCGCCTCAGCTTGTTCTAGGGTGGTTCCGACGGAGGTGGTGATGAGGTTCGTGCTCGTCATTCGGTCGCGGATCGGCTTGGTGTAATCGGTCTCGAATCGGATGTCCCGGTGAGTGAGGATTCCGACGAGATGCCCTTGCTCGTCGATGATCGGGACCCCGCTGATGTGAAATCGGTCCATCAAATGGATCGCGTCTTGAACAGTCTTATCGGCAGTGAGCTTGATCGGGTTCGTGATGACGCCATGCTCACTCCGCTTGACCCGGTCGACCTGCTCCGCTTGCGCGTCAATCGACATGTTCCGGTGAATCACCCCAACACCGCCTTCGCGGGCGATGGCGATGGCAAGCCGGGCCTCGGTGACCGTGTCCATCGGAGCTGACACGATCGGCGTCTTCAGATGGATTCCGGGAAGCAGAGTGCTGGCCAGGCTGACTTCGCTCGGGAGAACGGTCGATCGCCTCGGCAGAAGCAGGACATCATCGAAGCTGAGACCTTCTCGAAATGTGGGCATCTTGCCAACTTATTTTGAAGCAAAACAGGTCGTCATTTCAAGTTCGGAGTCTTTGGTCCCTCGGGCGATGCGCAAAGTCTTTCAGGAAAGCTACAATGAGCTTGGTAGGAACCTGATTGGAAGACATTCTGCGGCGCTTGGGTGGCCTTCGGGACTTTTCCTGGGAAAACTTAATTCACGTCATCGACATTCTGCTGGTGGCGTACCTGATCTTTCGCCTCATTTCCCTCATTCGGTCGAGCCGAGCCTGGAGAATTTTGGGGGGCATCGCGATCTTTGTGGTTGCGCTCGTTTTGTCCGACCATTTTCAGCTCCGGACCCTCCACTGGTTCTTGGATAAGGCAACCCTCCTTGCGCCGGTCGCCCTGGTCATCTTGCTTCTGCCGGAGCTTCGCCAAACTCTCGAAGGCTTTGCTCGGCTCGGTCTTTGGCCGAGCCGACTGAACGCCCAAGATGGGCGAGTCGCTTTGCGAACCTTGGAAGAGATCGTCGCGGCGACGACCGAGATGTCGAGTGCGCGAGTCGGAGCGATCATCGTCATCGAGCGTGGCACCCGGCTCGACGACATTGCCGCCAACGGCGTCTCGCTTCAGGCCAACATCAGCGCGCCGCTTTTGGCTTCAATTTTTCACGAAGGGAATCCGCTTCATGACGGTGCCGCGCTCGTTCGTGGCGACCGGATTGAAGCCGCCGCCTGCCGACTCCCGTTGAGCGAAACGACTTCCCTTTCGGCGGCTTTCCACATGCGGCATCGAGCCGGTCTCGGGATCACCGAGCAAGCCGACTGCTTGGCCGTCATCGTGAGCGAAGAGCGCGGCACGATCTCGGTCTGCCAAGACGGCCAGTTGCAGCGGGTGCAAGACGCCCAAGAGCTTCGGACTTGGCTCAATCAGTTCTTGCGCGGTCCGGCAAAACCCGAAGGGCGGCGAAGCAAGCGGAGCAAAGAGCTCGTGGAGGGACCGAAAAAGTGAGTCGTGACAAGGTCATTCTCGGGGCAGTGTCGCTCATCATGGCCCTCCTTTTGTGGCTCCAAGTGGACACCCAACGGGCTCCAGCCAAGCAACGCGAACTCGCCGTTCGGGTCGAGACACGAAATGTCCCCGCCGACATGATCGTCACCCGGGGGCCCCGAACGGTCAAAGTCATCGCCGAAGGAACCACCGAGCAACTCGACCGGATCACCGCCGAGCAGATCGCGGCCTTTGTCGACTTCCAAAATGCCGGGTCGGGGCTGCAAAGGTATCTGGTCCAGCTTTCCACTCCGAGGATCAATGTGCCGTTGCGGCTCCAACGCGCCTACGAACAGTTTGAGCTGAGCCGGATGGAGAGTCGCGCCTTCAAGCTCTCCGTCGAGCCGCGCGGGATCGTGGCTGGCGATTTGCGATATGAAGGAGCGAGTGCCGATCCGGAGACGGTCTCGATCTCGGCCCCGGAGCAGGCCCTCGCCAAAGTCAATTTCGTCCGGGCGATGCTGGACTTAAGCAAGATTCGACCCGGGGAGACGATGACGGCCAAGGTCGAAGTGCTCGACAAAGATGGTCGCCCCATTCCTTTTGCCAGCAGCGATCCCGAAGAGGTGACGCTTCGGCCCGCCGTCGCCGCCGCCCCGGCGACGAATCGCTTTTTGATCACGCCGCAATGGCAGGGCCAACCCGCCTTCGGACATGAAGTGACTGCTTTCACCGTGCGGCCGAACCAGGTTGAGGCGGCCGGTTCACCAGCCGTTTTAGCCCGAGTCCAGCGGATTGAGACCGAACCCATTGACCTTTCGGGCCTTCGAGAGACCACGACTTTCACCGTGAAACTCAAGCGAGTCGACGGCATTCGCCTGACCGGTGAGACCTCGGTTCGGGTCACCGTCGTCGTCGGGGCCACGGCTTCCTCGGCTCCACCGAGCCCGTTACCCGAAGGCCCTGGTCCATGATCGAGATCAGGCCGATCGCGGCCGACGAAGCTCCTGGGTTTTTGTCTCTTCTTTGTGAGGTCTTTGGCCTGGACGTCTCTCGGGCCGAGTCCGTTTTTTACACCGAGCCTTACTTCGATCTGAATCGGAAATGGGCGCTTTTTGAAAAGGGCAACATGCGGTCGATTTTGACGACCACTCCATTAGAGTTCGGCTGGGGGCGGGCCATGGGAATTGCCGGAGTCGCCACTCACCCAAAATCGCGGGGCCGAGGACTCGCCCAGCAACTCATCGAGATGGTCTTGCAATCCGGAAAAGAGTCCGGCGAGTCAGCGGCCATGCTCTTTGCCCAATCGACCCGGCTGTATGAGCATTGCGGGTTTGAGGTGGTCGAGGAAGTCATTCGCGGACCCCTTCGACATGAGCTCGGCTCGCGGGAATCACCGCCTTGCGCTCGCGCCGACGTCGAGGCGATCTACTCTCGCTGGTCTGAAGCCGATCCCGCCCGGCTCCGTCGAGATGACCGCCGATGGCGCGCCTGGTCTTGGACGTATCGGATCGCCGAAGTGGCGGGCGACGGCTATATTTGCTTTGAATCGAACTTGGTGCGAGAAGCGATCGTCTCGCCCGACTTGGAGCGTTGGCCCGTTTACCCAGGGACCGATTGGGTCGGGATGCGCCAGTTCTCGCGGAATCTAGGAGTTCCATTGATCCATGAGAAGTTCGAAACCTATGTGATGGCGAAGGGATTTCCGAGCCCTCCTCAGATGTTTCTCACCGATCAATTCTGATCGCCGGCTCCTCGTGTGCTTACGGGCTTTCCCAGCATTCTTACTGAGCCTTTTTGAGCCCTGAAGTGGAACCCCTAGAAGTGTTGGGAGAATGAGGGCTTTGGCCCTGTTTTCGGGGCAAGAACGGCCCGAGAATATCCAGCGAGGGTGACCTAATTATGCCAAGCACACCAAGAAATTTTGGGGAAGTTCAGCTTTCTGCGATTTACGAGATGGCCAACATTGGACTCGGCAATGCCATGACCGCCTTGTCGGAAGTCACGGGACAGCCTTTTAACATGACGATTCCCCGCGTCGAGTTTTTGCCTTCGGATCAGGTCCCCCTCTTACTGGGCGGCGACGAAGTCCCCACTGTGGCGGTATATATGCCGATCGCGGGTCAGGTCGAGGGTCATATTGCGTTTCTGTTCCCTTGGGAGAGCGCGAAACGGCTTTGGAACATGCTTCTCGGCCAGGCCCCGGAATCCGTCGCCGACATTGGAGAGCTCGAAGCCTCGGCGATGCTTGAGATCGGGAACATGCTCAATTCGAGCTTCCTGAACGCCTTGGCCGACATGACCCAAATGCAGATGCATGCGACTCCCCCGCTTGTGGCGGCGGAAATGAGCTACGCCATCCTGAGCACCTTGGCGACCGAAGCCGCCCTCAGCCAATCCACCGCACTCGCGATTGAGACTCGGCTCGAATGCTCGACGGACGAGATTCAAGGCGTCTTTGTCTGTCTACCCACGATAGAAAGTATTGAAAAAATGCTCTCCGCTCTGGGACTTGCGGAGGCTGCCTAATGGTGACGGAACAGACGATGGTCGGCATGGCCGATATTCAAGTGATCGATTCCAAGGGTCAGTTGGTTTGCTTAGGCCTCGGAAGTTGCATCGGAGTTTGTATTGTGGATCCTCAAGCGAATGTGGCCGGAATGGCTCACATCATGTTGCCGGCGACGTTCCCCAATTCGGTCAATGATAAACCTGGGAAGTTCGCCGATTCAGCCTTGCCGACCCTGATCAGCTTACTCGAGAAGAAAGGGGCGCAAAAGAGCCGCATGAAAGTCGCCTACGCGGGAGGTGCGCAAGTCTTTAAGTTCGGAGAGAATTCTTCGAAGTTGGATGTTGGACTACGCAATTCTCAAGCCGTCGCTGAGTGGCTTCAATCGAGCGGCCTCAAGGTCATCTCCTCAGATGTTGGCGGCACGGTGGGACGCACCGTCACTTACTCAATGGACTCAGGAGACTTTAAGGTCCGAACTGTCCAAAAGGGTGAGAGTACTTTGTGCAATTTGAAAGGCTCCTAATTCCGAAGGAAAGACGAACATCATGGCCATGACGATTGAGGACATCTTACAAAAAACGACGGACCTCCCGACGATTCCGGCGGCGGCCCTTCGGGTGATTCAAGAAGCGGATTTAAGTTCATGTACGGCGAGTACGGTCGCAAGTACGATCTCGACGGATCAGTCCCTCACCGCAAAAGTTCTGCGACTTTCGAACAGCGCATACTACGGACTTTCAAGAGAGATTGTCGACCTGCAGGAGGCGGTGGTCGTCCTTGGGATGCGGTGCGTCCGTAATCTAGCCATGGTCGCCGCAACTTATCCTTGGATGAGCAAAGCGCTGACCGGTTATAGCCTAGAGCCGCGTGCAATGTGGACGCACTCCTTTGGAACCGCAGTGGGGGCCCAGCTGATTGCCCAAAGAGCACGAATCAAGAACGACGACACCGCGTTTACGGCAGGGCTCCTTCACGATCTGGGGAAAGTCGCACTGAGCGTCTGGCTTGAGAAAAGATTTAACGTCATCGTCTCGGTGGCTGAGCGGGAAAGTTTGCCATTCAATCTTGCGGAGAAGCGCGTTCTCGGATTTGATCATACCGAAGTCGGTTATCACTTAGCTAAGTCGTGGAACATTCCCGACACTCTGGCGCTCGCCATCCGTTATCATCATGCGCCGAGTGAGAGCCCGGTAAAGAATACTTTTGTAGACTGCGTGCATGTTGGAGACTATCTCACGATGACGATGGGGTTCGGACTGGGCGGCGATGGTCTGCACTATGAATTCGACGAAGATTCTCTCGATCGACTGGGCCTGAGCTTTACCGACCTGGATGCCATCATGGATGCCTTCGTGCACTCCTATCACGCTTACGATTCTCTCTTCCAGGAGCTGAGCGTCGCGTGAAAACTCGGGTTGTGATTGTGGATGATTCGGCGTTTATCCGCCGAATTTTGAGCGACTGGATTCAGTCTCACCCCGATTTCGAACTGGTCGGGACCGCGACGAACGGCGAAGAGGCGGTCGAATTGGCTCATCGACTTCGCCCAGATGTCATGTCGATGGATATCGAAATGCCCAAGCGCGACGGACTCAGCGCGCTCGGACAGATCATGCGGGAATGTCCGACCCGGGTCCTGATGGCCAGTTCGCTGACGACCCAAGGCGCGACCGCCACGCTCCAAGCTCTCGAGCTCGGCGCGGTGGACTTCGTGACGAAATCCGGAGGATCGCTGGGTCCCCAGCGACAGGATTTCCTCGAACGGCTCAAAGAGGTCAGCGTCGCCAAGCTGGGTTCGCCTTTGCGAAAGCAGCCCCGGCTCCTGACAGCAAAGGCCGAAGGCGATCGCGTGGTCGTGATCGCCAGCTCAACCGGCGGCCCCAAGGCGCTTTCAACCCTCTGGTCATGCCTGCCACCCGTGTTTCCGGCGCCGATCCTCGTGGTCCAGCACATGCCGCCCGGGTTCACAACCAGCTTCGCCGCCCGACTCAACTCGCTCGGGACTGTGCCTTGTGTCGAGGCCAAAGCGGGCGACCCGATCACCGTGGGTCAGGCCTACTTGGCTCCGGGAGGCTTTCACATGACCTTGGGCGAAGGGCGAAAGATCGTTTTGGACGAGCGGGCCACACTCCATGGAGTTCGTCCGGCCGCCGACTACCTCTTTGCCAGCGTCGCCGACCACTATGGAGCGAACACCATCGCCGTTGTGATGACGGGGATGGGCCGAGACGGTGCGGACGGGGCGGCGCAACTCAAACGAATGGGAGCACGAACCTTAGGTCAAGACGAAGCGACTTCGACCATCTATGGGATGCCAAGAGCAGCCAAGGAAGCGGGAGGAATAGATGCTGAATTTCCGCTCGACGAGCTCGCCGCGGCGATCGTAGCCTCGCTGGGGAGGAAGAAAACCCATGCTGCCTAGCCCCTTGGAATGGTCCCAGTTTTACAGTCAGCTCCGCAGCAAGGCCGGGCTCGACTTGGACGATTACAAAGCGAATCAAATTCAGCGGCGAATTGTGTCGATGATGGAAAACCGCGGAGCGGCCACATTGGCTCAGTTCTGGAAAGATATCGGCTCGAATCCGGAATCACTGCAGTGGTTCTTGGATAAGCTGGCCATCAACGTGAGCGAACTCTTTCGAAATCCGGAGCGCTGGAAAGACTTAAGAGAAACCGTTCTGCCGGAACTGTTGCAGCGTTCTTCGCGACTTAAAATTTGGAGTGCAGGTTGCAGTTATGGGGCCGAAGCCCACTCGCTGGCTGTTTTGCTTCATGCACATTTTCCTGGGACGCACCAAATCATTGGAACCGACATCGATCAGTCGGCCCTGGAACAGGCGCAGCGAGGGCATTTTTCGCAAGCCGATATGAAGGCGGTTCCTGTTGAGTATCGACGAACCTACTTTGATCCTCAGGGGGAGACTTGGCATGCGAAAGAAGAGATCAAGCGGTATCTCACGTTTCGAAAAGGAAATCTCTTATCGGATCAGTTTGACTCTCAATTCGATCTCATTCTTTGCCGAAACGTTGTCATCTATTTTACGGACAAGGCTAAAGAACAACTTTACGCTCGATTTATGGAATCACTCAAACCGGGGGGTTATCTCCTCGTGGGCAGTACAGAGCGAATTTACAATCATCGAAACTTGGGGTTAGAGTCTGCTCTTCCCTTCTTTTATCGAAAACCAATCTCGGGGGCACAACAATGGCAAAACGCATCTTGATCACGGACGACGCGCTCTTCATGCGCGTTACTTTGAAGAATATCTTGACTCAAAATGGCTATGAAGTCGTGGGGGAAGCCAGCAACGGTTCGGAGTCGGTTCAGCTTTACAAGCAGCTGAAACCTGACCTCGTCACGATGGACATTACGATGCCGGAAATGGACGGAATCAGTGCGCTCAAGGAGATTCGGGCATCCGATCCTTCGGCGACGGTAGTCATGTGTACGGCCATGGGCCAAAAGAACATGGTTGTTGAAGCGATCCAAGCCGGTGCCAAGGACTTTATCGTCAAACCTTTTCAACCAGACCGAGTCTTAGAGGCCGTCAACAAGGCCCTGGCTGCCTAACGTCACGAGTCATCCAAGCACTATGAAAGTCGAGTATGTGAATCCGTTTATCGAGGCCACCACCTCGGTCATGAAACAGCTCCTTCAGTTGGAGCCCGAGCGAGGTCAGCTCAGCGCTCGGCCCGAGTGCTTTACGACTCAACAGGTCAACATCGTCTTTGGGGTGACCGGGCAGATCGTCGGCCAAGTACTCTTTGGAATGTCCATTGTGACCGCTGATAAAATTGCCTCGAAAATGTTGGGGACGACTGTGGTGACTTTTGATCAATTAGCGGCCAGCGCTATCGGAGAATTGGGCAATATGATTTGCGGGAACAGTATCTCGGTTTTGGCCGATGCTGGGTATCGATGTGACATCACGCCACCGACGATTGTTCGAGGGACGAATGTTCGCATCAGCACGCTCGACGTGCCCGCGCTCGTGATCCCTCTCAAACTCGCCGAGATGGGCGCGTTTGAGGTAAACGTGAGTTTGAAAGAAAGGCTCACGGCAAAAGCCGCTTAGGGATCCCTCTTAGACAGCATGCAGCCTGATCCTCTTAAAAAGGATCGGGCTGCTTTTTACAATTAATAAGAGATCGATTCGCCGCCCCAGATCACCTGACGCCGAACGTCGCCGGAAACCTCGACTTCGCCCCCCAGGATCGCATCGCGAATCGACCCCTGGACCCGAACTCGCGCGCCCGGCAACACGACGACATTTTCAAGGCTCGTCGCCTCAACCTCGGCTCCCTCGCCAACGACCAAGTGCCCGGAAACGGTGCCTTGCACCTTCGCATCTGCTGCCAATCGGACGTCCTCGCCACAAAGGTATCGGCTCGTCTGAAGGAACGAATCCAACGTGCCGGTGTCAAACCACTCCCCGGGATGCTCTTTAGCCAAAACGAGGTGCCCTGCGTCGATCAAAAGTTGAATCGCATCGGTGATCTCGTATTCGCCCCGGGCGCTTGGCTGAAGGTTGGGCAAAAGATCCCACAACTGAGGCCCAAAGAAGTAAAGGCCCGCCATCGCCATGTTGCTTTCGGGCTGGGCGGGTTTTTCGACCAGGCGCAGGATGCGGTCGCCGTCCAGGTTCGCCACCCCAAATCGGGACGGGTCTTCGACCCACTTCACCACATTGAGGTTGGCGCATCCGGAGCTTCGAAACTTCTCCTCGAAGGGCGGCAGGGGATCAGCGTAGATCGCATCCCCCAGGTAAAGCACGAACGGCTCTCGGTTCACAAAGTCACCGGCAAAGCTCACTGCGTGGGCCAATCCTTTGGGTTCGGGTTGCCGGACGTACGTTAACTCAATTCCGAACTCACTCCCGTCGCCCAGTCTTTCGCGCATGAGGGGCTCATTTTCGCCGACGACGAGCGCGATCTCCCGAATGCCGATCTCCTTGAGCTTGTCAAAGGCGTAGGCGAGTGTGATTCGATTCGCCAAAGGCAGCAAGGGCTTCGGAATGTGGTGAGTGACGGGATAGAGTCGAGAGCCTTTACCGGCCGCAAGAATGACACCTTTCATCGTGAGGGGGTTCCTGTTTCAGCGGCAGCTGGGCCGCGTTGCGATAGGTTAGCACAGCAAGAGGTACCCTAGCCAATATGCGAGGTTGGGCCCTCGGGATTGGAATCTTGGCATGGGGATGCCTGCTTGGCGGCTGTGGCTCGAAGGCCCCGGCCGTTTGGCCCGAGATCACTCGATTGGAGCCACCGTATGAGCCCGCCGAGGGGTCCCAACGAACTTTTGACCGGTATGTCCGGGCCGCGCGACGGGCCGAATCGGATGCGCCCGAGCTTGTCCAGCGCGTCTCCTTTACCCCTGGCCAAAAGCAGGCGGCTCTGAGGAAGCTTCAACCCGCGATCCAGCTTCTTCGACCGGTGGAGGCTATTCCGAGTCGGTTTGAGTTTCGAGTTTATGACCCCCTTCGGCCACCCCCCCACCACCGAGGGTGGAGGCTCTTGGGTCGAGCCCTCGCTTGGCAGATCGAAGCTCAGCTCGAATCCGGGCGAACTACTGCCGCCGTCGAAACCCTTTTGATCGCGACGCGATTCGGCTTTGACCTGACAGCAGGGTCGGCCCTGGATGCCCAACTCGGGCTGACCATCGTCAACGAAGCCCGCGATGCGCTCGCCCCGGCCCTCCGCTCATTGGGTGCCGGCGATTTGACCCGACTGATCCAAGGCATCGCCCGGCTCCACGGCCAACGCCCGGACTGGCAAACCATGATCACGCACGAGAGAGAGATGATGCTGGCCGCCGTCCAATCAGTTCAGAATGCCCTCAAGTCCGACGACTGGGAAGCGATCGAATCGGCGATGGGGACCGACGCCCGAGAAGCCATTGGCTGGATTCGCACCCGCAAGAACGAGGACGCCGAGAGGATCGGCTTTTTTGAAAAGTGGGTCGGCGAAGCAGAGATCGAGACGCGCGCTCTTCAAACCGGCTTTGATCAGCCGCGAGCCCAACGCCAAGAGATGCCAACCTTCGAAGGCGAGACTCGGCCTTGGCGTCGCTTCGCTCGGCACTTTTTCCGGACCGCGCGGCCGCTGTTGGCGCAAAACGACCTCACCACTGCCCGGACCCGGTTGCTTTTGGCCGAGGCGTATGTCTTACGCTCGATCAAGCTCAAGCAGCGCTCTCCGCGCGACCTGGGCGAACTCTCGATGGCGATCCGAACCGATCCTTATTCAGGCGAACCCCTCATCTATCGAACCCAAGGTTTGGACTACAAGCTGTATTCGGTCGGCGAAAACCTCCGGGACGATTCGGGTGAGACCGATGAGTCGGGAACAACCCCCGACCTGGTACTTCTGTCAGGTTCTGCAGGGCCTTAACAAACTCCTATTCTTGGGCCGCGACTTAGGGATTCACAGGTCGCCAAACTCGGGGAGAAGAGGCACTGGACTTCTCCAGATCAGTTCCAATTTGCTCCAAGGAGTTCCTAAAAATGAGACTTAACCTTCGCCCTACTCTAGCTTTGACCGCTTTCGCTGCGGTCGCGACGGCCGCATTTGCGGGCCCGATCGGTGGAAACCGAGTTCTGGTTCTCCAGGTCGGCGCAGACGACCGAACGGCCAGCGTCACATCTGCTGCAACCGAGCAGTTCGTCAATGAATTTGATAAGAGCCCGCTGAGTGCTCGAATCCAACAACTCGCTTTGCCGACCGCTATTTCGGGCGCCAATCGACGTGCAACCCAATCCGGCACCGCGACTTCGGTGGGACATATCAACCTCTCGACCAACGGTGCCTACCTGACCTTCACGGGGTACGACGCCGCCGTCGGGACAGCCGGAGTGACGAGCTCTGCTGTCACATCCGTCAATCGTGTCATTGGCCGAATTGAGCTCTCCAGCGGAATGATCGACACGACGACCTTCCTCGACGCGCAATACAACGGAGACAACTTCCGGGACGCCGTCACGGTCGATGGAACCGCTTATTGGACCTCGGGCAACAGTAGCCCTGCGACCACCGGTGGAACCTGGCACGTCAGCCACGGGGACCCCACCGCGAGCGGGGCCTTCCGCACTCAAATCAACAACGTTCCCTCCAACACCCGAAAGGTCAACATCTTCAACGGTGATCTCTACTTGGCCAGCGGCTCTGGAAACTTCCGAGGCGTCAACTCCTTCGGAACGGGTCTTCCGACTGTAGCAACCGTCCCGACGCTTCTCCCTGGCTTCGAAGTGGAATTCCTTCCGACGAATCTGAACGCAAGCCAATATGACTTCCACCTGGAAGGCAACGACACCATCTACATCGTCGACGACCGAAACTCGGGCACGGCAGTTTCGCGACGAGGGATTCAAAAGTGGAAGCTCATCTCGGGCGTCTGGACGTACCTGTACAGCATCCAACACCCCACGAACACGTTGTTCCGCACCTTGGCCGTCGAAACCATCGCTCCGGGCATTGTGCGACTTTACACAGTGACGGGTGAACTCACGGTGAATAGCGTGGTCTATATTGACGACGTGATCACCGACACTTCGAACACGAACTCGTTCGTGACGCTGCAAACCGCTCCGACCTTCACAGTCTTCCGAGGAGTTGAACTCACGCCGGATACTGGAGGCGCTTCGAGCGTGACCGGCACCGTGGACTTCGGTCAGCTGACGGCTGCTTACAACACCGGCGCGAACCTGCCGACCTCGATCCCGGTCTCGTTCCGCGACGGTGGAAACAGCGAAATCGCAAC
>ERZ761609.299-NODE-299-length-62649-cov-17.583858_pt1 | contig 62649 bp, 55 predicted proteins | sample MGYA00511163_ERZ761609 | MGnify/ENA primary metagenome ERZ761609 (study PRJEB28899, sample SAMN02445070) | bioreactor sludge metagenome | biome: EBPR sludge | place: Australia: Brisbane, Thorneside Wastewater Treatment Plant | collected 2011-12-16 ... | reverse complement strand
TTGGTGGAGGCAACAGGGATCGAACCTGCGACCTTCTGAATGCAAATCAGATGCTCTCCCAGCTGAGCTATGCCCCCAACAAACAGAGCGAGCAGCTTCGCACTGTGGGCCTCGAGCTGTCAAGCATTCGTCTTGAACTTCGTTTCGATAGCGCGTGCGGAGGATTCGCTAGCCTCTGCATGAAGATACGGCAGTAACTTTCGCCGATCGTCCGCAACTTCGAAGCCAATGAGTGAAGCGCCCCGAAGAATTGCATCGTAGAGAACTCGCAAGGTCGCAAGCTCAGAGCGATCGTCACTGCGATCAAAGCTTTCGTTCATGGCGCCCAATACGGATGCGAGATCGGGTGTGGTCACGACGCGCGGAAGGCGGCGCACAGCGTGCTCAGCACCTTCTCTTTGCAAACGTGGCTGAGGCTTGAAGCCGATGAGGCGATCGGTAATCAGGATCTTTCGATCGTCGGCGAAGTTCACTTGCAAGAACATTTGTCCGTCGGGATCGGCTCGATCGAGAATGTCATCGATCCAATTGGCGCAGATGCGGAGAGCTCGACGATCAATCATTTGCTCGATGATCAGCGTGTCCTCGGACTGATGGAGGATGCGGTAGCCGGAGGCCTTTCGACAGAAGTCGATGAGCCGACCAAAGTGTCGGAGTTGTTCAGCGGATGCCTGCGGTTCGTTCAAGTCGATGTCCTCCTGCTGCATCTTGCGGCTGAACGGCTCCGTGCCTGATGTCGCCTCGGCGACCTATCTCGCCTATCGACGCTCGCGCCAGCGCACTGAAGCGCCATTTCGGCATCGTCTCAAAGCGAGGCTGAAATCTCGACCTCCGTTGGGGCTCTCTGTTTCGGAGTAAGACGCTTGCCGAGGATTCGGCGTTTGCGTGACTCCACTTCTGATTGCATGCGATGGAAATTTTCGATTAGTTTGTGGGCATGATTTTAACGCGTTGGAATTCCGCAGAGCCGCCAGCTCCGATTCAAATCCGAGCCATCTTCGAAAACGAGGGCTTAGTGCCGGAGATCGAAAGCTTGCCAGCGCACTCGACGATTCGAGATCACCGCCATCCGTTTGATGAAGTGCGAATCGTGCTGGAAGGTATGTTGATTGTGAACGTGATGGGTAACGAGCTGCTGCTTCGTCCGGGGGATCGGATTGAGATCCCTTCGAACACGCGGCACTCCAAGACGGTGCACGGCGTATCGGCCTGCCTGTCGGCTGTCGCAAAACGCGCCTATTGAACAATTACGATTTTGCTTCGTCTTCAGAGGCCGAGGGCGGGCGTCGCATCCAATTGAGATAGTCTTGCATGTTCTTTTCAAAGCCTCGCGCCTTGAGCTCCACGAAGGTTTTGGAGGCGAGGGCCTCGGGCAAAAAAGTCTGCGGTACGAAGCCGCGGTCTCCTTCGTGCGCGTATTTGTAGTCTCGCCCGAAGCCCAGCGATTTGGAGAGAGCTGTTTTGGACGAACGAAACGCCAATGGAACGGGCAAGGAGCCGCTGCGATCGACTTCCGCGAGTGCGGCGTCGATGGCGAGGTAGGCGGCGTTGGATTTGGGTGCGCTCGCGAGATAAATTACCGTTTGCGAGAAGATGATGCGCGCTTCAGGCCAGCCGATGCGTTCGGCGGCGTGAGCGCAGGCGACGGCGACGCTCAGTGCGCGCGGGTCGGCGTTGCCGATATCTTCGGAAGCAAGAATCATCAGCCGGCGCGCGAGGAACTCGGGGTTTTCTCCGCCACGAATTAAGCGCGCGAGATAATAGACGGCGGCATCTGGATCTGAGCCGCGAATCGATTTGATCAACGCTGAAATCAAATCGTGGTGGTGGTCGCCGTCGCGATCAAAAGCGATGGCGCCTTGACCCCAAATCTCTGCGAGGCGCTGAGTTTCATAAGGCGCATCAGAGGGGTGCAGCTCGTGATCGGCGATCAAGGCTTCAAGTGCGTTGAGCAGACGGCGCGCATCTCCATCGGCTTGCGTGAGGATGGCGGTCCAAGCGGCGGGATTGAGACGTGATAGAAGTTGGCTGTGCGGCCTGAGGGCTCGTTCGCCGATTTGCTGGAGGACTGAGTCGCTGAGGCGCTCGAGAGGTAGGACCTGCACGCGGCTGATGAGAGCGGGATTGAGAGCATGCGATGGATTTTCGGTGGTGGCGCCGACCAAGTAGATGTGTCCCGCTTCGAGCGCGGCCAAGAGGACGTCTTGTTGTGCGCGATTGAGGCGATGGATTTCGTCGATGAAGAGCAAGGTGGGAGTGAGGCCCTGGCGGAGGCGATCGCGACTGGCCTCGCAGAGCGCCTTGAGGTCTTTGGCTCCCGTGTCCACGGCGTGGACCTTTTGACCGTAGACGTCGGGGCGTTTGAGGAGAATTTGCGCCAAGCTGGTTTTACCGCAGCCGGGTGGCCCCCACAGAATGAGGCTCTGCAGACGCCCGCCTTCGAGGCGGCGGCGCCAGGGGGACTGAGGACTGAGCCATTGGGCCTGGCCGAGAACTTCGTCGAAGGACTGCGGACGCGAGCGTTCGGCAAGGGGCTTGTGGGAGTTTTGGTCGAGAGCTTGGTCGAAGAGATCCATGCGCATTCGGTCCTACGCATATTCCTCAGGACGCGCAAGTTTTGGCTGGCGAGTCGAAGTCGCCCGCCACTTTATGCAGTTGGACCTCGCGCTTAGAAGCCTTCGGCTTGCGCTGTGAGGGATTGGCGCACGGGGCTTTGCTGGCCATCGGAGCGCGTAGCGTAGCCTGCGACCTCGATCAAAACTTCAGCAAAGTAAGCGTCCGGCGTGCTTTCACCGACTTCGATGCCGCCGACATGCAGTCCGCAGGCGGCATAGACGGAGCTGGCATCGCGTTGGGAAGTTGAGTTGGAGTTGATTTCAACGATGCGCGGTTCGCTGCCGGGGCTTGAGTTGATGGGAATCGTGGCGTCGTCGAGGCCAAGCAGGGCTTCGATTTCGTCTTGGTCGAAGCTGATTTCTTGTTCCTTTTTGATCGTGCGGCCCGAGGCCTGGCGCTCGGGGATCTTCACCTTCACACGCATGGCGGTCAGCGTGAGGGCCTCATCGGATCGCCATTGCAGTCGGAAGTTCGAGTAGAGAATCCGATTGGCGCCGACGCTGCCCGGAAGGTCGGCGGTGGGATTGGCCTTCAAATTCGCAAGATCAATGCAGGAAAGACCACGGCCAGGCACCACGAAAGGTCGGCTGGGAGACACGGCCATTGAGATGTTGGCGCCCGGGTCTTTTTGTGGAGAGCAGCTGAGGGCGCAGAGACTGAGTACGACACAGCCCGCGACGCGCGGGACGGCGGTCCGCAGATGCGAAGGCAGATGCGAAAATTGATGGCCGATTTTGGTGATGATCTTCATCATAGGTTGTTGCCTCCGGCTCGCGGCAGATTCTTGTCCGCGTTGAGAATTCGTGGCGTGAGAAACACGAGCAATTCGTTCTTCACGCTTTCGGAGTTTTTAGTTTTGAAGAGCCAGCCCAGAATCGGAAATCGTCGCAAGAAGGGCGTGCCGTCTTCTTGTTCGAGATTGTCGGCCTGGTAGATTCCGCCGATGACGGAGGTTTGGCCGTTGCGAACCATGACGTTGGTTTGCACTTGGCGCTGGTTGATGTTGGGTGTGGCGCCAGCGCTTGCAGCCAGGAAAGATCGACTGAAGTTGATCTGCATGATGACGTCACCGCCTGCGGTGATTTGCGGCGTGACGCTCAACTGCAAGGGCACAGGTTGGAAGACGGTGCTGGTGGTGGTGACGCCGTTGGCCTGCGCGGTTTGCTGAATCGCGATGTTCACGGTTTGCGAGATCGACGCCTGCTGGTTGTTGAGCGTGACCACTCTCGGTGAGGAGATGATGCGCACTTGTGAGCTTCGCTCAAGGAGCGTCAAGGTGGCATTGAGGTCACCGAGGAAGTCGATCGTTCCCAGCTGCAAGTTCACCGTGGTGTTTGCGCCTCCAAGTGTCGGTGAAATTTGCGCCCCGTGACTGAGGGTTCCGCCCAAAACCCCGAGATCTTGACCCGAATAACCCCAGTTGATGCCGAAGGCGTTACTGAAGGTTTCGACGGCTTCGATAATTTTGCCCTCGATCATGACCTGCAAGGGCGGCGAATCCAGAGCCTTCACCATCTTCTCGATGCGCGCGATGTTCTCAGCAGTATCTGTGACGATCAAAGTGTTGGAGCGTTGATCGGTCGCGATTCTTCCCCGCCCACCTTGCGCGGCCTGCGCACCGGCGCCGCCGGCACCTTGCTGTACAGCCTGTAAAGTCTCTCGAATTTGTGCGGCCAGATCACCGGCACGCGCGAAGCTCAGAGGAATGAGCTTCACTTGCAGCGGCTCAGTGCTGCGCTGAGCTTCGAGGATCAAGCGCGCGGTTTCAGCTTCCTGGCGTAAGACCGTGAGAGGCGCGATGCGAAGCACGCCGCCTTGTCGAACATAGCCAAGATTCTGTGCTCGCATGACGATGGCGAGCGCTTGATCCCACGGTACCTGACGAAGGCGAAGCGAAATCGCGCCCTGGACTTCTGAGGCGATGATGATGTTGGCGCCTGCTTGCTCTGCGATCAAATTGATCACGTCGCGAATCGGCGTTTCACGAACTTCAATGGAGATCGGCTTACCGTAGTAGCGCGGCTCACCCAACTCCGACTCTTCGAGCGTCGATGAAGGAAGGATTTTTCCGGAGTTCGCCGCGGCCTTCGCGGAAGCAAAGTCGCCGGCGGCCTCGTCGTCATCAGGATCGATGATCGCCACATCGCCACGCTCATTGCCCGGCGAAACCGTGAGGAGTTTGCCGTTTTGATTGACGGTGACCTCGCGAGGCTGACGGAACTGAATCACGATCCGCGCCGTGGAACTTCCAGCATCTTGGTAGGCGTTCACAGAAACGACAGCTTGGCGGAAGTCCTTGGTGTTGTACGGTCGCTTCAATTTGTCGGGCAGCTTCGCATTGGCAATTTCGAGTACAACTTGACTCTGCTCGGGAATGTTGCGCGTGCGGTAGGTTGCTGCGCCCGAAGTCTTCACGATCACCAGACCGTTGCCGCGACGACCGTCGTATTGAATGTCAGTGATCTCGACCTCTTCCCCTTGGGGAACAATGTCTTCGTCGAGTTCAGCGTCGCTCACGCTTTCTTCGGAGCCTTCCAACTCAAGCTCCGACTCGAGGTCATCTTCGAGATCGTTTTGCGCCAGCAAAAGCGGTGTGGCCCGCGCAGCTGTGGTTTTCGCGGCCTTTGATGAAGCCGGGCTCTTGGCCGACTTCGGTGCGGATTTGTTGGACGTCTTTGCGCCAACTTCAACGGAAGTTAGGAACATCAACAGAACGGCCACGAGAAGTGACAAGGTCACGCGGATGGAAAATCGATGATGCATGCTGGGGTCCCTCCGTGGTTCCCAAACCGGTGCTCTAAGCTTTCGCTAGTATAGGAGAACTCAAGCCTTCCGACGAGGCTTCGTTGGGTCCAGTCCAGTCTAGTCCTGGGCAAGGTGGTCAACAGGATGGCCACGCCGAGGGCCGGAGGGCGTGCGACTATCTCACAAGTCGCAAAATCTGCGCGGAGGATACGAGTTTTCCATCTTGCGGGATGGTCTCGACGACGACGATTTCGCCTTCGCGAATCACGGCGATATAGCCATTTTTGGTTCCGACTTTCGTGTTCGGACCAACGATGTGAATTTTTCGTTGCGGATCTTGAATCATCGCTCGCGGGCGCTTGACGTCCCAAATGATGCCGACCAACTGCAGCTGCTCCAAGGCAAATCGTTGCAGCGGCAAGAGGGGGCCATGATTAGAGCCCTGCTCGACGGGACGATCCACCAGAGGCTGCGCAAAAGGATCTTTGCGGCCGCGAGGGTCGTACTCAAAGGGGTCCATGAGGCCTTGTAGAAACAGCTCTTCAGAAATGCCGGTCATATCGACGGCATCCGTCGCGGGCGGCGGGCTTGTGGCTGCCGGATCTTGCGCCGAGGCCAGGCCAGCGCCCAGTGTAAGGGCGATCAAAGTCATCGCGAGGAAGGCTTGTTGAATCGACTTATTGCGGAGCAACTTCGCCCTCCTCTTCGGATTGAAGATAACGATATGCGACCACGATACCACTCAATCGGACGGACGGATTTTCCGGGTCCGCCCCCTCGTTCATCTCGATTTTTATACCTTCGAATGTGAGCAGCTTTTGCACTTTGGAGATCGCAGACATAAACGCCACGACCTGCGAAAAGGTGCCTTGCAATTCAAAGCTGAGACGAATCATTTCGTAGAAGTCTTTTTTCTCCGGCAGCCCTGAGGGCTCGGTCTTTGAAACACGGGAGTTCGTCAGCTGACTTTGTTGAGAAATGATGCGTGTGAGATCATTGGCGTCGATATTGGACGGCAAATACTCGAGAACTTTTTTGAACTGTTCTTTGTTTTGCGTGATGGCCTTTTCAAAGCGTTCGGCATCGGCCATCGCCTCTTTGGTTTCGGCGAGGTTCTTTTGCGCTTTTTCAAGCTGAGCATTGGCCTCGGCAATTTGCGCGACCAACGAAGTGCCGTCGTCAAAGTAAGTGAAGAAGTAAACCACACACATGGCGATGCCCCAGGTCACCACCTTCGCGTAGCTCATCTCACCTAAGCTGAGAATATACTGACTGGGGTTCATTCTTCCTTCCCGACTCGGAAATCAATTTCAAACGCCTTCACTTCGCCCAACTCGCCAAGGCGTACGGCCGATGTCGACTTGGGTTCGATGTTGGCAAAGTAAACATTGGAGCTCAGCTGTGAGAGCAAATCGCCGATCGCCTTTTCATTCATGGCGTAGCCGGAGAGCGCGATTTTGCCCTCTTTGAGCTCGATGGACCTGAGCCAGCTTCCCTGCGGCAGCACGCTTTGCAGTTGATCCAAGGCTTTCACTTCACGCAGGCGGTGGCGGGCCAGGCCGCGGATGACGTCCAATTCCTTTTGGATCTTGCGCTTTTCACGATTGGCCTTTTCGACACGCGGACCGGCGTCGCCGAAGCTGGCGCGCTCTTGTTCGACGGCCGCCACTTCGCCGCGGCGACGAGTGAGTTCGTCGGTCAACGCATTAATTTTGAGCTTCTCGTAAATATAGAAGACTAACGGGAACAGGAGAATGATCACCAGCTTGATCAGCGCCTGGCGTTTGACGTCGACGGAAACGATTTCGCCGCCGGCCGCAGAGATGCCGGTGCCAACCGAAAGCCCTAAATTTTTGAGCAGGTTGACGCGAATCATTTTTCTTTAGACCCCCGCATACCGAGCCCAAGCACAACGGGCGCGATCGACTGGATCTGTTGAATGTATTCCGCGGAGAGGACTTTTGAATCGTAGGTGACGCTTTGGAAGGGATTGAACACTTCAAAGCCCACGCCAAGCACCTTGGAGAGTTCTTCCACCAGATTCGGAATGAAAATGCAGCCGCCGGAAACGAACATCAGGTCCGGCTTATTGCCGCCCCCCGTGGCTGTGTAAAACTCAAAGGCGTTGCGAATTTCTTCGACCACCTGTTCGGTTGTGTTGGTGATGATGGAGATCACTTCATTGGGAACTTCTTGGCCGAGCGAGGCGCTGATTTTGAGTGATTCGGCCTCGGGGATTGAAACACCCAGGGCTTTGTGAATTTCCATGGTGTAGTTCTGCCCGCCGATGATCACATCGCGCGCGAAGACCACGTTGCCTTCTTCGAGAATCACGACATTGGTGACACCCGCACCAATGTTCAAGAGTGCCGTGGCTCCGGGCCGAGCGCCGTAGTTCGCTTCAAAGCAATTCGCCAAGGCGAACGCGGAGACGTCCATAATCGAGCATCGCAAGCCTGCAGTTTCAACGGCCTCGAGAATGCGGAAGATGAATTCTTGCTTAGCGCCGATGAGCAAAACGTCAGTGGTGCCCGCCGCAGTGACCGAGCCCTTGTTGAGCACGTGGTAATCGATCGCGGCCTCGTTGATGTCGAAGGGAATGTATTGTTCCGCTTCCCATTTGATCGCCTCGGCCATCAAATTTTCTTCGATGGGCTGCATTTGAATGCGCTTGATGATGACACCGTTGCCGAAAATGCCGGTCGATGCGGTTTTGCGCTTACATTTGACGGATTCGACCAACGACTGAATGACTTGCGCGACATTGGCGGGCTCGACAATCTCGCCGTCGCGAATCCAGCCGGGGTTCAAGCTGATCACGCCGAACTTCTTGAGCTGGTAGCCGCTGCGTGAAGAGTCTAATTCGGCGAGCTTGACGCTGCTGGTGCCGATATCAATCGCCACCACCTTGTTGCCGCCCAGCAGGCCGCCGAGTTTATCGAGCATGACTGTACCTCATCCGTGGCACTTCACTCTTCGCCATTACATTGAGCGTCGCGTGCACGGCTTCGAAGTTTTGTCAGCGAAGTCATCCGCGCGCCAAGTGTCCGCGACCTCGACCGGAGTCGAGGATGCAGTCACTCGACATAATTAGACCGAACGCCAGGTTGCCCTGTCAAATCACCGCGTCAAAATAAGGGAAATAGTCGCAATCAGCTGGTCCACTTGAGTGGTTGTGTATATCGAGAGCGCAAACTGTGTCTCGAGATGGGGCCACGTGTACGCCCCCGACCGCCGCGTGAACGAGCATCGAAGGTTGCGGACGTCGCGAAGGGGTGGGATTGAGGGCATCCGATCTGGATCTGGCGATGAAGATCTCGGGGCTTGACCGGCTTTGCTGATCTTCAGAATCCGTGCAGTCCGAAATACCAAGCCACCCATGATTTGCCGTCAAAGAGGACGTAGAGGATGGTGGCGCCGCCGAGAAATGGTCCAAAGGGCATCGGCCTCAACCAATGTGAATCGCCGTGGCCGGATCCAACTTGCTCAGAACCACCCTGATCTGCCGATGCGGATTTCGACAATGCGGCCCAGGCCAGGCCACCGACACTGCCGAATAAACTTGCAACAAGAATCACGAAGGGCACCGACTGATAACCTAGAACTGCACCCACCCATGCGAGCAGCTTGATGTCACCGCCGCCCATACCTTCCCGACCTCGCCAAACAATATAGAGATAGGCAATCGCCCAAAGGAATCCTCCGCCCAACAGGACTCCGAGTATGGCGTCGGTGAAACTTCGCTCCGGATTCAGCGCCGCGCCCACCAATCCGAGCACGACTCCGCCGAGGGTGAGTTCGTCCGGGAGAATCATGTGATCCCAGTCGATCCCCATGCCTGCAATCAGCATCAAAATCATGATCCAAGTTTCAAGAAAGCTCCAGCTGAGGCCCATGCGCCAAAACAATCCGACACTGCAAAGCGCGGTCAGAAGTTCAACTGCGGGATAGCGAAACGAATAAGGGTGACCGCAATGTGCACAGCGACCTCGCACAAAGAACCATCCCAAGATCGGCACATTCGCCCACCACGAAATACTTGTGAGGCAGGTGCGACAGAAACTTCCGGGCCAGGTGAGGCTCTCGCCTCGTGGCCATCTATAGATGACCACGTTGAGAAAACTTCCCAGCACGGCGCCAAGCAAGAAGATCAGCGAGCTTTCCAGCAGATAGTCGGCGGGTGGCGCGCTCCATTCGAGGCTCGAAAAGATGTGGGCGTACGCACCCGATCGGTCGTCAGACAAAATCACGTCTCCGAAAGATGATCGAGGTGGCCGAAAGTAAAATGAGACTCCAAGCCAGTCCGTAAAATAGAGCCACGAGCACTTCGCCAGGAGCGACTTGAAGATTGTAAACCGGCGCCGATCGCCAGTTGAAGGCCTCGAGATTGGGCACGGCTCTCATCAGTAGACCGCCTACGATGCGAAAGCCCTCGGACTGAGACTTCTCCACAAAGAAATCCAGACTGGAGATCCAGTGCCCCAGCAGGAAACTCGCAGCGCTGAACACCACCGTCATGAAAGGCTTGGCGAATGTGCCATAGAAGAGCGTCAGCGATACCAAGAGCAAGGCCTCGATCAAAACGCCGAACATCGCGACGCCGAAATTGACCGAGAATTCAAAATCAATACCGGCTAGGATCAGCGCCAAGATCAGAGCAAGGCCGAGATCCACACAGAGAATCACACCCATGAGGCCCATCGCCTTGCCAAGGATGAATTGCGTTCGGCTGATGGGGCGCGCGAGCAGCGTGAGAATGGTTTGCTTTTCGATTTCGCGAGAGACCAAAGTGCTGCCGATGAAGATCGACAAGATCGCGCTAGAAATGTGAATGGCCGTGAATCCGAAATTTGCGGTGAGGCGGACATGGTCGGAAAATGAGAGCTGGCCGAGAGCCAGCGCAAACATGACCAGCATGACGCCGAAAACCGCAAGCCCATACAAAATGCGATCGCGAATCACTTCGCGAAATGTATTGCGAGCAATGACGTACACGGACTGGAACATAGCTCGACCTACCTTACGACTTCGGGGCTACGGCCTTGCTGTGACTTCAGCAAAGCGGAGTCTTCAAAACCAATTTTCATAAAGATCTCTTCAAGTGAGGCGCGAACACGAGTCACATCTTCGATCTGTCCACCGCGCTTTCGTACGGCGTCGATTTGCACCTGCAGATTGACGAGGTCGGCGACTGTCTCCGACTTAAGTTCGTTCGGATTTTCCGGGCTGCGCCAGTGGATCAGCCAACCTCGCTGAACCTGATCGAGAAGCTCGTGCGTCCCGCCCTCGAAGACCATCTCGCCTTTTTTGACGATGACAAGCCGACGACAAAGTTGTTCAGCGTCGGGCAACAAATGGCTCGAGAAGAAAACGGCCGTTCCCTGTTTGGCGACTTCGCGGATGATCTCGCGAACCTCAAATCGTCCATCCGGATCCAAACCGGTCATCGGCTCATCTAAAATGACAAAGTCGGGACGATGAATGAGCGCCTGCGCAATTCCGATTCGTTGCAACATTCCCTTGGAGTAGCCGCGCAAGGGTCGCGTGCCGGCGTGCTGAAGCTTGACACGCTCAAGCAACTCTTCGGCACGTCGACGCAAGTCAACGCCACGAATTCGCCCCGACAACTGCCCGTAGAACTGCAAAAACTCAAGGCCCGTAAGGTGCTCGTAAAAGTAGGGACGCTCTGGCAAAAAACCGATGCGAGCTTTGGCCTCTAGACTCAAGCCCTTCTGACCGAAATAAGTGATCTCCCCTTCATCGGGAAAGGCAAGTTCGAGCAAGCACTTGATTGTGGTGGTTTTGCCCGCACCGTTCGCGCCCAAAAAGCCAGTGATCTCTCCCGCATTGATCTGGAAGTCGATCTTTTTGAGCGCCGGCACACGTAGGCGTCGAAAAGGTGTGATGAAGGTTTTCTTCAATCCGCGAACCTGCAGGACGGGTGCCGACGAACTCATTTGGCCTCCCGAGGTGGTTTGTTCGCTTCGGGCGAAGTTCCAGAGTCTTGAGCTGAAGAAGCACGAAGTTCTTTAGAAAGAGCGGAGATCTTTCGAACTGGATCGTACTGCTGGGCTGTTGCCCACATGAGTGACTTGACTCCCAGTAAGCGCGTGAGTGTGGGTCGCTCAGCTTCACTCTCGGAGAGCTCAATGAGCGACAACATCAATTCATGCACCAACCGCGGATGACGATCATAGTAGTCTTTCCGCACGACAAATGGATCATTGGGAATCGGCTCGCTCACCCAAAGCACGCGCACGTCACCGACCCGCCCGCCATGCTGAGTCCACGCTGAATCGAGAGCCGACTTGGTGTTGGAGAACACCGCGATGACGTCGACTTCACCGCGCTTGAGCAACTCGACGGACCGATCATGAGCTCCGGTGAATCGAACTTGTTCGGGCTTCAAGGTCGCAATATCGAGTTTCGCTCCTTTGAGTGCAATCAGTGGGTAGAGATGCCCGGAGCCCGACCCTTCACTGACAAACGCGAATCTGGCCTTTTGCAGCGATTGCAGCGTCTTGAAGGCCGAGCGCTTTTGGGTCAGCAGTACGGAGTAGTAATAAGGATTCTCCCAAACTTTTTTGAGCAAGACTTTGAGTTGCAACGCCTCTTCAGCGCGAACAAACGACAGCGCGTTCAAAAACGCGAAGTCGACTTTTTTATTTTTGAGTTGCTCGACAAGATCTTCGTAGGAGCGGCCAACTTGTGTCTGAATACGAACCCGCGTGCCTGAGGCCTCGAGCTTTTTCTCTAAGAGTTGACCAAGCTCAGCCGTTCTTAAACTGAGACCATCGCTTTCTTCGCCGGGAGTGAAGCCGATTCGCAAGATCGGCAAGGCGCCCACCTTGCCGGCGCTTTCAGCTGCCGAACTTGGCTCGGACGCAATCAGCGCCAGGGCGAAGAGCAGCCCTGTGCCTGATGCACGGAAATTCAGTCCCCAACTTAAAATGCGACGCGAGTTCGCGTAGACCCATTCGCCAACCATGGCGATTCAAGCTTAAATCATTTTATCTTGGGCAGAAACACTAAACTCGCGCGTTCGATGTTTACGCAAGGCCGTCAGGAGGGCCTCGGCCGCATGACTTTCGGTGATGCAGTGGATGGAGAAGTCGATGCAGCTGCGGCGAATGGCGAAGCTGGCCTCGACGGCCCTCCGACCGGAAGTCGTGTTGATCACCAAAGCCACTTGCCCGCTACGAATTCGGTCAACACAGTTGGGCCGACCTTCGTGGACTTTCTTTACCGGCACACAATCAATGCCCTCGTTGTAGAGGAACTTGGCGGTGCCTGAGGTCGCAGAGAGCTGGTAACCCATCCCGACCAAAGACCTGACCAGTGGCAACATCTCCGTCTTATCCTTATCGCGTAAACTCAGAAGGACTTCGCCCTTCGGCGGGATGTGGATATGGCTGGCGATGCTCGCTTTCAAAAGAGCTTCGGCATAATCCTCTCCTCGTCCCATGCTCTCACCTGTCGACTTCATTTCTGGTCCTAGAATGGAGTCGCTCTCAGGAAACTTTTTGAACGGAAAGACCACGCCTTTGACGGACACATCGCGAACATCGCGCCACTTGTAACGAGTGGGTTGAACTTCTTTGGCTTTTCGACCCAACATCGCCCAGACACCCAAATCGACAAGCGGGATCCGCGTGGCTTTGGAGACAAACGGAACGGATCGCGAACTGCGAGGGTTGGCCTCGAGCATGTACACTTCGTCATCTTTGACCGCCAACTGTAAGTTCAGATGACCAATGGTGCCCAGGCGATTCGCCAAGGCCAAAGCCAGCTCTTCGATTCTCGCAGTTGTTTCGTCTTTGAGGCGTTGTGGCGGCAACACGCCCATGGAATCACCCGAGTGCACACCTGCAGCCTCGATGTGCTCCACAATCCCGCCAACGATTGCCCAATCTTCTCCTCGAACCAAATCCACATCGACTTCGAGAGCGCCGGCTAGGAATTGATCCATTAGACAAGGCTCTTCCTTGGAGATGAAGTCGCCATGCCGCTCAAAGTAGCTCCACAGTTCATCGACGCTCTCGACGACTTCCATGCGGCGACCACCCAACACATAGCTTGGACGGCAGATCACGGGATAACCAATTCGACCGGCAATCGCTTCGGCCTCATCGAACGTACCAGCCATGCCGCTGGCTGGAATCTTGAGCATCTTGAACTTAAGATTCAATTCTCGACAAACCTCCGAGAAACGCCCGCGATCTTCAGCCAAGTCGATGGAATCCAAACTCGATCCCATCAGTCGATGACCCGCCCGCACCAGCTTTTGCGCGAGGTTGATGGGCGTTTGGCCGCCAAGTTGCGCGACAAAGCCTTCTGGTTTGAGGCGATCGAGAATCTCCAACACCGACTCTTCAGTGAGCGGCTCAAAGTATAGCTCATCGCTGGTGTCGTAGTCCGTCGAAACTGTCTCTGGGTTTGAATTGATCATCACGACGTGGCGGCCCTCTTGCTGAAAGCGCTTCACCGCACGCACACAGGAGTAGTCGAATTCAATGCCTTGGCCGATGCGGTTGGGGCCGCTTCCCAGCACCACGACACGCGGTAATTGAGCCGTAATCGCCGGCGAGAGTGCCGGATCCACCCAATAGCTCGAGTAATAGTAAGGCGTTTCCGATTTAAACTCTCCCGCACAGGTGTCGACCTGCGAGTAGCCAGGCCGCAGGCCGAAGCCGTGGCGAGCCGCGCGGACCTCTTGGGCTTTCATTTGCCTGAGTTGCGCGATCGCGGAGTCCGTGAAACCCGTGCGCTTGGCCTTCAACATCAGGTCTCGAGTCAGTTCACTTTCGCTCTCAACTTTTCGCTCAAGTTGAATGATGTCTTCAATCTGCTCCAAAAACCAGGGGGTGATCTGTGTGACTTGATACACTTGATCAACAGTCCATCCTTCACGAAATGCCTGGGCGAGATGGAAGATGCGTTGCGAATTTGCGTGCGACAACAACTTCTCGGAAAACGGAACAGGAGCAAAACCCTCAATGCGACTCTCAAGCGACGACAGCGCCTTCATCAGCGATTCTTTGAATGTTCGCCCGATTCCCATGACTTCGCCGACGGACTTCATTTGCGTCGTCAGTTCATCCTTCGATCCCGGAAACTTCTCGAAAGCGAAGCGAGGGATCTTCGTCACAACGTAGTCCAGCGCAGGTTCATAGCAAGATGGTGTCGACTTGGTGATGTCGTTGCGGATTTCTTCCAACTCGTAACCGACAGCCAGAAGTGCAGCAATCTTCGCAATCGGAAATCCCGTCGCCTTGCTCGCCAATGCCGACGATCGCGAAACACGAGGGTTCATCTCGATCACGACACGCTCGCCCGTGGTCGGATGGACGGCGAACTGAATGTTTGCACCACCTGTCGCCAGCCCAACGGCCTCGATAATTCGTCGCGCCTCATCGCGCATGTCCTGATATTGACGATCTGTAAGTGTTTGTTGAGGCGCGATGGTGATGGAGTCGCCCGTATGCACTCCGCAAGGGTCGAGGTTTTCAATCGAACAAATGATCACAAAGGTTCCCTTGTGATCGCGCATGACCTCCAGCTCGAATTCCTTCCACCCTAAGATGCTTTCCTCAACGAGCACTTCGCTCGTGGGGCTTTCCTTGAGGGCCTTAGTGATCATGCTTTCATATTCATCGATCGTGTAGGCGATCCCGCCGCCTCCGCCGCCAAGCGTGTAGTTCGGGCGGAGAATCAGCGGTGTACCCAACTTCTCGGCCGCGGCTTGTGCTTCCGCGAAGTTTCTCACCATTTCGGAACGCGGGTACTTGGCGCCGACCGTATCCAAAATGCTTCGGAAGGTTTCGCGATCCTCAGCAGCGCGAATGACTTTGGGGTCGGCGCCCAATAGCTTCACGCCTAAGCGCTGCAAAATTCCCTGGTCCGCAAGCTGTAATGCGAGGTTCAGGGCCGTTTGTCCGCCAAGCGTGGGGATCACGGCATCTGGCTTTTCTTTTTCAAGGATCTTCTCAACGAACGGCACCGTAAGAGGCTCAATGTAAACGCGAGTCGCCAACTCGGGGTCCGTCATAATCGTCGCGGGGTTTGAGTTGATCAGGATGACCTCAAGCCCCTCACGCATCAGCGCTTTGCAGGCCTGGGTTCCTGAGTAGTCAAACTCACAGGCTTGGCCGATGACGATCGGTCCGCTTCCAAGGATCACGACCTTTTTGAGATTTGCAATCCTCGGCATTAGAACCTCACCTTCTTCTCATTCGAATAAATCATATCAAGGCGCAAGTGCCGGAACTGCTCATACTTGTAGCGCATCTTCATCAATCGAAGCATGAGCAGCTCCTTGTCCTCGTGAGCTGGCCAGTCTGGCAATTTGGCGATTTCGTCGCGAATGAACTTGCTCGCATCCGCAGGGTGAAAACAAAAGCCACGTGCAAAGAAATGCTCTTCGCCAACCGGAACGAGGCGGGCATCGAAAATTTCTTCGCGGGTGAAACCCAAGTTCACCGGCGAGTCGCGGACGATGATTTCCTTATCGAGAAACAAGTCGCGAATGTGGATGTCGCGACCGCGAAGCTTGAGAAACTCAAACAGAGAGTGCTTGGTCTCCGAAAGCGCTTCGAAGTCGAGACGCTCCTGAGCCGTCATGACAAACTGATCAATCTCGAGCGCGAGTCGCGCGGGAGTCTTGCCTTCACGTTGTAAGGGTCGGGTGAACAAGTACCAATCCAAGAACTGCACCATGCGCATTTCGAAATGATCACTGCGCTCATCCATAATTCCGGCGTCGGTGAAAAATTCTTTCTTGGCCTCAGCGACTTCTGAAAGCGCAGCACCTTCGCTGGGCGCGGAATAGCCAGGCCCAGTGAAGTGTAGGATGAGACGTTCCATTCGCTGATCAAACTCTTCAACTCGCACTTCGCGCTCCTACTTCTTCAGTCGATCAACAAAGTAATCAAACAACTGCACAGCTTCGTGAGGCCCAGGATGGCTTTCAGGATGGTACTGAACGCTAAAAGCCATCTTTTCCGCGCACTCAAAGCCTTCGACGGTTTGATCATTGAGGTTCCAATGCGTCACTCGAACATTTGATGGCAAAGTCTGAGGATCGACGGCGTAGCCGTGATTCTGCGATGTCACGTAGATTCGCCCCAGCAACTCATCCTTCACCGGATGGTTGCCGCCACGATGACCGAACTTCAGCTTGAATGTCGAAGCACCGAGAGCTCGGGCTAAAATTTGATTGCCCATGCAAATTCCAAAGATCGGACGCCAGCCCAAAAGCTCGCGCACCGTCTCCACGCTTTGTACGACGGCCGCGGGATCGCCAGGGCCGTTGCTCAACATGATGCCATCGGGACTCCACGCCCGTACCTCTTCGGCGGTCGCACGAGATGGGAACACACGAATCTCTGAACAACGACGCTGAAGCTCTCGCAGAATGTTCTCTTTGGCTCCGTAATCCATGACCGCGACTCGCGGCCCCGTAAGCTTTAGCCCGGCACGAGTTTCCGCTTCCTTTCGCGACACCGCCCACACCCAATCCGCATCGCGTGTTTTCGCCGCGTTGATGAGAGGGCGAGCCAACTCACGAGCTTGCTCTTGAGTATCGGCTCTCACAATGGCGCCCCACGGAGTGCCGAGATCCCTGAGCCGAAGCACCACACGTCGAGTGTCGAGATCCGTAAAACAGGGTATGCCCGCTCCGGCCAACTGCCGAAGCCAACTTTGATCGCGGTCCGATGACTGCATTTCCACGCAGACAAAACCTTCAATCCACATTCGACGAGATTCCCAGAATTCACGACTCACGCCATAATTGCCCTGCATTGGCGCCGTCATGACCATGATTTGCCCGTAGTAGCTCGGGTCCGTTGCGATCTCCTCGTAGCCCGAGTGCGAAGTGTTGAACACGACTTCGCCGGCTCGAGGTTCACCGCCTTGAAAAACGCCTTCATAGGCTTCGCCAGATTCAAGTACGAGAAATCCGCGTGACGGAGCGATTTGTGGATGTGAGCTTGCTCCGCTTCGCGGTCCGCCGTTCATATTCTGATTCACCTCGTCCTCCTGCTGACGTCCATCGCTTTTTGGCGCGCATTCGCGCCGCGACCCCGCTGTTGTTGAGCGAGGCCGTCGATGTGCCATGAGTCGATCATGCTCGACCCGACTCGACACCTGAAACTTTCGGAAACTCCAAGCTCTTTTGATCAAGCTTCAATTGCAAGAGCAGCGAGAGCAGCGCTGCTCGAATCACAACACCATTGGTCACTTGCGCGAGCACCCGGCAACGCGAGTCTTGCATCACCTCAGGGGCGAACTCCACGCCGTGATTGATCGGGCCGGGATGCAAGATGATGGCATCGGATTTTAATTTCTTGAGGCGCTGAGCGCTGAGCCCCCAGTTGGCATGATACTCTTGGGCAGCGAACTCGCGTTGCGCTGAAGTGTCATGGCGCTCCAATTGGATTCGCAAACCCATGACGGCATCCGCCCATTCTAGGCCCTGATCAAGATCATCGAATTGCTCACTCACTCCGTCCGGAGTTTGTTGGGGGCGATACATGGGGGGCGCGCAAATGCCGATCTTTGCGCCTAGCCTCGAAAGCAAGTCGAAGTTCGACTGCGCCACACGGCTATGGGCGACATCGCCAAAAATCAGCACCCGACGATCTCGCAGGCTGCCCCATTCGCGAAGCAAGGTGTACGCATCTAAGAGCCCCTGAGTCGGATGTGCCATCGTGCCGCTGCCCGCATTGATCACGGGCAAATTCAAATTTGGCAGTAGCGCATCCAGTTCGGGAGAATTTCCATATCTCACGACCATCAAATCCGGATTCATGGCCGCAAAATTCAAGACGGTATCCGCGTAGGTTTCTCCCTTGGACAGCGAACTGCCTGAAGAGAGCTCCATAGTCAGCACCTCGAGGCCGAGGCGATAAGCAGCCATCTGAAAACTCATTCGAGTTCGCGTTGAGGGCTCAAAGAACAAACAGCAAACCACCGGTCGCCGCGGCGTCGAGGACTCCCAAGCTTGAATTCTTTGGCTGGCCAAAAGCGGTTCGCGAATCAAGTCGCTGCGAGAAAAAATCAGCTGGAGATCTTGATGCGAAAGGTGCTTGGTATCGAGGAGTGAAACCCCAGAGAGCGGCATTAGGCGCCATGCTAAGGGCCGCACAGCTAGGGGGTCAAGTTACATGCGACCGCCGAAAATTCTTCTTTCGATTTCATCGCTTGAATGATTCGTTCGCGCTGTCTTCGGTCGGGTCTAAAGCTCATCAAATGACGACTCACCTGACCCACGAAAAAAGCCGACCCCATCTCGGCCCGGATTGGGCCGAATCGGCACATTCGGGCACAGAGGCCCAACAAAAAGAAAACCAAATCAAACCGGCCTGGGCAATAAGGCTTTGTGACGGAACAGGCCCCCAAACACGAGAGTCTTCGCTCAAGTCGCGCTGATCGCCCAATAGGAAAATGTGACCCGGCGGAATGATCTGCGGTTCAAGATTGAACCGGTCCGCTGAGGCTTCTTTCACGTCACGACCTCCAGCTGAAGGGACCGCTGGGTCTTGCAGCAGGATTCGGTAGCGCCCCTCACCTTCCTCAAAAATCCGGCCTCCTGAGCCTTCGCCGACCTGCCTGAGCCCGAGACTCACGTCATTCAGCCAAATCTGCCCTGACCTGATCTCAATCTTATCGCCTGCAATCGCAATCACTCGCTTGATGACAGAGCGTTGTGGACTGACGGGATCCTGGAGAATCACCACCTCGCCTCTTTGAGCGCCTCGTCCCTCCAACGCCAACCCAAAGATCGGTAGACGCACACCAAAACTGGGCTTCCACGCAACGATGAAATCGCCGGGCAGCAAAGTGGGTCGCATACCATCACCGGGAATTCGGTAGACGCCGAAAACAAACACTCGCAACAGTCCTGCCACGAGCACGGCCGCAATCAAGAGCTCAAAGAACTCACGTGCGTAGATCCATCGCGCCAGTCGATAGCGCGCCTCAGTCCGCCTCGCTCGATAACTCGCCTGAGGGTTTGAATCATCGGGCCGCCTTGCGGACGAGGCCACGGCATCCTTCGAAGCTTCCGCCTCGACGGCACCTTTGCTTTGATCTGAGTTTTGGCGCTGATCTTCACTCACCGACGCAGCTTCCTTTCGGGCCTCTCATCAATGCTTCATTGTGATCATGAACGAATGCGCTGGCAATAGAGGGTGATGAAGAGGTGTGACTCGGGATCTATCGCAAGTGAGGGCGCGGGAAGCCCCAGGCGAGCGGGCCGAGGCACAACTGAGATCGCTTAGCGCAAGACTCGACCCATGCGCGACCAGCGAATAGCATTGGGCCGACATACCCGCGGCAGCTCGGGCCAAGACTCATTGCAGCTGAGCCAAATCCAACTCGCCCGGCCCAAGATTTCGGTCGCAGGCAACGAGCCCCAAGTACGAGAGTCTGCCGAGCGATGTCGATTGTCTCCCAGCAGCACCAAATGCCCTTCCGGCACTTCGTGACTCCAGTCCACAGGGTCCTCGACCTCACCTTCGTCAAGAGGGCTGGTCTGAACCCAGTGCCAGCTCCCCATTTCGTCGAGCGACGTCTCATCTTCTGCCCGGCAACCCTCTCGCCACCGCTGCTCATCTTGCGCACTCAATTCGACGCCGAGCTCTCGATTCTCGTCTTCGGTCGCTCGGCGCCAAGGCAAATCCCGACCATCAATGCGCACACGACCGCTACGTAAAACCTCAACGCTTTCGCCCGGCAATGCGATCACCCGCTTGATCATGAAAGTGTCTTCATTCTGCGGCGAATGAAAGACCACAATGTCACAACGCTGCGGCCCCTGTTCGCGCTGATGGATCCACTCCGAGGAAAGCGGCCAGCGAACGCCATAAGCGAATTTATTGACCAGAATGAAATCGAGCTCCCGAAGTGTGGGCCACATGCTTCCCGAAGGAATCACATAGGGCTCAAAGGCGATCCAGCGTAGGGCGAGAATCAATCCGATCGACCCCACGACCGAAGCGATCGCCTGCGGCCAAGTTCCTCGTTGATCCTTCATTGCACGTCCTGAAACAATCGCGACCAGCGCATCCGCGCCGGATTGCAAAGAAAGTCGAGCTTTGGAAAGGTCTCTTCGCAAGACAACCAAATCAAGATGGCTCGACCCTTGATGTTGTCGATCGGCAACATTCCCCAGGCTCGCGAGTCACTTGAGTTGTCGCGATTGTCTCCCATCACGAAGACATGTCCTTCTGGCACCGTCCAAGCGCCTTCCAAACTGACATCGTTGGGGCCATCGCGAAAAAGCACGTCATGCTGGCGATTGCCGAAGTTGAGTTTATAGAGTTTGTAGTTGGCACGAGCATCGAGCTGCCCCAAGGGGTTTTGATAGTCGTCGCGCTGAAAGTCCGAGTCTCGAAGCTGCTCCCAGTCACGCGAAGTTTCAATCGGCTGAAGTTCGACGAGCTGATCATCGATGTACAACTTTCGATCTTCAAAGACGATGCGCTCCCCGGGCATGCCGACGATTCGCTTGATAAAGGTGTCACCCGTAGGCGGATGTTTGAAGACGACGACCTCACCGCGCTCTGGTGTTGTCCAACGCGCCAACCACTTTTCCGTGAAGGGCAGGCGCAGTCCGTACACAAACTTGTTCACGAAGATATGGTCATGAATCAGCAAGGTCGGAAGCATGGATCCCGAGGGAATGACATAAGCTTCAATCACGGCCCAGCGAATGGTGAACGCCAGCAAAACCGCGAAGAAAAACGATCCCCAGCCTTCTAACCAATGGAAGTGGCGCACCCAAGCTTCATTTGCGCCGAGCTCGCGATCCAATTGGTCGTTGAGTTCGCCGACGGCGTCAGATGACGGCGGCGGCGCGGAGGAATTTTGCTGAGAACCTTCGTCGTCTCGATTCACTGCCGTCGGCCTCGCTCAATCTTCAACTTTGAGAATCGCCAAGAACGCTTCTTGAGGAACTTCCACCGAGCCAATTTGCTTCATCCGCTTCTTGCCCTCTTTTTGACGCTCCAGCAGCTTTCGCTTTCGAGAAATATCGCCACCATAACACTTGGCCGTAACGTCTTTTCGCAAAGCGCTCAAAGTTTCGCGAGCGACAATCTTTGAACCGATCGCCGCCTGAATGGCGACCTGATACTGCTGACGTGGAATCAGCTCGCGCATCTTTTCAACTAAGGAGCGGCCACGCGTTTGCGCCCGCGAGCGATGGACGATCAAGGACAGGGCATCGATCGGCTCGCCGTTAATCAATACGTCTAGCTTAACCAGGTCCGCCTCCTGAAAGCCGATGAGTTCATACTCCATCGACGCATAGCCTTTCGAAATCGACTTGAGGCGATCATAGAAGTCGAGAACGATTTCATTCATGGGCAACTTGTACTCAATCATGACTTTCTTCTCGCCCACATAGTCCATCTTCACCTGGACGCCACGCTTGTCCTCGCAAAGCTTGAGGATCACGCCGATGTAGTCGGATGGCGTATGGACGACGACTTTGACCATGGGCTCTTCCATCTTGAGAATTTTGGTCGGGTCGGGCATCAAGGCCGGGTTCTCGAGGTCAAAGCTTCGACCGTCACTGGTGGTCAATTTGTAAACCACCGTCGGCGCGGTCGTGATCAGATTGAGACCGAACTCACGCTCGAGTCGCTCCTGGACGATCTCCATATGCAACAGGCCCAGAAAGCCGCAGCGATAACCGAAGCCAAGTGCCGCGGACTTCTCGACTTCAAAGGTGAGCGAGGAGTCGTTGAGTACCAACTTATCCAACGCATCTTTGAGCTGCTCGTAATCACTCGCGATGACCGGAAAGATGCCGCTAAAGACCATCGGCTTGATGCGTTTAAAGCCGCCCAAGGGCTCGGTGGCCGACTTGCGAAGCGTGGTGACGGTGTCGCCGACGCGAACATCGCGAATATCTTTGATACCGCAAATGAGGAAACCGACTTCACCAGCACCCAGAGCCTCGACTTCCACAGGAAATGGCGCTTGCGCACCCAGCTTGAGCACTTCGTAATCTCGATCCGTTGACATGAACTTGATTCGCTCGCCTTTGCGAATCGATCCGTCCATCACGCGCACGAGCACGACGACGCCCTGATAGGCATCAAACCAAGAGTCAAAAATCAATGCGCGCAGCGGAGCTTCGCGATCCGCCTTGGGCGGCGGCACTCGCTTGACAATCGCCTCGAGAATTTCGCGAATGCCGATGCGCTCTTTCGCGCTCGCCAACACCGCATCGGAAGTGTCCAGACCAATGGTCTCTTCAATTTGCTTTTTGACGCCTTCGACGTCGGCGCTCGGCAAGTCGATCTTGTTGAGGACCGGAATGATCTCAAGATTGTTTTCAATAGCGAGGTAAACGTTAGCCAAGGTTTGCGCCTCGACACCCTGAGCGGCGTCCACCACCAAAATGGCGCCCTCACAAGCGGCGAGCGACCGCGAGACTTCGTACGAGAAATCGACGTGCCCGGGCGTATCGATGAGATTGATTTGGTAGATCTGCCCGTCTTCGGCCTTATAGGCCAAGCGCACGGTTTGCGCCTTGATGGTGATGCCACGCTCACGCTCAAGCTCCATATTATCGAGAAACTGTTCTTTCATTTCCCGATCTGTGAGCGAGCCCGTGAAGTGCAAAAGGCCGTCGGCCAAGGTCGACTTGCCATGATCGATGTGCGCGATGATGGAGAAGTTTCGGATTCGCTGCGGGTCGTGCATGTCAGTTCTCTTCTTCCTTATTCACGGCTGTAGATTCAATGTTGGAGGTCGATGAGGCCGGACGGGAACTTTGAGATCGGCCTTGCGAAGATTCGGCGGAAGTCTTGGAGTTTGGCAATTGCTCGGAGGGTTCAACATTCCCAAATGCCAACTGTCCTGGCAGCAAGGCGCGATGCTTGTCGAGCACCAAATCAATTCCTTCACGGATGTACTCGGCGATCGGCACGCGGGATCGGCGATTGAGTTCCTTCAAGAGGGCTTGCTGCTCTTCGGTGATGTAGACGGTGGTCGCGAGTTTTCGACTGGATTCACTTCGGCCATCGGCGCGAGGCGATCCGGATCCGCCATAATTCAGATCACCGGGCGATTCGTTTCGATCACCGAGGGGGCGTTCGCTGAGTCGCGTGAGGTTTCGAGAGTTGTTTCGAGTCATGGTCCTCAAGGACTAGAGGAAGACGCGCGCCCTGGCAAACCCTATGTTGCCATAGGTCTATGGTAATTGTTTAAACTGGGGCATTCGGCTCAGTGAAGTGGCCCACAGCTCTCTCCGTGACTCATATTAATCGAAAAATAGATCGAAAAAAAACGCCCCGATGGGGGCGTCTTTAGAACGTAGGATGGATCGTAGGATGAGATCGCAGCATTTGGATCACAGGAGATCATGACCGTCGGCGCCAGGGCGCCCGCTGCAAGTCGGCCCTTAGGCTCGCGACAGTGTCTTCACGACGTCCTTGAGCTGCTCCACTTTGTCTGTGCGCTCCCAAGTGAACTCGGGTTCGTTACGGCCAAAGTGTCCATAGCTTGCGGTCTTTTTGTAGCGCGGTTTAGTGAGATCAAACTGCTGCACGATGGACGCGGGCTTGAGATTCCAGATCTCACGCACGGCCTTCGACAAGGTCTCTCCACCAACTTTGCTGGTGCCATAGTCTTGCACCATCAAGCTGACGGGTTCCGCAACACCGATGGCGTACGCCACTTGCACGAGGCAACGCTCAGCAAGTCCAGCCGCGACGATGTTTTTGGCGACGTGGCGGGCCGCATACGCAGCAGAACGATCCACTTTCGATGGGTCCTTTCCTGAGAAGGCACCGCCGCCATGTGCACCATGGCCACCATAGGTGTCGACAATAATTTTTCGGCCCGTCAATCCGCAGTCACCATGGGGACCACCGATGACGAACTTGCCGGTCGGGTTGATGTGATAGGCCGTCTTCGCGTCCAACCACTCCGCGGGAATCACTTTCTTGATGATCTCCTCACGAACAAAGTCTGTGATCATCGGCAAAGTTGCGGACTCGAGGTGCTGAGTTGAAAGAACAACTGCCGAGACGCGCTTAGGTTTACCATCCACGTACTCGATGGTGACCTGGCTTTTCGAGTCGGGGCACAGCCAAGGAACTTTCTTTCCGTGGCGAGCCTTTGAAAGCTCAAGCAGGAGCTTATGCGAAAGGCTGATCGAGAGCGGCATGAACTCTGTCGTCTCATTGCTGGCATAGCCAAACATCAGACCTTGATCGCCAGCGCCTTGCTCGCCAGACATCGAGGTTTGTTCGTTCACGCCTTGGAAAATGTCGTCGCTCTGACCATGCAAAGTGACGAGGACGCCGCAGGTCTTTCCGTCAAAGCCTTTGGCCGCGTCGTCATAGCCAATTTTCAAGATCGTATCGCGCGCGATTTGTTGAACATCGACTTTGCGAGGGTCAGCTTGCGTGCGGATTTCACCTGCCACCACAGCCAGGCCAGTAGTGACCAAAGTTTCGCAGGCCACTTTCGATTTAGGATCAAGCTCGAGATAGGCATCCAAAACCGCATCGCTGATTTGATCGGCGACTTTGTCGGGATGGCCTTCCGAAACGGACTCACTGGTGAACAAATAATTTTTCATGGGAATCAGTGATAGTGCCCGTCCACAGACTCGTCAACGAGTGGCCCCAACGACAAAGGCGCCTTGCGGCGCCCTGTCAATAGGACCAACTCGAATTGGATGCAAACTCGGTGATTAAGCCGCTTCCTTACGGAACGGCTTCGTGAAGTCGCTCTCCATTTCCGGCGTCAAACGCTGGAGTTTGCCATAGGAGCTCTTCTCTGGATTCTTGTGATGACGAATGCGACGCTTTTCTTTGGACAGCTGTCGCTGCAGCTTGTTCACGCACATCTCGCAACTTCGATAGTAGTCATTGGTGGTCGCGACCGCCTTATACTTGCGTCGCCCTTCGAGAATCGTGACTTCGACTTGGCACTCGTGCCGCTGACCGGAAACCACGACATGCACTTCCATAGGTTTAACTTCAAATCTGTCGAGTTTCTCAAGTCGATCTGTCATGTAGGCCATCAAGAGGTCGGACGAGTCCACGTTTCTGAAGGTGAAATCGACGGTCATCGAACTTCCTTTCTCTGTTAGAGGCGATCCGCGGATCGCGCATAGGCCTGAAGTGGCCTCACAGAGAACCTATCGGTCGATTCGCCGCAAAACTGGACCGAAGTCGGAGGCTGAATCGCGAAGAAGTGGTCAAGCCGAGACGGGAATCTCAATTCGAGACAATCGCATGAAGGACATTTATAGAGGGCCAAAGTGAACTTGAGACGAAACGACCGCTTAGCGAGCCGTCGTCTCAGCATGAGTCTCGCGCACCAACATCACCTTGATTTGGCCAGGGTAGGTGCATTCCTCTTCGATCTTATCCGCGATCTTTCGGCAGAGCTCGAGGGCCTTCTTATCGCTCACGCGACGCGAGTCCACATGCACTCGAACTTCTCGGCCGGCATTGAAGATCAGCGTCTTGGTGACCCCGGGGAAATCTTCCGCGATGTGGGAAAGGACTTCGATCTTCTGATTGTAGGCGCTGACTGTAGCTCGCCGCGCACCCGGCCGAGCACCTGAGATCGCATCGGCCGCGATCACGAGATAAGCAAGGTCCGTCGCGGGCTGCTCCTCATAGTGATGCGCTCGCACCGCGTGGACAATTTCGGGCTTCTCGCCATTTTCGGCGATGAATTCCGCCCCGATCACGGCGTGACCGCCTTCTTTAGCGTGATCCATGGCCTTACCGACGTCGTGTAAGAGCCCGGCGCGCTTGGCATCGTGGCGCGAGTTGCCTCCCAGCTCAGAGGCCAGCAATCCGCACAGCCAACCCACCTCAGCGACATGAAAGTGCTGGTTTTGTGAGAAAGAGTACCGATAGCGCAGTTCTCCGAGGCGGCGCTTAATTGCGGGATTCAAGTCTCGACATCCCAGCTCCGCCGCAATTTTATTGCCGTCATTCTCAACTCGGCGATGGACCTCGCCCGAGGTCTTTTCATGGAGTCGCCGAACCGTCTCCACGTTCGGCGATTTCTCATGCAAAAGCTTTTCGAGAGTGCGGGTGGTGATTTCGCGTCCGACTGGATCAAAGCTTGCGAGCTGAAAGGTTTGCTTTTCCGTTACGCTCAGACTCACGCCAGTCAGGCGCTCCAACTCACGAATATTCTCATCATTCGGGCCCAACATCCGCGCCCGCACGTCGGGATTGGGGATCTCGACAATTCCAATGCCACGTTCTGTGGGAGCTGGCCGCGGGAATCTCGAAAGCGCGGAGGTCAGCAAATGTTTGGCACGAATCTCGGCATCGGCCTTGATCTCTTCCTCGTACAAAGCGGCTTTCTTTTTCGCGTCCAAATCCGCGTCGCGAATTTCCTTCTGCACCATTTCAGCCAGAAGCCCTTCGGCTTTGACCTCGGACTTCTCTTCCAGCTGTTGCAACAAACTTTGGCGAAGCTGCTTGATTCGAGCTCGACGATGTCGAAGGCGATCCTCGCGAGCGCGGACCTGAGACTCGGAAGTGCGCAGGCTCTCCACTCGATCGTCAATCTCACGCTTGTCTTGATTGAACTCGCGATCGATTTGACTTCGAGTTTTGCGAACTCGGTCATCCAGTTCGCGAACCCTGGCTTCAATCTCCAGGATCTGCGGCTCGGCCTTCGCATAAACTTCAGCTTGCGCCTCTTCGGCCGCCAACTTCAGTTCTTCATCAAGCGCTTGCGCTTCTTCCTTCGCTTCATCAATCAACAGACGTGCTGTTGATTCGGCTTCCGCGAGTTGGCTGGCGCGCGAAAGTCGGCTGATGAGGATGACAATGAAAAGGCCCGCGAGTGAGCCACCGAGAAATGCAAAAATCACCCGTTTAGGAATACTGCTTTCGACGACTGGACGGGAGGATTTTTAGGGCCTCGCGATACTTGGCTACAGTGCGTCGCGCGATGTTAATTCCGTCGCGCTTGAGCAGATCCACGATTTGCTGATCGCTGAGAGGCTCCTTGGTGTCTTCCATACCAATGAGACTCTTGATCTTCACCTTCACCGACTCGCTGGCCAAAGCATCACCATCATCCGTGCCGATGCCGGAGTTGAAGAAGTGCTTGAGCTCAAAGATCCCTTGCGGCGTGTGCATGTACTTCGCCGTGGTGACCCGACTCACCGTGGATTCGTGCATGCCGATATCATCGGCAATATTTCGCAGAATCATCGGCTTGAGAAATTGAGGACCTCGATCAAAGAACTCGCGCTGCCTTTTGACGATGGCTTCGGCGACTTTGAAGATTGTGCGCTGACGCTGGTGAATGGACTTGATCAACCAAACCGCGCTTTGCAGTTTCTGCTTCACATAGTCTTGTGTATCGATGGGTGCAGGCGCGCCCTCGGGAGCATTCGCCGCCGCGACGGCCGCGGCCTCCGCTCGCTGAGCGCGCGTGCCACCGATGGCCTTTTGCTGTGCCAACAGATTGCGGTAAAAGCCCGAGATCCTCAGGCGCGGCAAACCATCTTCATTCAGAGAGACCATGTATTCGTCGCCCACTTTGTAGACGAACACATCCGGAGTGACGTACTGCGTGTCCGGCAACACAAAGGCGCGACCAGGCTTGGGATCCATGCCTTCGATAATCTTCGCCATGTCCGAGACGTCGGCGGGCGTGAGATTCATCGCCTTCGCGATCCCGGAGATATTGCGCTTCTCAAGATCCTTCAGGTGATTCTTCAACAGGTGCACCAAGTCTTTGGTGTCCTCTTGCATCTGCTTGGCTTGAATCAAAAGACATTCTTGGAGATCGCGAGCTCCAACACCGGGCGGGTCAAACTCTTGGACGTAAGGCAGCACAGATTCGAGATCTTCTTTCGAAAGCTTCTCCTCTTCAGCAATCTGCTCCAGGGAGACTTCAAGATAACCATCATCGTTAATGAAACCGCAGATGACTCCGGCGAGCATCTTCTCTTCCTCGGAAAATCCCGAGTTGCGCACTTGCCAGATCAAGTGATCGTAGAGTGTCGGCGTCGTGCTGATCATGTTCTCATAGTTCATGATCTCTTCGTTGCCGCCCGACATATTGGGCATCGGCTTGTAAGTCGCGTCGAAGTAATCTTCCCAGTTGATCTCGTCCTGCTTTTTAGGATCTTGAATCTCATTGAGCTGCTCGCCGCTCTCGTTCGAGTCGGCCTGCAACCCAGGATTGGTGACGTCACTTGGATCTTCGTTGAACTCCTCGAGCACGGGGTTCTCTTCAAGCTCTTTGCGAACTTCTGTTTCAAGCTCCATGCGTGAGAGTTGGAGCAGCTTGATCGCCTGCTGAAGCTGCGGCGTCATGGTGATTCCCAGGCCCATGCCCAGTTTCATGCCCATCTTTTGACTCATCGCCATGGCGTTCGCTCCCTCATCCCGTTACCGATTCCCAACATTGAACCCCGCTCGCTGACTTTAGCCGTCGGACATCAAAGTCTAAAGTTCTCACCCAGATAGAACTTCCGGGCGAGTTCTGATGTCGCGACTTCCTGCGCGGGTCCTTCCACCTGAACGCGACCATCTTTCATGATGTACGCGTAATCGCAAATTCCCAGAGTCTCGCGGACGTTGTGGTCCGTGATTAAGACGCCAATTCCTTTGCTCTTTAATTGTCGGATAATTTCCTGAATGTCGGCGACTGCAATCGGATCAATCCCGGCGAAAGGCTCGTCTAGGAGAATGAACTTGGGATTGCCAGCCAAGGCTCGCGCGATCTCCACCCGCCGTCTTTCCCCGCCGGAGAGCGCATAGCCAAAACTGTCGCGAATGTGATCGACACGAAACTCTTTGAGTAGCTCTTCGATCCGCTCGTCCTTTGTCGAGCCACTCACGCCTTGCGCTTCAAGGGCGACGGCCAAATTCTCGCGAACCGTGAGGCGACGAAAGATCGAAGCCTCTTGAGGAAGATAACTGAGGCCGATGCGCGCGCGCTGAAACATCGGCAAGTGCCCTATGCCGTTCTCACCCAGTGCGATTTCACCTTCGTCGGGAACGACTAGGCCCACCACCATGTAGAAACTTGTGGTTTTACCGGCGCCGTTGGGGCCCAAGAGCCCCACAACTCGACCCGGTTCCACATCAAAGGACACGCCGTCGACGACTTTTCGACCTTTGAAGCTTTTGGCGATTCCTCGAACGGCCAACTTACTCATCTTGCGTGCCTCCACATCCCTCGGAAATTTTGCTGACATGCCATCTGCGGGCCCAATCTCGCCGCCGCACGATTACGGCCGCTCCGGCGGCCGCCCTTGAGCGCGCTCCGCGCTCTGCGGATCCAGCTGTGCCCGAGCATTGATGACTTGCACTTTTTTGCCGCCCTCTAGGAACACAATCTCGTCACCGATCAATTCATCCGAAGACTGCACCACACGCGGCGAGCCCTTGAACACATACCGATCGTCCTTGAAGTGCACAGCGAGCGAGCCACTGGTTGCGAACTTATCCGAATCGGTGACGCGAATGCCGCCGGCGATCAGCACAGATTCCAGGATGGCTTGCGTGGCATCGTAGAGAAATCGCGCTTCGGGACCCGTGATCCGCATGTTGTCGAGATCAATGCTGACGTTTCCGAAGAACTCGGCCGAATTGCTTTGGCCTGAAAGAATGGCGCGCTGACTTTGAATCTGCGCCAGTCGCGTCAGCCCTTGGCCAGCAGCGACGCGTTTCTTCGCTCGCACTTTCTTGTTAATCAAAATGCGGTTGGATGTGAACTCGGCCAACAAGTCCTCACCATTGAGTTCAAGACGGCTGCCTTCTCCGTCCTGAGGACCAAGTACTTCAACCGCGTCCTTGGACATCAGGCGTTTGGTTTGCGAATCGTAGAACAACGACTCCGTTTTGAACACATAGCCATTTGACGACTTAGTTTCGACCTTGCCGCGAATCCAAATGTCGTTTCGATCGGGATGCACGCCGCCGGCCCGACCCGTGACAACATAGGTGGCACCATTGCTCGCAAAGAATCTGACGCGCACAACTTCGATCGTCCACTCGGGTGTATCCTTGGGCTTGACGGCCTTCTCCGCCCAAAGTTCCCACTCCTTGCCTGTGGGCTTGGCTTCGATCAGATGCAGATCACGCATGACCTGTCCGCCGGAGGAATCGCGCGGAAGCTTTTTTGAATCGACTCGCTTTCGCGAGCCTGACGGCGCCAGAGCGGCCCGAGTGACCTGACCTTCGTCGGGTAAGCCCAAGTCTCGCGGTGAGAGGATCAGCAACTGCACGACAACGACGACAAATAAGAGCGCACCGATCATGGCATTGCGGCGGCTCAGCCATTGTGCCGGGGTTCGGTGACGCGCGCGTTGAGAGGGCGGATTTGTCGAGTTCACATTCAAAGGTTAACACGCGCACCTCACGCATGGAACCTCGGCCCTCTCTGATGCCTCCGAGGCGACGCAATGCAAGGCCCGACAAGCGTCGAGTTCGCTTAGGTGATGCGCCGAATCTGCCGATACAGAAGACATGCAAGATCACAATGGCAAACGAAGTGAGAGCTCCGGAACGGCTAAGCCTTGGTTCGTGCATCGGCAAGGCACAGTCATGGGTCCCTACTCGACTGAAGAAGTTGAGAATCGGATGCATGCGGGACAATTCAATGCGGATTGCTGGGTGTGGGCTCGCGGCGCGAAAGAATGGTCGCCGATGGCGGAGTGGCAAGTCTTGGTCGAGCGTCAGGCGCAAGTGGATCAGTGGACGCAAGAGGCGCATCAGCCGAATTGGTATGTTGATTTTGGAAGAGGCGAAAAGCCGACGGGGCCGATCAGTCGAAATGAATTGGTCGCACAGCTGGTGAAGCTGAAGTTCGGTTCGCAACTCGAAGGCATTAAGCTTTGGGGAAGCGGCCTGAAAACTTGGACGCCCTTATTTGAGGTCACCGATATTCTCGATCTCGTCGGGATTTCGCGCCGTGAAGTTCCCCGCGCACCCTTGATGGGAGAAGTTGCGGTCACGCGCTCAGGGACCAAGAGCGACGCCAATGTCGTGAAAGCCATGAGCGTTTCACTCAATGGTATCGGCCTAAAGAATTGTGGCTTCCTGCGCACGGGTGATCATGTGCAGATCTCAGTGAAGAGCCATGAGCTCGCGCAAATTCTGCACGCCCAAGCGGTCGTGCTCTACGTCGGCAAGACCGGCGATTGCGGGCTGCGATTCACGGAAATCAGCGCCGAAGATCGCGCGATGATCGGTGATCACGTGCGACACTTCATTGAGTCCGATCTCGCCGCCGCTTGATCGCGCACGGCCACTCTCAGACCCTTGGATACTTTTGATTGCGCCCCGGGATGACGTCGGCGTTTGCGCTAGAGACTGTTGCTGTCTTTGCCTTCAACGCGCAACACGGCAAAGTTAATTTCACTTGCTCCGGCTTCGGTCAGCGTCCACATGACCTTTTTGACGGCGCCCGCACTGACGGCCTTGTCAGCTTGGAGTGTCACGCGTCGAAAGTCTTCGGGTTTGGGGGCAGCGCCTCGGGATTCCGCAACAACATTCTTGACCGCTCCCAAGCCTGACTTGGCCTTCTGCTCGACATCGCGAAAGGCGTCTTCGATTCGATCCTTCAAATTTTGAATGATTGAAGAGTCCTCGAGTGCATTGACTTCATCCAAGGTCGCGACCTGCAGCTTGTCGATCATGACCTTGCCGTTGGACACCACCACGACGATTGCGGGCTTTAATTCACGAACCGACTGAGCGTTTGGCAAGATCACTTCGTCGGAAAGCTCGATCACTTCGCCGGTCGTCTGGTAATTCTGGAGAAGAAACACGGCCAAGACCGTGAACATGTCGACCATCGCCGTGAGCGACAGAATCGCGACGACGCTGCGGCGAGATTTATTCGTGCGGTGATGACGGTCGCGCAAACCGGGAACTCGAATTGCCATAACTTTAGATCCTCCTCAGACCGCCGCCGCATGCATGTTCAAACCGCAATCCGTACCGAACTCAAACTCGAGACGCTTCTGTCTTCAGGCTCAATCTTCCGCTTCAGTCGTCGCCACCGAAACCGCAACAAACCCCGCTTGTAGGAGCGTGTCCATGCCCATGATCAGCTTGTCATAGGGAACTTCGTTGTCGACGGTGATCGTCGCATCTGTTTTGTCTTTGTAGTTGTTGCGAACCAAAGCCAATCGCTTATTGAGTTCGGTGACATCCCACTCGTTTCGAACTTTAGGGAAATTGAACTTCTCGGTTCCGACGATGAGCCGAAAGCCCGCGTTCTTCACGTCAAGTCGAAGAGCGATGTCGGCCGTACTCGGGGGAGGAGGCACAACCTGATCCGTCGTCTTCTTGCCGTAAATTGAACTTCCCAATTGAATCATGGACACCTGGGTCCAAACCGCGGTGATCAACAAGAACGTGATCAGCACGCTCATCAAATCGATGAACGGAATCAAGTTCACGTCGACATTCGTACTGCGCCCGCGGCCGCTCTCTTCGACCTGTGCCATGATCTCGACCTCTTAGTCTTTCATTTTGTCGCGATTGGCGACCACGAGGTTCATCATCGACATGCTCGATTCCTGCATATCGTTGATGAGTCGACCGATTCGAACTTGGAAGTAGCCGTAGAACAGAATCGCCACGAGGGCGACCATCAGTCCCATCGCCGTACAGTGGAGGGCTTCCGAAATACCTTTGGAGAGCAGCATGGCTTTCTCAGCGGCGCCGGCCTTCGACACACCTTCAAACGAAGTGATCATACCGAAGATCGTACCCACGAGACCCGCCAGTGTGGCGAGGTTACCAAACACTGCCAAGAAGGACGTCCATCCTTCAAGTCGAGGTGTTTCTCGCAAAACGGCCGCGTCCATTGCGACTTGAACTTCTTCATCCGCACGGCCATTCATGACCTGCACCAATCCGGCTTTGAGCGTGTTGGTGAGCGGCGCGGGCTTTGAATCACAATAAGTCACCGCTTGGCGAAGATCGCCTCGCAGAATCATGCCGAATACATGTTCGTTGAAGTCGGCTTTATCGACGCTCAAGGCTCGAAGCTGCAAGAAGCGCTCGAGAATCAATACGAGTGTCAGAATGCCGATGAAGGCAATGACCCACATTGCGGGTCCACCCACCTTGAAGGCATTGACGAAAAAATTGTGCGACTCGGTCGCCATGGCGGCGTCAAGTCCTGCTGCTGTTGTCGGTTCCACTGTTGCTCCCCCTGTCAGTTGACGATCTCGTCACTTCTCTCAATTTGAAAACACGAACGGATAGGCCACCGTGACCACTTCGTTCGCCGGCGGCTCCGGGAACCGCCAAGTCTTAAGCCGCGCCATCAAACAGTTCGCAACTTCGCGACTGCCCAATTCGTTGCTTCGAACTCCGGTTCGCAAGACGACGCCTTGCTCGCCGATGTCCCATTCGATCACAAGTTTACCGACCAGATCCGGCGTGCGGTTGAGCTCGCGCTCATAGCACTTCTGGATCGCTGTGAGGTTGGCGCGAATCACACGGCGAATCGCTTCCTTATCGATTGTGCCGCCCACTTCCGCGCCCTCTTGGCCGATTTGCACTTTCACTCCGAGCTTACCGATGCCGCCCTGACCCAAGCCTGAAGCGCCAGTTCCCGAGCCCAAAGAGCCGCGACCGCCGCGAACGCCTCGATCCAGCGCCGTTCCTGTTCCGCCTTGGCCAGTGTCGCGAATCGAAGATCCAAGTCCAGTGCCTTGACGATCTTCGTTCATGCCCGAAGCGCCCGTGTTCGCACCCGCGATGCCGGCGAGGGCTCCCGCTCCAGTTGTCGAACCCGCAATGCGATCATTCGCTCCGGCTCCGAATGTGGAGAAGATTCCCGACTTCGATGCGTCTTTAGACTTCGACTGCATTTGCGCGGCGGGCTTGTCTGTCGTCTTGATCGCTCCACCTTGCTTCACCGAAGTTTGCACGCGTGGCGCATTCTGATTTCGGTTCGGCGCGGGATTCGCGGCTTGGCCCGCAGGACGATTGTTCTGCGCGACCGTCGTGGCTTGCTGCTGACGAGGCACCACAGTTTGCTTCACCGGCGCTGGCGTCGCGCGCACCACCGGCTGAGGCGGCGGTGTGGGCTGCGGTTGCGGCGGAATTTCCACAACGGTCCGCACCGGTGTCGGTTCCGGCGGCGGTGGTGGCGGAGGCGGTGGTGTTGGCTTGACGATCACAACTGCCGTACGCAGCGGTTCATCAAGTCCAGCTTCGGGTGGCAAGGGCTGCGCGGGGATATAGAAATTTGCATAGAGACCCAAGACCGCCATCATCGCCAGCGACAAGATGACGCCGGTGATTTCAGAGTTCGTCAGATCAAAGAATGGCGCCGCCAAGGGTTTGGGAGACTCGGCCACATAGCGAACGATGATAGAAATGCCTTCACCCACATCAATTTTCGCAAGCTCACCTTGCTCCAGCGACAAACGCGTGAAGTTTCCGTCGCGCGTGAGGCGATTGATGCGTTGAAGCTCCGCCCACACCTGGACGGATTGACCTCGCATCACTTCCACTTCCATGTCCGGCAACATCGTCACGATCGCTGGAGAGCCGACTTTGACGACCGGAAGCTTGCGAATCTTCGCTCCCATGATCGGCACCGGCAGATCGCAACTGGGATGGCTACCGACGGTGACAACGTGCTGACCAGAAAAACTGCGTGTGGCGATGATTCGCTCTTTCCACGCGACGATCACCTCGATCACTGTGCCCTTAGTCGGCTTCACAATTTGGCGAATGTCGGTGTGGCGACTGGGTGCCGCGAAAGTGCGGTGCGCCTTCTTGCGCTTTTCAGCGCGAGGCAATCGACTTCGCGATGTCGGCACGGCGTGACCGTCTGTGCCGAGAGTTCCTTCCAAGACATTGACCACGGGTGTACCGGGAGCCGGCTTCGCTGTTGGCTCGGCAGGACGTTGCGGCGGCCGAGGTGCGGCACTTGCGGTCGGAGCGGAAGGCGTACTTGTTGGCGGTGTTGGCGCCGAACTTTTCGCCGGTGCTTCGCTCGCCGCTTGAGGCGGCGGCGCAGTTTTCGGCGGCGGAGCCGATGGCGGCTGTGGCGGAGGCATAACCGGCAAAGACGCGGTCACCGGCGGAGGTGCCGATTTCGGACGAGGCACACCGATGAAAAATTCAATGCGATAATCAGCGACCTCGATCACATCGCCGCTTTGCAGTTCGACATCCAAGACAACTTCGCTATTTCGCTTCGTACCTGTCTCCGAGCCGAGATCCGCGAGATACCAACGCCCGTCTCGCTCTTCGATGGCCGCATGAATGAACGCGACGCCATCGCCTTCCAACGGCAACTGCAAATCAGGCTGGCGACCCAACACAATTTGCGAATCGAGGAATTGCTTAACTCCGACCAAAGCACCAGCTTTGTGGACGCGAAGTACAATAGGCTGTCGAGAGGATGTCGCTGAACTCAATTTCCACTCCCCCGGCCCGATTGGCGGCCCACGTCTTCAGCGGTCTTTCGCATCTCCGGAAGAAAATTTTCCCGCAGCTTGAATAAGCGACGCGAGTTATTCATACGGTTTTGCAACACCACGAAGAGATCAGGCTTAGATCGCTGACCTTCGATCAATTCGTTCTCAAAACTAATCTGCGTGCGTTTTGATTTTTTGGAGTTGTCTTGTGTTTGCGCGTCCGCCGACGCCGAAGCGCCCACCGCAACCGCGATGCTCGCCCAGATTGTCATCAGTCCTAAAACACGCAGGAGCATGAGCAGCTGTTTGCGCTTCAGCCGATTCACTTGCATCCCATTCGTGCTGTTGCCATTCTGCGGATCGCTTCGATGCCCAAACATGCTGCCTTCATAACTCGCGAAACTTCGCGGCTTAACTTCCACGTTCCGCCCGACGTTCAAGTTCGTCGGCTCGGTTCAAGATGTCCTTCTTTTGAGTCTCAAGGAACTTCACACGTATCACAAGCTGTAGCCCTTCTTTGGGCTTGTTGAGGTTCTCGATCAAGAGACCCGCATAGGCGAGGAGAAGTCCAGGATCCTTCGGGAAACGTTTCTCCGCTGAACTGAACACAGAGTCGGCTTTTGAAAACTGACCTTCAGCTTTCAAAGCTAGACCATAGTTGGTCGCCGTTGAGGCATCTTGTACGCGGCCTGACCAAGCCTTTTCCAAATGCGGCAACGCCTTTTTCCAATCACCACCGCGAGCGTAATACCAACCCATGTTGGCATTGACCTCGGGATGACGAGCGTCGGCCTTCAAGGCGCGACGCCAAGCGAGGATCGCACCAATCTCATCGCCCATCGATTTGCGGATCAGACCAAGATTGTTCAGTAGCGGAGCACTGTTTTCGTTTCGCTCAAGCGCGCGCGCCAAAATCAGCCCTGCCAATCCATGACGGCCTTGTCGCCAATGCCACATCGCGAGGGCGTTGAGTGTTTTTTCATCGAGCGGACTTTGCGTGAGGATCTTCGCGGCCTCTTCAGGCACCGGGCCACCCGAGCCCATGCGCAACGCTTGCCCCAGCGCTGCGTATTGCGAGGATTCGACAGGACGCGAGACGATTTCCTCTTTCGGAGCGGCTGGCGCAGAACTTTCTTCGGCGGGCTTTGGGGCGGCCGAGTCGGAACTCGAAGAGTCGGGGGAACTTGCGCACGCACTCATCAAAGTTAGGCCCAAGGCGCAAAGTGCCCCTCGACGCAAACTTCGCAAATCAAGTCTTGTGCAGGTCTTGGCGTTCATAACAAATCCATCCAATCGGCAACGTTGGAGTCCACGACCACGTCATGCAGAAATTGAAACTTAGGATCGGCGGCCGCAACGGCCTTACGTGCAATCGACGACCACTCCGTATAAATCTCAAACTCAAGCGAGCGCTCCACGGCGGCTCGATACGAAGTCATCGCCTCGCCCTTGTAACGATCGGCTTCGACCTTGATCAACTGGCGGTATTTTTCGCCGTCTTCTGCGGAAAGCCCTGTGGGAGTTGGGATTCGCTCGAATTTTTGCGCGATCAACTCATAGAGCTGCCCCGTGCTGGCCAGAGCTGCAATCGTCGATGGTGCGTGATCCAAGCGAATGATCTCTTTCATGGCGTCGATGTACTTCTTTTCCAAGGTCTTAACTTGCTTCGCCGCCGCTCCTTGCGATGCATCCGTGGTCCCGAAGCGAACTGCATTCAGCTCGGCCTTGATCGCCTGAGCCAAGTGAAATTGGCTTTCTCCTGAGAAGCGAACGGTTTCTTCGCGGGTCTTCAGTGGCGCGCGCTTAAACGCCTCCGCCACTTCCAAGAATCCTCTTCGAGCCGCGGGCCGTCCCGCGAGACGATCCGCCTCAGCAATTTGGAATGTTGACTCAATTCTTCGCGACTGCGAATTGCCACCTTGCTGCAGATAGGCGGTGTAGAAGTTGATAGCCTGCTTGCGATTGCCAAGCCGACTGAACATCTCGGCGATGGCAAAGAGCACCTCGTTGCGATCGGCGCGGCGTGAGTACTTACGATAAGCCTCGTAGTTCTTCATCGCCTCGCCCGAAATTCCGAGCGCATCATAAATCAAGGCCGCGTTATAGAATCCGTTCACCGCCGTCTGATTATTCAAATTCGCCTGCGCATAGGCCGCGTATTGCTTGGCCGCAAGTTCCATTTGCCCGCTGCGTTCATAGAGTTTCGCAAGCGAGTTTCTGGCGCGAGTCTGCTCTTCCTTCATTTGTGCGTCGGCCGCTGGCATGCTGAGAACAGCCAAGAAGTTTCGGATCGCACCCGTGGTGTCGCCGGATTTCTCTAAATTTGAGCCCGCCCGCATGCGAGCCGCCATTCTCAACTTCGCATCCTTCGTGGATGCCGCAAATTCTTCGAACGCCTTGGCGGCCTCGGTCGCCTTGTTGGCCTTCTCCAGATCCTGCGCTGCCACATATTGGGTCTTTTCCAAGCCATCGCGAATCGACTTTCCAAACGCAGAGGCTGCAATGGCTGGAATCGCCAGAAACTCTTGGGCCTTCGCGATCAGCTTCGCGTTGTCTCCACGGGCCTTGTAGATACTCAGAATCGCGTCGCCTGCGGCCTGGCCATTCTTTGAGGCCGGAGCCTGGCGCAAGATCTTCTCGAAAATCGGCAAAGCCGAATCGAATTGATTGAATCCGTAATAGAGAACCGCGAGCCTTCGTTCGATATCGGCGTTGCGCTTTGAGCTCGGATAAGCCGCCATGTAGCGTTTCGCCGACTTCTCGAATCGATCCACCTCAGGATCCAAAGGAATGGGTTGCGTGGAATTGCCTTTGCGTTGATCCAATGCCGTGGTCGACGGCAACAGCTTCTCCCGAGCGACAACCGCATTGAGCATCGCCTCTTCGCGATACTTCATGCTCTCGGCCGACCCGCTGCGCTCCGCGACGGTGTCGTAAAGTCGGGCGGCATCCGCATACTTACCCATGTCGAACATGAGTTCCGCATGGAAGAACTGCATCTCGGAGATCTTGTCGGAGTTCGAAAAGTACTTTTGGTACTGTTCGTAGGCCTCGGCAGCCACCTTTTGACTGAAGGGGGCGCGGGAGTTCTGCGCCGTCTGGTGCAGCTGCAAGACATGATTGCGCATGGTCGTCTCTTGGAGACGATTCATGTCGGACACCAACTTCTGATTCTTCTCGTTCTCACGATACCAAGGAGAGCCCGGGCCAAATCCTTCAAGCCATGCGTCCAGCTGCTCGCGGAACTTTCTGGCATCCAAAGTTTGGTAAGCAATCACGATGCGATATTGATATTCGGCCGCCCTCTCACTGACGGGGTTGAAACTGATCAGCTGTCGGAACAAAGTCGTTGCGGCATCCGCGATCCCCTGATCGCTCTTGATGAACGCCAACTGCTCAAGCATGCGGATCGCAACCTTTTCATCACCTGCCACACGCTGAAAGTCGTTGAAGGCTTGCGACACATCACCGACTTCGGCGTAGAAAGGCACGTAGTCCTTGAGAGCCTCGACACCTAGTCGGATCCGGTTGATGGCTCGACGTCCACCCGCGGATGATGATTCTTCTCCGGACTTCGCCATACGGATCACGCGTTCGAGATACTTGAGCGCGTCGCCAGTTCGCCGAATTCGGAACAAGCACCAAGCGGCTTTGTAGTAAGCGAAGCTGGCGAGGCGGGCGCGCTTGGCCTGAATGACCTTCTGATAATTGTTGAAGCCATTCTTCCAGTCTTCATTCTCAAAGTAGAATTCACCCAAAGCGAAATGCGACTCTGCAACGTACACGGAATCAGGATAGTTTCTCACCAATTGCTGATAGTACTGTTCGCCCTTGGTCGTGTTGCCCAATTCAAAGTAATTGTAGCCCAAGAAAAACAGCGCCTGATCGACTTTGGGGTCGCGAGGAAAATCGCGCAAAAACCATTCGTAGAGTTGAACCGCTTTACGGTTGTACTCGCGGGTTTTGGTCGTGTCCAAGCGAGGCTTCACGCGTGTTCGTCCGTCGAGGTAGTCTTTGACTCGACGATCATAGGCGCTTTGTTCGCGATATTCGACGAGCCGAGATTTCTCCACATAGCGCTCGGCAAGCCGCAACCACATCTCACCGCGCGTGGAACTGGTCTTGGACTTTTGCACCAATTTGAAAAGTGCGGCGATTTCTTGATCGAGGAGCTTTTCGTACTCAGCTTCTTTACCACCGCCCTCATAGAAGTCGTTGGTTCGTGGCGGCTTAATGTCCGTCAGGCTTCGTTGCACTTTGGGCTGATCCATTCGACGCGATTGCGGTAAGGCGCGACGCTGAATGCTTTCCGGTGATGATGAATTGGCGCTCGCTTTCGCGCCCGAGTTACGCGCCGGCTTGGCCGTCGCCTTGGCGCGTGTGGCAGGCTTTTTCGCCTTAGTCGTTTTCGAAGATTTATTCCCGCTCGACGACCTTTGCGCTTCGGCTGTGGGCGACGTCACCCAAATGAAAGCGCTCAATAACAAGATGGCAAGACTTGCGCGCCTCAGGCTTGAACCTCGCTCAACTGCAACCCATGACTTGCCCTTCATTGCTCCACCTTCCGCCCCGTGCTCATTCGCAAGCCTTCAAACCGACGTAGTGATAATTGCCAATCTCATCCAACCAGTATTCGCCCTTAAACGGCCAGTAGTCGTAGCCGTTCTGAATGTAGAAGGCTCGGTCTTGGCTTTGATCGACCTGATCGCCATCTCGCTCGATACCCTTGCCCGCGATCTCGCTTTTGACCTGCTCTTTTTTGCTCGACAACATATCCAGTCGAATCAAGTTCGCCTGTTCGAAGTGTCCGACCAGTTCACCTCGCAGCCGAGCCATGTGCTTCTTAGCCAGTTTACCAACCGCGATTTCCGTGGACTCAAGACGTCGCTCCACCACGCGTTTCGCGTAGCGGCCCACGCGCGCCTCGCGCCACTGCGAGGGAAGCGAATCGATTTTCTTGCGTTCACGTTCCAGGTTTCGAATGTACTCAAAGCCTCGGCGCACATCGCCTTCTTTGAGCACCTGCCGAGCGACGATGAAGGGAATTTGCAAATTGCGTCGTCGTTGGCGCTTGTACTCATCAAAGCGCTCATCGATTCGCCGAAGCTCACGGAACACCGTCACCGGTGCGCGATTGCCCGAGATCACGCCGCCCAAATCCCTTTGCACGGGTCCGTAGACACGCTCAAAGAGACCGAGCGTCTTCTCCATCTCGTCGTATCGACAAATATAATGATAGACGATGGCTCGCAGAAGAAGTGACTCAGGCTGAAAGAAGTCCTCGTAATAGGGTGAGTGCAGAGAGTGGAAGTTTGAAAGCGCCGAACGAAAGCGTCCGTCCTGCAAGTTAGCCCAAGTTGTTTCAAACAAAGCTTCGTGCCATTGCTCTGTGTCCCGCGGCACTTCCCGGTAGGCCTCGATCGACGATTCAAACATTTTTCGTTGATACAAAACGCGCGCGCGTCCCAACAAGGCATTCACACGATTGCGATCCGTAACCCCGCCTCGGACCGAGGACTCGGCAAGCCCCTCAAAAACTTCTTGAGACCTTTCCAATTGCCCGGCTTCCGCCAACGACAGAGCGAGACGATAGCGCGCGCGAGGATACAGCAAGGAGGTGGGACGAACACGGTTGAATTCTCGCGCCGCCTCCACATGATTTCGTTCGGCCGCACGCAACTCGCCGCGCCGGTACCAAAGCATGTCGCGATTCTCCGCCGGGAAATCGTCTTCTTCGATTTGCTTCACGGCATAGCGCAGAAGAATGTCACTCTCGAGCGCATCGGCGGCGACGGTCAAACGCTCGAGCGCCTGTCGCACATACTTGTTTTTGGCATTCACTTTACCTTGCGAACGGATGATCTCGTAGTAAGGGAATGCGGCGACTTGATGCAGACCGAGTTCCTGCAAGGTGCGGCCCAACAAAAACCTCAACTGCAAAAGTCTTTCCGCATTCTTCTCTCGTTCCGCCAATGTGTAGAAAATCCGCGCAGCACCCGCGAAGTCTCCTCGCGCCACAGCTTCGCGGCCTCGAGTTTCGTCAAATGCAGATCGCCGATCACCGCCCGTCGATCGAGCCGCTGCAGCCTGGCTTGATGACTGGGTCGTGGGTGCGGCCTTTCGAGCGGGTGTCGAAGTTCGTTTCGTCGTGCGCGCCGGAGCCGATCGCGTCGCCTTGGTCGGCTTGGCCTTTGTTGTCTTGGCGGTCTTTGGCTTGGTTGCGGTTCGCTTTTTTGTTCCAGAAGCCTGAGCAAGGAGATCGTCTTCAAACTCGATCTCCCCTTCAGCTCCGGCCCAAATCTCTCCGTCGGTCTCTTCACTCACCGACTCTAACCACTCGCCTTCATCAGCTTGTGGCAACTCGTCGATCATTCGCAAAAGCTCCAAACGCGCGTTGATCTCGGTCTCCGACAAGCGTGGAGCGCCGGCCATCTGCGAACGCAGAATCTCAGGAATCAAAACATCTGCCCCTGGAATCATCGAAGCTTCGCTCAAACCGCTCCCCGGTTTAACCGCAGCCTTTGCCGAGGGCACTGCTTGCATCATCAGGATTAGCGCCGCACAGAGGGAGCCCAACAAATACTTGGCACTTGGCAAGGCACGAGGCGGCTCGCCGCCACTTCGACGACGTAAGATGCCCACTTGCGCGACTGAGGGAACTCGCATCTTGATCATCGGTATGTCGCCTCCGGAAAGAAGAAACTTGCGCCAAGCGTGATGAGCAAATTGTTGTAGTTTCCGGACTGAGTAGCGCCCGTGACTCCCGAGGTCGCCGAATAGAAATTCCAGCTGAAGTCCCAACGGAATGCCGATGACTTCGTGATCGCAAAAATTTGTCCGGTGCCGAGATGAAATGTCGGCTCGCTTCGGCCTTGGTTCGTGTTCGTCATGCCCATCCCGCCTGAAAAGTACAGATCGAAGGGCGTGATGCGCTTATTCAACCAAGTCATTTTGCCGTAGACCGGCGTCCACTTGAAGTCCAAGCCGTAGTAACTCTTGGGCGTCACAAAGTTCGTGGTCGTCACACCTCTTCGGTCGCGAAGATCTGAGGTGACTTGTCGCTCCGTCGTCGTGAGTAAAAAGCTGACCAATTCAATTCCGTAGCGCTCTGAAAACGAATAGCCGATCCGCGCGCTCAAGCCAAAGCTCGAGAAGAACTTGTCGTTCAAGATTCCGTTCATGCCGCCATAGGCCTCAAAGCGCTTGGTCTTAGGAAGGAAGCGCTTCTGAATGACAGCGACGTCTTTGAATTCTGAGAGGGTCGCAAGGTCCGCGACGTCTTTGATTTCTTTTTCATCTTTCGCCGGCGCGGTCTTGGAGTCGTCAACCACCAGCGTCTCTTCTTCCTTGGTAAAGAGCTGCTCGATGGCGTCCATATTCTGCTCTTCTCCAGGAGGAGGCGGCGGCTCTTCATCTTGCGCCCAAGCGGAGAATGCGAAGCAACACATGCCCACACTCAAGATCAATACTCGAAATGGAGCGCGGGCATCTCGAAAAGCCCGTGGCGCCCAAGACGTGAGCCAACGCAAATTCGATTTGTCCAAGATCCAACGCAACATGCGTCACGCACCTTTCGAGCTGAAGTTCCAAGATGAGCGAAGTGCGGCTCGTTTCAATATGATAACGAATTGGTCGCGAGAGTGTAGCTTCACGCGCCAGCTGGACGTGTAAGCCTAGACTCGACGTTTGTCGCGCGAAGTGTCTCGCTCAACATTCCGAGCGGCTCGAAGCGCCCCGAAATGAATTTTGCTTCATGCTGCGACTCAAGCTCATGAAGCGTGAAGAGATCGAAAGAATCGCGAGCACCTTTAGAATGCGGGCAACGCGTAGCTCAGACCCGCCGTGAGAAAGCCTTCGATGAACACGCGATTGCTAAACGCGCTTGAAGGCTGCGGCTCAAACTTATTATCGAGACGAATCGATGTCGGATCTGGACCTTGGTAGGCCAACAACCGCAGGTCAAAGCGGAATGACATGTTCTCACTGAAGTAAAACTTCTGCCCCAGTCCCACGGTCAACAATGGCTTTTGCACATCGCCCAGTGTGATCATGCCCGCACCAGCCAAACCAAATAGATGCAAATTCATCACCATCTCTTTAGACAAGGAGATCTTGCCGTAATACGCCGAGTACTGAACGTTGGCGATCGCAATGGCCTTGGGCGCGGGAGCGTACTGCAGATTCGCATTCACCGGCGGATTCGTATTGGGAATGGGGTTCAACTGACTGGCCTCGCTCGAAAGACCCTGCATCTGCGTGTTATACATGAGTTGCGCGCCCCACTCTTCGTTGAAGTGGTAGGCCAAAGAAACTCCGAAACTCAGTGGATTGAAGAACGGCTCCGTCATCGCGTAACCGCCCTGCACCCCGAGCTCAAGCCGTGAAGCCAGCTCGACGTTGCGAGCTTTCACGCTCACGGGCTGGTCAAACACCGGCAGCACGGATTCTGTCGCCAATTCTTCTTCGGGAAAACGAATTCTCTCCTGCACCTGCGCCAAGGCGGGTGCCGCCTGCAAAAACGCCCCGAGCGCACCTGCCACCAACCAACTTCGCAAGCGGCCGGGATTTTGCCCAGAAGTCGGCCCGTGAGTTTGTCGGCGCAGCCGAATGGGTAAGAGCAAATGGCAAAGCTCCAACAGAGCGCCTTGGCCCGACTTAGCTGTCAAATTCAACTCCACCGAAGTCCTCTCGGCTCGCGGGACTTGATCAGCTTCATGGTGAGAACGAGTTTTGTGATCTGTCGATGCCGTACCCACGATGGCCCCCAATGAAACGTCTCGCTGATTCTTTGCAATCCGACCCAATTCAAATTGTCCGACTTGATCTGTCACCCATGCCACGTTCGCAATCGCCAACTCGGGGCGATCTGCACTTCGGCGCAAAATCCAATCGCAGACCTCGACAAGTAAATCCGTCGTCGAGTTCGCTGTTGTCGCAAGCCACGCGCAGTTGAGCTCTTCGGCATGCGCCTTGGCCTCGGCATCGTGAGCCGCTCCCATCAAGACGACTTCATATCCTGCTCGCCGAAGGCCGCGAATGCCCATATTGTCGCGCACGCTCCAGCCAAAACTTTCGCCGGTTGTGATTCCGGCCGGCCAAAGCACACGGCGCGCATCAATGAGAATGAGTTCGAGATGTTGAAGCTGACTGTGCGTCGCAAATCCTTGGGCGAACTCAAAATTCTCCGCGGTGTCTTGCGACGCCGATGAGTCACTCGCCTTAAATGGATTCAAAAGCTCCGGGCACATGCCCTCAGTGTGACGAGGCTTACTCGCCTGAGCAATGAAGGATGAAAGCTCGACCCAACCTTAGTCGAGAGCAAAACGATTCGAAATTCGCTCAACGCAACTTCGAAGCCAACAAGTCTTGGAGGTGCAAAAGCCCCACCGGGCGATGAGGGTCGGCAGAATCGCGCTGAACAACGAACAAAGTCTGAATTTTGAACTGCTCCATCATGAACAGCGCCTTCTCTGCAAGCTCAGCGGCGTCGACAGTTTTCGGCGCACGCGACATCAAATCTCGAGCGCGATCATCCAAAGGGTTCTGACTTTTCTCGAGGCGACGGCGCAAATCACCATCTGTCACCACGCCCACCAAGTGGCCCTTTTCATCAACGACCCCGGCCACTCCACGCACTTCTTTTTGCGTCATGACCGAAATCACTTCACGCATCGGCGTGTCCGCTTTGACCAACGGCAAGGCTTCACCGGCGTGCATGACATCCGCCACGCGAGTCAGCAACCGCCGCCCCAGCGCACCGCCGGGATGTAACTCGGCAAAGTCCTCGGCCTTAAAGCCCCGTCGCTGCAAGGCCGCGACAGCCAAGGCATCGCCCATCGCCAGAGTTGCCGTGGTCGATGCCGTGGGCGCTAGCCCCATCGGACATGCCTCTTCATCGACATGCACATCCAAAGTCGCAGTTCCCGCGCGTCCGAGCGTCGAGTTCACTTTGCCCGTGATCGCAATCAGCGGCACACCTTTACGAGTGCAGTAACGCAGCAGAGCTTCAAGCTCAGGCTGTTCACCGCCGTACGAGATCGCCAGCACCACATCACCCGTGCCGATCACACCAAGATCGCCATGCAAACCTTCGGCGGGATGGAGAAACACACTGGGGGCGCCGGTGGATGACAAAGTCGCCGCGATCTTTCGTCCGACCAATCCAGACTTTCCCATGCCCGTCACAACGATTTTTCCGCGACATTGCGTGATCAACTCGACAGCTTGGGTGAATGTTCCCTGAATACGGTCGCGAAGCGCCAGCACGGCACGCGCCTCAATTTCAAACACGCGCCGCGCCTCTTCGGCGTCACGACTGAGTGGACTCATCAGATCAGCAGGACTCGATTTCATAATCACGCTCACGGGTTCAGTTCAATCTTCGCCAACACTCCAGCAGTCTGAGCCTCACACGTTCGCGCGGCCTCGAGCTTCACGTCGAGGCGCCGAACGACGTCCCGCCTGACGATCTCGAGAGCGCGACGAATGTCGCTGTTTACGATGCGCCAGCGCCGCTCCGACGAAGCTAGAAAACAGAGGGTGCGGTGAAGTGGGTCGCGACTTGAACTCGGGATGAAACTGAACACCGACAAACCATGGGTGCGTCGCCAGTTCGATGATCTCAACAAGATCACGCTCTTCACAAACACCTGAAAGTGTCATGCCGTTTTTCTTAAACAGCGGCCGATACTTGTTGTTGAACTCATAGCGGTGGCGGTGGCGCTCGTAGATCAACGGCTTGCCGTAAATCTTTCGCGCCAAGCTCGAGTCTTCCAACGCACAAGCGTAAGAGCCCAAGCGCATCGTGCCGCCTTTGTCTTGAATGCCTCGCTGCTCATCCATGATGTCGATCACGAAGTTGCGGGACGACTTTTTGCTGCCCCCCAAGGCGAATTCACGCGAAGTCGCGTCGGGAATGCCGCAGACATTGCGCGCGAACTCGACCGCCGCCAACTGCATTCCAAAACAAATTCCGAGATAGGGAATGCGATTCACGCGGGCATGTCGAATCGCGACCATCTTGCCTTCTGCCCCACGCTCGCCAAAGCCACCTGGAACCAAGACCGCGTCGACATCGGCCAAAGCCGTCGCGACGTTGTCGTCCGTCAAGGTTTCCGAGTCCACCCACGAAAGTTCAACACGAGAGTTGTTGGCGATGCCGCCGTGAACCAAGGCTTCGTTCAACGACTTGTAACTCTCTTTGAGATCCACATATTTCCCGACCACGCCGATGTTCACGGCCTTCTCAGGATTCTTGAGCGTGCGAACAATCTTCACCCACTGCTCGATGTTGGGTTCGGAGGCTTCAAGACCCAGGCGACTCACCACCAGCTCATCAAAGCCTTGTTCATGAAGCATCAAGGGAACTTCGTAAATCGTCGAGCAGTCGTGCGCACCGATCACATTGTCGGGCCGCACGGAACAAAACAGACCGATCTTCGCTTTCACTTCGTTGGGGATCACTCGCTCGGAGCGACAAACCAAGAAATCCGGCTGAATGCCGATCTCGCGAAGCTCTTTCACCGAGTGCTGCGTGGGCTTAGACTTCAGCTCGCCGGCCGCCGCGATGTAGGGCACATAGGTGACGTGAATGAAGATCGAGTTCTCATGCCCCAAGTCGGTTCGCATCTGACGAATGGACTCAAGAAACGGCAAACTTTCGATGTCACCCACGGTGCCGCCAATCTCGACGATTGCGACTTCCGCACCTTGCGCGGCTTCGAACATGCGCGCTTTGATTTCATCGGTGATGTGCGGAATGACTTGCACGGTTCCACCGAGGTAATCGCCGCGACGCTCTTTCGCGATCACAGATTCATACACTTGGCCTGTCGTCACAGAGTTACTGCGCTGAACCGTGATCGACGTGAAGCGCTCATAGTGACCCAAATCCAAGTCGGTCTCCGCACCATCATCGGTCACGAACACTTCACCATGTTGAAGCGGCGACATCGTTCCCGGATCCACGTTGAGATACGGATCGAATTTCATCAGCGTGACTTTCAAGCCCCGCGCTTCAAGCAAAGTCCCGAGGCTTGCGGCCGTCAGTCCCTTACCGATCGACGACACCACTCCACCCGTCACAAAAACGAACTTCTGTTCCAGCGGCGCGACAGATTTCGCCGTGGTTCGTCGAATCAGTTTTCGCATTTCCGGCGTACCGCGAGCCTTGCTCTTGGGTGCCGAAGAGGACGACCGGCGTTTTCCTTGCGGGCGAGATTTCACCATGTGTTCACCTTGTGCCGATAGGCGATCGGGCGTTCAATAATGCCTCAATCTTTTCAACATCTTGAGGGGTGTCAACACCCCAGCTCTCCTGCGTCGTTTCGACCACTTGAATTCGCGCCCCGAGCCACAAGGCGCGCAATTGCTCAAGGCCTTCGAACTGCTCCATAAAACAGGGCGGCGCTGCACAGAATTCCCGCAAAAAGCGGCGTCGGTACGCATAGATACCCACATGTTTATAGACAGCTCGCCGATCTTCCCCTTGCGCCGATTCCGCGGGTTTTCGCGAAAATGGAATCGGATAGCGACTGAAATAAATCGCCTCGCCTTTCACATTGACAAGGATCTTGGCCGTCGTCGTGAGCGAAAGCGCCGCGCGATCCGCCTCCAGCCCCAGATCCAAGCGGCGGCCCAAAGTCGCCATCGATAGCTCCGCTCGATGATCAAACGCCCCGACCAAAGCATCTAAGGTTTCACCCAAAATCAACGGTTCATCACCTTGCACATTCACAACGATGTCTTCATCTCGCACGCTCGCATCGCTTTGAATCGCCGCCCAAATCCGATCCGTCCCCGTCGCGAGTTCACTGGGCGTCATCGCCACCGCGACACCTTCACGCCGCGCCAACTCCGCGATGCGATCATCATCCGTCGCGACAATCAAACGCGCCACTCGCTTCGACGTGCGCGCACCATCAATCACGCGCGCCAAGAGCTCGCGCCCTTGCAGTCGCACCAGCGGCTTTCCTGGAAATCTCGTGGAACCCCATCGTGCCGGAATCACCGCGACAGAAGCCATACTTCTCCTCTGCAAAAACTCTGGGCGCCAAAGCCAGCGCCACGCATTCAGAACACATTGCCGAGCGGCCAGCCTTCACCACGCAAGCGCGCCAAACTGTACCAAACGCCGAGCGCGAAACAGACCGCGAACAACAAAATCGCCAGTGCTGAGCCCATGAGTGCGGCCGCGAAACCGCTCGGGCCCTTGCCGCCGGCAAGTCTGCGCCAATACCAGATGTTGGCAAAGGTGACGGCGAAGATGAGCGTCAAGATGACGATCATGTCGAGGCCACCCAGTTTTTATAGATCCACGCTTCAAGCTCCACGATGCCTTGGCGCTGCGGGCTCGACACCATGAAGAGCGGTAGGCCTTTCGTGCTGGCTTTCAAGCGCGCCTCAGCTCGTTGCAATTCGGCGCGATTGAGTTTGTCGATTTTCGTCAACACCACCACGAGCGGGCGTCCGATTCGGGCCAAGAACTGCCCCAACATCCTTTCGTCGTCTTCCCAATCGCGACGAACATCCATCACCAAAATCGCACCGCGGACTTGTCCGCGCGCGGAAAGAAAATTTTCGATCATGCCCGACCATGTGGCCTGCTCGTCGCCGCTTCGCTTGGAGAAGCCATAGCCAGGAAAGTCGACCACGCGATACTGCCGGCCTTGATAAAAATTGATGAGATTCGTTTTGCCGGGCGTGGAGCTGATGCGAGCGACCTGTGCGCCGGCCCACGCATTGATCAACGAGCTCTTGCCGGCGTTGGAGCGTCCCAAAACGGCGATCTCCGACATCAGATCCGGGGGGCATTGGCTTATCTCTTTGGCTGAAGTCAGAAAGGTCAGTCGCTGCATGGGCAACAGCCTAGCACGCGGAAGGCTTGTCCGGAATCTCGGATTCGAGTTCCGACTCCCGGAGTGAGTGCGATCCCTGCGCCGCCAAACTCAATTGATTGGGCTCTCGCCGTAGAACTTCCGTCTCAGGACCTGGTGCCCGGCTTGCGTTCAGCGCCGGCCATGCCCAGCGATCCACGCTGAGCAACCCATGATTCGAAGCCCCGCCCACCGGCGGGCTCGCGACAAAAGAGGAGATCCAAATGCTCACGACACCCACGCCGCCAAAGCCAACTTCACCGACCACAAACGTCAGACTACCGGGTCTGCCGATCGAAGAGAGATTGCCACGTCCTGATCATCAGCGCGGTCTTTCGAATCGCGATGGCGGGACCGAAAGATGGCCGCGTCTGACCGAAGTGCCTGAGCGCGCTTATCTGACCGCACAAAACCCCAATCACAAGCTCGACACCGGCTCCATCGAAATCACCGGATTTCTTTCCATGGGTCGAGATCTCGACATGGGGCTGCAGCTGCAGTCCGACTCCGTGAGCCTTCGCCATTGTCGGATTGAGCGTCGCGAGTCCTCGGGCTGGTTCATTCGCGACTTGCAATCAACCAACGGCACCTACTTGAACGGCTCAAAAATCGGCGAAGCTCGATTGAAAGATCATGATTTGATTCAGGTCGGAGAGTTCAGCTTTTACTTCACGGAACTGCCTTGGCGCGCTCTTGAACTGAGCTCCAAATCTCCGATCTGGGAAGCCGAGCTTCGTCGCCTCCCGCAATTCGCCAAGACCGACTTCTCAGTGTTGCTCGTTGGCCCTTCAGGATCGGGAAAGGAAATTTTGGCCGAAGCCATTCACCGACACTCGCCGCGCGCCAAAATGCCGTTCATCGCCATCAACTGCAGCGCGCTTTCTGAGAACTTGATTGAAAGCGAACTGTTCGGTCACCTTCGAGGCTCTTACACGGGCGCGACTCACGATCGCAAAGGCGCCTTTGAAGCCGCTCGGGGCGGCACGCTGTTCTTGGATGAAATCGGCGACCTTCCCCTTTCGCTCCAGCCGAAACTCTTGCGCGCACTCGAGGCCAAAGAGATTCGCCCCGTGGGAAGCGATCGCTGCATCAAAACGGACGTGCGAATCATCGCCGCAACTCACAAAAACTTGAGTCACTTGGTGAAGCTTGGCCACTTCCGCGAAGATTTGTACTGGCGCTTGAATGTATGCTCCATGAACCCACCGGCGCTTCGCGATCGCATGGAGGATTTCACGGACTTGGTTTACCAATTCTGTCGAAATTATCGCGTGCGGCTTTCACACAACGCCATTGAACGCCTGCGCGAACACTCATGGCCCGGCAACATCCGTGAACTGCGAAGCGTGATTCAGCGGGCGGCGGCTTACTATCCGGGCCAGAGCATTCAACCTGAAGATCTCTCCAACATCATGGAGCCACGCCTGTACCCTGAGGTGATGCCACTGGCTGATTCCGTCAGCTCATCCAGCCACCCAGGATCGGCCGGTTTGAACTCGGCACCGGGGGTCGGTCAAAACGTGATTCGCGAAATCGAGCGTGAGATGATCATTCGGCGCCTCACAGCCAATCGCGGCAATCAGCGAAAGACAGCTCAGGATCTCGGACTTCCGAAGTCCACGCTGCATGATCGACTTCGCACGTATGGAATCGATCCCAATCAATTTCGAATCTGACTTCTTCGCTGGAGCGCAGTGAATTCCTTTGGACAAGGACGTCCAAGGCTGCGTTCTCTAAGTCTCGTCAGGATTGAGCACGATGGTTTTGATGTAAACCCGACGGACTTTTCCTTGCGTGAGGAGATTGTTGAGATCACGCCGAACCAAGAGCTTCATCTTTGTCTTTCCCGCCTCTTCCGCCAACTCGGGGTAAGTCATGCCTTCAATCGCGCGGGCAACTGTATCGCGAACTTCGATTTCTCTGTCCTTCAACTCGACGGCCGTCTCGCGCCGATCCGATTGTAGAAACAGGTCCACCAACGCCATCGGCACGCCCCGACTCTCAGGCGTACGCGCGAGGTTCACGATCACACGCTCAAGCAGCACAATGAACTCGGGGTGCAACAGCGGATCGTTGAAGTCTTCGAAACTCGCGCCAGCCCGAATTTCAAACTTGCGATCGGCGACGTCGGACATGGCTCCGATCCAAGGGCGCTTTGAAGGTGGCAAAAGTTGTTCATCGAGCATGCGAAGCACGATCCAACCGGCGAGTGCCGTCGCACCGAGCGCGCCGATGACGGCCAGCTTTTGTTGTGCGGAGAGCGCGGAAAAATCGCGTCGAGCTCGCTCCACTCGATCGATCGTTGCCCGAAGAAGCTCACGGAGTTTTTGCACAAGTAGCTGAAGTCCCGCGATCAGCGCCGCTCGCCCTTCCGTCTTGAGATAAACGAACAGCTTTGCAAACTTCTCGCGACACCAACGCCACAGATCGGCGAGTCGATGTTGCGCTCGCTGGCGCAAAAACTTGATTCGATCGCGAAGCGTGAGGCCGCGAAGGTTGGCCACCACGAGGTCGCGGACCTCAGCGTCGGACTCAAGCGGCGCGATGTCGGCCTCTGCCGACAAGCCTTCTTGGGCTTCGCGAATTTCTTTGAGGCTCGCCGCGAATTCAGGCGAGCCTTCGCTCAGCAAGGAATCCAGCTGATCATCATCAAGCGGTCGCGGCTGCTGAGCCGCAGGTTGCTCATCCGAGGCTTTGCTTGAGGTGGCTGGGGCGGAATTTTTCTTCTCGCCTTCCTTCTCGCCGCCACCGCCCTCACTCGACGGAGGTCGAGATTCCGAAATCTTCGGAGCAGGAGTGTTCGAGCCGAGATCTCGAACAATATCTTCGAGATTGATGAGGTCGCCGCTATTTTGCTCATTCGACATCGATCACCAACTCCAAGTTACCCGATCTCGCGCTCAGGCCCGTACTTCGACTTGCGTCCCGACACCCACTCATGTTGCCACGCGAAAGCTGATCGAGACAGCGGATTTCAACAATCTCTCAGTGGCTCACACAAAGTCTCGACTCAAATTGAGATGCCGAGCGGCCGATAACGAAGAGTGCCGTCATAGGAAGATGGGGGGCCAAATGCGAAAGTCGGGATGGATTTCGACGAAGGTCTTGGTGATGAGAGCCTGCGCCTCACTTGCACTCTTGTCGTTGAGCTCTTGTGCTTTCGTACAAAGATCGCCGGGCTCAGGCTACGCCTTTCGCGAACAAGAAGAGGCCTTTGGCACGCAGTCCGTCCAAAAAGACCGCGAGCGAGAGTTCGCCGCCAAAGCGCAAATTGAGCTGGGCGGCCGTGCGGACTCAAGAAGTTTGGAGAAGCGACAGCTCTTGCTCAAGGCGGAGCGTCGGCTTGAAGGCAAACAAGAGCGTGAGCGCTACTTTGAGGCGAAGCCTTATCTGCGATCGGATGATGAGCGACTCCACTACTTGAACTTGGAATCCAGCGTGGCGCGCGAACGCTTTCTGTCCGCTCGCAAAATCGGCGGCGAAAAGATCGACCACCCGCCCGACGTGCAAATGCTCATCGGACAAAATGACATCATGTTGGGGATGACTCGTGCGGCCGTCCGCGACTCTTGGGGCCCGCCCGATGAGGTGGAGGTCGCTGGACAACCCATGTATGGCAACGAGCGATGGCATTACACCGAACAAGTGACTTCAAGTGAAGGCTACGCGACCGAGCGACGAATTGTGATCTTTGAAGCCGGTCGAGTTGTCGGCTGGGAAACCAACTGATCGCCCACTTCCCCATCTTTGATTCAAGAGTGAGCTGAGTACCAATCCGAGCCGCTCCCTGTGTTCACGACGAGAGGAACCTTGAGCTGGTGAGTTTGAGTCATAGCCAGCACAGCTTGAGCTTTGAGCTCGGCCAGCTGATTCTCGGCGACCTCGAACACGAGTTCGTCATGCACCTGAAGCAGCATATGCGCCGTGGAAAGTTTTTGCTCGCGAAGCCGCACATCGACGTCGATCATCGCTTTTTTGACCAAGTCACTGGCTGCGCCCTGAATCGGAGCATTGATCGCGGCGCGCTCGCCGAACTTCTTCACCGCCGGCATTTTGGCCGAAAGCTCGGGCAAGAAACGTCTTCGACCAAACAGAGTTTCGACATAACCATGCTTTTGCGCGAACTCCACGGTCTCCGTCATGTAGTCGCGAACGCGAGAAAATTTCTGGAAGTATCTGTCGATGATCTTCTGCGCTTCGCCTCTTGGAATACCGAGATTCTCGGCGAGGCCAAATGCGCCTTGTCCGTAAGCCAAACCAAAATTGATCGCTTTGGCGCGACGACGATGTTCGGGCGTCACTTCGGCGAGCGATAATCCAAAAACTTCGGCGGCGGTCGCGGCATGAATGTCATGACCGGCTTCGAAGGCCCGAATCAATCCGGGATCACCACTCACGTGGGCCAGAATACGCAATTCAATTTGCGAGTAATCGGCGCTGAGCAATTTCCCGCCCGCGGGCGCGATAAAGGCATGGCGCACGCGATTACCGCGCTCGGTGCGAATGGGGATATTCTGCAGATTCGGATTGGTGCTGGACAGTCGACCCGTGGCGGTCAAAGCCTGATTGAAGGTGGTGTGCACGCGACCATCTTCAGCCCGCAGTAGGGGCAAGGCGTCCACATAGGTGGATTTGAGTTTGGCAGCCTCGCGCCACTCCAAGACTTGTTGCGCGATGGGATGATCCAAGCCTTCAAGCACTTCGTTATCCGTGGAAAATCCCGTCTTGGTCTTCTTGCCGGGCGGTAAACCCAACTTCACGAAGAGAATTTGCGCCAACTGTTTGGGACTGCCGACGTTGAAAGTCTCGCCCGCGGCCTCGTGAATTTGCTTTTCGAGTCGCTGCAAATCTTCGGCGAGCTCGGCGGACTGCGCCGACAAGATTTTCGAATCGACCAGAATCCCGTGCCGCTCCATGCGGTACAAAATGGGCACCAAGGGTAACTCGAACTGCTGCAAGATGCGCAGCCCGTCCCATTGCTTGAGCCGCGCTTCGAGCACGCGGCGAAGAGCGAAATGAAAGCCGAGAAGCTGCGCCGGCGTCGCAAAGTCAGGAAGCGACTGACCGATTTGCTTTACGAAAAGTTCGCGCTCAAGTTCCACTTCACGCGCGCGATCCACGTAGCTGGCGAGCTGCGCATCCCAAGCCACATGGAAATCCGAAAGTCCCAAGTGATGAGCCACGGACTTCACATCAAAGCCCGAAAGCCGTCGGCCGCGGAGTGCCTCGGCGAGATTTTTCGGATCGCCCTCGAGCGTGTACACCGACTTCCCGTCGCCCAGGTAAACTCCACGCTCGTTTCGCATCAACCAAAGCTCTTGCTTTGGATCAACGCTCGCCAACTTGGAGGCGACTTCTTCCGTTCGAAGGCGGGCTTCTTCCCAGAAGGGGCCCGGCTCGAAGTCCGAGCCTTGAAGTGAAGACATCGAAGATGCTGAGTTTCGCTCGGCTTGATTCGCTATGGGCTCGGCACTCAACGGGCCTGCTGACTTTTGCTCAGCGGTCAGCATGCTGCTTTGAGGTGCGGGCTTTACGAAGGGCTTGGCCGAATCGGGCACGGGTGCCGGAGGTGGCTTTGGCGTCGCGGGAGTTGCGGGCACATCAGTCGCTTGGCCAAGAAGTTGTCGGGAAATGCTCTTAAATCCCAGTTCATCGAGCAAAGCTTGTAGTTCGGGTCGATGAATCTCCTTGAGGCGAAGCTCTTCCAAAGATTGTACGATGGGAAGATCCGTAACGATGGTGACGAGCTTCTGCGAGAGAAAGGCTTCATCCCGGGCTTCGCGAAGTTTGCGCTGCGTACCCTCGGGCTTAATTTGCTCAAGGCGAGCGTACACTTCTTCGAGCCGGCCATATTCATCGAGAAGTTTCACGGCACCTTTTGGGCCAATGCCCGCGACACCGGGAATATTGTCCGAGGAATCGCCGACGATCGCCAGGTAGTCGATCATTTGCTCGGGCCACACGCCCCACTTTTCACGAACCCCCTCGCGATCTAATCGCAAATCCTTCATCGTATCGTAGAGTGTGATCTGTGGACTGACGAGTTGGCCAAAGTCTTTGTCACCGCTGACGATCACGACGTCGCAAGCCTGCGCCTCGCCAAAGCGAGCCAGCGAGCCGATCAAATCGTCGGCTTCGTAGCCTTCCTTCTCAAAACAGGCCACGCCCATGGCTTCCGAAAGCCGCCTGAACCAAGGCACTTGCGGCACCAAGTCTTCGGGCATTTCACTTCGATTCGCTTTGTATCTTTCATCCAGCGCCTTACGAAAGCTAGGCGTCGGAAGGTCAAAGCAAAAGGCCACGTAGTCGGGCCGGATTTCACGAAGCAGTTTTGTGGTCATGCTGAGAAATCCGTAAATGGCATTGGCCGGCTGGCCCGCGGGAGTTGTCAGCATACGAATCGCGTAAAAGGCACGAAAGTAAAGCGCACTCACATCGACCAGATAAAGTTGTGGGCGCGATCGAGACATTCGCTCAACCGCCGTGGCCGTTGGAGGCTTTGCCAGGGCGAACATCGGCGAGACGCTCTTCGAGCTCGTCGAGATCATGAGCTTCGATCTGCGTGAGTTTGAACTCGGCCATCGCCGACTCGGCAATCGGCCGCAGGCGCGTGCGTTCGTTGAAGGCCTCGGACTGATGGGACATGCGGAACAAAATTCCGTGAAGCTCGACCGGTACGGTCGCGCGATCGCTTTCCCAATTCGCGACATCTTCCCAGGTCACTTTGCGACCCGAAGCCGATTGCGGTTGCAAACGTCGCGCGAAGTCGGCTCGGCTCAAGCCCAGACCGTGTCGAAGTTGAGAGATCCAGCGCGCCGAGAACTGCGGTAAGTGATCGAGAGCCTGAGCTGTGGGCTGTGAGTTTGAGTTTTTGCTCATGCAAGTCTCCCAAGTCGAATCCAGTTTGATGGTCCGCGATGCGTGGGAGAATTTCACCCTAAGCGCTCGGTGTCACGCAAGCTTGTCCTGCGGCAGAGCGGGCGCGGAACTAGCGAGATGCGCGGGTCGATGGCGAGGTCGATCTCGACTGAGATGTGGCGTTCGTGGCCGCGGGAATCGGCACTTCGCTTCCGGAAAAAATGAAGATCAAGTCGCCTTCGCGAACAAGGTCCAAACGCTCACGCGCCATTTTCTCGATATAAACTGGATTCTGCACGGCTTTCAGTTGGCGTTGATGATCGGCCACGCGCGCTTGCAGCTGCGCGATTCGCTCACTGAGTTGTTGAGCGTCGCGATTGAGCGCCCATATTCGATAGAGCGTCCCGTCCAACAACATCAGTCCACCGACTACAATCAAGGTCAGAAGCGCGACCCGCCATGGATGCTGAAGTGCTGTGCGGAAGTTTTCGATCCAAATGCGCATGACCCCTCACAAATCGCTTTCAGTTTGCGATTCGCGTCGGAGTTTGTCGAGCGAGCATCGGCTAATTTCAAGCCTCGACTTTGATCGGGCCTTCACGCGAAGAGCGACTCGACCGGTGTTTATCCGAGAAGGCCGCGGAAAGCCTGCGCGCCCCAATACTGCGCTGAAGCTCCCAGGTCTTCCTCGATGCGCAAAAGCTGATTGTACTTCGCTGTGCGCTCGCCTCGGCAGAGACTTCCCGTCTTGATCTGCGGACAAGACAGCGCCACCGCCAGATCCGCGATCGTGGCATCTTCGGTCTCACCAGATCTGTGCGACATCACCGTCGCCATCTTGTGAGCCGTGGCCAAGCGAACCGCCTCACAGGTTTCAGACAGCGAGCCGATTTGATTCACTTTGACCAACAAGGCGTTGGCCGCGCCCTCTTTGATTCCGCGCTGCACGCGAGTTGGATTGGTGACAAATAAGTCATCACCGACCAATTGCAGTCGTTCACCCGTTGACTGCGTGAACTTGATCCATGACGCCCAATCGTCTTCCGAAAATCCGTCTTCGATGCTGACCAAAGGAAAATCTTTGGCCCAACTGCGATAGACCTCGGCGAGCTGTTCGCCCGTCAGACTTTGTCCTTCCCAACGATACTTGCCGCCCTCGAACAATTCCGTCGCCGCAACGTCGAGCGCAAGAAACACATCGCGCCCAGGCTTGTAGCCCGCAGCCGTGATGGCTTCGCTGAGTAATTCCAGCGCTTCACGATTGTTCTTCAGCTTGGGCGCGAAGCCACCTTCGTCACCCACACCTGTAGCGAGACCCTTTTTGGAGAGAACCTTCTTGAGAGCATGAAAGACTTCCGAGCCCGCGCGCAGGGCTTCGCGAAACGATGGCATCGACACCGGTACAATCATGAACTCTTGCACATCAAGGCCGTTGTCCGCGTGTGCGCCGCCGTTGAGGACGTTCATGAGCGGCACCGGCAATCGCGTGGCGTGCACGCCGCCGACATATCGATACAGCGGCTGACCAAGTGCTCGAGCGGCGGCCTGAGCGCACGCGAGCGAGACGCCGAGAATCGCGTTCGCACCCAGTCGCGCTTTGTTGGGTGTCGCGTCCACCGACAAAAGTTTGGCGTCGATCTTCGCCTGCTCCGTGACCTGCATTCCGCGAAGCTCGGGGGCAATGACTTCGTTGACGTGACGAACTGCGGTCATCACGCCTTTTCCCATGTAGCGTTTGGCGTCGCCGTCGCGAAGCTCAACAGCTTCGTGAGCGCCTGTCGAGGCCCCGCTGGGAACGGCGGCTCGGCCATAAGCACCGCTGGCGAGCATGACATCAACTTCAACCGTCGGATTTCCGCGACTATCGAGAATTTCCCGAGCGTGGACGGCCGTGATCGCTAAAGCTGAGTGGTGGGGCGTAACTTGCGTCATAGTCGAACTCCTGCTTCAGGCTTCGCCTGGGATTTTTTGGTCGATTTCAATTGTCGCGCGGTGGACGCCTTCAACTTCGAAGTCTCCAAACTGGGGCGAGACTCTTGCGTGAAAGTCGGCAAGAACGTCGCTTCGGACGGAAGCGTTTGCGGGTTAAGCAACGACGTCTGGCGAACGCCTTCGTTTCGTGAAGATTGCGGGTGAGCTGAACGCGTCTCTGCCATCAGTTCAAGGCCGCCGAGGACAACTTGCGCGCCCCGAGGAGCTTGCCACGGCGGGGACACCGCGGAGTCGCTGGAGTCCGTCTCGCTCACTGACGAAATCGCCGACTCAGTCGGCGATTGGCCTTGCAAGATCGCAACAGCGAGACGCGTGCACTCGGTGGCCTCGTGCTGAACTTTCTCCCAACCCAAACGGCGATGCAGAGTTTCGATCTCCGGTGCACGCACGCCCGGGCGACTGAGCAAGGTCACCATCTGCTGCGCGCGAGCGAAGTAGTCGCTGAAGCGATACACTTCGTGAAGCGCAGCTCGCAAGCGATCTTCGCTGTGCGAGGATGCAGCGGTTGAGCCCGGCCCAGCCTTCGGCAAAGGTGTCTGAACAGAAGACGGAGCTGAAGCTTGAAGCAACTGCTGCTCCAGCTCTTTCACGCGAGCCCGCGCGACTTCAACCTCGCGCTGTGAACTGGCAAGATCCGCCAATATGGTGCGCGCCAATTCAGGACTGAGCACCGGCTCGGTCAGCCCCGACTGAGGTGTCGCCTCAAAGCCCACCTGGCGATCAGACCAATCGATCAAAACTCGATCGCCGATCCACTCGACATGCGCGTGCGGCGCATGCGCTCGACCACTGCCAATGAATTCCGGCAGCGCTTCCAACACAGCTTTCAAAAAGCGCGCGGAACGCGGGAATCGATCGACGGGAAAATCGAATCTGAAGCTGACGCGAGATTCACTGCGCTCAAAAAAGCGTGGAGGCGACATGGGCGATACGAATTGGCCGAGGAAGCGTTCGGGTTGCGCGTAAAGTTCGCGTGGATGCGGCAAGATTCGCAGCACGCTGTCGAGCGCTCCCCATGCTTTTAAGCGCGGCGACTCATGTCCCAAGCGCGTAAAGTAATCACCGCTGACCTCATGCAAATGCAGGCCGCGCTCAATCTCTTCGAGAGTCCCGAGGACGCTCTCAAGCTTATCGGCCTCGAGCCACTGACCCGGATCGCGCAAAAATCCAATCGACCAATCAAAGCCGTCGTAAAGCGACTCCATCGGGGCGCCTCGGCGCTCAAGATCCCGAAGGGCCGTGTGCGTAATTTTACAGCTCAAAAGATAGGGTGAATTCACGCCCCCGCGAAGTTAGTGGAGGGCTTCCGGGTTCGCAACCTTGCTGGCTCCGAATCTCGGAATTGCCTTGGGAATGAGGCCTTGCGTAGGGATAAAATGCTGATGAATTGAGCAGCTGCCGCCAATTCATGGCGGCCCATCGCGTTAAGCTGCTGAACGCATGAATTTCGAGCGCGGAAATGGAATGCGGTTGTCTTCGATTTCTTGCATGAAAGTCGGCAAGACACCTGTGGGCTCGATCTGCCCGGAAAGCTTTCCGTCCGGTGCGCGCACGAGGTTTCGAATCGCATAGATTTGCTGAACTTGATAGTTGCCGTCGTCATCCAAGCCGGTGACCTCCGAGATCTCCGTGATGCGACGTGAACCATCTGACAAGCGTGAAATCTGAATGACCAAGTCGATCGCTGCGGCGACTGAGTACTGCAGAGCCTTCTCGGAAATTTTGGCGTCGGAACCCATGGCCAGCGACTCCAAGCGCACGAGTGCGTCGTTCGCCGTGTTGGCGTGAATCGTGCCGAGACAGCCTTTGTGTCCTGTGTTCATCGCTTGAATCAACTCTAAGCCTTCTGCGCCGCGAACCTCGCCGACAATGATGCGATCAGGTCGGAGGCGAAGCGATGACTTGAGCAGGTCGCGCATCGTCACTTCAAACTCACCTTGTTCGTTCGCCATGCGAGTTTCAAAACGCACAACGTGTTCGTACTCGATGGTCAATTCGCACGCGTCTTCGATCACAATGATGCGCTGGCCTTTAGGAATACGAGAACACAAAAGTCCCAACAGCGTTGTCTTACCGGAGCCGGTACCACCGCTGACGAGAATGTTTTTACCAAGGTACATGCAGATCTCGAGAAAGTTCGCGCCATCCGGCGTGATCGCACCGAGCTTGATGTAGTCTTTGAAGTTGATCTTGGACTGCGTGAATTTCCGCACGGAGACGACCGCGCCACCCATGCGTGACAGCGGCGGGATCACGGCATGAATACGCGAGCCGTCGGGAAGACGAGCGTCCAATCGTGGCTCTTCGTAGTTGATTCTTCGGCCAACGGAACCCGCGATCGAGTTCACGGCCGCCATGAGCGCGTCCTCGGACGCGAACTTCGCATCGACCTTCTCCAGCTTACCTTTTCTTTCGACGAAAATGTCGTTGGGGCCGTTGATGAGAATTTCAGTGACCGTCGGGTCGTCCCACAAGTGCGCAATTGGGAGAAGGTTGCCCCTCACCGCATCGGCGGACACATTCGACATGCCCAACGCTTTGTTGCCACTCACGACTGCTTCCCTTTCAAGTTACGAGGTCAACATCACTTCGCCGCCGAAGCGCCACTCAGTCTTGATCGCCCTGCGGCCGAGCCGTAATCACCGCGACATTATTCGACTTGATGCGCGGGGTTTGCGTTTGCGCCACGGGCTGAGCTTCGCCGGAAGTCGCATCGGTCTGCGCTGGTCGACGCATGATCACACCATCGCGAGGCGACTCTTGCGGAGAGAACACGATCACGCGACCCTCAGCTGCTGTTTCAGGCGATAGAAATGAATAGATTCCGTCTTTGCGCGGCTCGAGTCGGAAGGTTTTTACGCGACCATAGTAGGTTGCGTGATGCTCTGAGAATCCATCGAGGATGAAGCTGACGTTTTTCTCTTTTTCGTTCACGTTCACCACGTGGATCACATACTGACCGCCGGCACGCAGGCGCAATGTGTGCGGCACAAAGCCGCGCTCGGTGTTGAGGATGACAATGTCCTGACTCACTTCACCGCTTTCCACGAGCGAGGCCATTCGCGAAATGAAGCTTCGCCCTTGCTCATCGACTTCACGAGCTGTCGCGGAGTCGACTTGATCAGGCCGCTGCGAAGCTGGGCCACGCTGCAATTCCGACTTGCGCATTTGGTTGGTTCGTCGAGACAAGTCGATGCTCCAGCCTTCGGCCAGTGCGCTGTTGGCCGCCCACATACAGACCATGAACGCCATGCAGGTGCGAATCGCTCGGCGTAAGGATGTCGTCTGTTCCATGATCTCAATCCTCCATCTCAATTCACGTCCGCCCTGCACCGTGCAGGCGCTTGGGCTGGAAACTTTTTTCGTCAATGAACCATGTCGCGCGAATGGAAGTTCGCGTACTCACGCGCCACTTCGATCGCCAAAACTTCCAGTGTCGTGGGTGCTAGGCTGGCCAACTTCTCGCGAATCTTGCTGGCATCGCCTTCACAGCGATTCACCTGCCGAATCACATCGTCCAATTGTAAACGCGTGGCGCTCACCTGACTTTCCATGCCTCGCAAGTGCGCTTGCCAATCCATCTTGAGCACGGGCTCGATCACACCCATTTCATAGAGGACGTCGAAGACGACTTGCAGATCGCCTTGCAGGCCCTGCATGTGCGGTGCGGTCATCTGTTGGGCTCTTGCTGAAGATCCTTCGCGCTTCATCATCCGACCTCTCCTCCTGGAACATTTCGCGAACTTCATGTTCGCTCTCGACTTCTTATCGGCGTCGCAGTGCCTCGAGTTGAGACGTTTTTTGCGCTGACCGCAGAGGCGGACGCCGACTCGCAGACGATTCGCTTAATGGCCTCGACACTGGTCGGGCTCAGGGCGAATCGATCACGGATTCGCTTTGGGAATGACCAGGGTAATCACCAGGACGTGACCGCTGAGATTGAACTTTCGCCCTCGAATTCGGACCTCGACTTTGGCCCTCGAATTTGGGAAATCTGGGCGAATGATTTCGCAACCGTACTTCACTTTGCTGTTTGGACTTTTCGCTCTGTCGCTTTGGCCTCGATCGCGAAATTGGTTGAGCGGCCAAGCTTCGACTTCATTTCAAGACCTGCCCTTCGTGCTGAGCTTGAGTCTAGGAAGT
>ERZ761609.296-NODE-296-length-63269-cov-19.376357_pt1 | contig 63269 bp, 58 predicted proteins | sample MGYA00511163_ERZ761609 | MGnify/ENA primary metagenome ERZ761609 (study PRJEB28899, sample SAMN02445070) | bioreactor sludge metagenome | biome: EBPR sludge | place: Australia: Brisbane, Thorneside Wastewater Treatment Plant | collected 2011-12-16 ... | reverse complement strand
GAACTTCCACAACAACCAACTCCTCACGCTCAATCAGCGAAGGGCCTGAGTGCGTTTGAGTCCGATGAGAACAGTCTTTGGAGTCGGTCATCTTAACGAGGTCGATGAAAAAACTGCGCTTGAAGTGTGCCGCAGGCCTTCAACAATGCGTCGGTTTGATCGATTCCATTTTCAAAATTGCAGATGAGACCACAGAGCTGACCTTGACCAAGGTCGCAGTTCGGCCCAGGCCTGAATTGATCTTGGGAGTCATTCGCTGTTGGGATTTTGACCACTCAAGTGTGCCAGCTTAAAGTGGGCCCATGATGCATCTCCCCCTCCTCATCGCGTTGTCTCTCCTCGTAGGTCACGCGGAGGCTCGTCGTGCTCCATCGAGTCGGACAGTTCGTGAAGTTCATGGTCGAGTCGTTTCATGTCATGACGGGGACACGTGTCGGGTTTTGGAGTTAGTTCCGGCGGGCAAGGCGGCACCCGGAAAGTTTCGTGAGGGCGAGAAGTTTTCCGTCCGCTTAAGCGGGATCGATGCGCCCGAACTCGGGCAGGCATCGGCTGTCGAAGCGAAGCGACATTTAGAGGGAATGTTGAAGGGTAAGGAAGTTCGATTGATGTGCGACGGACGCTCCTATCAGCGTCGAACATGCGACATCTTCTTGGGCGACTTACATGTGCAGCATGAATTGGTTCGGCAGGGCTGGGCATGGGACTCGCCGAAGTATTCAGGAGGCCGCTACGCGGCCGCGCAAGCTGAGGCCCGTAAGGCGAAGATTGGAATTTGGGCTAACGAGGGGCCGGGATTGAGAAGTCCTGCATGTTATCGAGCCAAGTCTAAAGAGGCGCGCCGCAACTGTGCGCGCGATCCTCGTTTTCAAGATTAGTGGTCGGCTGACAGACTAAAGGTTTCGTCGTCAGCCCTATGGCTGGGCAGTGACCTCGTTCGACTTTGCAGAGGCGTTGCCGGCGGCGTCCACAGCATCGACTCGATATCTGTATGTGCGGCCGACGCGAACGTTGGAGTCCGCAAATTGCGGTGTGCTCGCAGAGGCGCTCACCGTCCCGATGTGCACGCCATCTCGCCACACGCGATAGGCCGTTACGGCGACATTGTCGGTGGATGCGGACCAGCCGAGGCGCACGATCACTGTGGTGCTACTTCGCTTACCTTTTTGTACGGTGGTCTTTTCAACCTGTGATGTGAGCTGAGTCGGTGCGGTCGGCGCTTCACTATCGACAGTCGGCGTAGGCGAAGGTGAAGGCACGGGTGAAGGTGCTGGCGTAGGCGAAGGCGCGCTGCCGCTTGCGGCGCTAAGCTGTGAGGTGGAGGCATCGGGAAATACGGGTACGCCATAGGCGGCGGCCAATGTGGTTCCTACGCTTGGGTCGACGATCTCAAAGCCACGAACCGTGAATGGCGAACCTCCGGAGTTGTCGGTTGCGCGAAGATAGAATCGATGTTGGTCGAGGCTACTCGCCGTCCAAAGACTGCTCACATCAAAGTAAAAGCTCGACTCCATTTCAGAGGTGGATCCGTTGAACGCAAATGCCCCGCCTTGATTGCGAATTGCGGAGGTTGAGATCAGTGTTTGCGGGCTGGTGCTCGTTGAGCTCGAAACTCCAAACTGCATGGAGATCTGATTGCGCTTAGCATGTGAAATGCGCACGCGTGCCGCCAGGCGAGGCACGGCATTGGCGAAGTCTTGTGTGTAGATGGAACTGCCAAACGCGAGGCTTTGCCGTCCGCTGGGCGAGAAGTTGGGAACAGAGGTTTGTGTTCGGAAGGCGTCGTACGAGGCCCATGCTGAGCCTGAGTTTCTCCAACTCGAGCCCCATGAGTTTGCAATTTTGAACGCACCCATTTCGGCGCTCTCTTGAATGCCATTATTGTTGATATCGACCCAAATGTTGTCGTCGTATCCCACAATCGTCATGGCGTGCGCGCCTTGAGTTCCGTTGACGAAGATGGCGATCGCCTGTCCTTGTCGATGAGTCGATTGAACCGTCCGCCAATTCCAACTGTTGACGTAAGTTCCCACAACAGCCACGTGTCCGTTGGCTAAAAACTGTTTAACGTTTGCAATCGCGCTATCCGTGCCGATCCCGATCGAGGCCACTGCGCGCATGCGGGTGAACAGCGCCTTGCGCCAGTGTTCTTCGTTGGTGCTCCATGAGAGATAGTCTGATGAGTTATAGGGGAGCTCGGCGTGGAGGGCTGCGCCGTGGTTTTGCAGGAGTGCGAATGCCGAAGAGAATGTCGAGCCGGCGTCTTGGCCACCATTGATCATATTGTAAGTCCATCGCGGAGCGAACACGCTTTCGCCAAGCTTGTTGTTGCAACCCTTTTGCAAACAGTACTCGTGGCTCATGGCATAGTAGGTGGTGGCCCATCCGACACATGATCCTTGTGCACCTTGATTGCCGATGTTGGGAAACGCTGCGAGCGTTGAGTTATCGACTTGAGTTGGAGTACTGGAGATCGTGGGCTCGGACAGCGAACTCGCGCTTGCGTCCGTCGACGCGGCATCTTGAGTGCTGGTCGATACGATGTCGAACTCGGACTGCGACTTCTTTGGAGTTGGCAAGGGAGATTGTCCTCGGGCCGCGCGCTCTCGATTGACTCGCTCGATCGCGAGTGAGTTAGGTCGTACGGTGCGAATCACTCGCGCCTTGAGAATTCGTTCTTCGTCAGCTGACCACTTTAAGCCTTTAGCTCTGAGTGCATCTTCATCGACGGGCGAGGCGTTGAAGTAAAAGAGTTGCAGAGCAATCAGCGCCAGCCCCAAGGTCAGCATTGCCCGACGTCGAGGTGAGGGCTGAAGCAAGGATTGAATGGCCGAGATCACTGAGCGCATTGAGGTTCTCATAGTTGCCTCCACAAAGTTGGAGATAGGGCTCGGCCTTGAGCTCAATCGGACGGACTCATTGAATTACGAAAACGCAATTAACCTAGGTGAGTCGCTCCCATACTGACGTCCGACATCCGGCGACCTGCGGTTCTCATTCATCTTGGCAGAACTTCGCGCCTCAAGCCTCAACCTGATTGCATTTCGGATCAGCTTGGAACGTTCAAAGTGAGGCAGTGTTGAAGGTTTGGATGGGCGTTAGGTTTCCGAATTCAACTGGCTCACTTGAGTGGTAGTGGTTTCAGCTCAGGAGATTGGCCGACGCTTCAAACTTATGCGCTTTGAGGGCGAGCTCAATGGACTTAAAAGCCATTAGCTTAGATCTCGCCCTAAGGAGATTTTGGACTCTGGGGGGTTGGGCCCGTAGAAGTTGTTTGGGATCTGCCAGAGGTGCAGAGGTCAATTTTCCCTTCAGCTTTCAGGTTCTTAGCGTCACGACCACTCAAGTGTGCCAGCTGGGAGAGTACCACGGACGCAATCCGTCGATACCCCAACTCGTTATACTGAATCGCATCTGTCCTCATGATGATGATGGCTTGATTGGAGACTTGTTCTTTTGTGACGCCGATCTCGTCAAGCCAGTTGGGCTTTGACCAGAAGGCCTCGACCTCTTCGGCTGTGGCGGGCACATCGCGAACGGCGCTGGTGGTGTCGATCAAGTAACTGTTCTGGGCGGGCTGGTGATAAGGCTCGTATTCGCTACGGTCGATGGAGACTCCGTCGTGTCTCAGAAACACGATGGGGATCTTGCGTTCGCGGGCCCATTGTTGAGCACGGCGATTGGCCTCTCGCCAACCGCTGAGACTGGCTTCGCGATCAAGCTCTGTGACTTTTCGCTCGAGACGAATGCAGAGCTCCCATCGGCGCAGTTGGGAGCGCGCGCAGAGGCGACGCAGTTGTTGAATGGAGGAACCGACGCGGCGAATTCGTTCGGCGTCGCCGCCGCCTGTGTCGCCCTGGTCAGTTCGCAGATACTTTTCGATCCAGCCGTAGTCCCAGATGATGAGATCGGGGCGGATTTGATCTCCTTCTGCGCTCAGTCTCGACCAGCCCATGATGGCGGTGGCGCCTTGGCGACCACCGTTGAGAAACTGAAAGCGGGGTGGACGTGTGCAGCCCTGAGCTTTGAGTTCGTTTTGAAATTGTGGCGAGTTCATTGAAGTCTCAAGTCGAGCGGCGTAGGTCTCGTCATCGTTTACGGCGTGACCAAATGCGGGGTACGAGCCGAGCACGAGAACTCGGAAGATGGGTTGTGAAGTAGTTCTCTTGGTGAGTGGCGCGCTCATTTGACCATCGTTGGATCGAAAGCCTTCAGCTGTCGAAGTGATGGTGTGAAGCGAAGGGCTATCGGGATGGCGGAGGAAGTTCGGGACTTTCCACTGCTGAGAGACCGGCAAACGAGTTCGCGTGAGAATGCGCTGCATGCGCTCGGGATCATCGAAGCCGCGATTCACGAAAGTGTCGAGAGGTGGTGAGAAGATGTTCGGTCGCTGGTCGGGTGGCGTGAGCCAAAGCCGATCAATGCGCGGTTGAACCGCCTTGCGCATGGCTGCTCGCTGAAGATCGCCGGCGGGGATCAAGCCGGACGCGTTGGTGGTGAGTGAAGTCGGTCGTTCGCGATCAAGGCGGTAAATTCCCTCGACAGCCAACAGCGCCAAGAGCGTCGAACCGATCATCAAGGTGAGCCACTTTGCTGTGAGCAAAATTCGATTGGTGTTGGGCATGCCTCATTATCCAAACACAAGTGAGGTTTGGGCCCAAGTCAATTTCGGCCGTTGAGCGAGGGCCTCACGCTGACTGTTGACAGGCTCGTGACTCGGCTCTCCAATGTGGCATGCAATGGCGAAGAAGATTGTTGGTCATGCTCATCGCAAGCGGTTTTTGGTTACTCGTCGCCGAGTTGGGTGCTCGAGTTTGGCGAGGAATTGCCGCTGATCCGCTTGATCGAGCGCGGCGAGTGATGCGCACGCACGATGATCGGCTATGGATGATGCGGCCCGATTTGCAGACTGAGTTTGAAGGCGCGGAGTTGCATACCGACGAAGCTGGATTTCGAAAGTCAGGGCGCGAGGCCTCGGATGACTTTGTTGTGCGTTTGAAGAATGCCGAAGTGCTGTTGCTTGGTCCTTCTTCGGCGTTTGGATGGGGAGTGAGCGCGGAGCAAACGTATTTGCATTTGGCGCTTCAGTCTGTGGCGGCAAGGGGTGTGAACCTCTCGCAAGTTGGCTATGGCTTGCAGCAAGGAATTGAAACTTGGCGTGAGATCGCCGCGCAGGTGCCGGAGCTTTTGGAGTCGGCGAAGTCACCGCGTGTGATCTTGTTGGCTTATGGCGTGAATGACATCGATCGGGCTCGCTTCTTCGTTTCCAATGGTCGACCAGATCGGGAATTTTTTGGCGATCAAAGCGACGAGGAGTCTCGACGGGTTTGGCATCAGCAATTGCGAAGTGAGTCGCAATTCATTTCAACGGCGCTGGGGCAAATGCTGCTCCGTTCGCTTCAGGAATTGGCCTTTGCGGTCGGCTGCGCCAGCCCCCACAAATTGGAGACTCGCTCAACGCCCGAGGAGTTTATCGAGCTGTTGCTGAGGTGGAAAACGGATCTCGAAAATTTGGGTCACAAAGTCATCGTCTTGGACTCGCCCTTTCGGTATCCATTTGATTTAGATCAAGGCTTGGCGATTCAGGCCGAAACTTGGTTTGCGAAATCGGCCGAGTCCTCTCGAGCTGGAGATTGTGGCGAAGCGAGGCGCTGGTTGCGTGAAGCCAGGCGGGCCGAACCTCATCGAGTGATGATGAGTCTGCAAAAAATTAATGTCCTCTTGGATGAGGCCTTTGGTGAATCCGCAGCGCCGACGCCATCCATATCAGAGGGCCAAGGCGGCTATGTTCGCGTTCGAAATGAATTGAGTTCGCCTGAGGATTTTGTTGATCCCATTCATTTTTCGGTCGTTGGGCATCAGAAAATTGAGGCGAAGTTGCGTCCATTTCTGTTGCGGGCCTTGCCGAGAAGTGAAGAGGCTCGCGCGGAGAAATAACGGGGCAAAGTGATCTAAAAATAAATTGACGGGAACTTAGCTCAAGCGATGATGGTCCTATGTCAGATCTTCCGCCCAATTCACAGAACCAAGATCCCAAATCGCCCAACACGGCATCTCAGAAAACGGCCACTGAGAGCAACACGTCTGTGCCACCGCGGACTCTCAAGGAGTTTGTGTTCTTTGTATTGGCGCGCATTCGGCAAGAGGGGAAGTGGTGGCTCATCCCGCTTTGGATTCTTCTCGTGATCTTGGCCGTGCTGCTGGTGTTGTCGGGAAATGGAGCTTTGTTGCCGGCGATCTACTTGGCGTTTTAGTTCACAGATCCGTACGCAACTTCAGTCTGTCTCACTCTGAGACAGACTGAAGTTGCGAGTGGACGGATCGCTCGATGAGCCGAAGCTGGCGAAGTTCAGTCTCAATTCTATGCGAATTAAGGGGCATATGGCGGCGCCTTGGCTGTCGAACTGATGAACGAAAATCAGGATTTCGACAGCTGTCCAATCGCCGTTCACCTGTATAAAAGTTCTCAGCTGTCACCGGACTTGCAATGACCTTCCATCGAGCGATGGCGCGTGAGCTGGATTCGCAGTTCGAAAGCGCCGATGAGTCAAGACGACCAGACGCTCAATGGGGGAACGTCCAAATGAACAACGTGAGCAACTCAAAGACACGGATCAAAATGAAACACCTGAGCCCTGGTCGCTTCAAAGCAGGTCTGCTGTTGTCGTCATCTTTATTATTGATGATTGGCTTCCAGAACTGCTCGAGCCCAATGAACATGACCCAAGTCGACGGCTTCTACAATGCCGACAAAGGCGGAGAAGCTGGGCCGATCGAAGATGGTCAGTTGAATGAAGGCTTGGTTCCTCCTCAGGGTCCCGTTGCGCCCGCGCTTCCGCCTGCACAAGATGACGAAGATGATTCGTCGGAAATGCCGGAGCAAATGCCTTCGCCAACGCCTCCCTCACGAGATGACGACGAAGATGACGATCAAGATATGATGCCTCCCGTTGCTCCTACACCGACGCCGACACCTGTGGCGACGCCGCCTTATATGGCGCCTTCGCCGACGCCTGTGGCCTCGCCCACGCCGCCTTCACAAGATGATGAAGAAGATCATGATGATCATCATCAAGTCGTGATCGACGATTCGAATCGCGGTTTGCGCGGTGGACACATTGATGTTCAGGTCGCATCCAAGGTCTACGCCTTTAACTCCGGTGCCGTCGATGCGCACGCACATGCATACGATGACAAGCATCACACCAATGTCGTCGACATGATGGATCTCAAAGAGAGCGGCATGGCCAATGTGCAAGACGCGGTGCCGAGTTCGAAGGTGTTTGTCGTGACACTGGCCAACGCTCACTTGAACCCTGGTGCGGTGATCGAGATCAACGGTGTTTCGATGACAGCTGCTGAGTATCAACGTCGCGTTGATCGTGCGCTGGCAGGTGGTGCGCCATTGCAATCTCTGTCGATTGGTCAGGCAGGAAGTGTGGCCCAGCTTTCCTCACTGAAGATCAAGTACGATGTGATGGCACTTAAGCAGAACCAAGTGCATCGCACGCAGATCAAGTGTGTGGTCGAGAACCGCGAGGGCGCAGGCGGAGAGTATCGTCACGGCGCCTTGGTGGTGCAAGTGCACGCTCTTGACAGCATCAAGATGGATTCACAGATGCGCGTGTCCGCTCCGAACGGCGGGCTGTTGTGGGAAGCTTCGATCTTCCATCACCACGGCGACGGCGAGTGCATCAATGAGTCGAATTCACCCAACGGTAACAGCAAGAAGAAGTGAGTCTGACTTGCGGGGGAGCGGCGGCAATCCATGGGATCCGCCGCTCGGCGGGTTGCCAACGGGGCTGCGAATTGAGCTGCAGATTTTTGAGTGACTGACTCGGTGGGCGGGAAATTCGACGAAGAGTTTTGTGGGGTAGCGAAATGTTCAGAACCAACGACGACAAAATTGGAGTTCAAGCTGGCAAAGTGGCCGCGTCGGCGTGTCTCTTTGGCCTCGCTCTGCTGCTCGGTGGCTATCAAAACTGTTCGACGAAATTTGATATGGCCGCGACCGATCAGTTTAAGAGTCTCAATTGTGATGAAGGTGAATGCGGCGACTCGCATGACCATGCTGATGAGAACCGCGGCCTGCTCGCGGGGCATTTCGACTTCGATACCGCGGGCAAAGTCTATTCATCGCGTGAGGGTCGGACCACTCGACATGAGCATGCGTACGACGACACCCACGATCTCACGCATGTGGACTTCTTTAACATGCGACACTCCTCGCATCACTCGGATCGGAAGTTTCTGCAAATTCGCGACGCTCTCGGTGGCAGCACCTCGAAGGTGTTTGTCATCACGGTCGCAAACGCTGAGCTTTCGCCAGGCGGAATTTTGGAAATCAATGGTGTGGACTATCCGGTGGTCAGCTATCAGAACTCACAAGATGCGGCCGTTGCAGGTACGGGGCCGGCTCTGGCGCGCTTCTCGCTCGCAGGTGGAGCAACGTCCACGGCCTTGAGCTCGCTGAAACTTAAGTTTGCCAAAGACGCGATCGTCAAAGGCCAATTGCTGACGACGGTTTGGTGGTGCCCGGTTGAAAACTACCCGGGCGCCAAGGGCGAATATCGAAACGGTGCTTTGCTCGTGCAGATTCACGAGATTGAGCGCTTCAAGCTCAACTCCAAGCGTGTCGCGCCATCCGACGGTGGGCTCGTGTGGGAAGGGATGGTCTTTCACCATCCCAAGGAACTCGACACTTGCTATGGCGGTCACAAGCGCGAGAGAGATTAAGCGCCACGCTTGGCCGCAAGTTCCTTCCAGCCTTCGCGATCAAAAAGAATAACCGCGCGATCACCTGTCGGCTTGAAGAAGTGCACGTATCCAAGTCCAAAACGAGGGTGCCGAACCGGCCCTTCGCGTAGAGCGGCGCCCATTTGGTAAAGCTGTGGGTCGGTGTGAGGCGCTGTGCTCGAGGCCGGTGGCGCGATCAAATCTCCGTCGGCAGAACGATCAATGAAGAAGTACTCACCCTGCTTGGCCGTGCGCGGAGCCGCGAGCTGGAGAGGTCGCCAGTTTTCAAACTCAATGATGAACTTTCCATTCATGGGCAGAATGCGCCGAACGCTGGCTTTGCCGATAATCTGATTCTGTTTTTGGTGGGTGGCATAAATGTAGATCCACAGCCCGCGGTGATCTTCAATGGCTTCGCGGACTCGGGCCGTGGTTGTGATGCTGATCAGGCGCTCTTTATCCCATAGATTTTCGAAGCTTTGCTTTTCTTGCGGTGGGTGAACGACGAGATAGAGGCTCATGCGAGATCGTCCTTTCGCGGGGATTGAAAGTGTGCGGCGACTTCATGAGTGTGCCAATTCCCAAGTAGGGGGCCGAGTCCAGACGCAACGTTTCGAAGTCGCAAGACACGGTTGGGTCGCGCGTTGAGAATCGCGTTAAGTACTTGAGTCCACGAAGGGGCGATGGGTCTGGACTTGAATTTAGTCCCGACTGCGGATCACTAACCCACACAGGTGTCGCCCATGCGACGCGAGCAAGCTTTCCAAATCACGACAGGACGTCATTTGATCAGTGTCTCGGGATGCGTTTTGCGTGATCGAGCAGAGCATGTCTCGCCAAGCTCCGTCGACCTCGCTCAGTCGAGCCAGCTCTGTCCACGGAATTGAGCCAGTGTTCAGGCCCGTGATTTGCCGCGTGCAAGCTTCGCGCACCTCAGGGGACACGGCATTCGCTCGCTGTTGGACATCGACGCTCTTTGTACGATGGGTCTCTTGAATTTTCACGTAACTGAATGACGCCCAATTCACAGGCTCTTGCGACAACGCCAGTTCCGCAGGCGCACTCGAGCGGAGCCTTTGCGCTTGCGACCGCAGGCTCGGCTGGGAGTCGCGACTGAGTTGGCGAATGAAATTGCGCAAGAAGACTTCGTTGATTTGCGCCGAAGCCGCAGACGGCTGGGCGGATGATCCGTAGGCTTGATTTTGGCGTGCGCGAAGGGGGTGAAGCGGACCAAGGTGAACTTGCAGCGAAGTAACTGGACCGAGCCGAGCAGAGGGGGGCGAATGCGGCGAGGCTGTCGGACGCAAGTCGTTGAGCGATCTTTGCCAAGCCGAGATCCACGATAGAGCCAGCTGAGCGCTGGGAATTTCGCGAGTATTCGTGAAATCTTGGGTCCACGCGATCCACATGTTCATGTGATTTGAGTGCTGGGTTGGCGACGCTGAGTTCAGCGTCGATTGGAGTTCCGTGGCTTCGCAATGATGCAAAGCCAACCAGGTCAGCTCGAGACTCCAGAGACTGCGCGAATGACGGATGCGATCGCGGCAAGCATTTTCAGCAAGCTGAAAGCTCATATGAGGAGTCGCGCCGAGACTCCAGACTTGGGCCACCAATTGCGCTTCACCAGTAACTTGTGGACCGCCTGCGATGCAGTCGCAACGGACGAGATCAAGCCGCGAAGATTGGATCATCTCTTGGGACTCGCGCGCGAGAGCCTGTGTGCGGCGATCGTCGAGCACATCCAAACTGAGTAGTTGGAGATGAGATTGAGAAGGTCGCAGTGATCGAGCTTGAGTTCCTGTGATTTGATCGGCGACAGCCACACGAGGTGGGGATTCTTCGCGGCGAGGTGAGTTTCGAAAGACTTCAGCGGGACCGATTGGCGTTGACCAGCGCAAAATCCAGGCGGCGTTTCGCTCACCAAGATTGCGGACTTCCGCGGTGACAGGCAGGTTGAGTGCGGGGGCCTGTCGGGCGCGAAGTTGGGAATCAGTCTGGTCCGCATGCGAAGGACTTAAGATGAGCGCATGTGCGACGAAGCTCACGACCAAGACAAAGTTAGGGCGAAGTCGTGGGCCCGCATGAGCTGAAGAGTCTTTCAGAATCGAAGCGTTGAAATTCATGTGCAGCCCTTGATTCATATTTGAAGACTGGAGCTGGAGCCAATGGCGACGAGCCCAGTGGCCCAGATCAACTGGAAGCCGTGGGCCTGGATCGCAATCTGATTGGATAGCAATTCCCATGTTCGAGTCCGCTCAGCTCAGGTCAGCGACATTCGACTCTAAGGTGCTGGCATCGAGCCGCCGTCATGAAATGAGGCGGAAAAGTGGCGGCTGAGGCAATTTTCCGTAAGGATATGAGCCGCAAAAGTTCGGAGGTGTTCAAGGACGGGCTTTGAGGCGAAACACCCCAATGCGTTTCCATTGGAGCAACACATCTTCTTCGCGTGGCGAAGCGCCAAGATGGTGAATGACCAAGGGGCGGTGATCAGTGGTTCGTTGATCCGAGACCCAACCCATATGCGTCACCCCGCCGCCCAAATCCCAGGCGACAATATCGCAAGCGCGGTAGTCGGGTTCGGGCGTGAGGGCGAGGCGATGCTCATGCCGAGCGAAGAAGCGCATGAGATTGGGAACGCGACGATGATCGATGTTGGGATCAGGGGACGAGGACCACCAAATCTGCGGATAGGCTTCGAAGCTCTCGCGCATGTCGGCGTGAACCTCCATTTGTAAATCGCGATCGAGGGCGCGAAGGCCTCGTACAATGAGGTCTGAGCAAACGCCGCGATCCAACGGCACATCGCCGCCGGGGTAGGCGAGCTTGCTGTAGGAGGCGTCGTAGGCTTTGACTTGCTCGGTGAGGGCTCTCGCTCGCTGTAGAATTCTCTGACAGCTTTCCATGGAAAGGCTCACCGAGGCCTTCGACTCAATGCTCTCATTGACGAAGCTTTGGATCCATTGGGCCCGACGCGCTGATGGTGAGTGTTTCGCGCGAACGATCGACCAAATCGTTGCACCGGCCTGGAGCAAGCCGATGAGGATCAAAACGTAGAGACCAATTTTGAGACGAGTGCGTAGATAACTTCCGACTTGATCCGGGCGCATGGGATTCATTGTTGATGAGCTGGACTGAAAATGTCGAGATGAATTGCGGGTCAGGTTAAGTGATTGCGGGCGGTTGCCCACCGTGCTTGACCGACTTTGCTTTGTCGCATTCTACTTGAGGTGCTCATCTCGAACAGCTTGCTGAGATCCTCAATGCTTGAGCTCGCTTCAGGAGCCACAATGAACACAAGGGTTTGGCCACTCAACTTGTTCCGCCTGTTGCGAGTCGTATCGCTGAGTCTGGTCGTAGTCTCAGCATTTCCCGAAGGGGCGGTGGCCTGTGAATGCAGTGAGAAGGTGTGGAATGAGCTGCGCACGGCGCCGGAGAAGGCGCGGATCGCGGCTTTGGTCCGCCGTCGCTCAGCGGAACTGAGTTTGACTTCGCCCGGTGCTGTGAAATCAAACGAACCCGCCAAAGGCCAGCGAAGCGGCGGCGCAAAGCCTAGCGGATCTGACGGAGTCGTGCCGCTCGAGGTGATTCCGCTCAATGCCACGCCCCTGACGAGCTATAGGAGGAGTGGATCTTCCTGTGACGTCGAAATTTCCGAAGGACGTCAGTGGTGGCTCTTGTTGTCTCAGAATGAGCCAAACGATGCGCTGAAGAGCTGTCGCACTTTGGTATTCCCGATCGAGCGCGCCGGGGAATTGATTGATCGTTTGGCCAAGCAGATCCCCAGCACGCCTTTACCCAACCCGGCTTGGTTGATTTGCAATGAAACCACCGACTGCGCCATGAGCCCTGAGTCAGGCTGCATAGGTCGCCTCAGTGTCAATCGTCGACATTTGGACCTCGTCCAGCAGTGGCGCAAAAAAGTCGAGCCGATGATTTCATGTCCATCACCCGCGGCTCGTCAGGCCAATGCCCAGCAAAAGCCCGGACAAAAACCCGGACAACAACCAGGACAAAAACCAGGACAACAAGCATCAGGACAAACAGGCCCATCGACGGGCGAAGAAGTTTTGGGCGAGCCTCGCTGCGTGAATCAACTTTGTCAGTAAGGACTGTCACTGAATTGAGAAATTCATTTTTCTTAGAGAGTGCGAAGCCCACGGGCGAAGCATAAGGTCTACACAAGGAAGAGGAGAAGGCGAAGATGTTCTACTTCAAAACGACGTTGCTCCTGGCGGCTATGGGTTGTGTCATTCTCTTGGGTTTGAGTTTTGCCTGGAATCTCATGGCCGCACTTCAGGCGCCCTACGTATGGAAAGCCAAGGGGCAAGTGGTCGAGATCTTGCCGCCACCTGCGGGTGACGCCGATCGAGTTCCTCCCAGCGGCTCGCAAGTTGTCGTCGAGTTCACGGACGCGGTGACCGGACAATTAAAGCGCGAAGCATTCAATCAGTTTAACTCGGGTGGAGCCACCGTCTTTCACAATCGAAATGTCGGCGACACCGTAGAATTTGAATTGCGCAGCGATTCTCCCGTTCCGGGCGCTGAGAAGACCCACGCATGGGGCGACGTCGGTAAAGTTGCGTTGATTTTTGGCGGGTCCATCGCAGGAATTGGCGCACTAATTTTATTGTTTTGAAGGGCTCACGCTCATTTCAAGTCGGGAGACATGATGCGAAGATTGAAAGTGATCGAAGGGATTTCGTTGCGACGATGCGCGATCGTCGCGGGCTCAGCAATGTTGAGCCTACTGATTTCTGTGAACTCGGCCGAGGCCTGCTCTTGTGTGGCTGGCATTCATGAGCGTTTGATGAACAATCTCGAGCAAGTGAAGGTCGCGGCTCTTGTTCGCGCACCGACCCACGTTGTCCAAGCCGATGGCAAAATCGCGGTTGATGTGAAGAGCTTCAATGGTTTTCACTTTTCAAGTGTTGGGCCGTCGAAGTCCACCTGCCACATCGTGCCCCAAGAGGGGCGATGGATGATCGTCATTTCTGAATCGAATCCGGAGACGGGCTTCATTTCGTGCTCCACCTATAGTGAGACCTTGAATGTGAAGTCGGAAGCTCTGCAAAAACTAGCCAAGCTCTGGACGCACGGATCTTCGCCCAATCCGATTTGGTCGGTCTGCGAGAAGGATGCGGAGTGCGTGATGCAACCCGCGACCACGTGCTTGGGTGCGCTGGCGGTGAATCGCAAGAGTCAAACTCAAGCGAAGAACTGGCGAACAACTTTTGAGCGCGAGTCGAGCTGTGAGGCGACGGCTAACACGAAAAAGGATGCGAAGCTCAGTGCGTTTTGTGATGCAGGAGTCTGCGCGCTCAAGTGATTTGTCGGCAGGGCATGTGAATTCGCGGAGGGCTCAATACCCGTTGTTCGGATAGCCGTAGATGGTGATCCCAGCGGGCCCCGCGCCGGCCGAGTACACACAAGTGCGGCCGCTATAGTCTCCATGGCCTTGATAGTAGCCAAAGTTGGGTGAGTACAAACAGTGTTCGTTGGCATGACAAAGACCATCGTCATTGCCAATTCCATCGTCGAGAATTTCAGCCGCATTGAAGAGGTAGAGCTGGGATGAGTTATCCATGCCGCTGAGTGTGCCGCTCACGGCCGCGGGGCAAGCTGCGCCCACCGTGAAAGTGCCGTTGGGATTTGTGGCGTCGCCACTGTGATTGCGAACCTTGCCGGCTGTGGACTTAAGACTCCAGTCATAGATGCCGCCAGAGCCGGAGTTGAACGCATTTGTCAGACTCGCGTTGGCGGTGAAGTTCGTGGCGAAGGTTGTGAGAACGCGTGCGAAGTTCTCAAAATTGATGAAGTCCATACTCGCATAATAGCTCAAGCCCGTTGCGCCATTTGTGGCGGCGTTGGTCGTGGTGTTCAATGAGTCATTGGTGTTGCCAACAAAGTCGCTTTCGATCGCCATGTAGGCGGCGAAGTTACCGCCTTGGGCGTTACAGTTGGTGGCTCCGTTCCAGTCGCAAGCATTGGTGTTTTTGACTAAATGCGTGCCTTGGCTGGTGAGACTGACGCTGGTGCCACCCCAGATGGGATTGATGTTCGTAGCGACTCCAGCAAATTGCGAAAGCCTAAGATCTGTCGCAACATCATTAATGCCAACGTCTATTCCCCACTCCGCATTGGCGACGAGAAATTGGTGCAACTGCGTTCCGGAAGAAGGGTTGAGAATCGAAGCGCCGCTAAAGTACGCTCCGATTACAGTGACGTGTGAAACCTTGAGTCCTGTGCCGTCCGTGACGTAAATTCCATTTCCATCTGTGCTGCCATCGCCGGCTCCCGAGATGACACCGCGATAAACCAAGTTGCTCGACGCGTTTTGGTCTTGCCAGATTCCGTTGGTCACGTTGTTGATGTTGAAGTTCGTAATGGCGTTGCCGGTAACTGGGTTTGTGCCGATCAGTTCAATGCCGGAGTCAAATCTCGAAATTCGCACTTCGGAAACGCGATTGTAACTGGTCGGTCCGCCCGTGCCCTCTAGCGAGAGGCCAATTGAGGCTGTGCCTCGAATGCCATCCCAGTTTGATTTGTAGAGGACATTGAACGTGGAGTCTTTAAGGTAGCTGCCTTCGCGTGTGCCGATAAAAGTGGTGCCCGCAAGAATGGAATTTCGCACACCTCTCCAGTCCGAGGCCATCCAAGTGTTCGAGGCCACGTCCACGAGAAACTTAGAGAGCATCACCCGCAAAAAGCTGGAGCTCACGGCATTGATCAGCGTGCCGGACGTCACCGACGCGACGTTCACGTCAGCCTCGATCCAAGTGTAGTTTCGACTGCCCATGCAGAATACGGAGATCACCGTTGGTGATGTGGTACTTCCTGTGGAGGGATTGCAGTTCGCGGAAGCGCCCGCGGCTAGGTTGATGCTGGCGCCGGCGGCAGTGACCACCGACACATTGTGTGCGGCGATGTTGTAGCCCTGATTCGTGCCCGACAAATTGATGTTGGTGGCCGTCGCGTAGATTGCGGTGGTTGAGTTAAGTGTTGCGCCTGTGGTCGGGAGAGCCATCACCACGTTGGACCACCACACAGCTGGACTTGATTGCGCGACCGTCACGCCACTTTTGACAACAGTGATGGAGTTGGTCTTCCACTGTGGGCTTCCCGAAAAGTCGATGAGTTGCCGAAGCGGTGAAGTGACATTCATTTTGCTTGTGCGAAGGATCACCGTGGGCGCCATGCTGGTGTCGTCACAAACCCAAGTGAAGGCATTGAGGGTATCGGTCGCGGTCACGCCTGCACAGCTTCCTAAGCCTAAAGCGAAATCCACGCGACGAAACTCACCAGCGTGAATGCAGCTCGTGGCTCCCGACTCCGCCATGCCACCGCAGTTCGTGGGCGCCGCGTAGGTCGAGGCCGCTTGAACATAGTCCGTCCATGCGGACTTTCCGGTGTAGAGAGCGCCGACTGTGACGCTGCCGACAACTGAGTTGGTCGAAAAGCTTCGCGTTGCGGATTGCGCGACACCATTGGCGGTCGCGCTGAGGTTGAGCTGACCACTCGAAGTTCCCACCGTCGAAGGCGTGTAGCGCACCACAACCGTGCAGCTGGCCTGCGGCGCGAGGCTTGTGCCACAGGTGGTGGATTGCACCGAAAACTCAGTGCCTGTCGAACTCGCGGCAAAACCTGAGAGCGAGTACACGCTGCTCAGATTGGAAACGGTGAAGCTCGTGTCGGAGAATGTGCCAAAGGCGACGTTCGGCACCAGCGTCGGTGACGATACTTGAATCAAGCCGGTCGAGCCCGGAGCGCTCAAGAAGTTGCACGAGTTGATTTTGGTCGTGTCATCTAAGGCCGAGTTCGCTGTGATCTCGACATTGTTTTCACCGGGCGCAATATCCAAAGTTCGTTGCCCGATGAGATAGGGCATGGAGTACTGCGACCAAGTCAGGCTGGGATGTCCCTCCGAGCTGATCGCAAATTTTTCGCACTGACCGCTCACGAGCTTTAAGCCTGCGACATAGAAGCGCATGCTTTTTCCTGCTGGCACTTCCAAGGTCGCAGTCGATCCTGCGGCAAACGTCCCAACGAGCTGTCCAAAGCGCATGATTTCCGTGTTCTGTGTGTTTTGGCAGGCGTTGTTCGAAAGCTCAGGGCTACTGCCGCCGACGAAGACGGCATAGCAGCCGATCTCACTGAGATTCGCAGGAGTGGCCGAGTTCCAGTTTGGCTCGCTCAGGCTCTGCGCCTGCACACTCAAGGACTTTTCGACCTGAGAAGCCGAAGCGCCAAAGATCGAGTGATCGGGCGAGCCCACGGGGCTGGATTTGCTATTCGAACTTTTCGTGGTGCTGCCGTTGATTTGGCCTGGAAACTGAATCGTCAGTCGGCCTGTGTCTTCTTTCTTCGCGGTACAGCCGAGAGATCCGCCCAGCCCGATGAGGCTAGTCAAAACCCAAACCGTCGGCGCGAGGCCTCGCACTCCGGCACGTGTGCGGAGTTTGTTCCGAGCAAGTGAACGGATGAGTTGTTGAATGCGAATGACCAACAAGCGACTTTCTCCCGATTTGAGCTAACGTACTTAGGTCCAAAAGCTTTATCGGCAGGTCGAGTCGAGTTGAAGAGTCACAAAATGAGACGAAGCGAATATTGTGAAAAACGCGATTGAGGCGAAGGCATCAACTCGCAAATCTGTTTCAAATTGATTCAAGATCTTCAAGAACTCGTGGATGCAGACATTCGACTTGTGTTGGCGTGAAATTCATTCGCTCCAAGCCGTTGAATTTGGCGGTGATCTCGACTCAGGCCTTTGCATGTGGCAAACATGCCCCCTGACTTCTCAATCCATAAATACAAAACTGCGGAGCGGCTTCTATGCGGCGTATTCAACTCAAGATTCTTCGTTCGACTTCCACTGTGTGGCTTTTCACTTTGTTGATCATGGTACTTGTCGGTCAGCCTCGCGAGGCGACGGCAACAGCCACAGCCACTTCAGCGGTCACAACCGCAGCGAGCTCGCCCCTGCAGGCGGTGACGCAATCCCAGAGTTACCGAGAACTCTGGGATTCCATGTCGCAAATGGCGGCGCTGGATCAGAGACTTTTGAATTGGTCGGACTTAGTTGAAGAGCGACAAGCGGATGGCAAAGTGTCGATCCGCTTGAGCTTCATTGCTGTACGTCACTTTCGACCTGGTCACTCCGCTCCGCCGATGTGGAGAAGCTCGCAGCTTGGTGCAGAAGTCGGCTGGTTTGATGCGATTCGATCTTATGGTGAAGTTCGCGCTTTGGTTATGTTCGACGAATCCCAGTCAGGTTGGATTTTGATCGACTTTCACTACCGACCCTCGCTTCGCTAAACCAAACACTCAGCTGAGCATGGCTTTCCCCAAGCTTTGAGTTAATCGCGATATAAGTTTGAGTTCCAGTCAGAGACAAAACGCGCCCGACCAGGGGCGCGTTTTTTTATGCTCATCACTCATCTTAGAGAAACGGCAGAGCTAATGAGGGGTCGCGACACTCAGAATGCGTGTCGCACCCAGTTCTCGAACTGGCATCGAACTTGAACTCTCTCAATCTCGATGAGTGCGGTGATCGTCGCCGCCTGAAGGAGGACGTCGAACAAAAGTCGAAACGTGTTTGCGTTGTGAGTTCGAAACATGAGTCGAGTGATTTGGGTCTCGAGGCAAATCGAGACATGCGACATAAGGAGGTTATTCGAATGTCCACATTTTCGAGATCCAGGCTGCGCGGCTCACCGACATGGTCCCGACTGAGAGAGTTAGGAAGGAGTGTCACAAACCCAAGCGCAGTTCACGGCGCGCCCACTGGCACAACGACTGGTGTAATCCGGGGCATTCGCAAATCCTTGCCTCAGGTGGCGGGCCTTGACCCGCCCTCAGAACTTGGGCGCTGGCACGCGGCGAAACTCAGCCTCGTGTGAACAGCAATTTAGGGACTTTGACAGAAAACTCACAGAGTCTCTCCAGTGCCTCGTTGCACGCTCGGCCCGAGTCATTTATGACTCGGGCCTTGTTTTTCGGGGGGACCTCATGCGCATTCACAACGGATCCGACTCAACTCTTTCGCTGAGCTTAAAGTTCGCTCTGTGCCTCAGTCTGCTGACGTTGGCGGTCCCGGCTCGCTCTCAGACTCAGGCCGAAGCGCCGGCGGCGACCAGCTCGACGCGAGCTTCGGAGTTTGTCGGGCAAAAAAAGTTTGAAGAAACACAAACGATCAGTGATGCGAAACTCAAAGCAGATGGAGGCTCGCTCTCAAGGTTCTCCATGAAGGGAAGCCTCTCTTACTTTGGACCGACATTTGGAGATTTGTCGGCTGCGGATCAGCCCAATCCCGATGGTGGTGTCGGTGTCTACGCGCAAGCCGTGCGTGGCAGTGTGAGCGGTCGCTATCGATTCTCGTCGGACTCGGCCATGAGTGCGGGCACAGGCGTCGCATTTCTCAAGCCCTTTCATGGTTGGGAGCGTACCGACGTCAACAATCCCTTTGTGAGCTATGATTTCAATTCGCGATGGGCGGGGATTCAAGCACGCAATTCTCTGGGCGCGTCCGTGACGACAGTGCCGAACTATCGCAACACCGGTCAGGTGGGTGGGCTCAACGCCGGCCAGAGTTTTGTTTATCGCTTGATGGGCTCGGGATGGGCATTGAGTTTCGACTATGATCTTTCCTACTGGATCTTTGAGCGAAGCTATCGACCCGGTTCAACTCGTCGAGGCGGCGACGGCTTGGTGTCTCAGTGGACGATGTCTTGGATTCCGGGCGTGAAGTACAACTTTTCCGATAAGCTCAATGTCAACGCCACAGTTGGATTCTTAGCCTACAACCCGCGCTCGACCACGGACTTGGGTGTGATTTGGAGTCGCACGCCGACATTGCGCCTTGGGGCGGGCTACGCTTTGACTCGCGATGTGTACTTGAACCCCTACATTCAAGGCTTCGCGACCAACATGCGGGCGGAAATGGTGACGATGAATGTTTCGGGAGTGTTTTCCGTTCTTTGATTGAGTTCAGTGCGAAATCCTCGCTCTTCACGTCAAAGCCCCAGCAAAAAAACAGTGGTCAAAGCTCAAAGCATGGTTTGAGCTTAAGGCCATGAAACGTCTGATTCAAAATCTACTCGTTCTGATCATTGGTCTTTACTCGCAGGAGGCATGGTCCTGCCGATGCGCTCCCACGGTTTGGGATCAGCTCTCAAAAGATCCCACCCAAGCGGGGATCATCACGCTGCTCAAAGTTCCGAAATCAATCGAGCCAGAGAGCGGCCCACCGAAGAAGCCTGAAGCTTTCACGCCGCGCCAGTTGAAACTTGAACTGAAGCCTTACAAGCGAGGCGCGCCTCAAGTTTGGAATGAAACTGGTAGCTCGTGCGATCTGCGATGGAATGAGGACGTGTGGTACGTGCTCGTGAGTCAATCGACAGCTGAGCATCAGCCGATGCTTTGCAACTCGTGGGTTCGTCCCGTCGAAGAGGCCACAGAACTGCTCGCAAAGCTTGAAAAGGCTTGGGATAAAAGTCAAACCCAGGCGAATCCGCATTGGTCTGTGGGGTGCAAAAAGCATTCGGATTGTGTGGTTGACGAAAGTCGCGGCTGTTTGCCGAGCACGGCGATCTTGCCTCGGCATAGAGCCGCCATCACCAAGTGGCGCAAAGAACAGGAGCCGCGTCTTAACTGCGAGTCGGCTCCTGGGCCAGGTGCCGTATCGGGCGCAAGTGCCGCCGGTAAATCAAGTCCGGCGAAGTCGGCCAAGCCTCCGAGTTTGAGCGCGCGTTGTCATACAGGAGTTTGTGAACTCGAGTATCGTTAGGCTTCTCAGTGCCCGAGTGAAGCGGCGGCATGGATGGCGCGTGAGGTGAGTTATTCCTGAGAGATTTCAATAGTTTTTGCTTGGATTGAGGCGAGCCTGCGGGGTTCGAAATGGGCTTCATGAGTCGAGCGGTAGGGGGTTGCAACACAAATGGCCCGATGTCCTCTCCTGGCTGAGTGAACTTGCGGTCCGAGACACAGGCTCCTAAGTTGGTAAAATCCAAAACGTTCAATCGCTACCGAAGGTGAGGATCTATGTCACAGTCTCCAACCGTTCAGCTTGATGTTTACGAACTCACAGTTCCGCAAATGATTCGCAGTCTCGAAGCACTCAAAGGAGTTTTGAAAAAGGCGCAGTCGCACTTCGCGGATCGCAAGACGGATTTTGCGGTGGTGGCCCAGCAGCGGCTGACTCCGGATATGTTTCCTCTCGGAAAGCAAATCCAAATCGCCACCGACACCGCTAAGGGTTGCGTCGCTCGACTCACGGGTCAGAAGGCGCCGGTGTTCGAGGACACAGAGACCACATACGAACAATTTGTTGATCGAATTGAGCGCACCATTAGCTATTTGAAAACGGCGCGCCCAGAGCAGTTCGCAAACTGGGATCAACAAGTGATTCGCTTTCCTTGGTATCCAGGACAACATCTCAAGGGCCGAGCTTTCCTCGTTCAACATGCACTTCCCAATTTTTATTTTCACTGTACGACGGCTTACGCGATCCTGCGCCAACACGGTGTCCTGTTAGGTAAGGCGGACTATTTGGGTCAGCAAGATTGGATCAAAGACACATGAGTGGTCGCTGGCTGATGGGTTGTGTGGTGTGCGGGGGGCTGGGCGTGTTGCTCGGCTTCTCGCTGGCCTCTGAGTCACTTCGACGACAACTCGTCAGTGAGGGTGCACGCGAAGCGCTGAAGGCCGCCAAGGTCACAACGGGGTTTGCGCCGGGCTCCTTCGATCCACTGTTAGGTCATGATGCGCGGTGGACTTGGAATCCTGGCTCGCGCTTAGCTTCCGAGGAAGTCGCGATTCGCGGTCAAAACTCGCCGGGATGTACGAAGTCGCCGGGCTGGCCGAAAGTGGAAGTGCCATTGGCACAGTATCACGCCGCCTTTGGCGGCGGACCCGGGCAAACTCCCGAGTTCGCCATTGAAGTTGATCCACGCGAAGTGTGCTTCACGCCCGGCTACGGAATTTGGGTGATCGCCCGAGCTGAGAATGGGAAAGTCGTCTACGCTCCTGACGCGATTTGGAGTCGCATCAACCGTATCGAAGTTTTGGAATCTGGCGTTCGCGTGAAGCTCATCACGCAAGTCGTCGGTACGCCGATCTATCATTGGCCCTCGCGGGCTCGTCCGCCGTTTCACCCCGGCGCGCGCGTTCTTCACCGCGCCAGTTTGTTGACTGAACTTCCTAAGATCGAATTGGTGATTGATACGCGCAGTCGGGAGGCGCAAGAGGCGTGGCCGCTTCGCGCACCTCTCGGTGCTCGGGTCGAACTGGCGACGGAGTCACAGCTTCGCCGTGAAACTTTGCATTGGCCTTATCACGCGAGTGCGGAATCGTTGGCCGATGCGAAGGCCGACTCCAGCGAGTTGCGACGAGCGAAACATGAAGAACTGGGCGATGAGTGGGAGTCGCAGATCTGGCAAGCGTGGGATCGTGAGAAAGCGATTTTGTTGATCGGACAAAATCCATCCGACTCGCGCGTGATCCGAGCCATTGCGTGGTTGCACGAGGCCGGGTTCAAAAATCTGTTTTGGTTTTACGAAGGAGCGGACGCGTTCCATTGGCCGCAGAACGAAGTGCAGTTGATGGGCCTACCTGGACCCAACCTGTTTGCACCACTTCCGAAGGTTCAAGAGATGGTGCTGGCGAAGTCCGCCACGCTTGTGGATTTGCGTTCGCAGCAGGAATACCAACGCCTTCGCCATCCTTTGGCGCTTCACATTCCCTATGAAGAGAATCGCCGCGATGAGTGGGGATTGATTCGCGGCTGGATGGCCATGGATGTGTTTCAGATCTTGAGATCGGGAGATCGTTGGGATCTCGACCGAGTTCCCAAAGATCGCGACATCATTTTGTTCGCGACGGATCGTTATGACTGGCGCGCCGTGAAAGCGTTTTGGCGTCTTCGTCATCGAAGGCCTGAGCAGAGATTGGGTTTGGTCAAAGATGGCATGGCTGAGTTCGGACTTTGGAGTCGCATGCAGCCTGGCAAGATTCAGTTAGAAGGAAGTCACGTTCATGAAATTCAATAGTCTTCATCATTACTCCGCACTGAGGCCACAAGCAGGGACTTCGTCTTTGTGGCTGGTTTTTTGGAGCATCTCTGTAGGGATGTTCTGGGGCGCTCCCAGCCACGCTCAAGTTCAAGTTCAAGCTCAAGCTCAGACTCAGACTCTGGCGGCGACGAAGCCTACTGTGAAATCCGTCAAGCCGCCTCAGCTGAAGGTCTTGCATGAAGGTCGCGATGTGATTTGGGGCTTTGATTTTTTGAGTGAAAATGAAGTCGTGCTGACGGAGCGAAAGGGTGAGCTCAAGATTCTTCGTTTGGATGTCCCGACTTCGCAAGCTTCGCGTGTCATCCGCGTCGAGGGAGCGCCAAAAGTTTGGGCCAAAGGTCAAGGTGGCTTGTTGGATGTGCGCGTGCATCCTGAAAAGAAAAACTGGATCTATCTGACCTACTCAGCGCCTCTCGCAAAAGGCGGCGCGACGGCTCTGGGCTTGGGGCGAATTGAGCGCGAGGCCAAAGGCGCTCGGCTCGTGGAGTGGCGCGAGCTGTTTCGTTCGGATGCGGGCGGGACAAGCGGTGTGCACTTTGGATCGCGCATTGAGTTTCGGCGCGAGGCCAATGCCTGGTGGCTCTACATGAGCATCGGCGATCGCGATGAACGTGACCTCGCTCAGTCTCTCAAAGCTCATAATGGTAAAATTCTTCGCCTCAATCTCGAAGGACGAGCAGGCTCAGACAATCCGTTTGCCGGTCAGGCCCAAGCTCATGCTGAAATTTGGTCGCTCGGACATCGATCGCCGCAGGGCTTGGCGCGAAATCCGACGACGGATGAATTGTGGATGGCGGAGATGGGGCCGCGAGGCGGTGACGAGCTGAACCTTGTGAAGCGTGGTGCGAACTACGGCTGGCCGAAGCTCACCTACGGTCGCGAGTATTGGGGTCCCTCAATTGGTGAAGGTGCAACCCAAGCCGGTTTTGAATCTCCCGTCGCGCATTGGGTGCCGTCGATCTCGCCATCGGGAATGGCATGGGTCAGCTCGGACAAAATCCCGGCTTGGAAGGGAAGTCTGTTGATGGGCACATTGAGCGGCACACATGTGCGGCGACTTGTGCTCAAGGGCGCGCAGGTGAGCCAACAAGAAGTGTTGTTCGCCGATCAGGGCCAGAGGTTTCGAGCGCTTCGCGAAGGTCCCGATGGCTGGATGTATTTTGCGACAGACGCTGGCCTTCTCGGCCGCATTGAATGATCGAGCCGATCATCTCGACTGTAAATTGTCCAAACTGGTCCTGAAGAGACTTCGGTGAATGTGCCGAAGCTCGAAGCACCCCCCATGACTCTGCTAGGTCTGTCTTCGAATGCGGGAGGTGGGCGTGCGGGGGCAGGTCAATCAAATCGAAGCGCGGCCAGCATGCTGGCCAGAGATCTTTGAGAAAGTGGGCGAGGCCACGGCTTCGTTCGAGCGTCTTCGCGAGCCGAATCTTCGTCGCCCGATCTTGAGCCGACTTTTACTTCTCTTGCCGTTTCTACTTTTGAGTGGAGCCGCACAGGCGACTCAGGCACAGGTGCCCGAAGTTCGCGAAGCTGTTGTTGTCGGCGGCGGCTTGGCGGGTCTATCGGCGACTCGCGATCTGATTCGGGCGGGCGTCGATGCGATCATCTTTGAAGGCCAGGATCGATTTGGTGGTCGGGTCATGACTGTCGATGATCCTTTCGGCCTAGGCCTGCGCATTAATGCCGGTGCGGAGTTGGTCGACTCGACACACACGGAGATCCGCGCATTGGCTCGTGAGCTGAATGTGATGATCGTCGATCGTCCCGTGGCCAGTATTGAAAATCGCGTTGAGCAAAATGGTCGTTGGGTCAGTGAGTCGGACTACTTGCGAGCCGTCTCGACCCAAGATGCTCGCGCGCTCTCGGCTCTGGCCAAGTGGAGTGCAACTGAAGACGTGAGTTTGGCTCACAAGCTTCGATCCGTTGGCGCTAGCGCGATGTTGCAGGAGTATGTGGCGCGAGCCGTGGAGAGCGAGTGGGGGAGATCGACTGAGCAACTGAATCGGCAGGTCTTCTTTGATACTTTTGGCGTAACGGCGGAGCCAAGCACGCGGGGGCCGCCGACTTGGCGAATTGAGCTGCTGCCCCACAATGACGAGAAGTCATTTTTTGCTCGTGGCTCGGAGTCACTGGTCGAAGCCCTGGTGCAGAAGATTCCTGAATCAAGTCGTGCACTCGGGTGGAAACTTAAGAGTCTCGAAGAAAGACTTTTGTCTGCGACGGCAAATTCGGCAAGTCGCAATCAACGCACAAGATACCGACTCACCTTGCAAAATGATCGCGGGGAAACTCGCGTCGTTGAAACAGGCAAAGTTATTCTTGCGATGCCAGAGGCCTCGCTTCGAGAAGTTGCCTTCAAAGTTCCCGGGCTTCCACAAGATGTTTCGCGATCCAACTCGCAGTGGGCACGAAACTCGAAAATTGTATTGTACTTTAAGGCGCGCGACTGGGCGCCCTTTGCTGGACTTGCTCGAGATCCTCGCGGTGGACTTGCCTACCAGATGTGGGACTCCAGTCTCGACGCGCGAGGCCCTGGCGCGGCGATCACCTTGTACACGGGTCGGCTGGCGAATCGTGCGCAAGTTGAATCTGCCGTTCAGCATGCGTTGAACTTGCTTCGCTCTCGGGGCGAAGGGGCGCACTACGTCGGCTATGCCACGCATGAGTGGGAGAGATCCTATCCCGGTGCTGATCGTCCTGGGCCGAAGCGCGAAGCCTCACGTGTCCAACGGCATGGCGAGATTTATTTCGCGGGCGATGCGTGGAGTGAGTCCCACAAGGGCTATATGAATGGCGCGGTTGAGGCCGGTCGGGCTCGCGCATTGGAGATCTTGTTGACCTCGGGCCGCCAGTGCGCGGTGATGTTTCGCTGACATTCTTTAGACAGCGAAGTGGCCAACGTGGCCGAGGTGATCTGATGCGCAATCCTGCTGACTCATCGACTATGAATTCAGGTGTTCAAGCTCGCGCCTACGCGGCGTTTGATACGACCTCACCGCTAAAGCCCTTCGCATTCCAGCGCCGCTCACCTGAAAAGACGGATGTGCAAATCAAAATTTTGTTTTGTGGCATTTGTCATTCCGATCTCCATTGGGTGAAGGGAGACTGGGGGCCGCAGACTTATCCCGTGGTGCCTGGCCATGAGATCGTTGGACGTGTTGAGTCGGTCGGAAGCGGAGTTCAAAAATTCAAAGTTGGCGATCTTGTCGGCGTCGGTTGTCTTGTGGATTCTTGTCGGAGTTGTGTCAACTGCCAGGAAGATGAAGAGCAGTACTGCGAGCGTGGGGGCACGTTCACCTATGGCTCGCGCGATCCTCGAGGAGGGATCACACAGGGCGGATACGCATCCCACATTGTGGTCGAGGAACGCTTCGTCCTTCGCGTTCCGGAGAAACTTTCTCCAGCCGCAGCCGCGCCCCTTCTCTGCGCCGGCATCACCACATACTCCCCGCTGAAGCATTGGAACACAGGACCAGGCACACAGGTGGCCGTCGCGGGCTTAGGTGGTTTGGGTCATATGGCGGTCAAGATTGCTCGTGCCATGGGCGCGCATGTGACCGTGCTTTCGACATCGACAAAGAAGCAAAAGGACGCCGAACGCCTCGGTGCGCACGACTTCATCGCCCTTTCGAGTGAACGGGACTTTGCCCAAGCGGCGAAGAAGTTTGATCTCATCATCAACACCATTTCGGCTTCGCATAGCTATGATGCATATCTGAGCCTGTTGAAGAAGAATGGCACGATGGTGCTGGTGGGACTTCCCGGCCCTCAGCCTGTGCAAGCCTTTAGCTTGGTTGGTGGACGTCGTCGTTTGGCGGGATCCCTCATTGGTGGACTTCGTGAAACTCAAGAGATGCTGGACTTCTGTAGTCAGCATGGCATCGCCGCGGAAGTTGAAACCGTAAAGCCTGAGCAGATCAATTCGGCCTATGAACGACTGTTGAAGAACGATGTTCAATATCGATTTGTCATCGACCTTCAGGAAATTTGAGAACAGCGCGGCAGCCGTTGGGATGCTTGGCGTGAAGTTCAAAGCTTCCGCCGTGAAGCTGCATGATCTCGTGGACAAAGCTGAGACCAAGGCCCGAACTTTTCTTTCCGGTTCGCGGCCGTTCCGTTGAGAAAAATCGCTCGGTGGCGCGTTCGCGAGCAAAGTCGGGAATTCCCACTCCGTCATCCTCCACTTCGATTCGCGTTTGCCCGTCACTCTGGAGCACGCGAATTCCGATTACGAGAGATTGATCGCGCGCGAAGTCGATGGCATTTTGAACGAGATTCGCCAGCGCACGCCACACCAAGAAGCGTTCGCCATACATACTGAGAGATTCATCCACTTCAATTTTGATCTGACTTTGGGCGCGCGCACGGATCTGGGATTGAAACGACTCCAGCACTTCGTCGACGAGAAGACTCACGCTGAAGCGCTCGCCATTGAGTCGGCCTTCACGGGCCTCAAGTGAAGCCAATTCCAACAATCGATCCGCCAAATCTCGCAGGCGCTTGGCATCTCCTTCGATATTCTGCAAGAGCTGCTGCCGATTCTCTGGCGTCAGCTGATTGGCACTGAGAAGCTCCGAAGCCCCGAGAATGCCGGTCAGTGGTGATTTCATCTCATGCGTCAGATTGTGCACGTAGTTCTCAATGTACTGTTTGGCATCGAGCCGCCGGCGCAGTGACTCGATCGAATCGGCCAAAAAGCCAATCTCGTCTTGTGCAAGCTGCGGCCTTTGTAGTGGGCCTGTGCGACCCAAGTTCTCGACGTGGTTCTTCAGGCGACGAACTGGACGTGAGATCCAATAAGTCGCGAACAATGACAACGGCAAAGCGACAATCAGAAGCGTGAGAAGTAAAAGTCCGCCCAAAAGCTTTTGATTTCGCTGAATCTGTGTTGCGACACTTTCAACAGGCTTGCCAATGGAGAGGACGCCTCCGATCTTGCCATTGAGCACGATGGGTGCGGCAATAAAGTGAATGGAAGTGCGAGGGTCATCTGGGTTTTCACGCGTGGCTCGTGCTCCGTAGCGACCCTTCAACGTTAAGGCGACATCGCGCCATCGGCTGAAGTCCGAACCGACGGGCTCCCGAGCTTCGGAGTCGAGTAAGAGTCGGCCTTCGGCATCGGTGATGAAAATCCTGAGACGAAGATGCGAGCTTCGGTCCACGGAGTTGCGACCTTGAAACTTGGTCGACTTCAACATCTGAAGCGACTGCGCGAACTCGTCCACAGCGCGCCGAAGCGAGCCTTGAGTCTGCGCGCGTGCGGCCAGATCTGAGGCGAGCACTCGACTTGTGTCGATGAGTGTCAGTTCAACGGCTTCAAGAAATTGAGGTCGCAGTTCCCGATACACTCCAAGCGCCACAAGCCCGACGCTCGCAACGCTCAACACAGCGAAGCTGATCACCAATCGGGTTTGCAGTTTGAGATTACGAAGAACCGCCCGACTCATTTTCCGGTCTCGCTCAATGAATAACCCAGGCCGCGATGTGTTTGAATCGGCGAGAGATCAGGACGCACTTCTTTGAGCTTGGCGCGCAAAGATTTGATATGTGCATCGACTGTGCGCTCGAGACTCATTTCAGGATCATCCCAAAGGCTTTGCATGAGCTGGGCTCGGGAAAAGACAACTCCCGGCCGTCGAATGAGAAGTTCCAGCAACTTAAATTCGTAACGCGAAAGTTCCAGCGGCTTGCCGTCAAAACTGATCCGAAATTTTTCGTGATCCACCTGAAATAAGCCCCAGCGATCCGTTGGCGCGGCTTTGCGTCCCCTTTGTCCCAGAGCTCGCACACGCAGGGTCAGTTCTCGAGGACTGAAGGGCTTTGTCAGGTAGTCGTCGGCTCCCAGTTCAAAACCCACGATCTTATCCACCTCACTTGCACGTGCGGTCAAAAACAGTATGGGTGTTTGATCGGTTCGTCGAAGTTCACGGCAAAAATCAAATCCACTTTGATCCGGCAGTCCGACATCGAGAACAATGACGGCGTAGTGATCGCGACTCATCTGCAGTCGCGCTTCACCGACGGTTTTGGCGTGAGTCAAAGAAAGGCCCTCCTGCTGGAGGGCCATGCGCACGTTGTCGGCAATCGAAATTTCATCTTCGACCAACAACACTTTGAAACTCATGCTTCTGACCTCAGTGACGCGGATGATTGACCAGCGATGCTCTGCGTGTCGAATTCGCCATCGGTGGGTGATGCGCCAAATGTCCGTGTCCAATTCACTCGCATGGTCATCAGCATAAAGGCCGACAGTGCCAGGAACAAGGAGATCGCACCGATCAGCAGGGCAAAGTCTTCGCTGGAGAGCATCGTGTACACGAGGGCATCGATGGCGATCAGAATCGTGGCGAGGACAGAAGTCTGTCGCGCCTTGGCGCCGATGCCTTTGAAGTAAATGAGCAGCAGCGCTAAGACGGCCGTGCACCCGGCCACATAACTCATCGCGAAGCCCAGGTGCTCGCTCAGTGCGAGAAGAAGGATGTAGAAGGCGCTGAGGGGTAGCGTCATGAGCAAGTAGTGCAAGCCGTGCAGGCGAAGCGTCCAGAGTGTTTCCATCAGAAAGAGTGAAGTGAGCAGGAGAAGAATGATCAGACTTGAATATTTCAAGGCGCGCTCAGTTTGCGAGTAGATGTTGACGGGGCTCACGTGCCCAATGCTGATGCTTTGATTGTTTTGACTTTGCATCAGCGACCAAGTGGCAGTGAAGCCATCGGCGGTGATGTTTTGCGTGATCGGCAGCTGCCCGCCGAAGCTGGGGTGCGGCCACCTCGACGTCATGTTCAACTTCAGTCTCTCGGCCGGAATGCGAAAGTCCACACCGGCAAATCCGTTGAGCTTCAGATCCATTTCAAAACTCACCGTCTCGCCGAGGGGAAGATCTTCAAGTTGGGCCTCGAAGCCCTTTTCGGTTCGATTGAGTCGCGCGGGTTTGCCGTTGAGCTTGAAGCTAAACTCGTGAATCGACGCACTCGTTGGCAAATCCCACACAAGCTTTTGACCACCGGCGATGAGCACTTCGTTGGACTTTCGGGGTTGAACGTCGCGTGGCAAGCGAAACTCTCCCAACATCTTCATATTGGCCTTGTAGATCGGAATTTTGAAGATGCCTCGCTCGCGGACTTCGATGTCGTCCGACCAGGTGATCTCGACGAGCTCTGGATTCAAAAGACGTTGATCTTCGTGCCAGACGATCCGCTGACCCTTTTCGGTCTCTTCGGTTTGTGGGTACTGAAAGGGAATCACGAACTGCAGTCCTTGGATCTGGTGCCGATCGGCCCAGCCGGCGACAACACTTTGCTGAGCTTCGGCCTCATAGGTTCGGCGCTCGTGCACCACGGATCGAATGAAGCAGCTGGGCGTGTTGGCGACGAGCAAGAGCCCGCCCAACGTGAGGAGCTTTAGCCAAAGCGAAGCTCGGGCAGAGCGCGAGTGGGGTTGAGTTGCGTGTGATGATGACGGGGACTGAGCTGATGTCATGTGACCTCCATGGAATTTAGGATGGAGGTCGAGTGTGAAAATAGTGTGAAGTCGGGGTGAATTGTCAGCTAGGGGCGGGTCGGCGACGTCAGCTTAAAAAACACCTGAATCAGCCGTAGAGCCCACTCCGGCTTGCGCGCCTGTCGCCATCGACCGGCGACGAATTTGTTGGCCTCGGCCATGGTCGGATAAATGTGAATGGTGCGAAGCACATCGTTGAGGCCTCGGTTGGCCTTCATCGCGGCGATGTATTCGCTGATCCAGTCGCCGGCTTTGGCGCCAACAATGGTGACGCCCAAAATTTTGTCGCGGCCTGGGCGAGTGAGAACTTTGATGAAGCCTGTGGCCTCGCCATCGGCAATGGCTCGATCGAGATCATCGAGCGGGAAGGTGGTCACTTCGTACGGGACCTGCTGTTCGCGAGCTTCGCTTTCATTGAGACCGACGCGCGCGATTTCAGGATGTGTGAACGTGGCCCATGGAATCACTCGATAGTCGGCGGCAAAAGTCTTGAACGGTGAGAAGAGCGCGTTCACGCTGGCGTACCAAGCTTGGTGCGCGGCTGTGTGAGTGAACTGATACGGGCCAGCGACGTCGCCGCAAGCGTAGATTGTTGGAATGTTGCTGCGAAGTGTGGCGTCGGTTTGCACGCGACCATCGCTGGTCAGCTGCACACCCAGCTCTTCAAGGCCGAAGCCGCGCGTGTTGGCACTTCGCCCGAGGGCGAGTAGCACGCGATCGAACTCGATTTGAATATCGCCAGCGAGCGTGCGGGCGCGAAGGGAGTGCGCCGAGGTGAAAGCTTGAGCCTCGGTGTTCAGGTGCACCTCGATGCCTTCACGTCGAAACTGCTTCAGCAGCAGCTCGCTGACCTCGCGGTCTTCGCGCGGCACGAGGCGATCTCCGCGCTCCAGCAAGATGACAGGTGTGCCGAGTCGATGAAACGCTTGCGCTAGTTCGCAACCGATCGGGCCGCCGCCGAGTACCAGCAAGCTTCGCGGTTGCTGTTCGAGATTCCACACGCTGTCGCTGGTCAAATAGTTCACTTCGCTTAGACCTGTGATGTTGGGCACGCGCGGCCGAGCGCCCGTGGCGATCACGATTCGATGCGCGCTGAGTGTGGCGCCATTCACTTCGACTTGCCACGGGGACAAAAGTCGCGCCTCGCCTTGGATGCAATTGACGCCAAGACCTGTGTAGCGCTCGACGGAATCATGCGGCTCGATGTCGCGGATCACGTGGCGGACGCGAGCCATGACTTGTGCGAAGTCTATGCGGGGAGGTGTTGTGTGAATTCCAAAGCGCGAGGCCTCGCGAATTTCGTGAGCCGCATGTGCGGCACGAATCAGGGCCTTGCTGGGCACGCAACCTGTGTTCAAGCAGTCGCCACCCATCTTGTGTTTTTCGATCAGCGCCACTTTCGCGCGCACGGCGGCGGCGATGTACGAAGTGACCAGGCCAGCCGAGCCCGCGCCGATCACGATGAGGTTATAGTCGAACTCACGAGGCCGCTGAAATCGTCGCAGCGCTTGCCGCGACTTGAACCACGCGAGGACTCGCCGTAAAAAAATGGGCAGTAGCCCAATGGCCGCAAACGATAAGAGCACATTGGGGTGGAGAATGCCGCTGAGGGTATCGATGCGATTGAGTTCACGTCCCGCATTCACGTAGGCGACCGTCGCGGGCAGCATGCCGAGTTGGCTGACGATGATGTAGGTGAGCGTGCGGATGGGCGTCAGTCCCATCGCCAAATTCACGATGAAAAACGGAAACGCGGGAACGAGGCGAAGCGCGAATAAGTACCAAGCGCCTTCGCGTTCGATGCCTTCATCGAGAGTCTTGAGGCGATGGCCCCAGCGCTCGCGAACAAAGTCGCGAAACAAATAGCGCGATCCCCAAAACGCTAAAGTTGCGCCGATCGTGGAGCAAAAACTCACCAGCAGAGTACCGCCCCAAAGTCCGAACAAATACCCAGCCAGCAGTGTCAGGACGGTTGCGCCAGGAAGTGAAAGGGCCGTGCTGGTGATGTAGATCGCCGCAAAACTCAGTGCAAAGACGATGGGGTTCTCTGCCTGCGAAGTCCGCCATGCCGACTCTTGAGCCTTGAGATTTTCGAGCGAGAGTTGCTGGAGGGCTCCGCTCCACCAAAGTGCAGCGAAGCAGAGAGTGACAAAGGCAAGCAGGGCCCAGCGGAGTTGATTCGACTTCATGCAGGTTCTGAGCTGAACCTTAGATGAACCAAAGGTCCAACAAATTTATGAAACGATCGCGGAAAGATTGCGGTCGATCGACGGCCCACCGGGACTCGACTTGCTTTTCCACTTCACCGAGCGCGGGGCGAAGTGCGTCTAGGTCGAACTTTTTCATGTGCAGGCTCTCAAGGTGCTCCAGGGCCATTTGTTCGTAGGTTGAGAAATCCTGATCGTGATAAAACATCACGCGGGCGAGATAGAGCAAGCGGGCGCGATCGCGCGAGTCTTTGATTTCTTGAAAAAGCTTTTCGGGCGATTCGGCGCGACCGAAGCCACTCAAAATCTCGGCCTTCTCTTCCGGCGACAGCTTGGACTTTTCGAGAAAGTCGCTAATGAACTCTCGCTCGGCTTGATTGGTGTCGTGATCCACATGCGTGAGGGCCACCAAGGTCTTCCACATTTTGATCTGGCTCGCATTCGCATAACTCGACATACAGCTCACCTCAGAAACCGCGGTCAGTACTTCGCCGCTGTGAAGGACACCTGCACCTGCGTGCCCGTGGGCTCGGGCTTCAGATCCAAATCCTCGCCGAACACCAGTGCATTTCGAGTCGGATCGTAGACCCAGCCCTTTTTCGGATCGTTGGGAATCACTTGGCTGCCAAAGGTCACGACAATGGTCTGCGGCTGGGGCGCACGGGTGAGATACAGGATGCTGCCCACTTTGCGGACCAAGTCTGCGCCGAGTGCGGCGAGCTTCAAGCCGAAGTCAGGCTCGCAAAGGCTAAAGGTCTGCGCTTTGGTCAGCCGGAAAAACTCTTCGAGTTTTTGCGGCGAAGGTTCTCCGGAGCGATCGCAGTTGCGCACATTCGAAGGCACGTGCACGCCGTACACGATGATTTTGCTGGGATCATTGCCCTTGAGCTGCAAAAGAAACTTGTGCAGATCCGAGGCGCTTAAGCGCGACTGATCGTCAGAGTCGGTGACAAACACCAAAGCCAAGTGTGCATTCGGACGATAGAAGCCTCTGTTCGCGCCTTGCAAATTGGGCGGCGTCAGCGCGGACTGAACCGGCGAAAAGAACATTTCGCTCGCCGAGCCGTCCGTGCCAGGCTTCATATTGCTTTCGAGGATCGAGGCCCCGCTCGGTGTCGTTCGCGTGACGAACTTCGTTGTGCCGTGCAGTTCGCCTTTCCATCCGTAGCCGGGGATGGGCCGCCAAGGCGGATCGTCCATGTTCGAGGTCAACACACCAATGTGATAATCGAGGATCTGATTGGCGACGATGCCTTGGGTGAACAGCTGCGAGTTCTTGGCAAGATTCTGCTGGTGTCCCGACATCGAACCTGAATCATCGATGACAAACAAGATGTCGAGATCGCGACTGAAGGTCAGCTTGGTGTCGCTGACGTCTGTCACCTGCTCGGGCTTGTCCGTCTGCTGTGGAACAAGTTTGGGTGTTGTGGGCGAGCAAGCCGCGAAGCTGAGTGCCGCTCCCGCCAGTAGCATGGCGCTCGCAAGACGGTGCGGCCATGCTGGCATCACATTTTTGCCCAAGCCGTTTATTGTGACTTCGATGGGGACTTTGAGTGAAACGAATCCTTGTTTCATTCCTCAATTGAATCGCCCCAGCGAAACTGATGTCAAAGCGAAGCTGTCGAATTCGGACGCACTGCGCGCGTTGCGCTTTATTTCTCCTCAAGTCCCAAAGTGTTGCCTTCGCAATCCCAAAAGCTCGCAAAACGAGGGCTGCCTCCTTCACGGCGAGCTTCGCTGACTTTAACACCTCGTTCACGCAGCGACGTGAGCGTGTGGTCGATATTCGAAGTTGCGAAATACAGGATCGGGCCGAAGCCGACATCTTTGGAGTCCGCTTCGCTCGGGTGCAGGTCGAGGCGAAATTTCATTTTCTCATGGTAAAGCGAAGCGTAGGCGCCGGGGGACTCGTGACGAACTTTGAAGCCCAGCACATCTTGATACCAGCGCACTGCGCGCGCGAAATCGTTCACGTAGAGCATCGGATGTGAAAAGCCCACGAGCTGATCCATGTTCTCCATATTCAAGCCTCCCGAAAGGGTTGATGAGGCCTCGACTTTAGACGCGCGAATTGCGTTTTGGCGAGTCTCGTCGCGCCGCGAGTGGCTCGGGAATCACAAGCTGAAGAACTTGCAGAATGGGCTGGAGAACTCGGCCTGTCAGCGGAATGCGAGAGAAGCGGATGAGGCGAATGATTTGCGGTGTGAGCAGGCGGATCAGCTCATGGGTTTGTTTTTGCGCCGGCGACTTGTCAAAAACCCAATAGAAGATCATGCCCATCATGTACATCCACAAGAGCTCGGGCAGATAAGTCTCGAGCTTTTTGTGCGCGCTTAGATCACTTCCGTCGATGCATTCGCGCATCAGATCGATGGTGGCTTCGCGAATGAGTTTTTGTTCGGGTCCAAAGGGCGAAAGTGTGGAGCGGGGATCGACGGCCGCTCGCGAGAGCACGATGAGCAATTCGCGTGACTCGTGAAATGTCGCCAGACGCGCTTCGAGAAGGCTGATGAATCGTGCTTCAAAGCGAGTGTGCGCGGACATGGCCTCGCGTGCGGCCTCGGCGAACTGCTGAAAGGTCCGCTCGTAAAAGCGCTGGATCACGGCTTCTTTGCTAGGGAAGTGATAGTAAAATGCGCCCGGCGAAAGATCGGCGGCCTGGGCGAGGTCTCGCATCGTGGTCTCGTCAAAACCTCGCCGCAAAAACTGCTGGATCGAAATCTCATAGAGTCGCTCGGCGGTGCGCTCGGATTTACTTTTTTTCGACTTTGATTCCTCTGTGGAATCCAGATGTTGAGGCTTGGTCATAACGGAATTGTAGGTCTGGGCTGAGGTGAAGCAAAGAATTATTTGAACACGTTTAAAAATCGTGGCATAATTTAAACACGTTCAAAAATAGCATATAAGCTATTGAAAGGACAGGATTATGGGCCGCTATTCTCTGCCTCATCAGCTGCACGTCGCGTCCGCGCTTAGCTTCGCTTTGACGCTTTGGATGATCTATTTGGCGCTGCGGGCGCCCTACACCCAGGACACTGAGACCCAGCAATGGGTGATTGGTGCCGCGAGCTTTGTGGTCTTGCATCTTGCGGGAGTCCTGACTGCACAAGCTCTGCCGCGTCGACTTGAAGTTTGGGTCTTGGACCGACGTCCCTTCTGGGGAGCCTGTGTGGTGAGTCTCATTCACATCTACGTGCAGATGCTGACACTGCAAGTGTTCGTGACTGTGTTGGATGTGATGGATGGACGGTTTTTAGAAGGTTGGTGGACGCTGCCGCTCATGCCTTTACTTTGGCAAGTCTACTTTGCGCCGATCACCCTCGTCGTGCTGGCCGTGAGCACTGTGGGCGGTGGATTGATGCTTCGCTATCTGGGAGGACGTCGTGACTATTTCAGCAAATGACCAACGGAAGAAACTTGTGATCGCCGGAGCGAACTCTTATCTAGGGCGCGCCGTGGCTCAGCACTTCATCGATCAAGCTTGGACAGTCGTGAGTCTTGTGCGCCGATCGGGCACGGCACCCGCTAAGACGCAAGAGGTGTTGTGGGATGGCCAGAGCCTGGGGGCGTGGACAGAATCGCTTGCGGGCGCGCACGTGCTCTTGAACCTCGCGGGCCGAAGCGTGAACTGTCGATATTCCAAAAAGAATCGTCAGGAGATGCTTCGCTCGCGGGTGGAGAGCACGCGAATTTTGGGCGAGGCCATCGGCGCGCTCAAAGATCCGCCACAACTTTGGCTCAACTCCAGCACCGCGACGATTTATCGCGATGCTTATGATCGGGCTCAAGATGAGTTTCAGGGCGAGCTCGGCAAAGGCTTCTCCGTGGAAATTGCCAAGGCGTGGGAGCAAGAGCTCGCCAAGGCGCCGACAGCGGAGCGAGTTCGCAAAGTTGCGCTGCGAACCGCGATGGTGTTTGGACCTGGCCGCGGTGGCGTGGGCGAGGCCTTTGGGCAAATCGTCAAACAGAGACTGGGTGGTGCAGCGGGAAGTGGCGAGCAGTATGTCTCGTGGATTCATCTGCAAGATTTCTTACGGGCATTGCAGTTCATCATCGAGCATGACGAGCTGGAAGGAGCTGTCAACTTGGCGGCGCCGGATCCTCGACCGAATCGCGAGTTCATGCGAATTCTGCGTCAGCGAATGCAAGTCGGCTTGGGTTTACCTGCGCCGGAATGGCTCTTGGAACTGGGTGCGATTTTCAAGCGCACAGAGACCGAGTTGCTATTGAAAAGCCGCCGCGTTTGGCCCGCCCGCTTGCTTCAGGCTGGATTCAAATTTCAGTACGAGACTTGGTCGTCGGTGCCCTTGGAGGCCTAGGAAGTTTTGCTGAGCAGAGCTTGTGCGCTTGCGCGTTTTTGGCGTGAATCAACGATCTTCGATGGCTTGGTAGATGGCGTTTCCGAGATAGGGATTCCCACCGGAGTCGGCGCGATGATACCAAGCCAGCGCGCCTTCGACGGGATGGCCTTTGCCGAGAATGAAGTTGCCGAGGTTCTTTGGGCGATGTTCGCGGTAAAGATAAATTGCCAAATCGCCTAAAGGTGTCGGCATGGTTTCGCGAGCTTGAAGCAGTGACATGATGTGATTGTTGTCGTCGGCCTCATCGGGATTGAGACTTGCGTGCGTGATTAGCCCGATCGAGCCCCATGCCAGAAACGCGTCCGTCACCAGCAGCATCGGATAACAGGCTCGGCACTCAAAGGCGCGAATGTATTCGCCGATCCCGACAGGGCCAATGAAGTCGTGATTCTGATACTTGCCAAGTCGAAGCGCATGCTGCTTGGCCATTTCTCGCAAGCGATCATGCATTTTGTATTTGCCCAGCGCGATGAGTAGCGGACGATGCTGATCGCGCGAAAAGCGTCTGGGGTCGGAGCGAAATCCCGCCTGATGAGGATGCCGCACATAAATTCCAGCGCGAACTTCAAGCTGTTCCAAAGAACGTGTGAATCCGTCTCGGTCATCGTGCAGGTAGTAGAACATGCCGGTGCGTTGAGCGGTGTCACCGCCGTCGCCATCGCTCTGCACGATCAGGCCATGCTCATCAAAATGTAGCGGAAATAAATCTTCGACGGGCGAGCTCGGCTCCTGCTCCTCCAGTCGTGCCAAGTCAGCGAGCACTTGCATCTCGTGACGTGATAAGCGCTGCAGGTCGTGCGGTGGCGGCGCGAGATCCGCGCTGATCCAAGTCGACACTCGATCTGATTCGGGTGCGAAAACGGGCTGAAGCACGAATTGCGTTGAGGCGATCGAGGCCGGTGCGCGCGCGGACGGTGATGGCTTTGCACCACGAGTGAGTGACGGAATGGATTCCGGCGCCGGTACAAACGGGTTGTAGGCGTATTGCACGCTTAAGAGGAATAGAAAAAGACCGAGCGGCCACCGCATTTTCATGCGAACTCCCTTCCTCTAGTCTAGACACTCCGCCGGGCCGAAGGGGAAAAAGCTCGGTCTGTCAGCCGCGAGCGACGTCCTGAAAGCCGCTCTGGTGGCGGATTTCATGGCGCGCCTATGCAGTTGTTTCAATTTGAGACGGGAATAGTGGCTATGGATTTCGGCTCTTCGAAGCCTCAGTTGCTGGGGCTGGGGTCTCGGCGGGAGGGGTGGTCGAAGTGGCCTCATGAGTTTCGCCGCGGTGGGCGCGCTCGGCTTCCAGGGCGACTTTACCGGTGATGCCGACCCACTCAGGAAACAGCAGCATGATGACGATGTACGCCACAATGCCGAGTACAAAAACAATTCCGCCGGCGATGATGACCCACTGACTTGAATCTTCCATGCGAGCGATCCTAGCTGAAAATCACATCGAGGTCTGCATGAACCTCGTGCCGCCCAGAAAATTTACTTGGCCTTGATCTTGAGCCTAGGCCGTGGCGCGCTTGGGCTTTTTGGTCGCGGGTTTCTTTTTCTTCTTTGAGGGCGCGGACTTTTTGCCTTCGCCTTTAGTCTTTGCGGTGCTTGCGGATTTCTTTCCCGCAGTCGCCGATGCGCGTGCGGGTGTGACGGCCTTTGCCGCCATGAGGTGAGCGACACTTTCTTTGAGCGTGGCCTCGTCGATGGAGTGTGAGCTGGGCGAGGGCTTCACCGTCATGCTGCGTGGTTTTTGCCCGGAAGTGAAAACACTCACACGATTGAGATCGCCATCGAGCATTCCCGGGCAGTGCACGACGAGGCTTTCGCCCTCGGGACTTTGTAAGCGGTAAGCGCGAACCAAGTCGCCGTTGGCAATGCTTTCGGGTGTGCAATAGATCCGCGCATCCCATTCGCGGCCATGCACGCGAAGCTTGTTGTCGTCGATGTGCTCGATGAGAAGCGAGGTGTCTTCGATCGGCTCGAGGTTTTCGAGGCTCAGTGCCTGCGGATTGAGGACCAACGACGATGTGATCATCGCCAACACAAAGTTGCGCCAAGCATGTGGGGGTAAATTTACCGAGCGTGACATAATTCCTCGCGTTGGCTTGGGTGAGTTTCAGCTCACATGATCGAGAAGAATTTGTCGAGGTCGCTTGACCGGATTGAGCGCGAGGCGCGACAAAGGTCGATATGGCCATTCTCGTCTATCAATACCCGGCGTGCAGCACTTGTCGAAAGGCGCTGCAATTTCTAAACACTCACTCGATCAAGTTTGAAACGCGACACATCGTGGAGTCGCCGCCCTCGATTGGGGAACTCACTCAAGCATTGGCGTTGCTTCGATCCGAAGACGGCGATCTCAAGAATCTGTTCAACACGTCCGGCGAGTTGTACCGAGAGATGAAAGTCGCCGAGAAGTTGAAGAGCGGAATGAAAGACGAAGAAGCCCTGAAGCTCTTGGCCGCCCATGGAAAGCTCATCAAGCGCCCCTTGGTGATCGGACCCAAATGGGTGTTGGTGGGTTTTCGAGAAGAGGCATGGTCCAGGCGCCTTTTGTAGCTCGCGAGGTTGAAAATTGTAAGATCTTGTTTCGCCGCCATCTCGACCTATCGCAGTCTCAATCGATCTGCGTAGCATGAGGCTGAGGTGAAGCATGTTACTGAGGCGCGATCAAAGTCAGCGGCTGAATCGAACAAATCGGAAGCCTGGGCAAAGGCTGCGACTTTCAATTGTCGTCGCAGCAGTCCTCGGATTCAGCGCACTGGCCTCTGTTTCAGCGCATGCTCTGGGATATGGCGATCCGATTTTTGTGTCTTCAACCGCGCTCACGCAGGTCTTTCCAACTGAAGAGATGCGGATCCAGCCGGATTTCGCTTCGCAATTGCAGATGAAAGTCTCACCGTTTCGCTTTCAACTCAATGCCAGCGAGATCCACAGCGATGATCCCAGTCAGGCGCAGGGCGCGGGACTGGTGATGTCGGCGGTGTGGACGCTTCGACAAACTGAACGGGCGGCCTATGGCTTCGGTTTGGCGTTTGCGGGATTCTCGGGTGCGGGTCCATCGCTACTGCTTGTTGCGGGCTCGCCGCTGGAGCAGTTTACGGCTGATGCCAAGCAAAGTGGCATGGTGGCGGCGCTCACAGCCAACATGGATCTGACTCGCGCATGGGAGTCGTGGAATCTTCCGATGTTCATCGGTTTGTCATTCAATCATCTCGCATCGCAGGCGCAAGCCGACTTTGTGTCGGTGGATCGAGATGGTCTCAATGCCAGTATGCCCTTTGGCGCGGTGAACGTGAAACGTGATTCGAAGCTGACCGGGGTGGGTTTGTTTACCGGCATCGGATCGCAGTTTAAGATCTTCGACGACTTATTGCGACTTACGCCGTTTGCGATGATCTCAGTTCCGGTGCAAAAGCCACAGGAAGACATCGTGCTGTCCGACACGCGCTTCACGAGCCGCGTTCCTTTGCACGACACCAAGCCCTTCATTCCTATTTACGGAGCCGAGGTGAGCCTGCCGAAGTGGGGCTTGTCGTTTTTGTGGACTCCGGCACGCTTGGCTCAAGGTGTAAGTGTGACGACGATGTCATGGACCAAGTCGTGGGATTTTCCGAGCCCCTCGCGCGAAGCCTCGACTTCCGGCGAAGCTTCGCCAGCGTCGCCCGCGGCGCCGGCGGGCGAAGCGCTGACGGCACCATAAAGGAAAAAATCTTTTGGATTTCAAGTCCGCGCATGTGAGCGTTGGGGAATGGCAATCTTCAATCGGCTCAAGCAAGCTGTCTTAGGCAACATCAAAAGACTTGTCCGACGAGTGGCTTGGACTCTGCTCATTGGCATCGTGGGAACCTATATTGTGGTGGCGATGGGGCTTGCGATCCTCAAGTTTTGGCCGGCCCCTGAGTTTCATGTGGAAGAGGCGCTGACGGCGAACTCACAGAGTCCGCATCGCATTCGACTTCTCGCTAAGGGTGAGGACAGTTTGCGAGCGCGCTTGGCGATGATTCGCTCGGCGAAGCAGAGTTTGGAACTTGAGTTCTTCATTTACAATGTCGATGAGGCGAGTCGACTCCTGACTCGCGCCCTGATCGAACGCGCGCAGGCCGGAGTGAAGATCCGCGTGCTCGTGGACTTTTCTGCACCCGTATTCCAGTTGCAGCCGATTTATGCTCGGCATCTGCGCGCTCATGGCATTGAGGTGCGCTACTACAACACCAGCGCCAATTACCGTATCGTGAGTTTGCAACATCGAAGTCATCGTAAGCTGCTCATTGCCGATGCGCATGCGGTGATCACCGGTGGACGCAATATTGGCGATGAGTATTTTGATTTGCACCCGAAATTCAACTTCCTCGATAGTGATGTTGAATTGGCCGGGCCGATTGTGGAGCGCATTCGCGAAAGCTTTGATCTCTATTGGACTTCGGATTTCAGTTCAGAGCCGCCGCAAATCGCGGTGCCGCTTTCAAGCGAAGAGTTGCAGACGGTGCAGAAGCTCTTTGCCGAACAAGGTCGTGATGCTGAGTTGCGCGCGCACTTTGATCCAGCGCCAGCGCCAGCGCCAGAACCAGCACCAGCACAGGGAGCAGCACTTCAAGTTGATCCCCCCAGGGGCCCCAAAGCTCACGCCTGCGAAGATCTGAGCTTTGTGACCGACTACCCTGCTCAAGGAGAAAACCAACGTCAGGTCTTCACTCGCTTGGTGGAGGAGTTGGGAAAGGCCGAAGAGGAAATCGTCGGCGAAAGCCCCTACTTTGTGATTCGCGAAGGAGGGCACGCCGCGCTCAAGCAAGTGATTGCACGGGGCGTGAAGTTGAAGGTGTTGACCAATAGCTTGGGTTCGACGGATGCGTTCTACACGGTTTCGGCGTTGGCCTCGCGCATGGATTGGATCGCGGATTCGGGGATTGAGTTGTGGGCCTACGATGGTCGAAGCTTGCCAGAAGTTTCCAGCCAACAGTGGACGACTTCGCATCGCTGGGGGCTGCACTCCAAGCGCGCGGTGATCGATCGAAAGCATGTGCTCATCGGCACCTACAATGTGGATCCGCGTTCGGCGAACTTGAATTCAGAATTGATACTGATCTGTCGCAATCAGCCGGAGTTTGCGGCTGAAGTTCTGGCCGACCTCGAACTTCGTCTGGGTCAGTCCCAGAAAGTGATGGGCGACGGTTCATGGCAGTTGATGCCTTTGATTCAGGACGCCAGCGGGACACAAGTGCTCATGAGTATCTTGTCATTGCCGCTGGTCCGGATGTTTGATTTCCTATTGTAGTAGCTCTGAATCAGGGCGAGAAAGGCCCGTGGCGGGTATGGCGAAAGCGCCGATTCGATTATTAGTTGTCGAAGATGAAGTCGAACTGCTCGATGTCGTGTCACGGCTTTTCACCTCACTCGGATTTCAAGTCAAAGTCGCCAGCGACGGCCAAGCCGCCTGGGGACTGTGCGAGTCGGAAGACTTCGACATTGTTCTGAGCGATGTGCGTATGCGGGGGCTCAACGGACTTGAATTGCTCAAACGCCTCAAGGCTCGCAACGCGGATCGACCCAAAGTCGTGATGATGTCGGGTTATAGCGATATTCCGATCTCAAAATTTTACGCCGAAGGCGCCGACGGATTTTTCGAAAAGCCCTTTAGCTCGGAGTCTGTGCGGCAGTTTCTGATCGACGGCCTCGTGCCGAGTTTTGAAAGATGGGCGAAGTACAATCGTAAACCCGCCTCGGAGCGCGTGAGTTTCACCTTTCGATCTTTTGATGAAGCGCTTCGAACGCGAAGCCTCAAGGCCGGGCGCCAAGGTTTCTTTCAGCCGAGCGACGCGCAGCTGCCGATGCTGGGCACATTTGTGGATTTCGAGTTTCACTTTCGCGACTCACCTGGGCTTGAGAAGATCGAGGGCCAAGGCATCGTGAGGTTTCACCAGTCGGGTGAGGCGCCTCAGACGCTCGCGGGATTCGGCGTGGAGATCTTGCAACTTGAGTTGAGCGTCGGAAAGAAGTGGGTTGAGCATGTTCGCGATTGGGGAATCGTTGCGAGCATTCCCGAGTCATGATGAGAAATCAGCAGACACTCAGTCTCAGCTTGCAGTGAGCTTCAATCCCAAAATCGACACCACGAGAAGAAGCATGAAGCCGACACGTGCCAATGAGGCAGGTTCCTGAAACAAGAAAACGCCGAGTACGGCAGTTCCCAACGCGCCAATGCCAACCCAAACCGCATAGGCTGTGCCGATCGGTAGCGTCTGTGCCGCACGCGCCAGAAGAAACATGCTGAGGGCAAGCGCCGCGAGAGTCGCAAGGCTCGGAGCCAAGCGTTTGAATCCGTCGGTGTACTTCAGTCCAATTGCCCAAGCGATTTCCAAAAATCCCGCAGCGAAAAGATAGACCCAAGCTTTTTGCATCGTCGGCATTTCCATATCTTGTCCTCTTCATCGCGACTCAAGTCGTGATTGTGTCTGAACTGTTTTGTGGAGGCATGCCGAGAAGTCAAGGTGAGGTCGAGGGCAGCTTGCCGGGCTTTGGGCGCGAGTCTCACACTGAAGACTCGGAGGCTGAGATGGCAAATATCATATCGAATCTATGGGCGATCCTAAGATCGAATTTCGAGTCCTCGCGGCGAATGCATCAGTTGCTGCTCGGAGCTTTGCTGATCACGGGTGGCGTGTTCGGCGAACAGACGGTCGCGGCCAAAGAAGTTCCGGCGCAAGGCCGAGTCTTCGCAGGTCTGTCGCAAGTCAAACCGACTCAGTTCAACGATGAAATGCGAGCCCAAGGACTTAAAGAGCTTACGCAAGCCGGAATGTTCGGGGCCGAGATCACATTCCCGATGCTCAAGATCTTTGAATTGGGAATGAGCTACACGCGACGGCCTTTGTTTCTTGATGAGAAAGACTCGGTGCAAAGTACGGAGTATGAGGCCAGCCTCACTCAAGACGCCGTCTTCGGCGTGGCGCGCGTGGCCTTCTTTAAAACTCCTTGGCTTCGTGCCGATGTGTTCGGCGCAGTAGGCGGCGCCAATACCAGCATCAAAATCAAGACGGCTACGCAAGACGGAGAGTTGGCCAAGAAAGAAGCCAATGATTGGTTCGCAACCTTGGTCACACGCGCTGGAGCTTCAGTCGGCGTCGGCTATAATCAAGTCTTCTTCTATGTTGAAGGCGGGTATGAAACCAACAAAGTGGATTCCTTCAAACGAACTGGCAACTTAAATGGTAACATTCAAAGTTTGGATCTGAGCGGCAGCTATGTGTCCATTGGCTTGATGTTCGATGGCGTCAAGGCGACGCGAAACTAAGCCTTGGGCAGCGCCATCAAAAAGCTGGGGCGCTTCGCTTTAGAGTCGTACTTCAATTCACCGCCATGCGCCTCGGCAATGGTTTTGGCCACCAGCAAGCCAAAGCCCATGCCTCCTACAGCAAGGCGAGTCGATTTCGGTTGAAAGAGCTTTCTTTGTTCTGGTTCAGAGAGGGCTTGGCCGCTGTTTTCCACGCGTAGAATCCACATGGCGCCCTCAAGTTGCGCGCGAATCGAAATCTCGGCCTGAGGGATTTTGTTCTCCTCAATGTGCTCGGCGGCATTGCGAAGCAAGTTGATAAACAAGTGCGAGAGCAAGCCCGCCGATCCCCGCACTTGCATTGTCGGCTCAAGCTCACATTTGAACTGAACATTCGGATACATGCGTTCGTGTAAACTGACGACTTCGCCGATCAGTGGGCGAAGCGCGATGTTTTGGTTCATCATTTCGGCGTTGGACTCTTCGTTTCGCGCCAGTCGCGCAAAGAACTGCATGGTCTGATCTAGGCTTCCGATCGTGCGCAGAAGCCGAGCGGCTGGTTCAGGAGCAAGCTGTCCTTGCGCTCGCAGGAGATCGACTTCCAAATTCAATACCGTGAGCGGGGTCTTCACCTCATGCACCAACATGCCGGTGTAAAGTCCAAGTTGGCTGGATTTGAGCAGGGGGAAAAGTCGTTCATGCAACAGCAGTTCGCGCTGAGCAAACCAAGCCATCGCAAGACTCCATGTCAGAACATAGACGAGTCCCTTAGCGGATTGAGCCAATTGCGACTGTAGGGGATGAATGGCCTCGACCAAGGCATCGGTGATGAGAATCCATGAGATCGAATAAATCGCCGACACAAAGAACACCGAGGTGTTGAAGCGCCTGGATTCATCGCCATTGAGGAGTCGAATTTCACGCTGAACATACCAAGACAGCACGAGGCTTGAGGCCAATACAAAGAAAATGCCTTTGAGGTTCTGCAGTCGAAGCGCCGTCTCGCCAGCGAAGTAGTGATACACCAGAGCATCTGTACCGATGATCCAGGTTGCCGTGATGATGAGGCAGGTGAAGAAGATTCGAAGCTGCATTCCTACTTATCAAAGACGAATCTTTGTCGGTCGGGCAATGGATTCTTTGGATTCACTCGCTGTGCCGGACTATGGGCGCTGGCGGCCACTTGACCTTTACTCATGGAGCCTCAAGGTCAGGTTGAGGTTTGCCCTTTGTCCGATGAAGCTTTGATTAATCTGCTGAGGTAGAGGCTTCGGCCGTGTGACATTGTCGAATTTGGGCGTAGGCTGAAACTCAATGCCAATCGCTACATCGCTCATCGCGCAGACACGTAATACCTTCTTCTGGGTCACGGACGAACACGGTGTTTGCCGTTTTGCAAATGAGGCCTATGCCAAGCTCTTCGGTTTGGACTCGAAGCTTGTGTTGAGCAAGCGCTTGGATGAAATCTTCCCCAAGGAGTATGCCGAGGAGTATCAGCGCAATAATCTCAAGGTGATCCGCGAAGGCATCTACTTGCAGACCTACGAAATGGGACCAAGCCTTCGCGGCGGCGCCGAAGCTCATTATCTCGTCAATAAGTTCCCGGTGCAGATCGGCGATGAAGTTTGCTGTGGCGGCTTTGCGGTCGATGTGGAAGAGCTTTATAGCGAAAGCGAAAGTCGCTTGCGGGAGTTGAACAAGCTTTCGCAAGTCGCTGAGCGCACCACGAATGCGGTGATTCTCACGGATCCTGAAGTTCGAATCGAGTGGGTGAATCAAGGCTTCACGCGAATCACCGAATACACGCTGGATGAGGTCAAAGGTCGAAAGCCCTTTGAACTTTTGCATGGTCCGGAGACGGATGCCGAAGAAGTACGGCGCATTCGCGCAGGCTTGGAGCGCGGTGAAGGCTTCAACGCCACACTTGTGAACTACAGCAAATCCGGACGCAAGTTCTGGATGCAGATCGAGGCACGACCTTACTTCGATCAGCGCGGAAAAGTGCTCGGCTTTGTCGCCATCGAACAAGATGTCACAGAGCGAGTGAGTCTCACGGAGCAACTCATCCATACGGAGAGGCTCGCCAGTCTCGGCACACTGGCGGCGGGTGTGGCCCACGAGATCAATAACCCGCTAGCCGTCTTACGCAATGACCTTGAACTTCTCAAAGGCCGCTGCGACTTGGATCTGACGCGATCCTTTGTGGCCATCGAGAGAATCGCCACCATCGTAAAGGGCCTTCGCGAGTATGCTCGGGTCGAGTCGAAGACCGACGAGATGTTCTCGCCTTCGGAAGTCGTCTGTAGCACTTTGCAGTTTCTGGCGTCGCTGCTTGAAAAGCAGGGAATTGAAGTGCGGACCTCGCTGAGTGCGCAGGGCCTCGTGCAAGGTCACTCGAGCCGTTTCCAACAAGTGATCACCAACATCATCATCAATGCGCGCGATGCGCTGATGTCGACCACGGCCACATCGGCAGATTCGCCGTCGCCGGTGATCGAAGTCGCCGTAACGACGGCGGATGACGGTCGCGAATTTGAAGTTCGCATTCGCGACAATGGTCCCGGAATCGATAAGGCCATCATGGCCCGAATTTTTGATCCCTTTTTCACCACCAAGGCACGGACACATGGCACCGGCATTGGACTTTCAATTTCTCAGTCGATCATTCGCGAAATGCACGGAAGCATCACAGCCGCCAACATTCAGCCACAAGGCGCTGAGTTTTTGATTCGCCTGCCGCGCACCGAAGCGGCGGAGTCGAGTTTGCGGGATCCGCATGCGGTGCATGTTGCCGGTGGCCTCGAGGCGGGCGGCAACTCCAAGCCGGCTTCGCTCACTTTGCCTGCACTCAGGATTCTGCTGGTTGATGATGAGACCGCTCTGAGAAATTTGATCGCTCAGCATCTTTCGATGGTGGGTCCGAGCGTGAGCGAGGCCAAAAGCGGGAGTGAAGCCTTGCAACTTCTCGCCAGCGGCGAATTTGATTTGTTGATCACGGATCACCTCATGTCGCAGATGACGGGCCTGCAACTCATCGAGACCGCACGTCAGCGCTTTCCGCGATTGCCTTGCATCTTGCTCACCGGCGGATTGATGGACGATGCGCAGATTCGTAGCCTCAACATCGGCTTTCTAGAAAAGCCCTTTGGGCCGGCGGATCTTGTGAAGGTGATTTTGGAGATGGGTATTAAGACTTGAGTGAGTCGCAGAGCCCAAGACTTCTTAACGCTGGCGCTTCTTGGTGTAGGCCTTCGCCCAGCTTCGCACTCGAGGTAAAGTGGCGAACAGGAACTCCAGCAAGAGTCTTCGTGGAACGAATCGACGCAAGTAATAGAAGACTTCGGCGTCGTAAGTTGCTGGGATCCACAGCGGCGGATTTTTTCTTTGAATGGTCTTCAGAATTCGCCGAGCGACGGCCTGAGGAGTTGTGAGGCTTAAGCCCATTAGGCGCTCGATGAAGGGAGTCATGTGCAGATAGTAGTCGGCGTACAGTCCCGTGCTTGGATGTTCAGGGCCTGATTGGGTTGAGTATTTGACGTTCATGAAGGACTTGGATCGAACAAAGCCGGGCTGAATGAGGCTGACATTGATGCCGAGCGGTCGCACCTCATACCAAAGTGCTTCGCTGATTCCTTCAAGGGCATACTTCGAGGCGCTGTAGGAACCCATCGTCGGCATCGCCAACATGCCGCTCACAGATGAGACATTGATGATCTTGCCTCGTCCAATTTTTCGCATGGAAGGTAAGACGCCACGAATGAGGGCGACAGGGCCAAAATAGTTAGCGTCGAATTGATCGAGCTCTTCGGCGGCGCTCATATGCTCGACAACAGCTCGGTAGCTGACCCCGGCATTGTTGACCAACACATTGACGCCCGTCCATCGTGAGTTGATTTCCTCAAGCAAGCGGTTTCGATCAGTTTCTGAAGTCACATCAAGGGGCCGGATCCAGAATCGATCGGATTCACGAAACTTGCTGCGCAAGACTTCAAGAGACTTGCTTCTCGCGGTGATCACAACTCGGTATTGAGTTTGTTGTTCAAGTAATTCCGCAAGTGCCAAGCCAATTCCCGAACTGCAGCCGGTCACGAGAATGACGGGCTTGATTTTGCCGGATGGCGCATCTCGAGCTGCGACCTCGTCTGTGTTCGGTTGAGACTTAAACAAGCGACTTGCGCTTTCTAAGCTGCTCAAAGCCAAGCTCGAGTGCCCTGAGGAACACGGAATTCTTTTTGAGCTTGATTCGTCGGTATTCGGGCTGATTGGAAAGCAGCGCGAGGATCGACTCGAATTCGTCCACGAAGGCGTCCTTCTCGTCCCGACTGACTCTGAAACCCAATATGGGGTAGTTGGCGTTGATGTCGATGGACTTTTTCTTTCGTTCTGGTGGCATATGATAATTATCGGATAATTATAAAATATAGATCAAATAATTATTTGCTAAAGTTTCTGGAGGGAGTTGCCGAAGAGTTTTGAGGATGCCCCTGCAAGGGCCCCATGAAACGGAGCGTTTGTGAATTATCTGAAGCGACTTGAGCGCGAACTGATTCGGGACTGGCAAAGACTCCAAGAGGAGATCAATCCGGCCCTCAAAGCTCTGGCCATCAAGGCCTACTACGTGAAATTTGAGCTGTATCGCCAATCGCGCGCGTGGAACCAAGAGTTGGTCACCCGAGTTTGAATGAGCCTGAGCGCTCTGTCGTCGAAGCAGAACTCAAGAGCTGTCGGACTTTGCGGATCCAGAAACCGCGGCGCCGAGAAAACGGCGCGTCAGAATTTTTGAGTCGCTTCGATCTTAAATCCTTCGAAGCAGTCTTTCTGACGGAGAGGCACCCCTGAAACGACAAAACCCGCTTGATGGCGGGTTCTCAGTCGGATCCTCTCAGTCGGAAAAAGTTGGCGTCCCCATGGGGATTTGAACCCCAGTATCCACCGTGAAAGGGTGGTGTCCTAGGCCACTAGACGATGGGGACCCGAGACATTTGCGATCAGACTTCGCGCTTGAGAAAGTGGTGAGCCGCGATGGATTTGAACCATCGACCCCATCCTTAAAAGGGATGTGCTCTACCGGCTGAGCTAGCGGCTCGTCACCAGGTCAAAAGCGAGGCGCCAAATTCCGATTTTTAGCTCTTACTGTCAACTAGAATGGAAGAAATCTGCGGGCAGTGGCGGAAGGATCTGTGAGCCGGTGGCCTCGCGAACATGCTGAAACTTCAAGCAAATTCGCGAGCCCTTAGGAGAACAGCGGCTTGATCCAGAGGGTTTGCTCGCGGCCGGGGCCGACGGAGACAACATCAATCGGTGTGGCGACCTCGCTGGCGACAAACTGGATGTAGTCGCGTGCGGCTTGCGGCAGATCCTGAAGCGCGCGCACGTTTCGCAGATCACCCGACCAACCGCTCAGCGTGCGGTACACCGGCTCAACGCGCGTGAGGTCCGTCGATGAGACGGGGAGTTCTTTGATCTCTTGTCCGTCGAGGCGATAGGCAGTGCAAACTTCGATGCGCTCGTGCCCGCTCAGTACATCCAACTTCATCAGCGCGAGCGAAGTGATGCCGTTGACGCGAATGGCGTACTTGAGCGCGACCAAGTCGAGCCAGCCGCAGCGACGCGGTCGTCCTGTGGTGGCGCCGAACTCGCCGCCTTCTTGGCGCAGGCGCTCGGCCAGATCGCCTTGGATTTCCGTAGGAAAGGGGCCTGAGCCCACGCGCGTGGTGTAGGCCTTCGTGATGCCGACAATTTTCTGCACGAGGTTCGGGCCGACGCCTGAGCCGACGCAAGCCGAGCCCGAGAGCGTGGAGCTTGAAGTGACGAAAGGGTAAGTGCCGTGCAGGAGATCCAGCATGGTGCCTTGCGCGCCTTCGAACAAAACTTTGCGGCCGCCTTTGAGGGCTTTGTGGATGATGAACGAGGCGTCCTTGCAGCGGTAGGGCTCAAGTTCTTCCGCAAGAGCCAGCACTTCGCGCTCGACGTCTTCCACCGCCACGGGCTTGGCGTTGTAGAACTTCTCAAGCAAGAAGTTCTTCTCTTTCAATGAGTGCTCCAGTTTCTCGCGAAGCTTGGCGCGATCAAACAGATCGCTGAACAAAATCGCGCGGCGCGAAGCTCGGTCTTCATAGGCGGGACCAATGCCCTTGCCGGTGGTGCCGATCTTTTCGTTGCCGAGTGCGGCCTCGCGCGCTTGATCGAGTTGTCGGTGATAAGACAAGAGCACGGTGCACTGATCGGAAATGCGCAGCTGCTCGGGATTTGCCAACACGCCTGCGGCCTTGAGGTCGCGGATTTCTTTGGCCACTTCGGCGAGATCCAGCACCACGCCTGCCGCAATCATGCAGGTGGTTTTTGGATGCAGAATTCCGCTCGGGACCAGATGCAATACGGTTTTGACATTATTGACCACCAGCGTGTGGCCGGCGTTGGCGCCGCCTTGGTAGCGCACCACGAAGTCCGCGTGTGCGGAGAAGACGTCGACGACTTTACCTTTGCCTTCGTCGCCCCACTGGGCGCCGACTACGATTAAGCCCGGCATAAATCCTCCGCCATCGACAAGTGCATTCCGGATTGGTTCACGATGATCGAAGCCGAGAAAGTCGCAGACTTGACGAGCTTTATCAAGCCTGCGCCGAGGGCTATGGGTTAAAGCGACTTGTGTACCACTCCGCTTGCGGCGGCAGCATGTTCGGAGCGTCGAGGCCTTGCGTGCCCTCAATTGCCCCAAGTAATTGCAAAAGGCTTGACGCCGCCTGCAGAGAGGCCTCTCGGAAGGCGGCCTCAGTGAGAGCGCCCATGTGAGGTGTGCACAGAACTTGCGGATGCGACCAAAGTGGCGAGTCCGCAGGCAAAGGCTCACGCGCGAACACATCCAGCGCAAACACTCCCGCGCCCCCGGCCTTCAAATGCGTCAGCAAATTGTCTTCGGCAAGGACTTCGCCGCGCGAAGTGTTGATCAGAATTTGACCTTCGCGCAGATGCTGCAAGTGACCGCCGTGAATGAGCCGGCGCGTTTCATCGGTGAGTGGCACATGCAGGCTGATCACATCGGCGGCATGAATCAATTCGTCCAGCGCCAATCGATCCGCTCCGATGTTGCCGAAGGCCTCGTCGTCCAAGTACGGATCATAGGCGACCAGCTTCATGCCGAAAGCCTGTGCGATGCGGCCGACTCGGCGGCCGATGCGACCGAGTCCCACAATACCGTAGGTGCGACCACTTAGGTTTTCGCCCAGCAATTCATCGCGCGAAGCCCAGCGGGCCTCCGTCTGCGCGCGCCAGGCGCTGTTTAACTTTCGTGCGGCTGTCAGCGCGAGGGCCCAAGTCAACTCGGCCGCCGGAGCCGTATGCGCATCAGGCGTATAAGCCAATCGCACGCCGCGCTCTTGGGCCGCGGCCAAGTCCATATGCTCAAAGCCCGCCGTGGCGGTGACGGCCGCGCGAAGCTCGGGTGCTTGAGCCAAGCGCGCGCGTGTGAGCGCAAACTTGCTTCGCACGATCAGCCCATTGCAGGCGGCGAGATCCGCACCACTTTTGACATCCACAATGCGCGCGTTCTTTTTGCCGTGAAGCTTTTCCGTCAGCCAGGCACGAGCTTCAGCATGAAAACGATCGGCCACGCCGACGACAAAGCCATCTTTCATCGGGGGCCCTCGCTGCGCGTGGGGTTTGCTAATACAAACGGATGCTGAGTCAGCACATCCGCGGCAACCTGCAAGGCATCGCGGCGCTGAGTGGGCGAAACCGAACCAGGTCGCATGCTCTCGAGCGAGTCCGCAAGGCCCGCGATGGCGGCGAGCAGATCTTCATCGCGAATGTAGCCCATATGCCCAAGTCGCAGCACTCGCCCTTTGAGTTGATCTTGTCCGCCCATGAGGATGAGGCCGTGTTCGACTTCCAACTTCTCTCGCCACTTTTGTCCATCAAGGCCTTCAGGCACGGCGATCGCGGTCAGCGTGGGAGCTGGCACGCGCGGAAAAACTTTGAGTCCAAGATGGGGAAGCGCGGATCGAGTCGCTAGCGACAGGCCCGCAATGCGATGCTGCCAATGTGAGGCGCCGACGGCCTCGATGCGCGAAAGTATGAATTCAAGAGCGCGAAGCAAGGGTACGGGTGAGGAGAAATGCGATTCGCCGCGCTGATTGGCGGCAAGCTCCGCGCGAATGTCGAAATAGCTGCGCGGCGCTCGCGCCTGAGGAATCTTTTGCCAAGCGCGCTGACTCCACGCCACCAGGGCCAGGCCTGTGGGCAGCATGAAAGCCTTTTGGCTGCCGCCCACCATGCCGTCGATGTCCCACGCATCCATCGGCAGCGACATCGCACCGAGTGCGGTGATCGCATCGAGCAGCACCAAAGTTTCACTATGGCGTGCGCGCGCGATCTGCGCGATCTCGCGCACCGGATGCAAAGCGCCTGTCGAAGTTTCGCAGACCTGAGACATGAGAATTTGCAGCGGCTCTTGATCGCGAAGCCAAACTTGCAACTTGTGCGGATCGACCGACTCGCCCCATGGCACTTCAAAGCGACTGAGCTTCGCACCATAAGCTTGCGCCATCTCCGCCCAGCGCTCGCCGAATTTTCCGCTCACGATCACACCCACGCGATCACCGGGCGAGAGCACATTGACGAGCAAAGACTCCATGCCGCCTGAGCCTGTGCAAGTTTGCACAAAGGCTGGCTGGTTTGTGCCGAACACGCGAGGCAAAAGCGCGAGTAGATTTCGATACACCTTCAAGAATTCCGGCGTACGGTGATGCTCGATCGGTCGCGCCAAAATTTCGAGCACCTCGGGAGGTACGGGCACCGGCCCAGGAGTGAGAAGTCTCGCGGGCCTTGCCGCGTGCGCGTTTGGGGGAGCTTTGAGATTAAAATCAGCTGGCGAGTTCACAAGGCCTTTCGTCTGCGGGCTTGTCGACGGATGACTGCGATCCGATCCGTGCAGAACGGATGCGCAGAAATCCGACTTGAGCAGACTGAATCAGAGCAGACTGAACCAGAGCGGCGCGAAACAGGTGGCGCTTCCTTCGAAGCTCTCCTTGAAGAGCGACCGCCTCATCGCTAAACTCATCGCATGCCAACCCGCCCTATGGGAATACCTCAGCCACGCTTTTTCCGAACTCGCGCAGCGTGTCTTATGTCATTTCGCGCTGATCGTGCGCTCAGCATGGGTGTGGGGGCGATTCTCATGGCTTTTGCGCTCAGCTCTTGTGCGTATTCATGGGGCCTGGGGCCTCGGCGTTTGCCGGAAGGTCACACGCGACTGGCGATCCCCGTGTTCAAGAATCGCACGCATGAGGCGGGCGCCGAAGTGGCGTTCACCAATTCGATGATTCGCGAGTTTCAACGCTCGCGCATTGGACAGATCGTCGATAAGCGCGAAGCCGAAGTGGTGCTGGAAGGCAGCGTGGATGAGATCGTGTCGACTTCGGTTGACCAGTTGAAAGTCGACCAGCTGGGCGGTTTGATTCCGCAAGGAACCATCTTGAACACGGTTTATCGCGTGACGGTTCACACGAGCTTGCAGCTGAAGCGCGTGAGCGATGGACGCATCATTTGGTCGGACTCGTTCAGTGGTGAGCGTAGCTATCTGGCGCCAAAGCTGGGTCTAGAAGGCTTGAATTCGGCCAACGCGCTTTACAATCACAGCGCTCGCCAGGAGTTGATCGCGGCGATGGCTGTGGATGTGATGGCCGAGGCCCATGGCCGCCTGACGGAGAATTTCTGATGGCCGCCACAGAGATGACCTACAACCGCCTCACGCAAGTGCTCAAAAAGAACGAGTTCGCGCCGCTGTATCTATTCTTTGGCGAAGAGAGCTTTCTTTCCGAGCGCGCCGCCGGGGATGTGGTTCAGGCGGTGGTGCCCGAGGGATATCGCGACTTCAATCTGAGTGTGTTCGACGGACAAGACTGCGACGTGAACCGAGTCCGCGATGCGCTGGAAACCTTGCCGATGATGGCGCCGAATCGCTTGGTGCGCCTCGATCAGGCCGATGAATTGAAGGACAAGGAATGGGACGTGCTCATGCCGGTCATCGAACAGATGGCCGCCGGGCGCTTGACGGGTGTGGTGTTGGTGGTGCTGGCGCGCAAGATCGACAAGCGCAAAAAACACTGGAAGCGTTTGTTGGAAAGCGGCGTGCAGATGGAGTGCAAGCGCCCCTATGAAAATCAAATTCCGGACTGGATTGATTTTTTGGGCGAAAGACATCGCATCGGCTTCGACGAAGATTCGCGCTTGGCGCTCCAGCAGGTGGTGGGCTCGCACCTCCATGATCTCGATGGCGAAATTCGAAAGCTCTCCATTTACCTGGGCGGACGCGACGGCAGCAAAAAGGTGCAAGCCAAAGTTGAAGATGTGCTGAAGGTGGTCTCGCGCGTACGACACGAATCCGTCTTCGATTTCACGGATGCCGTCGGTCGCGGCGATCGCGCCCGCGCGCTCTACTGCTTGGCGAATCTGCTGGATCAAGGTCAAAACGAGATGGGGATCTTGGCGCTCGTGGGTCGGCACGTGCGAATTTTGCGCTCGATTCTTGAGGGCTCGCGCGAGGGACTGGTCGGCCAGAAGCTCGCGGCTCGCGCCGGTGTCTCGCCGTTTTTCCTTCGCGATTATGTGGATCAGTCCAAGCTGTGGTCGGCCAACAAGTTGGACCAAGCGCTCGAGGCGCTGCTCGATACGGATCGCGCGCTGAAGTCTTCGCCGATGTCGTCGCACATTTGGCTGGAGAATTTCGTTTTGCGCATTTGTTCGCACTAAACCGCGGCTTGGATCTGAGCCGCCACTGGGGCCGGGCATTTTGAAAAGCACATTCAGGTGGCCCAGCCCGAGGTCCAGCTTTCAAGCTTCGGCCCCTGTTCGCCGATACGAAAGTGATGGTCTTTCGACACTTTGTTGAACAAGCCAAGCTTGAGGACTCGCGTTCGGGAACGCGACGTGCGCCTCGTCGAACCTATCGGCGGCCCATGGGCCTCTTGTTCGATGGCGAATATCAGGTGATTGAAGGGCGTCAACTCTCCGAAGGCGGAGCCATGATCGTGGTGCCAGCGTCCTTGGCGCGACGATGGACGGCGGGACGTTCCGGCACACTGGCGTTGATCTTGCCGGAGCAATTGGGGGCCGATACCGAGGGCAAAGCGAACTCGGACGAAGGGGCGATGGTGCTTCGGGCGGTCGCGATCTATCAAAACGCAGTGCCTGAAGGAGTCGCGATCGGCTTGAAGTTTACGGAACTTCCGTTTCAGCATCGTCGACGGATTCGAAACTATGTGGCGGCGAAGTCCGCCGATGAAGTCGCGTTTGAGACTCAAGGCGGGCGCGATGCCCAGCGGGCGGCATCCGAGTCTGAGCCGCTTGGGGATGGCGCATCGGCCTCCTCGGGCGGGCCGAGTCCGGCTTCGCCGATTGGGCCGAGCGATCACTTTACCCGCGCCAAGCCGCCACAGGCGGGTTCATAACGGCGAGGCTTGAGCCTGCGTGGGAAATAAAAAAAGGAGGCCAAGGCCTCCTTTTTCATTTGGTCATCGCTCATCGAGGCCAATCGCAAAATTGGTTCGGCCTCAGGTGAAGCGACTTATTTCGATGCGGCTTTGTGAGCCAGCTTCGCGAGGCGGCTCATTTTTCGAGCCACTGTCTTCTTGTGCATAGCGCCCTTCGCGACGGCTTTGCTGAATTTGGAATTCAACTCTTTGAGAGCTTCGGGAACGGCCTTTTTGTCGCTGGCCAAAAGCGAGCGAACTTTCTTTTCAACCGTGCGAACCGCAGCTTTAGTTTGCGAGTTGCGTGCGTTGCGACGGACATCCTGACGAGCGCGTTTTTCTGCGGACTTATGAGTTGCCAAGGGTTAACCTCCCCAATAACGACAGAGGGAGAAGGCGTAACACGTCGCACCCCGGTTTTGCAACACTTTGTCAGGGCCCAAGTCAGGGGCCGAACATGGGCCGAACATGAGCCGAACATGAGCCGAAGTCCCCACTCATCGGAGAACTCAACTGAAACGCAGAGCGTTGGCAGGCAAGGCCCGCTCAGCCGATCCGTTGCCTCGGTGACCTCGGTTGCCAGGTCGGCAAGCCTTGTGGCGTTGGGGACTTTGGCCTCGCGCGTGCTGGGACTTTTGCGCGACATGCTGCTGGCGCGACACTTTCCGCCCGAGGTCCGCGACGCCTTCGTGGTGGCCTTTCGGTTACCCAATATTTTTCGCCGCCTCTTTGGCGAGGGCGTGTTGGCGGCAAGCTTTCTTCCCAGCCTGGTCAGCGCACTCACGCGGCCAACATCTCCGGGCGAGGCCACGCGACTGGTCGGAGCCGTATTCACTTTGCTGTTGTCGCTGACCTCGCTGATTTCGCTTCTCGGTATTGTGTTCATGGATGAGTTGATGCGGCTGCTGTTGAGCGGCGGATCTTTCGATGATGTGCCGGGCAAATTTCAGCTCACTGTGGACTTGGCGCGCATCATGTTTGGTTTTGTGGCGCTGGTTTCCATCTACGCGTTTTTCATGGCCGTGCTCAATAGCTTGCATCGCTTCGCACTCGCGGCGGTGGCGCCTTGCTTGTTCAACCTCAGTCTCATCGTTGCGATCCTCGGTTTTCGCGGCCAAGCCCAAGCCGAGCGAGCTTTGGCGTGGAGTGTGATTGTTGGTGGGGCGCTGCAGATGCTGATTCTCGTACCGGCGATCCGCCGCGCAAGGCATTGGCCGAAGTTGGGTTTCTTTTGGTCGAGCCCACAGGGGCCGCAGCCCGTGTGGACGCTACCCGAAGTGCAGAAAGTGTTTGCGGCGATGGGACCAAGCCTCTTGGGCCTAGGTGTTTTGCAAGTGATGACCGTCCTCAATGTGATCTTCGCTTCAAGACTTCCGCAAGGCGCGCACACGGCCATTTACTTAGCGGATCGACTCTTTGAGCTGCCGCTGTCGCTGATTGCGGTCAGTGTGGGCTCGGCCATGCTGCCCACTCTGTCAGGCCAATGGGCTGCAGGTGATACCGCGAAGATGACGGCGACTTTGCGTCGCGGGCTTCGCTTCGTGTTGTTTTTGGCTTTGCCCTCGGCGGTCGGGCTTTTCATGTTGGCGGAACCGATCACCGAAGTTTTGTTTCAGGGCCGCGAGTTTCGCTATGCGGATGTGCTGATGACCTCGCAGGTGATCCGCGTGTCGGCGATCGGCTTGGTGATGGCCGCTGTGGTGAAGCTCTTGGCGCAAGGATTCTTCGCCGTGGGAAACACTTGGTTTCCGGCCGTGGCGGGCTTGGTGACCTTGGCTTGCCATGCGGTGTTTGCTTGGGCGGGCACGCGGACCATGGGACTTGTCGGGTTGACGGCGGCGACTGTGCTTTCCAGTTTGGTGAATGCGGTGCTGTTGGGTTTGGCCTATTCAAAGTGGGTGGGGCCGTTGCAGTGGCGGCAGACCGCGGGCTTGATGTTGAAGCTGGTGTTGGCTTGCGTGGCGCTGGCGGCGGGGTGTTTGATTTACGAGCCCCTGGTGCTGGAGTTTGGTTCGCGCTTCTTGACTCGGTCGGTGGCGCTGGCGGCTGCGATTGGCCTGGCCAGTGCTTTGTACTTCATCGCAACGGCGATCTTGCGCGTGCCTGAACTGAACGAGTTCGCCGCGCGGACTCGCGAGTTGATCACGGCGCGACTTCGGCGCTCAGCCACCAAGTCCTAAGATTTCTGAGATATTGCCTTAACTTGAATTTTCACACCTTGGCGCTAGTCTGTGGGAGTTTGCGGCGCTCTCGCAACGAAGGTGGTAGGCCCCTGTCCAACTCGCTCAACAATGCATTAGGCAACTCATCAGGTTCGTCGGCTTCGCTGAGAGATCGGCTGGCGAGACTTCCTTTGCGAGCATGGAAGTGGATGGGCGGCGCGGCCGCCATCATGTTGTTGATTTTAATTTGGTCGCCCATTCACGAGATTCGCGTCGCGCATTTTTTGGGCGTGCACACATTGCTTGAGATCACTTGCGTGATGATCGGGCTGATGATTTTTAGCGTGCAGCTGATCTTGCGTCGTCACGACTTCATTCAGCTTGAGAAGTTTCAATTGCTCGGACTGCCGTTTTTGGGAATCGCACTGCTCGATTTAGCCCATGCGCTGTCATTCCCGGGCATGCCCGAGTTCGTTACGCCGGGTTCCTTGCAGAAGTCGATCAGTTTTTGGTTGGCCGCGCGAGGCCTCGAGGCGCTGGCGTTTTTGTTCTTTGCGACGAACTACAGGCGAACCAGCGAGCGCGTGCTGAGCACCTGGAAACTCGTCCTGTTTCTCTCGGCGTACGTGGGCGGGACGACGGCTGTGATTTTGGCCTCGCCTGAAATTCTTCCGAGCTTCGTCGATCTCGACGGCTCCTTGTCGACGGCGAAGGTCGGCATTGAATTGATCTTCGTGATCTTGCACCTGTTGATTGCGTGGATGCTCTTGACGGCTTCGCGCGGTGTGGACTCGCGAATTGCGGATTTGATTGTGTCGTCGATGTTGGTGGCGATCTCCGGCGCGGCCTTCACCACGTACCGCGACGCTCACGACATGCTCATGCTCTATGGGCATGTGCTCAAGGTGCTGGCGTACTTCTTCATTTTGCGAAGCTGCTTGCTGAACGAATTGATTGAGCCCTTTCAGCGCTTGGTGGAAGTGAATCGTTCATTGCAGGAGCATTCAGCCAATCTTCGCGATCTGCAGTCGCGGCTGACTCGTAGTGAGCGGCTCGGGGCCATTGGCGAGAGTCTCGCCACTGTGGTGCATGATCTGAACAACATGTTGTTTGTGACCGAATGGTCGACAGAGAGAATCGTCAAGGCGATGTCGGGATCTGCGCCTAACGAAGACGTTGAAAAGTCGAGTGCGGCGATCTTGATGAGTTTGCGAAAGACGCGCGAGTTTCAGAAATTGTTGTTGAGCAAAGCCAAGGGTGAAGGCGGCGGTACGGCTCGAGAGATCCGTCTCGCGGTGGAGCTCGCGGAGTTTCGGATTGTGTTGGAATCGCTCGCTGGGCGTGATGTGCAGCTCGATATCCAATGCGACAATGAGTTGAGCTGCGTCGTTGATCCATTGCAGCTTGAACAAGTGTTGATGAATTTGGTCGTCAACGCGCGCGATGCGCTGAAAGCTGTCGAACGCGTCGGCGGACGGCGGGTGCTTTTGAGCTTTCAAGAAGGGCAAGACTTGGGTCGTTACGGCGTTTGGATTCGCGTGCGCGATAATGGGCGCGGCATGCGCTCGGAAGATTTGAGTCGCGTCTTCGATCCGTTTTACAGTACGAAGTCCGACGGCGGCACGGGCTTGGGCCTGGCCACGGTGAAATCCATCGTGGATGCCTGGGGCGGCCGAATCACCGTGCAGTCGCGCGAAGGTGAAGGCAGCGAGTTTCAGATTTGGCTGCCACGGTCGCCCGCGGTTTGAGCGCTTCGGGCCTTGGCCTCGCGCCAAAATTTTTCCAGCTCATCCGGTGACCGCGACTCATAGCTTCGCCCGTCGCGTGCTTCGTGCTCGGCGGCGATGGCGCGCATCAGAAAGAAGCGGGACTCGAAGCGGGCATTGCCTTCGCGTAAAGCTTGCTCAGGATCCAAGTCGAGATGCCGCGCCAATTGCGCGACACTGAAGAGCAGATCACCAATTTCGTGTTGGCAGGCGGCGGAGTCGCGGCTGGCCAGCGCTTCGCGCAGTTCGGCGACTTCTTCATCGACTTTCGCCATGACGTCTTCCGGCTTCGCCCAATCAAACTGCAGTCGTCGAGTTTTCTGCCCGATTTTGGCCGCACGCTGAAGCGCGGGCAGTGCGAGAGGCACGTCGAAGCTTTCGCGCGCGTGAGCGGCTTTGTGGCCTTTGGCCTCGTCCGCTTTGATTTTCTGCCAATTGACGAGAACTTCGCTCGCATCCGCCACTTGCGTGTCGCCGAACACATGCGGGTGACGTCGAATCATTTTCTCGGCGATGCCGCGGATCACATCGGTGATGTTGAAGCGCTTGGCCTCTTCAGCGAGGCGCGCGTGCAGCACCACTTGCAGAAGCACGTCGCCCAACTCTTCGCAGATCTGCGCATCGGTGCCGCGCTCGAGGGCTTCGATCAGTTCGCAAACTTCTTCAAGCGCGTAAGGCGTGAGACTTTGATGAGTTTGCTCAAGATCCCATGGGCAACCGCCGGGAGAGCGCAGCGAGCCGACGATCTGGACGAAAGCGGAGAACTCGTTGAGGTTTTTTGGAATCGCGTGCGAGGCCTTTGCGGCTTTGGTCGGTGAATCGCTCATAGCCCTAGGTCGCATCCAGTCGTGACAAAGTCCAGCGTGCAAGTGGTGACGCGAAAGTCTTTTCCTTGCTGACGGCCCCAAAGAGTAGCATGAAATGAGCAACGCAGTTCGGCATGTGCCTGTCGTGCGCGGTCGCGGATTGGTCCTGCTGGCGTGGCAGTTCGATCTGCGCTTCAAGGCGTGGGCGATCGAGCATCGAGAAGTCGAAGTCACCGGAGTTTGTGCAACTTGAAATTTGGCGGTCGATCCAAGCATTCCAAAAGTGGCAGTCGCGAGTCGCTGCAATACAGATCGAAGTACATCGATCACTCGCTTCGCTTTCTGGATTGGGTCAATGAGCTGGGCCTGGAGCGGACTTGGCTCGGTCGGCATCTCGCTTGGGCGGAGGAGAAGTTCCGCCTTCGTCGTTTGGCGATGGTGTTTCTGTTTTCGATCGCCCTGTCGCTCCTGCTGTTTTGGGAAATCGACTTGTCGTACTCTTATCGCGTGGGCGATGTGGTCTCTCGCGATATCAAATCGCCCATCAGCTTTGAAGTGATCGACGAGGTGGCGACCGAACAGAAGCGGCGCCAAGCGGAGCAATCGATTGCGCCGGTTTTGGATTATGATCGTGGCGCTTATGATGATCTCTATGGTCGGTTGTATTCGGCCTTTCGGCGCGCGCGTGAAGAACTGCGACCGGTGAAGTTTTCCAAGGATGAATTTGAGCGATGGGATCAGGTCAAGGCCTTGATGGACAAGCGTCCTGACTTTGAAAAGGCCATCGGCCGACAGGTGAGCGAGCCCGTCTATGAGTGGTTGATCGAAAAGCGATTCTCGGCGCGCATCGAAGGCGCATTGACGGAGCAGTTGGATCGCTGGTCGGGGATGAAACTTGTCGAGAGCAAAACTCAAGTGGTCGCCCCCGGCGCCAAAGAGGTCGTGCTGCGCGAGGTCTCGCGTTCGGGAAAAGGTCGCGAAGTCGAAGTCTCGGTTCGTGAAGTTCGCGAGATCGCCGGTGAAATCGATCAAGGCATTGAGAGTTTGTTGCGTGCCCGTGGATTTGTCGGCAGTGATGCCCGCCTGCTGGCGGAATTCGCGCGGGCACTACTGATCCCGACCATCACGCCAAATCGACACGAGACGCAGCAGCGACGCGAAAAGGCCCGCGCCGATGTCCTGCCCGTCGTGATTTCGGTGAAACGACGTCAAGTCATCATTCCTGAAGGCACGACGGTGCAGCCGATTCACAAGACCTTGTTGAATCAGATCGAAATGCAGACGTCGGATCGGCATCGAAAGTCCGTCGCTCTGATCACGAGCCTTTTGTTCGTGGTGATGATCCTCGTGTTCTTTTCATATTTGCGCCGATTCACGCAAAATCGGATCGACGTCGATGGTAAGGACATGGCGGTGATGGCCACGATCACTCTCATGGTCGCCGCCGTAGTGAAAGTGTTTTTGTTTCTCACCAACTCCGCGTTCACCGCGCAGTTTGGCTCGATGATTCCCGAGGAAGCTTTCCTCTACGCCGCGCCTGTCGCCGCGGGTCCCATGCTCGTGGGGCTTTTGGTCGTGAGCGGCGAAGTCGTATGGATCTTCTCGATGTTTCTTGCCGTCGTGGTTGGTTTGATGGTCGACGCCAAGTTCTCGATGGTGCTGGTGAGTGTGATCTCGGGATTGGCCGCGGCTCGCGGTGTGTTCGCTTGCAAAAAGCGCAACGACATCTATTGGGCAGGTTTACGCACCGGCGCGGTCGCCGCCTTGACGGTGCTCTTGGTGTTCACGGTTGTGTCGCGAGGAGAAGAAGATTTTCTGCGTCGACTTTTGTGGGCCGTGCCGGCGGGATTCTTGGGCGGGATCCTTTCGAGTTTGCTCGCCATGGCGGTGGTGCCGGTTTTGGAGACGTTGTTTAACGTGACGACCGACGTGAAACTTCTGGAGCTTGCGAATCTCAATCATCCGCTGTTGAAAGAAATGATCGTCAAGGCGCCGGGTACGTATCATCACTCGCTGGTGGTGGGCTCGATGGTGGAAAGTGCGGCGGAAGAGATCGGCGCCAATCCCTTATTGGCCAAAGTCATGAGTTACTATCACGACATCGGCAAGACCGAACACGCGCAGTACTTCATCGAGAATCAGAAATCCGGGCACAATCCGCACGATCATCTCAGTCCGCATATGTCGCGCACCATATTGGTGGCGCATGTGAAAGATGGCGTGGAATTGGGTCTTGAGCACCAGCTTGGCAAAGCCATCATCGATGGCATTGTCCAGCATCACGGGACAACTTTGATTTCATTTTTCTACAATCGCGCCATCGAGAATCAGGATGAGGATTTGGACGAGGTCCACGAGGAAGATTTCCGCTACCCAGGTCCCAAGCCGCAATTCCGTGAAGCGGCGTTGATTATGCTCGCGGACTCGATCGAAGCGGCCTCGCGCTCGCTGGATGAACCCACGCCGATGCGCCTGCAGAACATTGTGAAGAACATCATTCAACGCAAGTTCATGGATGGTCAGCTCGACGAGTGCAATCTGACTTTGAAAGACTTGTCGATCATCGAAGAGGCCTTCATTCGCGTGTTGATTGGCATTTATCACCAGCGAATTGACTACCCGAAGTCCGCTGGCGGCGGAGCGGCGGAGGCGCCGCGAGCCTCTACGCGAGGACATGCCTGATGCCAGCCACACCGCCGAGGTCTAGACGCGACGTCTTTCGTGTGGACGTGATCGGGCGGCCCGCGTCCTGTGAGTTGTCGGAGCGCGAAATTGTAAACCTGATTCAGCGAGCTCGTCGGGAAATTGCGGCGCACCCGGCTTTGCGCCGCAAGGCACATCGGCAGTTGAGATCAGCGACAAGTTTGCAGCTGGCCGTGATGGGTCGGGCCAAGATGCAAAAGCTCAATGGCGACTTTCGCGGAGCGGACAAGGCG
>ERZ761609.293-NODE-293-length-63849-cov-40.889378_pt1 | contig 63849 bp, 54 predicted proteins | sample MGYA00511163_ERZ761609 | MGnify/ENA primary metagenome ERZ761609 (study PRJEB28899, sample SAMN02445070) | bioreactor sludge metagenome | biome: EBPR sludge | place: Australia: Brisbane, Thorneside Wastewater Treatment Plant | collected 2011-12-16 ... | reverse complement strand
TCCGATCTATGATGGGGGATGGTGGGGGATGGTGGGGGATCAAGAACCCCATTTCCGAATGTTCGGCAGGAAGTGATACAGCAGGGGATGATAGAACCTTCGCGGGAGGAAACGACGGAGGTAGTGAAACAGCCATGCATCAAGCGTAGCTTGAACACGAAGTGGCGGGCGTTTTCGGACAAGCTGACGAAGAATAACGCGTGCGACAGATTTAGACGTGGAGGGCGACCGTACCATCAACCGTTCCACAAACGACGTCATGGACGAATACAGAATTCCATAGTCATCTTCTGTGCCGTCGGCTCGGAATGCCTGGGGCAGTCGCACCTTTCGGAAGGCATCACTCCTGATAAAACCCGGTTGGACAAGAGTCACAGATACGTTCCAGGGTCGGAGTTCATACCACAACGCCTCACTTGCACCTTCCAGTGCCCACTTACTTGCAGAATAGGAACTCATGGTTGGCATGGCCATCATTCCACCGACACTCGAAACATTGATGATTCTGCCGGCACGCCGATGGCGCATGTGGGGGAGTACGCGTCGAATCAGCATCATCGGGCCGAAGTAGTTTACGGCCATCTGTTCTAGCTCTTCGTCGGACGTCATATGTTCGGCCACACCACGAAACGAAATACCTGCATTATTTACAAGTGCATCTATCCTTCCAAACCGCATAAACGTTTCTGTGACCACACGATCGATATCACCGTCGTCTCGCACATCGAGTGGCATTATCACAAGACGGTCTGACGGGTGCAGACCGGCCTTACTGAGTAACAACAGAGAGTCCTCACGAGCGGCCGCTACGACGATGAATCCGTTAGCAAGACACATCCCAACGAGTTCACGTCCGATTCCACCTGAAGCTCCGGTGATGATGACGACGTCGGAAGCCATAACGGAAAATACGTTGACTTGTCTCCCGGAGAATAACTCCTGAGTCAAAAGGTGCCGGGGACCTAAAGGTCCCCGGCACCTTCCCCGGCACCTTCTCCCGGAGAATGCCTACTTCATCATCTGACGTACATCAACATTACCGCCACACAGTATTACACCGACTCTTTTGCCACGGATAAGGTCCGGTTGCTCCAACAATGCTCCAAGAGTGACAGTTGCGCTGGGCTCAACCACACACTTTAACCGTTCATACACGAGTATCAAGGCCTCACGAATGGATTCCTCGCGAGCCGTGATAATTGTGACGTTGTGCTGTTGTAAATGAGCGAAGGTCTTGTCACCAAGGCTCGTTCGTAGTCCGTCGGCAATGGTGACCGGTGGCATTGGCGGTTGGATGATGCCCGTTCGTAATGATTCACGTGCCTCCGCTGCCAACTCAGGTTCTGCACCAACGACGTTTATAGCAGATCCTCCGATTGCACGTGCCACAACGGCCGTCCCACTCATGAGCCCACCTCCACCTACAGGAGCCAACATAACATCGAGATCAGCGACATCTTCAAAGAGTTCAAGGGCGGCCGTGCCCTGACCAGCTATGACGCGTTCGTCGTTATACGGAGGAATGAGGTGTTTGCCAGTTTGCCGAACAATTTCGGCGACGGTTTCTTCACGTGATGTTAACGTGGGCTCACACGTCACGATATCCGCACCGTAATCACGAACAGCCGCACGCTTAGCGTCTGGAGCATTTGACGGCATAACAACGGTACATGGTACTCCATGTATACGTGATGCCCATGCTAAGGCCTGGGCGTGGTTTCCCGACGAATGTGTTACAACGCCCCTTTTCGCCGCCTCGGCGGCGAGCCCCATAACGGCATTCATTGCTCCACGTGCTTTAAACGCACCAGTTTTTTGGAGGTGCTCGGCCTTAAAGTAGATTTCTGCGTGGAATCTGGTATTAAAGTACAACGACGTAAGGACGGGCGTTCGATGAATCCATGGTCGGATTCGTTCATGCGCCATCCTTACGTCGTCAATTGTTACCACGTTAGACGAGGATAAAGTCCATGTTTTTATATCCTCGTGTACGCTTACATACTTCGTATCCTTCTCGATCTCCCGCATCGTTGGTATTACCTTCAATGGTGTCGAGGTACTCTGTATGGAAGGCCGTTACAACTCCCGTATGCGTCCAATCCTCAGCATTCTTTGGATTACGCACAAGGAAGATTGTACCAGGAACAAGGACAGATCTGTCTACAGTGCCACTCTTAATGTCGGCCTCGGCAACAAACTTGTCCAGCGCTTTTGCCTGACGCGCTAGTTCATCACACGATACCGATCCCTCAATGGTCGTCGGTTTCGGTTTGAGTGTTTCCTTACCCTGATTGATCAGGTACGTCACAAAGGCAGCACACCAAGGCCAATCTGGACCCTGTTTGCCCTTCGTGTATAAACGCACCCATGGCCCCATGTTACTTCCACCTACTTCGCGTGGATGTTCGCGCAGATGGACACGAGCTGCTGCAACAACACGTGCTGAAACGTCCGACGCTGTTGTGGGAAGAACTGCGCACACACGTGTAATGGGCGACATCAACGCTCTGAACGTCAGTTCGTCAACGTAACCTAACTGACGTAGTTTGTTCTTTGTCTGAAACTTTCGAACGGCAGCTTCCGTGGCTGGCCCAAAATCGCCATCAACCCGCACGGAGAATCCGTGGAGAGTTAACCACTCCTGGACAAGTTTTACATCCTTGCTGTTCTTCTGTCCGCGCTTTACGGGAAGTTCGACCGAGTACTCGTTGGGTATCCTCATGGCCTCATGGCAGTGGAAATGGAAATGCACACCCGACGACGGCGTTTCGACCCCTCGTCGATCCGCAATCGCAGCAAGTTACGCAAAAATCCGAGCCACGTTTCCGTCCAACGTTTACATGTTCCGTCGATACTGCCCACCAACGTCATACAGAGCATTCGTCAGCTCACCCAGTGAACAAACCTTCGCGGCTTCGAGTAACTCCTCGAAGATATTTCCGTTGGCAACGGCCGTCTCACGTAGCCGATTGAGTGCGATTTCCGATGTGCCTTCATTCCGCTTCTGGAAGGCTTCACGATTGGTGATCTGTCGTTGTTTCTCTTCCGCTGTTGACCGAATAACCTCATCCGGTATGACGGTTGGTGAACCCTTTGAACTCAAGAAGGTATTCACACCAATGATAGGATAGTCACCATTGTGTTTTAGCGTTTCGTAGTACAGAGACTCTTCCTGGATCTTGTTTCGCTGATACATGGTTTCCATTGCACCAAGCACTCCACCACGATCAGAGATCCTCTTGAACTCGTCGTAGACGGCATGTTCAACAAGCTCTGTCAGCTCTTCAATGATAAACGATCCCTGAAGCGGGTTCTCGTTCTTGGCAAGTCCAAGCTCGCGGTTAATGATGAGCTGAATTGCCACAGCACGACGTACACTTTCCTCGGTAGGTGTCGTTATTGCTTCATCGTATGCATTGGTATGTAGTGAGTTGCAATTGTCATAGATAGCATAGAGCGCTTGTAATGTTGTCCGAATGTCGTTAAAGTCAATTTCTTGAGCATGTAACGACCGACCCGATGTTTGGATGTGATACTTCAACATCTGCGATCGTTCATTTCCACCATAACGATACTTCATTGCCTTAGCCCAGATACGTCGCGCCACGCGTCCTATAACGGCATACTCTGGATCAACACCGTTCGAAAAGAAGAATGAAAGATTCGGCGCAAAGTCGTCAATCTTCATTCCACGCGATAGATAGTACTCCACGTACGTAAATCCATTCGCAAGCGTAAACGCTAACTGAGTAATTGGATTTGCACCGGCCTCCGCAATATGATAACCAGAGATGGAAACCGAATAAAAGTTGCGAACGTTACGATCTATAAAACTCTGCTGAACGTCGCCCATGAGTCGGAGTGCAAACTCCGTTGAGAAGATACACGTGTTCTGTGCCTGATCCTCTTTGAGAATATCTGCCTGAACAGTACCCCGAACGCTTGATAGTGCTCGGGCCTTACATTGTTCGTAGACATCAGGCGGAAGGACCTTATCGCCCGTTGTGCCAAGTAACAACAATCCAAGACCATCATTTCCATCCGGAAGCTCTGTTGAACCATCGGCATTCGTGTATTGTGGACGTTGCAGTCCACGTTCGGCATACATCTCCGTGATCTTCGCCGTGACGTCATCAACGAGGCCATGAGCCCTTATGTACTTTTCACACTCCTGATCAATCGCGGCATTCATAAAGAATGCAAGAATCATCGGTGCGGGACCATTAATGGTCATCGAGACTGACGTTGACGGAGCACAAAGATCAAATCCCGAGTACAGCTTCTTTGCATCATCAAGCGTTGCAATACTCACGCCAGAGTTTCCAACCTTGCCGTAGATGTCTGGTCGATGATGTGGATCCTCACCATACAACGTCACACTATCAAATGCCGTACTCAGTCGTGCTGCCGGCATTCCCTTTGACAAATAGTGAAATCGTTTATTGGTACGTTCCGGACCACCCTCGCCGGCAAACATCCGTGTAGGGTCCTCATTCGTCCGCTTAAACGGATACACACCGGCCGTATACGGAAACTCACCAGGCACGTTTTCCTGCATACACCACCGAACAATCTCTCCCCAGTCTTTCACATCAGGCAGGGAGATTTTCGGAATACGAGTGTGGGCAAGGGATTCCACGTGATTCTTCACGCGAATCTCCTTGCCCCGCACATTGTAGACGTAGTCAGCACCGCGATACGACGCTTTTTTAGCCTCCCAGTTCGCGAGTAGTGTGCGTACTTCGTGGTGAAGTTGCGCTTCGAGATCTGCTGCCGTCCGTTCCAGCGTAGCAACAGCCGCAGGGACCGTCGCCGGATTTGGTGAAGGGGCAGAAGGGGCTTTACGTCGATCGGAAGTGCTCATGGTTCTATTCTTCAGAAAAGGTTACGATCAGTTTTGCGTGATCGCATTGACAACAAGTGAGCCTGTTGCCGTTGTTCCGCCAAGCCACACCGTGTAAATACGTCCTGCCACGATGTTCATGAGAGGCGCAGTAACGAGTACGTCTGTGGTAGACGTTTTCAGGAAACGGAAGCTATAGTCGCCCGGAGGCACCAGAACAAATGCTCTGCCAGTTGCGAGTGATCGACTTGTGTTACGGTAACGGACGTTGTCACAGCCAGGCAGTTTGTAATTGTCATTTCCTGCGAAACTGATAGCTACGTCATACGCACCGGCATCTGGCGAGAGATTTACAAATCGGACCAGCGCTTGTTGTGTATTCGGACGACGATCGTCAGGCAGGGCAAGAGGAGCAATATCTGGCGGAACAAGAGTGCCCGTTGCAAAGACGGTGTAGGCCTTCCTATCTTCAACCGTCACTGGGATGTTGTTGATGATAGGCGTTCCACCGGACGACACGGAAACTGTGTGATTTCCAGCCGTTACAGGTATGTAGGCTGTAGCTGTTTGATAGGTAAGGTTTGTTACAATCGGCGATCCGCCGTCGAGAGCAACATCAACACTTGGTCCACCAGGTACGGCATGTACAAACGACACGGTACCAGATGGTGTGGCCGGTGTAAGGTCGACAAACTCTGCTCCAGCACCATCATCACGGAAGAGTCGAACGCCAAATGGAAAGGCATCGCCATCCGTCGTCGTTCCGTGTGCAACAAGCGTGTAGGCTGCACCGCTTGCAAGAATCACACTGTCATAGACCATCCATGCAGTTGGTGTTTCAACCACAAACATGTACTTCTTCGATTCGACATCGGTGTACTGTGTGTTTCCTGTGAGCTTGATTGCCTGCGGTGTTAACACCTTGCTCGAATCAAGATCAATGTACCAGAACTTCATGTCCTGATCAGGCAGGGTTGCGTTGACAAACTTGATGCGTGACTTACCTGGCTCAGCTTGCCGTGGATCGTTGGTAACGGATGCACTAAACGCCGATGCTGGCGGGAAGGCATAGACCGTGTAGACATTACCGGCAATCATGGATTGGACGGCTGAAGCGCGAGCCGTTTCAACACCCGTAAAGTGAACCGATACGGTGTTGTTACCTGGTAACACTTCCTTGTAGCCGCTCGATTGACCGTACGTACCGTTGGAAACGGCAACAGCGCCATTCACGCGTACGTCGAGGGCCTGCACATCATATCCCAGATGTAGCAGTCGGATCGATGCTTTTTCGGAAGGTCCGGGATCATTCGAATTGTCGTCACTACCGCAACCAGCTGTGAGCAGTGATGTGACAAGAGCTGCCACCATCACGAGTTGAAAGGAAACATTCCTCATCGGTTCTGTTCTCCGGAGTGGATGGAAAGGGGCAAAAGGGGTCAATCCGACGGAAGGGACGTAAGATGGTCAATTGTTCCGCGGACGTTAAACAGAGTACGTGCGAGCTGAGACTGCTGCTCAACAAACGCGTCATACCGCTTGTTCTCATCAACAATGTCACCGAGATATCGTGTTCTGTGGGGCGGAATGATGTAAATCTTCTCGCTCATCTCTTGCGTAGCGCGGAACGTTGATGACCATTGAAGTTGTCGACGTTCAACGAGTTTATCGATCAGAACACGGTACAGAGTGTTTGTACCGGGATCATTAAACTGCGATGCGATAGTGCCATAGACAGGCATGTCGTCCGGCTTGTTGGAGAACAATCGTCTGCTGCGTTGATACTGTTTGCGTACGTCACGAAGAGCGTCGAGGGCTCCACGTTTATCGAACTTGTTCAGAGCAACAACGTCGGCATAGTCAATCATGTCAATCTTTTCAAGCTGACTTGCCGCTCCATACTCAGGCGTCATAACGTACATCGACACGTCGGCGACGTCAGTAATCTGTGAGTCACTCTGACCGATACCAGCTGTTTCAACGATAATGAGATCAAATCCCGCATAACTCAGAATGTCGATGGCGTCCTTGACATGGCGGTTGATGGCAACATTCGCTTCGCGAGTAGCAAACGAGCGCATATAGACGCGGTCGTTACTAACGGCATTCATTCGAATTCGATCTCCGAGCAGAGCTCCGCCTGTTTTCCGTTTAGAGGGATCAACACTCACAACGGCAATGGATTGATTTGGGAAGTCGAGCAGGAATCGTCGAACGAGTTCATCGGTGAGCGATGATTTACCAGCTCCACCAGTACCCGTTATTCCCAAGACCGGTGCCCGTTGCGTATCTCGAGCGAAGGAGACGAGTTCCGAATGACCGCGCTCGGCAGAAGAAATCGCTTGGGCAATTGCTGCATGATTTTTGTCCTTCACCGCAGTGGCAAGATTCGGAAACGTCACAGGTGTAACGAAGTCCGACGATGACACCAGGTGATTAATCATGCCTTGCAGGCCAAGGGCGCGACCGTCGTCCGGTGAGTAGATACGCTTGATGCCATAGGCATGAAGCTCGTCTATCTCCGTTGGCAGAATTGTCCCACCACCGCCGCCAAAAATTCCAATGTGGTGAGCCCCAGCCTCGGCAAGCAGGTCGTACATGTACTTGAAGTACTCAACGTGACCACCTTGATACGACGTCATGGCAATCGCCTGAACATCTTCCTGAACGGCGCAACGGACGACATCAGCTACGCTTCGATTATGCCCGAGGTGGATGACCTCAACTCCCGTGGATTGGATAATCCGGCGCATCACGTTGATGGCTGCATCGTGGCCGTCAAAAAGTGAGGCCGCCGTCACGATACGAATCGTATTGGAGGGGGTATAGGGGGTTTGATCCTGCATACACGAAACTACCGAATGCCTCTCGAAATCGTGTAGGTTACTCTCCGGGAGAATTCTCCCGGAGAATACCTGGAGAATAACTCCTGAGTCAAAAGGTGCCGGGGACCTAAAGGTCCCCGGCACCTACGTCCGGACGACATCTACTCCCGAAGAAAGGTTCGCACAAAGAACTCAGCAATGGCTAGGTCGGCCGGCGTGGTAATCTTCAGGTTCATTTCCTCCCCCAGGACGGTGTGCACATGGCCTCCTGCACGCTCGATGACGCTTGCGTCGTCCGTGGGTAGAACGTCGGCCTCAAGTGTTCGGTATGCTCTGTCGATCAACGTCCGCCGAAACGCCTGCGGCGTTTGAATGCGGCGTAGCTGCTGTCGATCGAGTGTTGACGTAATGATACCGCTGTGGTCAACAGTCTTGACCGTGTCCGGTATGGGTAAGGCTGGTACGCAAGCCCCATAGTCCTCGGCCCCCTTCACGACAGCTTCAAACAACCGTGGGGATGCCAGTGGACGTACGGCATCATGCACAACGACGATTTCAGCGTGATGTGCGGTGCTGTGGTGTAGTGCCTGCTGAATGGTCAAATAGCGCTCTTCTCGACCCTCAACGATATCGATTGGGATACCAATGTCGTTCGGGATGAACTCTTGAACGAGCTGAGCCATTCGCTCGAAATGTTCCGGTGAAACGGCCAGCACAACACCGGCAATACCTGGCACCGTAAGGATCGTGGAAACCGTCCGTATGAAGATTGGTTTTCCGTCGATTTCCAAAAATTGTTTCGGCGTTGGCCCTCCAAAACGTTGACCTGTTCCCGCCGCAGGTAGGATTGCTGTCCATGCTGGTGTTGGCATCTTCGAAAATAACGACAATGGGGTGCTACCCTTACGAGTAGCACCCCATGAATAACTGTCAGTAGAGATTTAGCGGACGACGGTGATCGGAACCGTCGTTGAAGAGCCATTCGTTGTAATAACGACGCGATACGGTCCAGAGGCAACTGGTGTACCTGCTTGCGAACGCAGATTCCAACGGCCTACTGACTGTACTTCGAATCGTGTTACGACAGATCCAACACCGTCTACGATTACAACCGACGACGGTGCAGCAACACGAATTGTGACCTCATCCGTTGCCGGATTAGGATACACACTTGTTCCTGCAACCTCATCACCGTCAACACTTACGGTTGGCGTTCCGCGACCGGATAGTGTCATCGATGAATTTCCACCAGTTGAGGATGTGATTGCAACACTTGATGCGCGATCACCAACAACGGACGGCGTGAAGACAACACAAACCTGTTTCGTTTCCCCTGGAGCAAACGAGATAGGAAGTGTTGTCGTTAACGAGTAGTCAGATGCAGCTGCACCGCCTACCGTCATTGCGTCGATGGTAACGTTTACTGCGCTTGTGTTTGTAACGTCAAAACACTTTGGTTCCGATGACTTCGAAACTTCTGTGTCATTAAACGCCAACGACGCAGGTGCACCATATCGCAGAACAGATTCTGCAAGAAGGTCTACCGTTCCCGTTGGAATAGGTGCATCCGTTGTTACGGTCATTGAGCCATTCGCTGGTCCAAGAACTGTTGGTTCTGCACGCACCTCTACCGATGCAAATGCACCAGGTGCAAGTGTAAACGGTGTTGCTGGAGCGGTCACCAGTGTGTAACCTGCACCAGCGATGGTGATGCTTTGAACCGTCATTGGTGCCGTCCCATCGTTTCCGATGAGATTTGTTAACGTTTGCTGCGTTGAGTACCCAATTGGTATCTCACCAAAGTTTGCATTCTCCGTTGCAAGCAACAGATTAGGCTGGAGCGATTTTGGATCCGTTACAGATACACGTGCGTTGCGTGATGTAACGCCACCACAGACGTTGCTAATTGTAGCGAAGTAGTATCCAGCATCAGCAAGACGAACGGACGGAATCCGATACGTTGATTCCGTAGCACCATCGATTGGCTTGCTGTTGAAGAACCACTGATATGTGCGTGCATCGGTAGCAGCTACAGAGAGGATAACCTCTTCACCAACCTGACGTGTGATGCTCGCCGGCTGCGTTGTGATTGAAGGCTTGCCGACAACGGTAATCGTTGCTATGGCAGTTGACGCAGAAAGTCCACAAGCACCACGAGCCATGCAGTAGTACGTTCCCGCATCGGAAGCTGCTGCGCGTTCAATGCGGAACGTGTTCGTTGTTTGACCGGCAATCGGCGATCCATTGCGGTACCACTGATACGTGAGGTCTGGACCTGTAAAGGACGACGACAGTTCAAGCGGCTGTCCAGCACATGCATCAGCTGAGCTGATATCCGTTGCAAGTACAGGTGGCTCAAAGATGCCAACAAGTACCTCAGCTGACTGAGCAGTGATGATACAATTGTTTGGATTCGGCACGTTGGACTTTACAACACAACGGTACAGACCAACATTACTTGAGCTAAAGTTTGTGAATGCAAGGTTCTGCGTTGTTGCAACAAGTGCATTTCCGCGGTACCATTCATATGACAAACTTGTACCCGTGGCTTCGATGGTAAGTTGACCATTCGCACCAGGACAAAACGTTGTTGCAACAGGCTCGGTAACGACGCGAGGCTTCAGCGGAACCGTTACGATCGTGACTGACGTAGTAACCGTTGGACTACATGTTCCAGAAACAACACAAGTGTAGGAACCAGGAGTTGCTGCGCCAGCGTTGTTGATCGTTAATGTACGCGAGGTTGCACCAGGAATATTGACGCCGTCCTTACGCCATTGATACGTAAGGTTTGTTCCCGTAGCCGTTACGGTTAGACTGCCATTGTCAGATTCGCAGATTGCGTACGTGGCCGGTGGTTGTTGCGTAATAACGGGTGGCTCCCATACGGTGAGATTCCACGGCGTTGTTGTGATGGTTGCTTCTGGGTCGCAGTCATCCGTAAGGACACAGTCATACAGACCAGCCTTCGCCTGACTCAGGTTTGTGATTGTAACCGTCGGTACGCGTGTTGAAGCAACGACGGTTCCATTTTGACGCCAGTTATACGTACCATTCTGCATCGATGCGGCGATAGACCACGTAATGCTTGTGCCAGCGCAGGCCGCTTGGTTGGGTCCAGGAATGGATGTGATGGTTGCAGGACCACAGGCTCGAATAAGTGTAAACGTTCCTGAGTAACCATCGTAGTTGAAGGCATTATACCAGTAGCCACCGTAGTTCGGAATCTCTACGACACGAATCATATAGTTCGTGCCAGCGGGATTCGATGTGGTGGAGTTCCACTCGATATAGTTGGTGTAACCATCAACTGTTTGAATTTCATTCCACGACGAACCTCCGTTGCTGGAGTAGTCGACGCGATATGAATATCCTGACCATGCAGCGTCGTACGTAGCATACCACTTAATCGGTATGGCGTCTCCCTGCGTGTACTCATCGCCGCTCGCAGGCGTCTCGACGATAAGATTCCCCCAACCATAATACTGAGCCGACACCACGGATGACGCCAGTGCCAGTATAACGGTTAAGGTGAGAATTCTTCCCGTCAACATCGCCATGCGACGTTGTATCGGTTTTCTCATTTGACCTCTCCCTGAATGATGAGAACAAAAACTGTCGTGTTGAGAATGGAATACAAGCGACCTTCTCTTCGCTTATATGCCACGTTCAGTTTCAAACGTTCTATCATGATCGACGTGACCTTCTCTTCACGCCTCTCACGCTTCACATTGCTGTAATTGTCGTCCAGTACCCGTTGCTCTTCAACAGAATAGGATGATCCGGACTCAGTTGTACATTCTGTGAGTTTCCTCCGTTAGATGCTTGAGTTTTCCCCAAGTCAACATGCAATTATCGTGTTTTATTCTGTACACACAACAAAACTCCACCGTCGGCCTGTTGTGGAAACCAAGGAAACCAGATAAGTACCGGATCCCCATGTCTGTGTTTCGTTTTCAAAAATGTGTACTCCCTGACTGAACTCCCGTTTCATGATGATCCGTCCAGTCACATCAAAGACCGAAACGGAGGCCAACAGAATGTCATTCTGAGCCGTAACACGAAGTGTGCCAAACGTCATCAACAGAGTAGGCCCTGGTTCCGTTACATCTTGGTGTGAACTCGTTGACGTGCGTGTGTGGAATCGTGACGACGTAGAATAATCCGGGAGAGAACTTGTTGGGGCTACGGCAGCCACTCGCCACCATATGGTTCGTCCTGAGGGGACATCGTACGTAGCAGAACCAGTCGACGTTGGTGACGAATGCACGAGGTTGTCGAAGGAATCATCAAAGGCAAACTCAACACGATACTCCGTAAACACCGGATTTGTTGTGAACGTCACAACACCGCGTTCAGGTACTTCAATGGCGTCCCATGGAGGACTTACTGGCCGTGGTATTGCCGCAGCAGTTGCATTTGTGCGGAAGTGTGCAGCTTCTGACCATGTGCCATTTGCATCGTCTGCTAATCCCATCACCTTCCACGAATAGTCTGTTGAGGCATCGAGGCTAGGTACGACAACTGATGTTGTGGTAATTGAAGGGAATTCAACGATGACTTCCTCATCAAAGTCTCTCGTTACAACAACATGATAGTACGTTGCCGAGTCAACTGCATTCCACGTAAAGACAATGTCGTCAGGATCCCGACCTTCGCCATTCTTCGGCGCGACAATAACTGACGCGCGAAGGGTACGATCGGCAAGGGTGCGAAAACGACGCGATGAACTAAAGTCACCAGCACCGTGTCGACCAATCGAGCGTACTCTCCATGTATACGACGTTGCTCTCCGAAGTCCGCGCAGCTCATATGACCTCGCCGCAATCGTATCCTCTGCAATAACGTGTCCGGCAACTGTTTCACGTACTTCCAGATGGTAACTCACGGCTCCCGATGCACTGTCCCACGATACCGTCAATCCATCTATTGGCTGCATCGTTGCATCAGCATTCGGTATGATCAATGAGGGGGCAGAAGGGGCCGTCAGAAAAGTTGCCAGTTCAGATGTAGGCCCAGCACCCGCAGGCCCAAATGCCGATACCGTCCACAGGTACAGACTCCGTCCATCTAGACTCAGATGTGAACGGAACACAGTGTCAACCACCAACGTGTCGATCAGCGGTGTTGGAGCTCCACTCTTTCGGAGTGTGAGGGCATAACTTGTAGCACCATGTACAGACCTCCACACAAATGTTGGTCGACTTCCTTGCGCCGTCGTGTCCGTACCAGCAATTCGTGGTGTTATGAGTACGGGTGTGCCCAGTCGCGTTGTGAACGTTGACCAGTCTGACCATGGACCGTAGGTGGCTCCGAGTCTACTTCGTACGCGCCATTGGTGCGTCGTAGCAGATGTTGGTTCGAAGATGTTTGTATCAGTTCTTGAAACGGTTCGCAGAAAGATCCGCTTACCCTCACCGTCAACAACCTCCACTTCATACCGTCCATCACCTACAGCAGTTGACCACGATAGACGTGTTGGCACAGCAACATTTGTTGCTTCGTGAACCGGCATGATAAGAGACGGCACATAACACGGAATGTAGGCAAGCGCAAATTCACCAACGAGGAGTGTAGAAACATTGAGTTTGCCCGTTTGGCCATCATACGTAGCGGCCACCTTTGTAAACTCACCTACACCTTCGGAAGGACGATGGAGAAGTGTAATCTGACTTGGTGACACGACTCCAGGGATGGTTCCCAGAGAAAAGCTTATGGTACCACGAACGTTAGTGGTATCATTAATTCGTAGAGTAAATCGAGTTGGAAGAATTGTGCATGGCTCATCACCAGCTACCGATACATTACGAGGTGCATAGAAGTGACGTTCTACAGCGACGGATCTCCTGCCGGGATTTGACGTGATGTTCATCGTAACATGTGTTGAGCTGTCACCACTCGTGAAGGATACCGGGCCCGTATATACAGCCGTGCGCAGACTTCGTGTGAGAGCAACCGGAGCTTTCCATGTTCGGTACGCCGGTATAAACTCACCTGGCGCAGTTTCAAGTTCGAGCTGAACAGTACCGTCCTTACTTACTTCCGTACAAATCACCTCCGTCCGTGTATTGCCCCAACCAATTAGGATGTTACCTGTCTCTAGTTCTAACGCACTCCCCATTGTTTGTGCAAAAAGATCTGGAGTATGGCGATACTGCCACACTCTTCTTGCCTCCATATTGATTGTATCAAGCGAATACTCAACAGCACGAGAGAATCTGAACTCTTCGGGACGAAGGTTTCCATTGTCGTACATCAGGATTGTGCCGCTTGTTGTTCGGCTTACAGTATGCTGATGTGAAAACCCGACAAACGTTCCGTGCTGATCGCCGATAATGTCAAACTGATTGTTTTTTGATCCAGATCCTCCAAATCGCCACTTGATTGCACCAGTTGTACGGTGAAGTTTGATGACTTCATCAATGTTTCGACACGATACGAGAAAGTGGCCGTCAGAATCTTCAGATACCGAGTTTACATGGATGTAGTCGATGTTATCTGCCGTTAAATCAACGTCCTCTGTTGCATCGGTCACCGGAATGACGTCCAATGACTTCCATGTAAATACAACATCACCGTCTGGTTCAATCTCAAAGATTACAGCACCGAATACACGAGCACTGGGTTTGCCGTTTGGCACCAATACTGACATGTCAACGAATCTTGTTTCACTTGCCAATAGGAGAAAATTCCCATTCTTCAGTATTCGACCTTCATGGAAGTCAGGGAAAAATCCACTTGGACAGACAATCGTGTCTAAGGGATTTAACCATTGATCCCTACGGATGTATTTCTGATCTTGAGCAGCGAAATGTGTAATCGTACCGTCTGTCGATAGTAGATTCGTCGGCACTCTCGCATAGGACTTATACGGAACGTGTCCGGTATTGTCCATAAGCGAGATGGTATCCATGCCGTTCGGTGCAATCATGAGATAGCCCGGCGACGGATTTCGGAATACTGTCGGCACTAATTCACGAACCATCGTTCCAACCTGCCCCTGCATGACGACACTACCCCACACGGAGAGTATGACTAAAATCACAGTCTGTAAACTGGACGAGATGTGGGTTCGACGTGTTCTGATGTTGGTGTACACCATGGTTCTGGTTTTCCTGTTCTGCATTCTGGGCTCGACGAGATCCCTAGCCGCTCCAATAACCGTCTTGGATAGCATAGGTTTCCGAGGATTCGTCAAAATACCGACAGAACCACTCTTTGGCATCAATCAATTCCTTCGCTGTGACGATGCAGTGTATCTCGTTTCGGCAAATGAGATTCGAGTGTCAAAGGATACAGGTTTGTCATGGCAGTATGTCACGGAACCGCTCAAGTACCGGTCAGTTTCCGCTGTAACGGCATGGGGAGATACCACCGTTGTAGGAACTCGAGGAGGCGGGGTCTACATCTCCACGAATGCCGGGTTGACATGGAAACGCTGGACTGCTCTGAGAGTACCCGATACCGTTCGTGCCATCGTATCCGTAAAACAGGATATCGCCATACTGTCGGCGGACGGTACGTTGTTCACAACGGATCTTGACGACATTCTGGATGGTGATAGTCCCGACGTTATAGATTCGGGAATTGTCTCAGTCTTTGCGTGGAATGACGAATTTCACGTTTTGCGTACGTCTGGAAGTGTGGGCACATTCTCCGACACAACGTTCTCCCTCCCGCACCCTGTAGCGCACGACGAACGAGTCTTGTTTGCTCCGTTTCAAGCGGGCATCCGGATTCTCGTTGGTCAGCATGTCTATGAACAGCGTACGGACACGAAAGACATAGATACGCTGCGTGTTCTCGATGCGGATTGGACAGCAGCCGACATCAATGATAATGTTCTTGTGTATGCGCGACGCGACGGCTCAATTGAAATCGACGCTCTTGATGCATCAGGCTATCGTGAGAATATCAAGCCAACACTTTCTGAGGCTTCAGCGATCATATCTGCACTGGCTGTGACCGATTCCACGATAGCTGTAGGAACACGACGCGGCCCAGCTCGAATCTATCTTTTTCAACGTAAGCGGAATCAATGGCGACCCCTAAGTACAAGCCGTCCGAACGTTCCGTTTGATGTTGTGTCATTCGTCCGAGCCGACAACCGCTTGTTTGTCGCCACACAGCAGGAAGGCGTGATGGAGGTTTCTTCATCACGGAATGTAGTCGTGAATCTTTCGGATGGCTATGCGGAATCCATCTTTACACACGGTGTTGAATCTTCACTAGGATTACTCATCACCTCACGACAGGCCGGCATTGTTCTCATTCGTTCGTGCTTATCAGAGCCAGAGTGGTTACCGTTGCCCGTTGATCGACGCCAGGTGATTACCTGTGGTGCGCGTGATAATGTACTTGCCGTTGCTCTTCGTAATGGCGGAGTTCTTGTATCACGTAACTCCGGCAGATCGTGGAAACGAAGCCCCTTTCCCGGCCCCTTGATCAATAAAATTGTTGTGGATGGTGATGCGATAAATGCACTTACTGTCAAGGGAATTATGACGTCCAACGATGACGGCGAGTCCTGGCGTTGGAGGTATGATACAACTACGATCGGCGATGCACACTTATTGACAACAGTGAACGGAATGACCTTCATTTCTCATCGTGTATCTACATCTGTAGAGGATGGGAACACGACGGCACCTGTTCCGCTGAATCCGCCCGAGAGATTTCCTTCGAGGATTTCAAGTCTTCTCTTTCACAATGGTGTTTTTATCGCTGCTGGACTTCCGTGTACGTATACGTCATCGGACAATGGTGTGTCGTGGCAACAACATCCGATCCCCGATGTGAAGGGTATTCGTGCGCAGATCATTCTGGGTGACACGTATCTCTGCGCTGTTGACAATGGCGACATATGGCGCGCAGAGATGATGTGGTAATCATCATGACGGCCGTTTGATTGACGGTACTGTAAGGCCGCCTTGTTATGACTCGTTAGCGATGCAGCGGATGGTCACTACGTTCAAACGTTCCGTGGCTCATAACGTCACGGATGTTATATGTACCCATTTTCCGGGCCCTCAGAAAACCCATCCATGCCATATCTGCAAACTTGCCATTGTCGAGCATTTCAAATAACCATTCACCGGCATGATCAGGTTTCTCTTGACGCATTCCCGCACCAATCTCCAACAACCACTTACGATTAAATTTCTCCTGTGACCCGATTGGTGGTGTCATGATGATTGGCAACCCGAGTCCCGAATAGAACGATAGTTCAGAAGGTTTTGTCCAAAGAACATCAGTAGTATGAATAGCACTATCAAATGCATCAAAATATTCAGCTACACTATCGGCATAGATAACATCAACACTTTCACCGATACCATCCAGTCGCTGGATCTCGCGAACAAAGTAGTCGCGCACTTCTGGACGTGTTCCGGCAACGAGTCGTAATCGCATCGTACGTTCCCGCAACCGAGAAGCGAATGTCTTCAGAAGAGAGACCGCAATCTCTTTGAGTGCACCGGCACCGCCTACGGCGTACATGATGGTAAGCACTCTATCCGTTGGAACATCGCAGTCGAATGTGTCGCCTAGATGATGACGTACACTCGGACCGTGGGACACACTAAAGCGTCCAGTTGGATCGAGCACGCGTAGCCGCGTTGCCAGGTCAGCCTTCAACACCGGAAGGTCACGACCACCGAGTAACGACTCGTCAAGAGGAAAACCTGTGAGGAAGATTCGTTCCTGGGGCACACCATACGATTGTAGACGGCGTGCTGCCTTACCACATGGAGCGAAGTATGTGATACGTGACTCAAAAGGGTCTCGTGCCACCCATACACGATTAAGGTCTGCATCACAGATGATGCAGTAAATCGGTTCATGACCATCGAGGTCTGCAACAATCGCCGGGACGTAGAACGATGTGAGTACAGGCCGCCATTCCGTTCGTAGTTGTCGACGGATTCCTTCACCAAGTCCACGCGAGATTTCGCGATGTAACATGTCTACTTGAAACGTTCGCTCCGACAGGTTGCGCATCGGATACAGAGAAGGAATGTGCAGTAGTCTATCAAGAACGGCGAAAAGACGTTTGCCAACAACAGGAATACTACGTGCGCGGGAGAATCCCTCGTACAAACGCAGATATCGTCGCCAAAGCCTTCGCTCTGACGGCGTAGCAAGGTCATTGTCACCAGCAGCAATAATGCCACCATGTGCTATGGCGCGAAAGGGGCGTACGGCACGCTGGTGGCCATAACCCATGTCGGCCGTAATAACGAATGGATCGGTTGTGAACATTATCGGGTGGGACGAATTTCGGAACGGAGTTGGTCTGTACGTTCCTGCAGTCCATCGCGATAGAAAATGTTCATTGTGTCAAAGGGAATGATGCGTCCATCTGGATGGACGATGTGAACGCATGACCGCTTTACGCTCCTCACATCAAAGATCGCTGGATCAAGGAATTGCATGATGATCACTCGGAAGAGGTTGTCATATCGTAATGCTGGTGCATTAATCTTCGGCAAACAGCAGAGCAGAGCATCAAGTGCCTCCGGCGTATCATCACTCGCTGTACCGGTTGAGAACAGTCGAAACGCTCGTTCACGAACGACATCTTCCTCTTCAAATACAATTGTATTTCTCGTTCCCTCCAACAGATCACTTGGTGAAAAGAGCCGTGTCAGCGGAAACACGTCTCCGTCATACTTCAGTGCATAGGCCATACAGAGTGCATCAGGATTGCACGGAACGGGGACAAGGTCATCACCGGTAAAGAGTGATGACTGTTCAATGATTGCCGTACGAACATCCGTCAGTGTGAGTCTACCCGTCTCTTCGCTGTACGTATCCAGTCTACCTGCCGTCTGTGTTGGCTGAAACGTCACACCACGAACACACGATCTCGAAAGTCCAAACTTGATAATGTCACCAATCTCATCATCATTCCAGCCGCGTTCTAGTGTTACAACAAGTGTTGTTGATACACCAGCCGCTTCAAGGTTGTCAAGAGCTTGTTGACGTACCATCGTGAGATCTTCACCACGCAGATGTTCCAGGACATGTGGTCGAAACGAATCGAACTGGAGATAGACTTCAAATCCCGGCATGTAGTCAGCAAGCTGCTTGGCAAAGTCAGGATCACGTGCAATCCGAATACCATTCGTGTTGAGCATCAGATGCCGTATTGGACGCTTTTTTGCCTCATCAAGGATGGCGAAGAATTCGGGGTGAACCGTTGGCTCACCTCCACTGATCTGCACAACATCCGGATCACCTTCATGCTCAACGAGTGTGTCGAGCATCTTTTGTATCTCATCGAGTGTTCGATGTCGGCCTACATGTGGACCTGAGGATGCATAACACGTTGGACACTTTAGATTACATCGATCAGTAACCTCTATGAGTGTAAGACAGGAATGTTGTTCGTGATCTGTACAGAGACCACAGTCATACGGACATCCCCAGTGTGTTGCCGTTGAGAACTTCCGTGGTACCTCACCTGGTTTTATGTATTCGCGACATCGTTTGTAGTAGTCTACGTCACTTGCAATGCGTACACGACGATGACCATGTTCCGGACATCGTTTGAGCATGTAGACGTTATTATCTTCAAAGACGACCTTGGCGTCAACACGACGTAGGCAGACCTCACAGAGCGAGATCGTAAAGTCGTAGTAAAGGTAGGGTCGAACAGGGTGCATTGTGATGTTGGTTAGAGGACTGAAAAGAAGCGCAAAACGGCTAACAAAGTAACCACAGCAAAGCCGCCTCCAAGACGTAGAGCCGCCTTTCGCTCGCCACCATTCTTTGTGACAAAGGCAACAACGACGTTCATCAGAGCAAGTATGAGAGTACCAATTGGAATAACAAAGACGGCAGCCTCAGTCCAGATAATCACCACAATGAGAAATGGTAGGCTCGTTATGATGTTTACGTGACGAAGTAGTGTATGTCGTTGGCGTTGTGAAGGAGCGCCATATTCGGTTAGATTTTCCGATTCTTCACCTAAGTCTGAATCTGGCATCGTCATGGGTGTCTATCCCTCATGTGTTTAGGTAGCATGACTGCAGTTGAACGTATGTCATTCGTCACAAGAAAAACACGCTTGAACAGATTCCCCACAACAGAAAGAATACTATGCCGGAGAGTACAAGTACCTTTCGCATAGTGTTTCGAAAGAAGATAGCTCCAGCAACGATGTTCGTTATGCCAAGAATTGCGGGTGCGGCGGCGATCAGAACTACCATTCCGTAACCGTCAATATCCGGGACGATAAGATATCCAAGGAATGTTACAGCGAATAGGATGCCGAGGTAGATCAGCCATTGTTCTGGTTGATTGAGTCCGAATGGAGGCTTACGTACCTCCTCTAACTCACTCTGCTTTTGTGTGTCCATTGGGCGCGATCACGGTGATGTGAGAACGACAAGACTTTGGCAGACATCGTCGTTCATGAATGAATGTTTTTGTCAGACTGCAGAAACATTTCTGTGTTCACAATTACCATCACAACACTACGAAAACAAACATCACAACAGACACGATAATCGCGGAGATTCCTATAAGAACGAGTACTCTGCTACGGTCATCATCATATGCGGCGATACCGAGTACAATTGACGTACCACCAGCAACAGATGGTGTTGATACAAGCAGAATGAGCCAGAGAATGTATTCTTCGAATGAGTTTACCCACAGAACATAACTTGTGACGACGAGAATGTTGATGATAAGTGCATACCGATACCTATACATCAGTTTCCATACCTGTTTCCAGAGATGAAGACGTTCTTCACAAGATAGTTGAGTGTTCTTGGTTTCCCGCTTCATACTCTGATTGTCCTTGATGTTTTGTTGTCGTCAATCTCACAAAAAGACTGGTAGAAGGAAGATTGCTGCGCTGCACGTTCCCCAGAGCAGTAGAAAGGCGACCGCGATTGTTGTGATGATCTTCTGTCGGCGTCCAGAGTACATATGATAACCTACGATAGCATTCACGATTGAGAGGAAAATAGGTGCAAACCAAAGAAGGATGTAGGTAACAAGAGCTGGGCTTACGACATACATAGCAGCATAGAAACCGGCAACAGCAGTATTCGCGATGAGTACTGCCGTCCAACTCCGTTCTGGTTCTTCTTCAACTGGTTTACGGCTCCGATTTCTCATCCGATATCACTTCTTCGTGATGCAATACTCTGTGCGCGACGTTGCTGAAACTCTGCGAGCTTTGGGGCAACAGCAATAAAATAGATGATTCCGAGAACGCACGACACCTGAATGAAGCTCAACGCAATACCTCCGAATTCGAAAGGCTGCGCAACGGGTTTTAACCATTCTGCAAACAGTCGCCACAGAAGGTATCCCGTCATAAACATCCTGAACGCCCATCCGTCTGCTCTATGCCCGTTTGCTCGATAGACGCGTATGAGAACATAGAGGATTACGACAACAAGAATCTCGTACAGACTTACCGGATGACGTGGAATACCGTCCCCAATGTCCAATGCCCACGGTGCATTACTTGGCATTCCCATCGTACCATCATACTGCGCTGTAATCTGACAACCAATACGTCCGATACTTATAGCAGCCACAAGCGGAGCCACAAGTCTGTCTCCGGATGACCGATACCACCCCTTGAGGTACTTCATCACTTCTGTTGCTAGTGTCCCTCCAAGCAGTCCACCAACAATGGTTCGTTCCATCAAAAGAGCGAGTAAGGGGCGAGAGGGGGCAAGCATCATCACATCAAGTGCACCGAGTATATGTGCTCCAACAAAAGCGCCAACGGCACCTGCAATAACAAGCAGCCATCGCTGTGACGGTGTGTAGACGTCATCGTTACCAGACTGCCTGCGGTAGACGTACCACGCTACAGCATAGGCAATACATTCGATGATTGTGTGCGTGAGGTAAGCGGTAGTTGGCCCCATGTGCCCCCTTACCGAACCTTAAACGATGCCATCGTTATGATGGCGAGCATGATGGCAACGATGTAGAATCTGACAACAATCTTGGATTCGTGCCAGCCACTCTTTTCGAAGTGGTGATGCAGTGGGGCCATTTTCAGGATTCGACGTCCTTCACCAAAACGTTTTTTTGTGAACTTGAACCACGTCACCTGGAGAATCACCGATACCGTTTCAGCAAAGAAGATGCCGCCAACAATAGGAAGCAAAAACTCCTTCTTGATAAGAACACACAGCACTCCTATAGCACCACCAAGTGCTAGAGAGCCTGTATCACCCATAAAGACCTGAGCCGGATAAGCGTTATACCATAAGAATCCCATAGCTGCTCCTACGATAGCTGCACAGAAGATGGCAAGCTCGTCGGTACCACGGAGATGAATGATGTTGAGATAATCTGCAAAGAAGGCATTGCCCGAAAAGTAGGCAATCACCGCCAACGTTAATGCGCTCACACCCACGGTGCCGATACACAGGCCGTCAAGTCCATCCGTGAGATTAACTGCATTTGACGTAGCCGTAATGATGAAGATGACAAGTGGTATGTAAAGAATACCAAAGTCAAACTCTACGTGTTTCTGAAATGGCACTGTTGTTAACGTGCTTACTGCCTCATGACTTTCGCTAACAAGATGCGGAAAGAAGTAGAGCACAGATCCAACTACAAGTCCCGTAAACACTTGGCCAACAATCTTGTACCGACCGATTAATCCCTTGGGAAGTTTTTTTACCACCTTGAGATAGTCGTCAAGAAAACCAACTCCTCCGAGCACGGCCATGGTGAACACGGCCAACAAGACGTAGGCGTTAAAGACATTTGCCCAGAGGATGGTTGGAATCAAGACAGATGCCAGGACGATAAGTCCACCCATTGTAGGTGTTCCTGCCTTGGAGGCATGTCCGCCTACTTGTTGAAGTTCACTTTTCGCTTGTTCACCGATTTGCCGACGTCTCAGTGCGGCAATAATCCGGGGTCCAACAATCAGTGAGATCAAGAGAGCAAAGATTGCGGCAGCAGCAGCGCGAAACGTGACGTACCCAAAGAGGTTGATGCCCGGTACGTCACCAAGTGATCTGAGCCAAAGAGCAAATTGATACAGCATGTTCCCCCCAGAACGTACGATCAGTGAACAGGAGTTGAGTGGTGATTGGCTAGAGTTGTCACGATGTTCTCCATGGTTAATCCACGAGATCCCTTGACAAGAACAACGTCGTTGATATGATGATCAGCTTCCAGTGCTGCAACACAATCAGCATGATTTGTGTGAACAACCGCCGTGGTATGTACAGCTGCCCGTGTGAACTCATCTCCAATAACGTGTACACGGTCACACAGTGCGATGGCTTTTTTCAGCACGTCGAGATGTTCCTCTGGCGCCGTAGTTCCTAACTCACGCATGTCACCAAGTACGGCGATACGTCGTTGGGCAGAGAACCGAGCAAGTGTTTCCAACGCAATCAGCATCGAGGCGGGATTGGCATTATACGTGTCGTTCAGGATGGTCCACGAACCAAATCGCTGAACAACCATACGTGCATACCCATGTGCTTCAGGTGGTGTGTACGACATCAGTGCCGCGCGGATATCCGCCGTACGAACGTTCATGGCATATCCGGCAGCAACCGCACACGCTGCATTACGAGCTGCAGCCAATCCTACGGTTTGTAGTGGCGCACGCATTGTCAGTACATCGTGAAGTACAAAGAGTGTTGGGTGCAGGTTATCGTCAAACTCAACACGCAGTGTAATGTCGGCAGCTTCATTTACACCAAAGGAGATTGACTTCTGACGTTGTGCGTACGGTCGAAGGCGATCATCGTCCGCATTCACAAGGGCGAGCCCGTCAAAATCACGCAAGAAGTCAAACAGTGCCGTTTCCTCTTTCTCAACACCGTCGAGGTCGATGAGTTTTTCGAGGTGTTCCTTCTCAATGTTGGTGATAAGGCCGTGTGTTGGACGGACCATAGAGGCAAGAGCCTCAATTTCGCCGGGTTCGTTGGTACCAATCTCAAGTACTGCAGCCGTGTGTTCGTCTGTAAGCGCTAACAGCGTAAGTGGAGTGCCAATACGGTTGTTGTAATTGGCCTCTGTCTTTAACACAGTATAGGTTGTTGACAAGACGTGGGCTACGAGTTCTTTTGTTGAGGTTTTTCCCGCTGCGCCCGCAATTGCCAGGACGGGTATCGAAAAGCGACTGCGATGGTACCGTGCGAGAGCACCGAGTGCAACGAGAGTATCGTTGGCAGGAATACACCGAGCGCGGATAGTAGTGTCGAAGTTGACATAGCGCTCTGGGTTTACCACTGCAGCAACGGCACCTCGTTCGAAGGCAGATTCAACGTGGTCGTGACCGTCAAATCGTTCGCCGACAAGTGCAACAAAAAGATTGCCAGCGACAACGGTACGCGAGTCGGTGCTTACACCACAACAGAGAAGGTCGTCTGCTAACTGGTCAGCAGCGCTGCCGGCAAGTGTTACGAGATCGTGCTTGGTGAAGACAGCGCTGTTCGTCATGCCGCGAAAATACGTTCACATGCTCGCAACCGTGCGCTCCGCGCCCGAGGATTTCGAGAAATCTCTTCCGATGAGGCTTCAACCGGTTTTTTTGTGATGAGTTGCACGATTCCGTCATTGTGGGCATCACGCATGACGTTCTTCACAATGCGGTCCTCAAGTGAGTGATAACTCATTACCACACAGCGCCCTCCCGTACTGAGTAAGGGTAACACATCCTGGAGGACACGTTCAAGTCGGCCGAGTTCGTCGTTAACGGCAATACGTAACGCTTGAAAGATCCTCGCAAGGGTTTTTGGTTGGTGTTGAGGAGGAATGTTCGTGATAACCACATCACGGAGATCACCCGTTGTACGAATCGGAGCAAGGGTTCTTCGGCGCACAACGGCATCGGCCAGCTTGCGCGACATTGGCTCTTCACCGTAATCACGGAAGATTGTTCGTATTGCTTCTGGTGATGAGGAGTTCAAGAGATCGGCAGCTGTTGGACCACTCGGTGTAAACCGCATGTCGAGAGGAGCCTGTTGCCGAAACGAGAACCCACGCTCATGAAAGTCGAATTGATAGGATGATACACCAAGGTCAAACAAGACACCATCAACATGATCATAGGTCGAGATCACGGTTGGCATCGTGTCGAAGTTCGCATGAATGAGCTCAAGAGGGGGAGCCCCTTGTTGCCCCATTCCAAATCGTTGTGTGCAGTGCTCAATTGCTGCTTCATCGGCATCAAATGATATCACGCGACCAGATGGGCCTACCCGCTGTAGTAACTCAGCAGTATGACCACCTCCACCAAGTGTCGCATCAACGTAGGTACCACCTTCTCGAACAGCAAGGTAGTTCATACATTCGGCAAGCATAACAGGAACATGATATGTTCCGGGTTCGAGGCGGGTCATTCGGTAAAAATCGCCATTTTCGGCTGATCAACAGTTTGAGGGAGGGTATCATGTCGAGGAACACTGCACGGTTCCTGATATCAAGCGGAGTTGTTGTTGTTGCGGCTGTTGCCGTTGTGACAGGATTCGTAATGTCACCCAACAACGACTCTCTTAACCGTGGCCAAACGGTTTATGACGAGTATTGTCTTCGATGTCATGGGGCAGAAGGGGCAGGGGGCGACGGCCTCGTCACTGTCCAAGGTCGTGCCGTGTTAAAGGACGATCCGCAGAAACTTATCTCCACGTTACTCTACGGAGCATCAGGTAGTGTTGATCGTCATGGCACGGCAGCACGAGCAAGTATGCCACCAATTCCGTATAACGATAAGGATGTGGCAGCCGTGGCAACGTTTGTCCTGCAGCGAATTGCCGGACGGAGTATTGTCATACGCGAGGAAGACGTATCAAGAGTACGTTCACGACGCTAATCATGACAAACAACGGAACTAGAGCAAGGCACTGAGAGACGAAAGTCCGATGGGCTCTACTGCAAGAAAGGCTTCGGCATACGTCACGCCGATTTTTGCACCATGTGTACGTGCGCGAGCATCAAGTTCGAGTAAGAAGTCCGGACGTGAGATATACGTCACGGGCTCATTACTGTCATACTTTTCTGGTAGATGAAATTGTGATGCAAAGGCTCGAATTGATTCCTGTCGCACATCAAAGGTGTCGGTGATGTCTACGTACAGGTCTGGAGCTTTGGGGAAATCATAGTGCTGTTGGAAACACAGCATTCGTCGCGGCCGATGTGGTTCTTGGCGTTGTCCATTCCGAGTGGTTTCAACCTTATGCAGTCCAGCCGAAAACGCAGCGGCACGGGCAAGGCGGTGTACGGCTTCATGATCTGGATGTCGTTCCCACGGTGGGGGAATTAACAGTAACGTCGGTTTCCAGTGGCGGATTGCCGTAACAATCTTTAGGATATTCTCCTGGTTATGATCTATAGCACCATCGGCCATATCTAGGCAGTCGCGAGCAGATACACCAAGGATTCGGGCTGCTGCTGCAGCTTCCTGTTCGCGTAGTTCAGGTGTTCCACGTGTACCGAGTTCACCTCGTGTACACTCAACAAACACAACAGAACGACCTTCACGAGTGAGTTTTGCAACAGTGCCACTGCAGGCGAGTTCGGCATCGTCCGGGTGAGCGGAGAGAACGACAACATCCGTCATGCGTGATCTCCTAACGAGTGGATCTTCTCAACACGTCGTTCATGTCGTCCGCCTTCAAAGGCAGTCGTGAGGAACGTTCTCACGATCTCCACAGCAAGCTGCTCGTCTACCAATCGCTGCCCAATAGCAACAACGTTTGCATTGTTGTGCTGTCGTGCAAGCATAGCCATCTCCGTTGTCACGCAGTTTGCAGCGCGGATACCATTCACCTTGTTCGCAGCAATGGAGATGCCGATACCACTTCCGCACACAACAACACCAAACGTCGCCGTACCATCGGCAACAAGTCGAGCGGCAGCCACACCGTAGTCTGGATAGTCTGTCGACTCGGTTGAAGTTGTTCCCACGTCTCGCACATCATGACCATCGGCAACAAGTGCTGACTTAATCACTTCCTTGTGCGTAAATCCTGCGTGATCTGAACCGATGCTGATTACCATGATGTTTTCCTATCTGCCAGTGCTTCCAAAACCACCGGAACCTCGCTCCGTAGCGTCCAGTGACTCCACGACGTTCCAGTCGACGGTTTCGTGACGAGCAACAACGAGCTGAGCGATACGCTCACCACGTTCAACGGTAAATGGTGTACGAGAGAAGTTTGCCAGGATGACCTTGATCTCACCGCGATAGTCGCTATCAACAGTTCCAGGACTGTTTAATGCAAAGACACCATGTTTTGCTGCGAGTCCGGACCGTGAACGCACCTGAAGCTCGTATCCACGTGGAATTGATACAGATAAACCTGTCGGAACAAGTGTAACGGAGCCTGGTTCGAGTGTTAGTGCACTCTCAACAGCAGCATGAACATCCATTCCAGCTGCTCCAGGTGTTGCGTACACCGGAAGAGGGAGGTCAGCTGCATGGTCGAGTTGTACAAGGTCAACGGATAGTTTCATACATCGAAACTACGGACTTACTTCCGCCCAAAATCTGCAGGGTTTTCACCCCAGTACTCCGTCTCCCACTTCAGAACGGGTGATCGTGGGGTATGGGACTGGATCCAGCGTTCAGCGCGGTCAAGTAAATCAAACACCTCGGCATTTTCGGCAGTGCGCTGAACCGTCGTTTTCGTGTGCCGATGACGCAGCCATGACAGAGCCGTTCGTGAGTCGGTATAGACTGGAAGTTCATCACCGGCACGGTGCAGCATACTCAGGGCATGAATGATGGCCAGGAACTCACCGATGTTATTGGAAGCCCCCAAAAAAGGCCCCTTTCGAAAAATCTCTGCTCGCGTTTCCGTATCAACACCGCGGTACTCCATCACGCCCGTTGTCATATCACAGGCCGCATCAACAGAGATACTCGGTAGAAGGGGGCCCGGCACGGTAAGCAATGCTGTACGGGGCTTTTTCTCAACAATTGGTACTTCGGCTGTTGCGGCTACGTAGCCGATCTCATACGCACGCGTTGCTTCTTCCTTTGACGTATATGACCGGAATCGTGCGCCAGGGACTCCACGTACCTGGGCTTCTGCATCCTTCCAGGCGGAGTACACACCTGGATTGTGGCCAGACCACACAACGTACCATTTCGGTGATTTCTGCTTCGACATCATACAAAGGTACGGTCATCGTACACCGGTGCGTGTCACAAAACATCGTCGTAAAACCACTTATGCCACAGAACCAGGAATACCATCATGTATGCTCGTACGAACACAGCAGCCATCAACGGCATCACGGCCTATCACGTTGAGATTGAATCACACATCGAGAACGGCCTTCCGTCGTTTCAGATCGTCGGTCTTCCCGACGGAGCTATCAGGGAATCACGAGAGCGCGTGATGGCAGCCCTCAAGAACTCACGATATCCGATACAACCCAAACGAATCGTCGTGAACCTGGCACCTGCTGATGTGCGTAAGGAGGGAAGTGCTTTTGATCTTGCGATAGCAATTGGAATGCTTGCTGCATTCGACGTTATCGACGTAGAACTTGTAGGTAACTGCGTGTTGCTCGGCGAACTCGCGTTTGATGGATCGGTACGGCCTATCCATGGAGCACTTTCAATTGCCATGATGGTATCCAAACAACGCAAGTATGGCCGCGTCTTACTTCCGAGCGCAAATGCTGATGAAGCGGCCGTAGTTGATGGTGTTGACATTATACCAATCGACTCATTGCAGGACACCGTAAACATTCTTACTGGTATAGAGGCCAGGAATCCTCATAAGGTTGACATTGCTTCAATCATCCGTGAGGCACAGACAAAACATGCTGTAGACCTTGCTGATGTTAAGGGGCAAGAAGGGGTAAAACGCGCCATGGAGATAGCGGCTGCTGGCGGCCATAACCTCATCATGATTGGACCACCGGGTGCGGGTAAGACCATGCTCGCAAAACGATTGCCCACCATCCTGCCGCCGCTAACAGTGGCAGAAGCGCTTGAGACGACAAAGATTCACTCTGTGGCTGGTCTCCTCCCCCCGGGACAGGCACTTGTGACACGACGTCCGTTTCGCGCTCCGCATCACACCATCAGTGATGCAGCACTTGTTGGCGGTGGCGTGGGCGTCGTTCGTGCCGGTGAGATATCGCTGGCACATCACGGTGTACTCTTTCTTGATGAGTTACCGGAGTTTCAGCGGAACGTGCTAGAAGTACTCCGTCAGCCCCTCGAAGACAAACGTATCACCGTTGCACGATCCAAGATGACGGTTGACTATCCGGCCAACGTCATGCTCGTATGCTCGATGAATCCTTGCCCATGTGGTCACTTTGGCGACCTTAGTCACGAATGCACCTGCAAACCTCTTGATGTACAGAAGTATATGGGACGTGTCAGCGGACCATTACTTGACAGAATTGACATTCATGTTGACGTACCAAGTGTAGGTATAGACGCCCTGGCGAATGCTCCACCCGGAACACCCTCGTCCGTTGTGCGTGAGCGCGTGCTCACTGCGCGTGAACGCCAGAAGCACCGTTTTTCTGGTCAGACTGGTTTGTACAAAAACGCCGACATGACAACAAAGGACATTGAGCGTATGTGCAAACTGGACGACGCTGGCGCGGCTGTGTTAAAAGCCGCCATGGTAAAACTCGGCCTATCGGCGCGGGCATACGATCGGATCCTCAAGGTAGCCCGAACGATCGCAGATCTTGCCGAGAGTGAAAACATTCGGCGTGAACATGTAGCCGAAGCTGTTCAATACCGCACACTTGACAGGCCGTATTGGAACGGATAGCCATGAAGTGAAACCTTGTTGATTTGATCTCGTACGCACCCACCGTCCCCAACTCTTTGAGAACGTGTCCCCGTTTTCAAGTCCCTGACAAACCCTGCGATCACCACCGCGGGGTTTGTACGTTTATAGACGTTGTCTCAGTTACGGCAGAAGAGAGCGCCGCTGTGTAGGGTGTTGAAGTTTTGCGTACAGACTATGTCGAAGTGATGCAAGGCCCGCCTGTACACCTCGAAACTTCATACCAAGGTCCGCTTCAGCTTTCAGCGTTATCAATCCACCTCGTAATGGACGTCGAGCAGGTTGTGCGAGATCATCGGTGAGAACGGGTTCAAGCGACGTTGTCGGCACCTTAAAGACCTCGGCGATCCGTAAGGCAAACTCGTACCGGGAGAGGTAGTCAGCACCTCCAACGTGATAGATCCCGGTGCGGCGGCGGCGTACGAGGCGTAGGATCGCCTCTGCAACATCATCGATGTAGGTTGGATTGGAATACTGATCGGTGACAACCTTGACAGGAACACGTGCATCGATCGACTCAAGGATCCATGCCACAAAGTCGGGGTGTTCCTGACTTGGACCGTACAGCACATTTGTGCGTACAACGGTTGCCTGGATTCCCGCGCCGAGAGCCGCATTCTCTGCCGCAAGTTTAGACTTACCGTAATAACTAATCGGCTTCGGAGCGTCCAACTCCGAGTACGGGCCCTTTGTCCCGTCGAACACATAGTCCGTCGACATATGAACAAGATGTGCATCAACCACGCGGCACATACGAGCCAGGTGTTCAACAAGATCGACGTTAACGCTCCAGCACGTTGATCGATCCGTTTCACATCGATCAACATTTGTTGTGGCAGCAGTATTAATGATGACGGCTGGAATATCATCGAGAATCGCCCGCTTGACTGCCTGTCTGTCGGTAGGATCAAGACGTATCGCTGTTACGCGAGGATCATGAGTAAACACCTCACGTGTTGACAGGAGACGGACTCTATAGTCTGTCTCTTCGAGAATCATGGGAATGAGAGCTGCGGCTGTTCGGGAGCCGGCACCAACAACGGTGATAAGGTCGGACATGGGGGCAACCTACGAAGGAATCTCCGGGAGAAGGTGCCGGGGAAGGTGCCGGGGACCTATAGGTCCCCGGCACCTTTTGACTCAGGAGGTATTCTCCCGGAGAAATTGGCAGGAACGGTACCATGTGCCACCTATACTTTGCTATCCCCAGCCCCTTTTGCCCCTTGTAGAGGAATCGTTACCGATATGCTTTTGTCTACCCTGCTCTGTGCAGTCTTACTGACTGGACTTCATCCCGACGGTGTTTCGGTTCGTGGTGTTGTTATTGATGCCGTTTCAGGTGAAACACTTTCGCGAGCTACGGTAGCTGTCATTCGCAGAACAGATAGCACTGTTGTTGGTGGAATGTACTCCGATTCAACTGGCAGATGGCACGTTGATCGATTCGTTGCTCAAGACCATATTCTGCGGATCTCCTACGTTGGATTTTCACCGGGATTCGTTGATATCGTTGAGCCTCCGTCTGACACATTTGATGTTGGTTCTATTGCCCTACGTCCGGTTTCGACAGATGAGATTACCGTGGTGGCTCAACGGGATGTTGTACAGATTGTAGGCCCCACCAAGGTGTTTAACGTTGACGCCCTTGCGACCGTTGTTGGAGGAACGGCCGTTGATGTGCTACGCAATGTGCCAACCGTGAACGTTGATGCAGATGGCAACATCACTGTACGCGGTAACTCGAGTGTGAACATCATGATTGATGGGAAACCCATCCGCATGTTCGGCGATGCCAATACCGTGCTTCGTAGTATCCCCGCCATGGCACTCGATCGTGTAGAGGTTACAACAAATCCTGGAGCCAAGTATGAAGCAGAGGGACAGAACGGTATTCTCAACATCATCACAAAAAAACGTACTGACGATGGTGTAAATGGTAGTCTTACGTCGTCTCTTGGCACTCTTGATTTGTATACAACGGCACTTTCAGGGAATGTACGAGAGGGTTCCGTAAATGTCTTCTTTGGTATGGATGCTTCATCGTCACGACACCTTCGTGCGAAACATATCGACGCAACATTTATCGACGGTACGTTGATGACACGTACAGGACCGTCCCTTTCACGACATCAGTCATGGGGCATACGGGGCGGTGTTGATTTGGAGTTCGCAACGGGTCATACTCTTACGGCGAGTGGTGAGTGGCGTAGTGGCGATTCACGCTTTTCTGATCCTTTCTTTACCTCGACACAAACACGTGATCAAGCCGCCATCGGTTATGTTGACATGCAACAACACGGTGGTAATCCATATTCAGCTGCGGGTGTTGCCTTGTCGTGGTTATATACGCTTTCAAGTCCTCAACATAAACTGTCGGCCGATCTTAACGTTTCACCCTCTACCTTCGACGCGTCGAATCAGAATGTATTCATTCCAACAGACGCTCGTGCAACACCGCTAGGTGACCCTACAAGTGGCATACTCACACGACTCGTAGGGCGTTCATTATCGGTGCTTAGTCAGATAGACTATGCATGGCCCGTCTCAGAACAGCTGTCACTCGAAGCGGGACTTCGGTCAAATTTTCAAGGTATCCAATCGGATTTCCTTGTGGATCGACTTGTTGCTGGCGGTACATTTCAGCGCGACGTGGTGTCAACAACCGGAGCGCGACATCAGGACGACGTTCATGCTGCATATGTGTCGGCAACATATCGTATCGAGCCTCTGAGTATCCAGATCGGACTGCGTGGAGAGCATACCATGAACTTTTACGAAAGCACAACTGATTCATCGTTGGGTTTCGAGAGAGCGTTTGGAAATCTTTTCCCGAGCGCATCAATCGGTTACGCATTCGACGAACGGAGCACGTTACTTCTGTCGTATGGTCGACGTATCAACAGACCCCATGCTACAGCATTGAACCCATTCCTCGACAAGACTGACTCTCTGAACTGGCGGACGGGAAATCCTTCATTACTTCCTGAATATGTAGATGCGCTTGAGTTGGGATATAGTCACGGCTTGGACGGTTTTTCAGTAACCGGCGAGACATTCTTTCGTCGGACTTCGAACGCCATCAACCTACGGTTCCGTGAAACCATAGCTCCGGGAATTGTACTCGAAAAGCCCTACAATTTCGGTGAAGGACTTGCCTACGGCCTGTCAGGATTTATCATGGGAGAGGTTGTCCAAGGAGTACGATTAAATTCTGAGATCTCATACTATCGCCAACAGGTCGAAGGTTTTTTTCGTGATCGCCAATGGTCGAGTACGGGCTGGGGTTGGAATGCACGTATTGGTGTTGCTGGCCGCCTACCACTTGATGTAGATGCTCAGCTGACGTTCGACTACACGGCACCTCAAGTTATTCCTCAGGGTCGTCGTATGGAGTTTGCGCTCGTGAATCTTTCGTTGAATCGTGTCTTTCTGCAGGATCGTCTGACAGTAGGTGTAAACTGGACGGATATGTTTAACACCGCTCGCTTTGGTGGCTGGGTGTCCGGAGAGGGATTTGACATGTATCTCCTCAACCAACGTGACTATACTCTTTTCTCATTTAACGTGACCTATCGGATCAACAATGCTGAACGTCGAAGAAGAGGTCAAGGTGGTGCCGTAAGCCCTCTGGGAGGGGGCGGAGGGGGCGTGTAGACTGCTAAGATTTTGCTAAGATGGTGTTTCATACCGAATGTGTCAGTTTCGGTACATGAAAGCTCGCATCGTAACCCTCGCCATTGTATTTGTGCTGTGTATATCAGCCTTCACTGCAGCAGTCTCAGATACTCCACGTAAACGATCGACACAGGCCGTCGATCTTTCACAACTATCACTGAGACCGGACCACAATCAAAGTGGATTATCGGCCGACGGAAAGGTGTTTCTTCGAACCCGACGTGACACGGCTGCTAATGTCATTGTCATCGATCGAATGTCTATCAGTGGTCCAGATGTTATACGAGTTGATACAATCATTCTCGAACGTGGTTCGCAGATTGTCGTCGATCCTTTAACCGACACATACGTTCACCATACGTCCAGAAAGTTGTATCGCTATACGGTGGCAGATGGCTTCCTCGTTTCCTACATTCCGTTGCAGAACGCCGAAAACATACCGGCATCGTTTCAAATACGTCAGGTGCGTCGGAACGGCGCATGTGTTTCTGATCTCTTGTCAACGCCATATGAAACGAACTTCCTACAGGTTGGAAGTTCCGAGTTGTATATGAGTCGACCCGGTCGCGACAGTTTGTTACTGTTACTGAGTAAACGTGATGTTGGCAACATCCATCGCGTCTACTTTAGTCGTGCTAACGCAAGGGTATATGCAGTTGTAGACGGCCAAAACTGCACACGATGCGAAGTCCGTTCGTTTCACGCACAAAGCGGTGAGCCTGGACCTACGTATTCCGCGAAGCTACTCGGAGTAGATCAGATCATTATCGACACGGCAACGGGCAATTTTATGAGCGTGCATGCGTTTGGTATCGATCTTGTATCTGGTGCTACAATGACAACTATTACAAGGAATACAGAGTGGGAAAGGACCGTTCGGCCCGACTCTGTACCATTTAAACCGTTCTTGCGACTTCATCTTCTCTCCGGAACATTTGATTTCGATCCGATGACAACAAGAACAATGCGGAAGCTCCCGAAAGGAGCTGGATCAATCGCACACAGTGGTGCCAACGTTCGTATGGATGAATCGCGACACGTTCAGATCATATCAATGATAGCCAATGAAACGTACGTCTTACCTGTACAGGGCGATGAGGTCTTCGAGGTCTACAACAATGACATGAGTGTGATTGTTCGTAATGGTGATGACTACATTTTTGTGCCTCGTGTCCTGCACTAGTCATGTCCTTAGAACCGTTCTCCGGGAGAAATTGAACAATACCCTTATCCACGTTTCACAGACAGCTAGACGTGTACGTGTGATGTGTAGGGAAAAGTGATCTCTTGAGGCTTGCTCCTGTATCCGCTTTGGGCCACGAATACAGGACCGAGCTCATAGGCGACCGTTGACATTCGTGCTTCGTGCTATTTTCGTTGGACAATGATTACGCTAGACGATGTCAAGAGACTAGCACTGTCGTCTCCTAGGTCGGCTCGCGCCGCATACGACTCTTATCTGCACACACTTCATATGCGATTCGATTCCATCGAAGTCGCGGAGATCGTCAACAACCTTATCAGCGCACCTCAGCTCAGTGCAGACGTTTATACAACGCAGGCCCAGATTCTCATACAGGAAGGGAAAAGTACAGCAGCGCTTGAACTGACTCGCCGTGTTCTTGAGCACGGTGCGTGTTTGTCGTGGGAGTCTCGTCGCTCGGTTCTCATTCAGTCCATGTTTGCTGCAAACCGTGCGGGAGAAGTCACCTATCTCCGTCACCTACAGGAAACTGTTCAACAAGACCCTGACCTCTCACATGACGAATACTCTCAATCATGGCTTGAGATGCTCGCATGCACGTTTACCGGAACACTCGAGGCACTCGAACGTGAGCGATCGGTACTCCTGAGGTGTCGGGATCTTATGCTAACCCACTCTGATACCTATGGCGTTGCACATGCTGAGATGAGACTTGGTCATTCATATCGAGCCCAAGAGCAGTTGATCAATGCGCTAGATCACTATCACACGTCACTTCGGTTGTTTGAGGATTTGGGCAGTCGTGTTGATTCGCTTGGTGTTCTTGTATCAATGGCTACTGCTTATCGAAATCTTCAGCAAGCGCACCTTGCAACCGAGTTAGCTGAAAAGGCACTTGAAGAGGCCGAGCTCGAAGGGATGATTGAACGCACAGATTCTGCTCGACATTTGCTCTCGACACTCTATGTACGTGCTGGACGCCACAACGAAGCACTTATGCTTCTTACGGACGTAATCCAATCAGCACAGCGAGTGCAGTCAAAACAGATTGAAGCTGTGGCTCAGGCAACGGTAGCAGTTGTTTACCTCGAGCTCCAGCGATGGAATGATGCTTTTCAGACTGCAAGGCTTGGTAGGACAATGTCGGTAGAGTTAGGGAATCTTGGTCTAGAAACACTGTTTACGGGTCGAGAGCTGCTCGCCTGTATTGGAATGAATGACACACGACGAGCTCGGCTTGCGTGTAAACATCTTGATGATCTTCTGTCACGTGGTCTCCCCCCGTCGACACGATATGAATCGCTGAGAATTCGTGGTGACTTTTCAATGTTCGCCGATGAAACAGCATCTGCTGTACAGTACTACGAGTCAGCAATTTTGTGCGCCACTGCGACTGACTATCGATTTGATAGGACCCTTGCATATCGTCGATTGGCTGAGGCATACAAACGTATCGGTGATGTAGACTCATGCCTGGTCGCCTACACTGAGGCACTTCGCGAAGGGGAAAAACCCGTCATTGCATTGTTTGCGGACGCTCTCTCGTCGGCGGAAAGTCGTCGTCGAACACGACTCGCCTCAGAGGTCAGCGCATCCATCCTTCTTCTTCAACGGGAACGAGAACTGCAATCACTCGAACGTGAGGTTGAAAAGTCCTTTGGTTCGCAAATCCAATCACATGACGGTCTACGCAGGCTCATGGCGAACTTACGGGCGAATCAATCGCGTGATGGACGACTCGGTAATGTCGATTCAGCCCTTGCAACGGCAGATCCCAGCCTTCATCGTCGTATCGCATCAGCCTTACCACAGCTAACCTCATCGGAGCGCCGACTCTGCATGCTCATCATGGCGGGCCTCTCAACGAAGGACATTGCGCGCACCCTTATGATTACGCCGGCGTCGGTAAAGACGCTTCGCTCACGTATTCGTAAAAAGATCGGCATCACGGACGAGAAGGATCTTGGGCAAACTCTGTTTACCATTTGTTGACCACAAGCGTCTTCAGAGAGCCCTAGTTTTGTTGTCAACAAACCACGCCCCTGAACGGTATAGCCGCGGCGTTGGAGCGCATCGTCGCCGACGACAAACCCTGAGGTCGTCGACAATGATGTACCTCTGACGGCGCGGTTGCCGCTTTATAGCCAGAACCTGCGTCTAGCACACACAAACATTCCCGCTCCTCCTGGCTTACGACTCCTTCGTCACCTTATCGGTTGACAATCCCAAAGGAATGTAGACCGGGCATGTTCTCACCAATGCTGTGATGACGAGCAGTGCCGTAACAATGGTGACGACGGTGAACCACACACCAGAAACGCTACCGGTAACGAGCATCACAAGACCGACCACTGCAAGAAGTAGCCTGACTGTGCGATCGGCGGGACCAATATTCCGGATCATCGTAAGACCTCCTTTGTTGTGTGGTACAATGTTCCTGTATCGGCATTGTCGATACTATGACGGATGTCACATTTCCCGACGAACATCTCCGGGACGATTCTCCGGGAGACTTCTCCCGGAGAGTGTTTACATCATCGACTATTCTCCGGGAGACTTCTCCCGGAGAGTGTTTACATCACCGACTATTCTCCGGGAGACTTCTCCCGGAGAGTGTTTACGTCACCGACTATTCTCCGGGAGACTTCTCCCGGAGAATACCACACTCGCCGATTACAATCTCGTAAGGGGGCGAAAGGGGCAACAACAACTTCTCCCGGAGAACATTTCTGGCGTTCTCATCGGCCGTCGTAATCCACGCCTCACACGATCTGCGGAAACAATTGCCGTTCTTTCGAATCGTTATTGCGTCGGCTAGGTAGCTCTGTTATCTTTGCGCCCGCCGAGCGGTATTCGCCATCGTAATTAGCCAGGAGAATGCCGTTCTCATCACCTCCGAAAAGGAGCTATGTCATGTTCTGGACCCCCGAACTCGCAACCTACCTTGAAGATGCTCCTTGGCCTGCAACAAAGGAGGAGCTTCTTGACTATTGCAATCGCACGGGTGCTCCCATGCAGGTCATTGACAATCTCATGGAACTTGATGACACTGAGGAGCAGACGTATGAGGGCATTGAGGACATCTGGCCTGAGTATGAGGCCGCCTCTGATGATATGTTCTTCAATGACGATGACGACATGAACGATTATTGATCGTTTGCGAAAGTGTGAACACGCCCGGTTCGTTCATTCGAATCGGGCGTGTTCCGTTTTCTACCGTCAATCGGCCCTATCTTTACCGTCGTGGTTCGCCGCTCCTCCACTACCATATTCACGCTCGTCGCAGTCTTTTTGCTCACAGGATTGCTGCCTGCGTATTCGTCGGTGCAAGATTCAAGCTCACGCCCACTTCCTCGGTCAGGTGCGTCGAGAACACCACGTCTGTCTGAACTTCATGCCATTGCCTTCGAAGGTTGTAGCCTAACTACTCCTGAACAGCTTATCGGTGTTGTAGAGTCACGAGAGAGTGAGCTTAGTATAACGCGTAGGTTTACGCGGTATCTCTACGATAATCTCCGACGTAATCCCGCAACGCCTTCAACGGTACTACAGTATCTCGGAAGAATTCAACGCGAGGTTCAGAATGAGCTTCGATATTATAATGCTGCAACGGTGGAGGCAGATAGTAGTGCACTTCTTCTATGGCTTAATCAGAATGGATTCCACTCTGCATCAGTCCGGACACGCTTTGAACGTAATCTAGATGATGGTGTTAACACTCTGGTCTTTACCATTAATGAAGGTGTACGTGCTGAGGTTGACACTCTGGCCTACCTTGGTTTAGAAGAGGTCTCAGATGACATTCGGAGGATCGCTCTTCAAAAGAACTCCGTTCGTTCCGGTGATCCATTCGTTGAGTCTTCAATCGAAGAGAGCGCTCGAGCTGTCGTCACGTCGTTGCGTAACAATGGATACTATCGAGCGAGAACAGTTGGTTCGCCTGCAGTAGGCCAAACCGACGATCTTACTGGTGATACCGTCGTTGTTGTCATCGAACCCGGAGAACGTGTTCGTATTGATTCAATTTCGTTTGAAGAGAATCCCAACGGTTATCCATCAGTTCATGAGTCAACTCGACGTCGCCAACTGGAGTTCGTAGAGGGTGAATGGTACAGTGAGGAGAAGATTATTCGATCTCGTGCCAGTCTTATGTCGTTGACTACGTTTGAAATTGCGACAATCGACTCAATGCCTGGTAGACGCACAACAGATTCAACAATTCATCTACGTGTCTTTACAAAGAATATCAAACCCTATGATGTAGGTGCCAACCTCCTTCTCTATCAGACGTCACTAGATAACTTCCTTAACTTCGGTGTTGGTGCTAACGCACAGTACCGCAATCTCTTTGGCGGTGCCCAAGTTGCAAGTCTCACAGCACAATATGTGTTGCAGGATGTGTCCCGTGCCTTTCAGGGACAGCAGCTTGAAACTGAGGCAATTGGCTCCTTCGTTTTTGCTTGGCCCTCTCTCGCTCGATTTGGAGGTGTGAGAATGGGTCTTCAGTCCAGTGTTTACTATTCACGCAGAACGCTGATTAATCCATTTAAGATTGAATCGTTCGGTATTACCGCCCGAACACCATTCAATCTTTACTCGTATACATTCTTCAACAGTGCAGAACTATCACTCGGACTTGATCGACAGGTTCCACGTGATTACTTGTCGAGTCTCGGTGACGCACTCCAGGAAGCTAACAATGCTGCCGACAGTATTGCTATTGTAAGTACGTTTAATACGTTTCGTGCACTTGATGACTACCTTACGAACGAACGAGGTTTCTTCACTGGAGTCTTTGTTGGGGGAACGATCCGCGGTGAACATCGCGATAATCCAGTCAATCCTCGTCGTGGAACATTTACATCCTTCGCAACCGAGTTGGGATGGGGCGCAGGAAAGTTTATCCGACTCCAGTTCTTCAACACATCTGCTTCGCCAATTCACGATCGACTCATCTTCGCAACAAAGGTAAACTTCGGACATATTGTCTTGCTTGACTTTTCACGTGAAGGTACGGCGAACACCTATGTTCCGCTCGAACGTCAGTTCTTTGCTGGTGGCGCTGCGAGTATTCGGAGCTACCCATCTCGTAGACTTCACAATCCGCGGTCTGGGCGAATTGACATCGACGAGAATCTTCAACCGTTGCTCGCGAATATTCTTGGTAGCGGCTCGCTTATGGAACTGAGTATGGAGTTACGATACACGTTCCCAAGACCTCGCGGTCTATCAGATCTCTGGGCCTCACTCATCGAGCGCAGCGGCGTCACGGCATTCGTTGACTATGGCAGCGCGTTTAACCGGCTTACCCGAGAGCTGTACAATACCGCTACGATTGACGACTTCATTAGCGGTAGTGTTCTCGCTGGTGGTATCGGTTATCGCTTTGATACACCGGTTGGACCATTCCGGATCGACATTGCTACGAGTCTTTACGATCCGTCACAAGAGAGTCCGTTTATTGCCGGCAGACGGAATGCTTTGGGAACAGCAAACTGGCAGCTGAGTGTCGGCCTAGGACACGCCTTCTGATACGTACATCAGCCGGCTTGTACGCGCCTTCTGGTGTGCACCATAACCGACTGATATACGCCTACCCTTAGTTGGGAAGTTTGCCGATAATGGAGTCCTGCAAATCGGGCCTCGGCGCATTCGCAATGAGTGACATAATTCCATCGGTCACAAGGTGCTGATGTTGAACAACCTTGAGTCCCTCACTCGTTAACCCATCAAGAATCGCAGCACTCTCACCACCTGTGAGAACAACAGGCACACTCTTTCCCTGGAAGACTGATTCTTGAAGTGCTTTAACGGTATGCACTATTCCGCCGATCACACTCGCCGTTACTCCAGCCATGAGGCATTGTTGTGTGTTTACGCCAAGATGCGTCGTAGGAGGAGCGTACTTCATTTCAGGAATCGCTGCCGTTTGTTTTGACAGACCAAACAGCTGCGTACCGAGACCTGCAAAGATTACACCACCTAGGAATACCCTATCCTTACTTACGGCATTTACGGTTACTGCGGTTCCACAGTCAACCGTAATGAGCGGAGGTGCCGAATCCCCCATCGCGCCAATTGTGCCGAGAAGTCGGTCAATACCGACATTCTCAACTGTACCAAAGTTTAATAGCTGCTCGTTACGCATTAACAGAGAGTGTGCGTTGAGCACCTGATGACCAGGAATACGCTGGATGACTTTTACAATAGCCGTTGTTTGTTTGGGATTAACGGACGATAAGCCGATCAGGTAACGACTTGATACGTGGTCTCGGAAATGGTGCTGCACATTCTTCTTCCACTCCTTGTCGTACGGGAACGAAAGAAAAACGTCCTTGTGGTGGATCTTTACCCGGCTGTTACCGACATCAATACCACAGATGCCGTAGTCAACGCCGTTGATCTCAATCCTCGTATCGTACAGTGTCGCCATCGGAAATTGTTCTCTCGATCTGTGTCACTTCATTTTTGAGAATCAATCGTCCATCAGGAAGCACCCGAACAAACGACCAACTCGCGGAGTCACCTTCTATCCTCATTCGACGGATACCCCGCGAGAGCTCATCCACCCACTTCGCATGGATTTCGGGCCACGGTGTTGACATAAGGTCAGACAAGAGGTCTCGTAGCTCCGTGATGAGAACCGACGGATTTGCGGGTATGTCCAAGAGTCTCAGTGACGTACAACGTTGTCCGATAGTATCAGGGAAACCAACCTGTTCCACGTTGATACCAATTCCGAGGATCGTTGACAGGCACCGATTGCCCTGAAATTCATGCTCTACGAGGATTCCGGCAATCTTCGACCATCCATCCGGGGTACGGACTTGTACGTCATTGGGATATTTGATGCGTGCCTCAATGTTGGGAGCATGCTGGCGAATAACGCGAATGACGGCAAGGGCTCCGCGTGCCATAAAGGCAGACAACTCCTCAACTGGTACATCAAGACTGTGTCTGATTCCCAATGAGGCGTAGATGTTCGCACCAAAATCGCCGAGCCATTGTCGCCCCTTTCGCCCCCTTCCAGCCGTCTGGTGCTGTGCGCTGACCCACACATATGGATAGGATCGCAGCAGTTCGCGAGCATAGTCGTTCGTACTGCTGACGATGGGCAAATGAAACTCAATAGGGCGAATCACAGCCGCCCCCCGCAGAACAATGTAAAAGATGTTGCGATTGAGGTCTCTCCTTCTCGTTGGGCGCAAGATACAGATGGAATCGGGCCGGTCGATACGTTCGGTAATTTGTGTGTTCCATGACGACACTACCAACGAGCGACACGATTTGCGCGCGCGCAACACCTCCGGGAATTGCGGGTCTTGCCGTTATACGGCTCTCAGGCCCCGATGCCATCGCCATTGCAGACAGACATATCAACGGCCGTGTGTCACCTAACGAAGCGATGGCGAGGACTGTGCACCAGGGATGGTGGATGGATGGAGATGTTCGTATTGATGAGATCACCTACGTGGTGTTCACAGCACCTAAGTCGTATACCGGAGAACATGTCGTTGAGGTGTCTTGCCACGGTGGCTACTTCGTCACCGAGCAGATTCTTACGTCGTTGATCGGCGATGGTGCACGACTTGCCGAGCCTGGTGAATTCACAAAACGCGCGTTTATGAATGGTAAGATGGATCTTACCCAGGTTGAGGCCGTAGCCGACATACTTCATGCAGAATCCAGAGTTGGCGCGCGTACGGCCGCGAAACAGCTTGCTGGCGGCTTCACACGTCGACTCACAGAAACGCGAGAAAAGTTAATCGGCGTGCTCGGTCTCCTTGAATTAGAGCTGGACTTTTCTGAAGAGGACGTCGAGTTCGTCGACCGGACACACCTACGTAATTCGGTACAAGAAATTATCAATGCTAGTATAAATCTTGCAGGTACTGCCTCCTCGGCTGAAGTGCTCCGTTCCGGCTTTACGTGCGCTGTTGTCGGTTTTCCGAATGCTGGCAAGAGCTCCCTGTTTAATGCCCTACTGTCGCGCGAACGTGCTATTGTAAGTGACGTTGAGGGTACAACACGTGACTACATCGAGGAGACCATTCACCTTCACGGATTCTCGGTGCGGCTCATTGACACAGCCGGACTGCGTACCTCAAGCGACGCAATTGAGGTCCAGGGTATGGTTTTAACACGAAGTATCATCGAACAGGCAAATCTTGTCGTAATCGTCAATGACGTTTCGCAAGGCCTTCATGCCTCGGCAAGCCTAGTTGACGAGCTTACGCGACAAGTGGGACCGTTTGACGCCGTTGTGGTTCAGAACAAGTCGGACCTGCTTCAATCAGAACTGTCAGACGTTGGCACAAACGACCTCCTTGTTTCGGCCAAGACAGGATCTGGTATTGATGAGCTTCGTGATCTGTTGTATGATCGAGTGAAGGTCTCAGCTGAGGGTATCTCCGACGTTCTCGTTAACGCCCGCCAAGCCCAGCTCTTGCAGCAGCTTGTGGTTTGCCTTCGATCTGTCATTACTGGTATGGACGAAGGATTGAGCTCGGATTACCTTGCCGTTGACCTTCGGGCTGCACTTCGCATTCTGGGAGACGTAACTGGTGAGGTTTGGGACCCTGACGTACTTGAACATGTTTTCTCCCGTTTCTGTATTGGTAAATAACTCATGACCAATGACATCTCCATCAGACCTCTTGAACTTGAGGACTTTAATGCATTCCTCGATATCCAGCGAGACGCTCTCGTTCACGCGCCGGAGGTGTTCGGATCTGATTACGAATGGTTTGAGGCACTGTCACGACTCTCAAAAGAACAGCGCTATGAGATGTATTTGGACTTTCCCTATCGATTCCTCCTTGGTGTAGTACATGCCAACGGGACAATTCTAGGGATGGTAGGTTTCTCAAATGAACATGGGCAGACAAAAACACGACATAAAGGGCGGCTCTGGGGCCTTTACGTCCGTCCCGAATACCGAGGACATGGATTCGCCCGCACTCTGCTCTCTGGTATCATCGAAGCTGCCCGTGATGTTGTCGGATGTGAACTGTTGCAGCTTAGTGTTTCAACCATGAACCAGGCTTCATATCAGCTCTATCTTCGATTCGGCTTTACCGTTTATGGTACCGAACTCCGTGCCATGAAGGTTGGTGATGCCTACGTAGACGAATACCTCATGGTGAACTACCTGCGCTGACGTTCCACGTGGAACCTTTTTGACGCCCCGTCAGCCCCTTCCTACGAAGTACGTGGTCGTCAACCTAGGCCTACATGGCTTGTTAGGGGGCAAAAGGGGCAAAATCTTATGAAACACACGAAGGTGCCGGGGACCTAAAGGTCCCCGGCACCTCAACGTTCGGGACGATACACCGAATCAGGGAGTCTCAGCGGAAGATCGATTCTCGCGGTCGATCCCATATCCTCCGACCTGATTGTTTCACGTGGAACGTTTCTAGCGCTCACGAAAACCTCCGGTATCGTGAATCTCCCAGCAATGTTCTCACCTCCTTCGTCATCTGTCCAGTAATGTCGTTCCCGCAGGTTCCAACACGCGAATCAGCACTCGTTGGAAGGTGCCGGGGACCTAAAGGTCCCCGGCACCTCTGTTTCCCGGGTGTTGCTGGAGTATTGTTTCACGTGGAACATTCATCTGGCCGTCTGCTGCGAGAATATTCCCGAAATTGCAGGTATCATGAAGTTTGACACGCTTGTAATCGGCGGCGGACATGCAGGTATTGAAGCCTCTGTTGCGGCTGCCCGCATGGGCATGAAGGTTGGCCTTGTAACGATGGACATCAACACCCTTGGCCGACTTTCGTGTAATCCCTCTATCGGAGGGAGTGCCAAAGGTCACTTGGCCAAGGAAATTGACGCTCTCGGTGGCGTTATGCCGCGCATCGCCGATGCTTCCGGTATTCAGTTTAAGATGCTGAATACGTCGAAAGGCCCTGCTGTGTGGTCTCCTAGGTCTCAAAACGACAAAGACCTCTACCCTCTCTATGCCCAGAATCTCGTATTGTCTACTCCAGGAATCACGATTATTCCGGAAACTGCCGAAGAGATTCTTGTAAAGAATGACGCCGTTACCGGCCTTCGAACAGCTTCCGGTGAAGAGATCTACGCAAGAACGGTTATCCTGTGCAGTGGCACATTTCTGAATGCCGTGATGTGGACCGGTATGACAAACACGGAGGGTGGGCGTGTTGGTGAGCGTGCATCGCACAAGATATCCGATCTGCTTGCCGCCTACGGATTAGAAAAAGGACGGCTCAAAACAGGCACCCCACCTCGTATCGATAAACGATCAATCGATCTCTCCGGACTGACACCCCACAATGGTGATGAGCCCCCTTGCCCCTTTTCAATAACTACAAAGCGGGTTAAGAACTGGTTGGCTTGCTGGGCAACTACAACGTCCGAGCAGACACATGATATTCTGCGAACTGGCTTTGACCGGTCGCCGATGTTCACCGGGAGAATTCGCGGTGCTGGTCCCCGGTACTGCCCATCTATTGAAGACAAAATCGATCGATTTTCCGAGAAGTCATCCCACATCATTGTCCTGGAACCCGAGGGCATGTCGACGGATACCGTCTACGTGAATGGATTTTCGACAAGTCTTCCGCCTGACATTCAGGAGGCAGGATTACGAACGATACCAGGTCTTCAAAATGCCAAGATCCTTCGCCATGGTTATGCTGTTGAATACGACTTCTTCTTTCCGTACCAGCTGACGTTCGGATTAGAAACAAAGGCCATTTCTGGACTCTTTTTTGCCGGACAGATTAACGGTACCTCTGGATACGAGGAAGCTGCCAGCCAAGGTCTCATTGCCGGGATTAATGCTGCACGTAAGGTTCGTGGTGAAGATCCCTTTGTCCTCTCCCGATCAGAAGCATACATCGGTGTCCTCATTGACGACCTCGTGAATAAGAACACCGAAGAACCATATCGGATTTTTACGTCTCTCGCTGAATACCGCCTGCTCCTTCGAATAGATACGGTCTACGATCGATTATTACCCAAGGCACACACACTAGGCTTAATCGATGGAAGTATTGAGGCACGATGGAGACGATCGTACGAGTTTCGACAACGGCTTAGCTCACTTACGGAAACAACCAAGATTCAACCTGCAGCAGCGAATCCTGTTCTCGTTGAGAGTAACGAAGATGTGATACCTGAGACGACGACTCTTGCAACCGTTGCACGTCGGCCGACAGTACCTCTGCGACGCCTCCTTGATGCTGTCGGTGTACTGTCCCCTACCCTACTTGATGAGCACAACGACGATGTTGTGGCAGTACAGACAGAAATTCGGTACGATGGCTACATCAAAAAACAACGCCGTGACGTTGAACGGTTTGCGCTTAACGAGCAACTCAATATTTCGTCAACGTTTGACTACGACCGGGTTTCGTCGTTGTCTACGGAAGCACGTGAAAAGCTGAAACGTATTCGGCCTCAATCACTTGGTCAGGCGTCACGTATACCCGGCGTCTCAGCTGCTGACGTAAGCATACTCACTCTTTACTTGAAGTAGTGGTGCCCAACCCAAGCGATACGAAAAAGGGTCGATATAATCGACCCTTTTTACGTTCAACTATTTGTAAAACTACCTGAATTACCGCTGAATAACGAAGCGGCGAGCTGACGGCCTTGAACCATTCGTCACGATGGTGTAGGTTCCCGACGGAAGCTCTGCAATCGGTAGTACGGCGGCTTGCTCGAACGGACCTGTAAACGATGCGGCCAACAAACCAACTGCGTCGTAAACATCAATTCGCTCTACACGCGTTGTGAGTGAGAGTCCTACAATGGAGTTCGCCGGATTCGGAGCTATTGCTGACACGACCTCAGGAACGTCGTCGACAGACATGTTCACGTCGTAGATCTCAACCGTAGTTTGCGACGTTACATTGTCCTCTGCATCACCACCGAAGGCTGAAACCCTGATTGTGTATCCAGTACCCACTGGAACAGCTACAGGAATACGCCACAGAAATCCGGCATTGGAGGACGGAATCGAATCACGAATCTTCCATACTGACTCACCATCCTTCATAAGATCAAGGCGGACATACGGTGCGAGGTTTGTTTCCCACGTAATGACGTAGGCGCTGTCATGTGCCCAGCGGACATTTTCCGTTGGTCGTTGCAATTCAACAAATGGCTCGGTCAGAAGGAAACTATCAACGGTTGACCACGACGACGCTGAGTCCCGCGTTATAGCCATTGCTCGCCAGTACAGCATACGTTCACTCAGCTGCGACGCCAATGGAGCCACAATTTCGTCACTCGACGTAGTACCATCGATGATCGACGCTGACTCGAAATCATTCGCGTTCTCACTTACCTGAATCCTCACCGAATCCGCACGTCCGTTGAGTACAGTCCTCAATCGAACTGTACTACCATTCAGAATACGCTTGCCACCCTTCGGTGACTGTAAACCGACCTGTAAAGGGGCAGAGGGGGCAACCTGAGCGAATCCAAATGCAAACTCGCCTGCTGACGTTACATCAACAACAATCTCACCCGATGACGGTGCCCAGCGTGTGGTTTGTGGTACAAACACACCCTTACCAGCGGAATCACGACGATAAACAACGATACGGTCTGCTACTGATGTGAGGCCGAGTTGTTCAGCGTCAAATCTGAACACAGCAGAATGACTCTCAATTCCTTCCTGCTCAACAAGAACGCGAACTGGAAAGATGTGAGGCACCTCACCCGTAAATCGAGGGTTTACCGGCGCCCATGGGAATCGTTTTGCCGTTGTTGTGTTGTAGAAGAACGACTCAAGTTCAGTAAACGTAATCGTGAGTCCTACCGTATCCGTGGCATTTTGATAACGATACGTGTTACCGCGAAGAATCTCATCAATCATGACATTCGCTGCAGCACGACCAGGAGGCCAAAACGGATGTTTTGTAGCTCTGTAGACGTACATCGATGATGGGAAGGACGCTTCAAAAACAACGTTTTTCTCCGCGTCTACTTCTGTTACGCCAGGTGCCCCTTCGGCGGCAGCCGAGCCCCATCCAATAATTCTGTGTCCATTGGCCAACGTCTGTACACCACCTTGAAGTCCGACGTAGATGTCGGGACTATGTCTGTAGTCCCACACAAGTGTTGCAGTCTTCGTTGTCTCGTCGAGTTGATACTCAACAGCACGTGAGTATCTCGGCTGATGTTGATTCCCGTTATCAAACAAGGTTATGTTACCGTTTGGTAGACGCCTTACGTCGTGCTGATACGAGAAATAATGTGGAGCATTACTCTCGTTCTCATTGATAAAGGTAAACTGATTCCGTTTGCCGCCCAGGATCCACATCACCTCGCCTGTAGTGCGATTAATCTTGAGGATCTGTGATGAATGGCGCATAGATGCCAGCAGGTTTCCATCAACATCGGGCCAGATGGCGTTGTTGTGGATGTAGCGAATTGTGGCACCCTTAAGATCTTCGTACGAATCCGTAACTGGAATGTGATCCAGGCTTCGCCATTGGAAAAGAACGTTTCCGTCGATATCAACTTCCTGTATCACCGCTTGAACAACAACAGCGGCTGGGTTGCCACCATCAACGACTGCCGACATATCCGTTATGACATCTTCGGCACCAAGTAAAATTCGATTCCCGTTAGGAAGCACGTGGAAGTCGTGCATCGTTGTGACGTAACCACGTCCTTGTTGTAAGGTATCCTGGGCAACAAAATTTGAATCGATTACAATGATGTTAATCGGAATGGATACACCACTTGAGGCCGAAAACTCAGAATAGCCGATTCGTCCATCAGGTAACACCTTCAGCTCAAAAGGAAATCTGCTCGTTCTTGACCAAACTTGTGGTACTCCGGCACTATCATAGATCGTGATGAAGGGCTCAAACGGTCGTGGAGTAATACGGTTGTTCGGCCCGAGGTACAGGAATCCTGGAGCTGGGTTCGTTGACGTGGTCACCGTCAGCGGTGCCATGTCGGACGGTGTCTCAAGGATAAGATTACCAGGCGGGTTTGGAATCACACCCCCATCACGGCGATCTGGTGTCCGTACTGTTCGAAAGCGGAAGGTAGTGTCAGGCAACCCCGAAACACGACCCGCGAGTTCAACAACGACGATTTGGTTCTCACCAAACGTTGTACGCGGTGTGATGTTTAACGTTCTTCCGTCACGAGCCCTCGTGACAAGAACATCATATGGCCGTCCAGACGAACTCGTTACAGAAATCGCACGATTCAGCGCACGAAGATCATCCGACAGTTCTTCCGTTGACGTTATGACGATTGTCGTTGACGGAGAGGCTGAAGATGATCCGGGTGAAGGAGACACATAACGAGCCGTCTGAGCAGCAGCAGCAGACGTCAAAAGAGCTGCCGCGGCTAGCAGAACGGGTAGTCTAAAGTTCATCGGAACTCATCCATGTTGTGGTCAAGTGCGGAAACAAGTGCTTAAGGAGCCTAAGATCGTACTTTTGTTTCATGCTTCCCAATCTGAGTGTCGTGGTCATCACACGAAATGAGGCCTCTCGAATCAAAGCCTGCCTGGAAGCCGTGCGTTGGGCTGATGAGATCATCGTAGTTGACTCTGGAAGTACTGATGAAACCGTGCAGATTGCCACCAATCTAGGCGCACGGGTGGTTCATCACGACTTTGCTGGATACGGAGCGCAAAAGAACGTCGCCGTTAACCTTGCTACAGCTTCTTGGGTCCTGAGTATCGATGCGGATGAGATCGTAACGGAAGCTCTCTCGATATCGATTCGACGCGTTATCATGTCCCCTGAAGAGTTAACCGGAAAAAAACACAACTCCTCCGGAGAAATACTCCCGGCTGCCTACCGGTTTCGTAGAAGATTCGTATTCCTCGGAAAGGTTTTTCGCCATGGATCAGACAGTGTGGACCATCCGATTCGATTGTTTCGCAGGACAAAGGCCCGATTTAGTGACGATCTGGTCCACGAGTCCCTAATTGTTGACGGTCCAATAGCCGAAATTGACGGCGAGATGCTGCATCACAGTTATGAGACCCTCTCACAGTACTTTCAGAAGTTCGACCGGTATACGGATTTAGCCGCAGAGCAATTGTTCGCCAAGAATTCACGCCGGAACTCTCTTCTGACAGCGCTTCTGCAGCCTCTCTATTTTGTGCGTCATTACATTCTCGGTGGTCACATACTCAATGGATGGCACGGCTTCATTTGGTCAATCTTCTCGAGTTGGTATCCCGTTGTGAAGATCGCAAAACTGGAAGCTCTACGTCGAAGCCGCCGCTGACGTCCGTATTTTGCGGCCTTCACACGGATCCGCATTATGCTCGACATCAAATTCATCCGCGAAAACGCCGAGGCTGTTCGCCGAAACTGTATCAACAAAAACGACAATTCCGACATTGACGGATTGTTAGAGTTAGACCGTCAGCGTCGAAGCTTGATTCAGGAAGGTGAGGATAAAAAGGCACGGCGGAATGCTGTCTCACAAGAGATTTCGGGTCTGAAAAAAGAAGGTAAGGACGCCACGGCACTCATCGAGGAAATGCGATCCGTGGGCGACAGAATTAAGGCAATCGATGACATACTGCGCGACGTTGAAGAGAAGATGGACGACATCCTTCTTCGGATACCGAACATGGCGCACGAATCAGTGCCCGTAGGTTCTTCTGCTGCTGATAATGTTGAGGTACGTCGGCATGGCGGCTTACTCGACCGTGAATACCGAAAAGACCACATCGAAATCTCACGGAGCCTTGGCATTCTTGACTTTGAGCGTGGTGCAAAGGTCACAGGGTCGGGCTTTGGCTTCTATATCGGGAAAGGTGCACGCCTGGAACGTGCCCTTATCAACTTCTTCCTGGATACGAATACCAGTCGGGGCTACACCGAGATTGTGCCACCCTTTGTCGCGAACCCTGCGTCACTGAAGGGAACAGCACAGTTGCCGAAATCACACGATGACATGTACTACATCGACAAGGATGAACTGTACCTGATACCTACAGCGGAAGTACCTATCACAAACTTCCACCGTGATGAAATGCTCTCCGGAGACGAACTCCCAATTCGTTATGCCGGATATAGTGCATGTTTCCGGCGCGAAGCAGGAAGTCACGGAAAGGACACGCGTGGTTTTCTTCGTGTACACCAATTCAACAAGGTTGAACTCGTAAAGTTTGTTCGTCCTGAATCATCCTATGATGAACTAGAAGCCCTTGTGGGGGACGTAGAACATCTGTTAACCGCTCTCGGACTCACGTATCGCGTCCTACTGTTGTGCAGTGGCGATATGACCTTCGGTGGCGCAAAGACGTACGATCTCGAAGTATGGTCACCACACGAACAGAAGTGGCTGGAAGTCTCATCATGCACAAATTTTGAATCTTTCCAAGCACGTCGTTCTTCCATTCGATACAAAGAGACACCGCAGCACAAACCAGAATTTGTTCACACACTCAACGGCAGTGGTTTGGCAACATCACGTATCATGGTTGCCCTTCTCGAGCATTATCAAACAGCTGACGGACATATCACAATTCCCGAAGTATTGCAACCGTACTGCGGATTCGATCGTATCTGAACGGCTGCAATCTCTCACCTTTTCTCCACGCCACCAAACGCCCACTTCGCCCCTTATCCCTCTACATAACATCTTCTTCTTTCCCTTGATGAATTCAAGAGTTGTAAGAATATGTCTGTGGATACAGTGGGAAGTTTTCACTTGCACAGCCGTCTACACTAGTATTTGTGCGCCTGAGCACATGGTGCTCCACTCACTCACATGATGTGGATACGACGTGTGGAAATCGTATTGACCGTGAACGCTTTCGCATAACATTTCGTTTGATGTGAATTCAGGTGTACGGGAGAACAATCTTTCCGTGCTTTATACATCGCGAATGTTCATGATTGTGGACAAACCTGTGGGAATCGTCCGACTCGTTCTTGGTGACCAGCTTTATCCACAACACACGTGGTTTACCACTGTTGAGGATAACGTTACGTATGTGCTCATGGAAGTACGTTCCGAAACCGACTACGTACCGCATCACATCCAGAAAGTAGCCGCCATATTTCATGCGATGCGTTCATTCACATCGGAGCTACAACGATGTGGACATCGTGTGAGATACTTCCGCATTGGTGATGGTGATAATGTGGGGACGATTGCTGGTAATCTTAAAGTCGTACTCTCTGAGACTGAAGCTGATTCTGTTGAAGTACAAGAACCAGATGAATGGAGACTTGATGTAGTGTTCAGAACACTGTCCGATCAACTGAATGTCCCAGTTCGTATCGTTTCCAGTGAACACTTTCTGACCACGCGTACCGAAGTATCTGAACACTTTGCTGGACGACGTCAGTGGCGTATGGAGTCGTTCTATCGGTACATGCGTCAAAAGCACAACATCTTGATGGAAGGTGATCTTCCCGTAGGAGGAGAATGGAACTACGACGCTGACAATCGAAAAAAATGGAAAGGTAATCCGCCGGTACCACCTCTTACAATGTTATCCGTGGACGTATCGGAAATCGTAAACGAAGTACGCAGTGCAGGTATTCTTACCGTCGGTGAAATTGACGAGAAGAACCTGATCTGGCCTACAACGCCAGAGGCGGCAGAGCAGCGACTTCAGTATTTCGCGACCAACATCCTTCCTTTCTTTGGCCCGTATCAGGATGCTATATCATCTACGGAACGAACGCTGTTTCACTCACTGCTTTCCTTTGCCCTTAACGTAAAGATCCTTCACCCATGGAAGGTTATCTCAGTCTGTCTGGATGCCTGGAAGGCCGATCCAGACCGATACAGCCTCGCCTCTGTTGAAGGTTTTGTTCGCCAGATCATCGGTTGGCGAGAATACGTCAGAGGTGTGTACTGGGCCCATATGCCTGAGTATGCCGAAAAGAACTTCTTTAATCATCATCGTCCACTTCCAGTGTGGTATTGGACTGGACAGACGAACATGAACTGTCTGCGGACAGCGATTACGTCAACACTTACCACCGCATATGCTCACCACATCCAACGACTCATGGTAACGGGCGCATTTGCCTTGATGGCAGGTTGTGATCCTGACGAGGTGGACACGTGGTACCTCGGCGTATACATTGATGCCTTCGAGTGGGTAGAGATCACAAATACTCGCGGGATGAGCCAGATGGCTGATGGTGGACTGCTTGCCTCAAAACCCTATCTCGGAACGGCCACGTACATCAACAAGATGTCTGACCATTGTGGTACATGCTCATATGACCGTACGAAGCGTATAGGCGATATGGCCTGTCCGTTGAATAGCCTCTACTGGCACTTCCATCATCGGCACCGCGATAAACTGCAGCGTAATGTTCGACTTGCGATGACGTACCGTCAGCTTGATAGATTCTCCAATGAAGAACGTACGGCAATTCTTGACCACGCAGAACGTATTCTCAGTAAGCTCGATACCTTGTAGTAATTTTATGTATGATCATCTACAATCCCAAGAACTGGTTTGCACTGATTTTTCAGTTTCGCAAAGCAGATACGGCACGCAGGCTCGCACCGGCCATCCTTGCCATTGCAGCATATACAGCCGTTGTAACGTGGATTGACGAACATTATCTTCATGCACCGTTGCTGAATACAACGTCGATTCATTCACTTGTTGGAATCGTGATTTCACTTGTGCTTGTGTTTCGGACAAACAGCGCATATGATCGGTGGTGGGAAGGTCGGAAACTTTGGGGACAGCTTGTAAATACATCTCGAACTCTTGCTATGTCGTGGCATGCAAGGGTCGAAGACGAACAGTCCCGCAGACGAATTCGAGTTCTCTTAGCCGCATTTCCCTACTCACTCAAGGAGCACCTCAGAAATAGCCGCGACCTTGGACCAGAATCACGAGACGTTCAGGAAATCATCGGAGCTGAAAGCATCCATGCACACCTACCGAATGCGCTGGTTTCAGCACTGACGGAAGAAGTCTATACAGCACGTCAACGAGGTTTGATTGATGGTTATGACGCAATTCTGTTTCAACCGATGTTGACGATGCTCAGTGACATCAATGGTGCTTGTGAACGAATCAAGAACACACCGATACCATACTCCTATAACATCTTCATCAAGAAGGTCATCTTCATTTTCTCACTTACATTTCCATTTGCTGTGGTAGCAAGCTTTAGCTACTGGAGTGTGCCTATCACGGTTTTTGTGTTCTATGCCCTGGCAAGTCTTGAAATGATTGCAGAAGAAGTCGAGGATCCTTTTGGAACAGATGAGAACGATCTACCGACGGAAGTACTTTCGGACAGAATTCGTGCCAATGTTCACACTTTGTTTCGGCAACAATGAGCACGATTCTTCTTCTCATCGTTAGTAACGTCTTTATGACGTTTGCATGGTACGGTCACCTTAAACATCGCGACGTGTCGTTGTGGAAGGTCATACTCATTTCATGGCTCATTGCCCTGCCCGAATACATCTTTCAGGTGCCGGCGAACCGTATGGGATACGGCCAGTTTACAGCTATAGAACTAAAGACAATTCAGGAAGTCATCACACTTTCTGTGTTTATCATCTTCAGTACGTTCTATCTTCAGGAATCTGTGAAGTGGAATCACCTCGCAGGTTTCGGACTCATCCTCGCCGCTGTCTACGTGACGTTTAAGGAGTGGTGAGATCAACAACTATCGACGACATGTCGACACCGTTCACAATGATGTGAATATCGTGAGGCCCTTCATAATGCTTTCGCGTTGATAACTGTGCAAAGGCATGTTTTTTCTCCAGTTGTAACATGCCCTTAGGCTTTATATCAACGATCTTCCACGCAAAAACCTTACGCGATGCCTTATCACCAGGCCGCCGGAAATGAACGGCATAGGATACGCGTACATGAACGGGAGACTTCGATGTGTTTTGGAGTACAGCAAACAACTGTACTGAGGAGCCGATAGGTATTGAAGAATGCGATGCGGCAAAAGATGTGACATCAATCGATGTCGTGCGCGCCTGGCCAAAAATGGCGAGTGCGTCCTGCCGGCCTGATTTCAGGAGCGTCCGACACGCATGGCGCAACAGCGCTGTCCGAAGTGGAGAATCATTCTTCCATTCCTGGGCGATACGCACAACAAGATCTGGATGATCCTTTGAAATATCATTCAGGTTATTCGCTACACTCCTGCGAACGTAGTCTGATGGGTCATCACGAAGCCGCTCTAATACCGGCAGAATTGGAGTTGGATCTTGCTGGAGATGGGGCAAAGGGGCTGCCCATGGTAGACGCGGACGAAAACCCTCCGAAGCAAGGCGACGTACGTGGTGGTTCTCATTTCCAGCCCAGACAAGCATCTGCTGCTCCATCTTGTGTCCATACTGACGCAAGAATGGCCGCACGGCGAACTCTGACGACGACAATGTGGTGAAGAATTCGAGCGATCGAATGGAACGTTCATAATGTTCTGTTCCGTACACCTCTACGAAGTCCGGAAACACCATACCAGCAAAGCCACGCACCTGTGGCGCGAGACGTTCGAGAATACCGACGGCCGTAGCATAATCACGGGGCAAGAACTGTCGGAAGCCCGTGCTGATGCGTCGCATACGAGCTTTCAGCTCCAGCTCGTCCCATCCCTGCAGGACAAATGCCGAAAAGTCTTTGGCGTGGAAGTTCGTCCGTAACGACGAAAGTCCATCGGCCAAGGACCGAACAACTGCTGGCGAAAAAAACTCATCCTTCAACAACGGCCGCTGTACCGTTGAAGCCCCCTTTGCCCCTTTCGATGTCATATCAGCCAAGATAGGCGGAATACATCCAAATGAGCTTCTCCTGTTGTCGAATGTAGTCGCTCATGAGTGCGTTTGTGCCTTCATCACGTGCTTCTGCTGAAAGCTCGAGCAACTCTCTCTGTAAGGCCACAACAGTTGAAAAGGACTGGACAACTGCAGTGACAGCCTTACGGCCCTCCTTGACGTTTTCGACGGCTTTGATGCGAGATTCCTGGAGGTAGGCTCCAAAAGAGTGCATCGGTGCTCCACCTAGCGTAAGAATGCGTTCAGCGATCTCGTCAATCTTGAGCTGAAGATCCGTGTAAAGTTCTTCGAATTTGACGTGGAGCTCAAAAAACTTTTCTCCCCGAATATTCCAATGGAAGCCGCGTACGTTCTGATAGAACACGGCATAGTTGGCAAGGAGGACGTTGAGCTCGTCAACGAGATGTGTGGCCTTCTTCGGATCAAGGCCGATGGCGTTTTGCTTTGCCATGGTCCCTCACGAAAGTGGATTATGAATGCGACGGTGACGATTGAAGAGCGTCTTTGATGTACGAGATGGCCAAATCCGTCGTTGCTCTGATGCCGTCGATGTGGGCTCGTTCCACACCATGTGATGCATGTACGCCTGGTCCAATCAGGGCCACTCGCACGTCAACACCGGCCCTCCAGGCAGCCGTTCCATCCGAACTGTAGTAGGGATAGACGTCGATGGAATGCGGAATCTCGGACCTTTCAGCTAGCTCGATGAGACGTTTGCGGAAGCCGTAGTCATACGGTCCACCAGAGTCCTTTGCGCAGATAGAAACGACTGTTTCAGAACCTCCCAGCCCATCTCCAACAACACCCATGTCAATAACGAGCAAGTCCTTCAGCGTTGGCGAATAACCCGTCGTACCACCGTGTCCAACCTCTTCATATGTGCTGAAAAAGAGCTCTACAGGCCATTGTGTTCCGGACTGCAGGAGACTTCTGGCGACGTCGTACAACACAACACATCCTGCCTTGTTATCAAGGAAATGGCTTACAATGTAGCCGGATGACGTTGTCCGTGTACGTGGGTCTACGCAGATGATGTCACCAACACGGACACCGAGCTTACGAACGTCATCAGCCGACTGGACAACCTCGTCGAGTCTCACGTGCATGGATGACGTGGTACGCTCTGCTGTTGAGGCCTTATTGTTTGCATGAACGGATGGGTTGTCGAGTAACATTGTCCCCTCAACTACCTTGCCTTCAAGTGTACGTACACGTACGTATGCACCATCGTACACAGCCAGGACTGGTCCACCAAGTGGTGAAAATCGTAAGGTACCATTCGATTGAATCGAGGTGATGATGGCACCTAATGTGTCGGTGTGAGCGGCGAGTGCAATTGTGGGATTGGGCCCGAGAGCACAACGAATAGCCCCCTTCGTTGTCCGCACGGGATGGAGTCCCAATGCTTTGAGGGACTCAACGATAAAATCACAGGCAGCTTCGGTGTAGCCTGTCGGCGAGTCAATAGACAACAGCGTACGCAGCCATTCGAGCGATACATCGTGTGGTTGATTCATGCGGCAAACATAGTGTGTGAGGCCGTCGTTTGCGATATTGACGGTCTATGCCACATATCCACTCTGACCGATTCACACTTCAGAACGGTCTCCGCGTTGTTGTTTGCCCTGATCACCGCACACCCGTTGTCACAGTTCTTGTGATGTATCGTGTTGGTTCTGCCGATGAGCAGCCAGGAAAAACTGGTCTTGCTCATCTCTTTGAGCACCTCATGTTTGACAACACCACGTCGGGTATTGATAAACAATACGATCTTTACTGTGCCCGGGCGGGCGGATCTAACAATGCATACACGACGTATGACTACACGACGTACTTCGTCTCCTTACCAGCACATCAAGTCGAACTCGGCATGTGGCTTGAGGCAGAACGTATGCGTGACTTTCGTATCACGGACAAAGCACTTTCTACACAACGAAGTGTGGTAATCGAAGAGATAAATCAGAATGTGGAGAATCAACCGTACGGTGTGTGGAGACGGCTAGTGGAAGAGGCATCATATCTCCCTGCTAGCTCGTATTCGTGGGAAGTGTATGGTTCGGCCGATGACGTTGCTGGTGTTACGATGGATGACGCACGTTCGTTCTTTGATACGTTTTATGCTCCCAGTAATGCCGTGCTCGTACTGTCTGGCGATATCACCGTTGAACACGCACACGAACTCGCAGAACGGCACTTTGGTACGATTCAGGCTCGCAGTGGACCACAGAAGCGGAATGTGTTTGTAGCTGATCATGAGCGCAAGGGTAGTAAACTCGTATCTCATGACAATGCTCCACTCCCATCTGTGTTTCTCGCTGTTCATGCGCCTGGATGGAAGGATGATCAACTATATGCTGCAGAAATAGCCACCACGGTTCTTGGATCTGGACGAACATCACCGCTGTATCGCCGCCTCGTAAAAGAGTTGGGTATTGCCTCTGCAGCTGATGCATTTACCGAGCGGCGTGAACACTCGTCACTCATTCATGTCCATGTCCATGCAGCGGATCCGAAGCAATCTACTGATGACCTAGCAGCGGAAGTCATAAAGACATGCTCCGAGTTCCAAATGACGGAAGAACGGCGACAGAAAGCCGTTAACAAAGAACGTATGACGTTGGCAAGTGAACTACAGCGAACACGTGGTGTTGCAGACTATGTAGCACACGTTACACTTTTCCATGATGATCCCAACATCGTGAATACCGTACTCGACCGCTACGAGAACGTTACGTCTGTTGAAATCGAATCGTTTATTCATACTCTGGGAGACATGTCCCAGGTGAATAGAGTTGATATGGTTCCAGCCTAAACAGCTGGAACACGATGTAACCGTTCTGCAGCAGCGAGGAGAGTTTCATCCTTCTTTGCGAAACAGAAACGAAGCGCATCATCGGACATGCCAGGTAATGACGTGAAAGGTGACAATGGAATCGATGCCACTCCATTCTCTATCGTCAACCGCTCTGCAAGCATACGGTCTGATTCGTTTTGCCGACGCACCCTCTCCGTACCGAGGAGCTGGAAATAACTTCCACGACATTGACGTATCGTAAACGGACTACCCTCAAGTGCACTGCGGAAAAGATCACGTTTCTTCTGAAAGAATTCCGACAGTTCGGCAAGAAGCGATGTCGACGTCATCCACGTGGCCAAGGCAGCCTGAGTCGGCGTGTGAACACTGAACGATACAAACTGGTGAGCTTTACGAAACTCTTCGGTGAGCTTCTGAGGAGCGATACAGGCCCCAACTTTCCAGCCAGTTACATGGAACATCTTGCCGAATGAAAGAACGGACAGCGAACGCTGATTGAGTGCAGGAACATGACGCACCGACACGTGTTCTGTTCCGTCAAATGTGATGGACTCGTACACTTCATCAGACAGCACGAGAGTCGACGTTCCATCTAGGTACCCGGCAAGTGTATCTATATCCGTCCGGGACCAGACAGAGCCGGTAGGATTGTGTGGCGAGTTGATAATAACAAGGCGTGTACGGCTACTCAGTACGCGAGCAAAGGCTGACCAGTCTGGCTGATAGTTAGGGGGCAAAAGGGGCACAGGGCACACACGACCGCCTGCAAGTAGGACGGCTGGTGCATAGGAATCGTAGGCTGGTTCGAAGATGATGACCTCATCTCCAGTCGACACAAAGGCTAGGATGGCCGTCGTTAAGGCAGCAGTGCCACCGGGCGTAATCGTAACGTCCGTTTCCGGATTGACCTTGTATGTACTGCCGACGGCCTCCCGGAGTACCGGGAGGCCTAACATCGGCGCATACTGATTCAATCCGGAGCGAATAGCGTTGGTAACAAGATCTTGTAATCCTTCAGCTACGTCGTAGTCTGGGAAGCCCTGTGCGAGGTTAATAGCGCCATGGTGTTGCGCCAACGCCGTCATCACCGAGAAGATCGTTGTACCAACTTCAGGGAGCTTCGATGGAGGAAGAAGCACCCGGATTCCTTACTCTTCTTCGTCGAAAAGGACCTTTACATTCTTGGCGACATAGTCGCCTTCCTTGTTTAATCCTAAGCCGAACTCCACTGGATCCCCTTCGCGGACTTCAAGGAAATCTGCGTTCAGAAGATCTGAGTGATGGAAGAACAGGTTGTTATTTGGATAACGGATAAATCCGTAGCCATTCTTTAGGCTGAGAATCTCGCTCGTGTACCGCTCGTCATTAATTGTCGGCTGAATCTTCGGCTCCGGCCGTGCAAGCGTCTTGGCTGGACCAACAACCTCTGTGCCCTCAAGAGGAAGATCCTCAACAAGTGTACCTTCATCATCTTCATCCGTCGTTGAATACGTTCTGCCCGTATCCATAAAGCGAGCATCGCCTACGCCACGTTGTTTTTCCTCGTTAATCTTACGCTCGACAAACAGGCTCTGAATAAGTGGGTCGTTCTTACGAGCTCGGTTCTCGATGAGTTCATGCATTGCCACAGGATACGTAACCTCTTCGAGCAATTCTTGTGACGTGCGCGTCACAATACGGTTACCTTCTTGATCCGTGAACTCGAAGTCCCACGAAAGGACCATAACACGTGTGCCGAGAGTATTCAGCTTACGAACGAGAGGAACGTAGTCACCATCAGCCGAAATCAACACAACAACGTCTATACTCTTCATGAGGCATAGTTCGTAGGCTTCGAGAGCCATCCAAACATCAATACCTTTCTCTTCGCGACGTCCACCCGAGTTACGCAGTGGAAGGTAGTGTGTAATAACGCCTTCCCACATGAGAATATCGTCGAATACACGTTCGTAGTATAATAGGTTGCCACGTTGTTGTGCTTCGAGGGCTGGTAGACGACCGCGGAAGAAGTGGGCGTCAACAATCTGACTACGGCGTACATCTTCACCTTCAAACTCTGCCACCTGATGGCGTATAAACTCGTGCAGACCGCGGATGCTAATGCGGCTCTGTTTTGGGTGATTAAACGCGTAGTAATTACTCACATGCAGAAAAAAGTTTCCGTCATAGAATACGGCTACTCTCGTCAGCTTAGTGCGGCTATTTAGAGCCATAACTCATCCCAGATAGTGGTACGACAAAAATGTTCCGACATACCGGCAAACCACCGTGGTGGAAAGTAGGTTTGGTGAACCATGGTTTACCAGGAAGCACGAACATGAGAAAAAAAATCATTGGGTCTGCGTACTGTTGTAAAAATATCTTCCAACTCATCGGAGACTAGCGTGAAAATTTCCGTCGTAGGAGCAGGCAATGTTGGCGGTGCACTTGCCAGAAGCTGGCATGATGCGGGCCATAGCGTAATGGTAGGAGCTCGCGATCAGCAATCACCAAAGGTTCGTGCGACAGTTGCGGGAATGCCTGACATGCAAGTGGCCGATGTTCATACGGCCGTGGCACGCGCTGAAGTCCTACTGGTTGCTACGCCAGCTGCAGCCGTCATGGAGGTGATAGATGCCGTAGCGGCGGGGTACCGCGAGGGACTTGTTGTTATCGATGCAACGAATAGTGTGGCGGTTCGACCAGGTGGTTACGACAACGCAACGGCCGCTTTTACCGACAAATTGCCCAACGTGCGTGTAGTAAAATGTTTCAATACTGTCGGATTTGAAGTGATGGTCAATCCTATCATCGACGGCATTGTTGCAGACATGTTTATGGCCGGTGATGATATTGATGCGAAGACTGCTGTTCGCACTCTCGCGTTAGACGCTGGCTTTGGTGAGTGTTTCGACGTTGGTGGGGCAGATGCCATACCGTCTCTAGAGCACATGGCAATGGTATGGATCCGCCTAGCTATGCGGCAAGGATATGGTCGTTCTTCCGGATGGAAACTGTTGCGATCAGGTTCGTAAGCAATGTGTGTGGGACGTGCCTATCAGCAGTTATGTAGCTACTGAGCTCCGGCACGTTCCAGCACGTCAATAACGAGTCGACGCTTGTATTCACGAGCATAATCCATTGCAGACTTGCCCGAAAGGTCTCGTGCTTGTACATCTGGTTTGTACTTGAGGAGCAGCCGAATCATCTCATCTTCTCCAAGTACGGCCAGCAACATAAGAGGCGTTCTACCCTGAGGATCTCGTGAGTTGGGGTCTGCCCCATGAGTTAGCAACTCCATCATACAGTTCAGATGACGGTATCCGCAGCTGATCATGAGCGGTGTATTACCCTTTTCATCCTTGGCTTCCTTGTCGGCACCAGCATCCAGAATCAATGTAACTGGTGTTGTTACCCCTTGTTGTGAGGCAACATGTAGAGCTGTACGCTGCTTCTCGTCTCGAGCCTGAACATTGGCACCGGCAGACAGCAGCAGTGATATTGCTGCTTCAGATGAGTGAAAGGCTGCAGCATGAAGAGGCGTCATACCATTTGGTCCAACAGCGTTAACATCGGCTTTTCGCTGGACAAGGAAATCGATCATTGCCGAGTCCTTGTTGATGATGGCATGTAGTAATGGCGTAAGTCCCTCAGAGTCACGCTCATTAATATCACTTTTTTTGGCTTTTAGCACACGCTCAACCTTCTTGACATCGCCGGATTGAACGGCTGATATCACGGACTGAGCAGAAACTACAGACGGGTCTGCTCCGAAGAGCAGACCCGTCGCAAAGAGAATGATGAGGCGTGTTGCGATCGTTTGATCGTTCATAATGTTCGTCGTTTTCAGAAACCTTGCTTCTGAATGAAGATACCCTTGTCGACCTTCGCAAAAAACTGCTGATAAAACGATGGATCAGCAATTGTTTCGACCTCCAAGGGCTGGCCGTTATTGTCGAGTGTTTTCGCTTGAAAGTTCACGCGGACCTTGGTGCGTGTACCAATCTCGCTAACGTTGACACTTGCTTCAATACGCTTGAACTTGGCGTAACGATACTCATCACGACGTTCACGAGAGCGATTTGAGTACGAAGATCGGAAGACCTGTTCAAAAACTCCGGACCAGAAGTCGTCACTGTTGTTGGACGAGTTTCTCGACGTTGACAGCTGAATTTCCTTCTCTGCCGTGAGTAATCCTAGGTCGATGACGGCATTCTTGACCACGAATCCATCATCCTGAAGTGTATTCAGAACGGCTTTCATGATAAGCTTGACGTCATTGGTGTCATATTCCCTCGTCTGAAACTCCCGCGTTTGCAGCTGAGTTTGAGGTGTTAAGGGGCGTTGAGGGGGCTGGTTAACAATTGTACAACCAGTTACCGCCAGCGCAAGGAGACCGATGGTGAGAAGAATCGTTCTCATGATCGTCAGAACTTACTCTGATGGTAGGTAAACGACTGAACCTTGTCGGTTTCATCAAACTTGATGACGACGGTCAAGGTTCGCTGGGACGTCGCAGCGGCTCCACTTTGGTTAGAGAAGCCACCGAGGATGAGGAAGAGACCGTTCTGACTCTGTGAATACGAGGCTTCCGTGGCGATCTTATCGTACACCCACGTGATGTTACCTTTTTCGTCGCGAGTAGTGATATTGGGCGATCCGAGAATCTCGGCTACTTGTGCGCCTGACATTCCCTTTTTGATTTCTGCCTGCACCTTACCAGCCGTTAGTCCATTTTGACTATTGGTATGGAGGTCGTTGTAGTTGTCTTGAGCTGATCGGCAACCGCCGATCACGAGTACGCCCGCGACGACGAGTCCAAGGGCGAGAGAAGTTGAACGCATGATGAACTCCAATGAGGGGATTCGTTTCCGATGGGTGAGAAAAGAGAAGTAGCCTCAGAACATAGCGACGATTCCAACGGTAAACAGTACACTCGAGGGGTTCTTTACTGTAGTGTTTACGGCGCGGTACGTACTGCCGGTACCCACCAGTTGGTACGAAGTCACAGAAATTGAGGACGAAGAAAGATACCTCATGCGGACGTCGATCAACACACGTTCCAAGGTGTTAGGGAGATCAATGATGTCAACCACCTTCACCATGACGCCGGCACCTGCACCGTATTGGAGCTCCCAGCTTACATCTCGTTGTGTGCTTGAGACATCGTAGTCCCGCTCGCCGTTATACGTGCGACGTTCATACGAACCATTAAACACACTACCGCCAATTATGGCTTCGGCATATGGGAAGATCCACGACTCGAAATTGGGCTGCAACCGAATGGCGACGTTAAAAGGAATCGCGTTGGACTGTGTTTCATATTCGGTTGTATCAGACCAATTTCTATACCGCTTTCGATCGACGGAATAGATCAGGTAATCGGCATTGAGTACGATACTGACAGGGATCGGATCGAAGTAGTAACCGGCATGCACTCCAAAGCCCAATCCAGGCGGATCCACGCCAATCTTCGTTAGCGAGTCGCGAAACGCACCTTGCGGATTACTGTGCGAGAACGAGATGCCGGCAAACCAATTTAGGGGCTTACGCTTAACGACATCAATGATGGAGTCGTTCACGATAAAGTCAACCTGAGCCCTGGAAACCACGGTTGTGGCCATCATGGCAAAAACAAGCAAAGTGCCAACAAGATATGCTCTAGGTGTCGTCATGGTTGGTGAATTACGACGATATACGCGTTCAGGTTGCGTTACGGCGAGAAAATACACCATCATTACGTCTTCGTGATTACGCCATGGTAACGAGGAAGGCAGTCTCAGGTGCGGGAACTTTGTGCCAAGTTCCAAAGGGAGATCCTGCAGCATGACCTCACGACGGGACGTTCTCACCATGTTGTCCATGGTGGGAGCATCGACGATTGCCGCGCCGACTGTGGTTGGCGCAAAGCTTAGGGAAACCATTCTCCGGGAGGGGCCCTTCGAGGAGGTGCCGGGGACCTTTAGGTCCCCGGCACC